>Ga0335075_10000381_pt1 | contig 80187 bp, 56 predicted proteins | sample Lox_Sample_24_FD_206723 | JGI IMG/M metagenome (GOLD analysis project Ga0335075, IMG submission 206723) | Soil microbial communities from Loxahatchee National Wildlife Refuge, Florida, United States - Lox_Sample_2.4 | ecosystem: Environmental > Terrestrial > Soil > Wetlands | place: USA... | reverse complement strand
ACCGCCGCGCGCGCCCGCCGCATTTTCCCCGAGTGCACAGTTCACGGTTCCGTTTCGGAAGTGTCATCTGGCGACTTTAGTTTCGCTCCGCCGACCGGGGAACGGTCTCAACAAATTCTATTTCAGGAGTAATTCATGAAGTCCCTCTGGAAGATTTCCGCGATCGCGGCCGTAGCCATGACCGGCTCGCTCGCGCAAGCGGACGTGATCCTGTCGAACACCACGACCGGCAGCGAGCTGGTCCTGTTCGTCCGTGACACCTCGGCCGGCGCCGCCCCCGATCGCGTCTATGCGCGCGGTCTCGGCATCACCGTCGATGACGTTCTCACGGCCGCTGGCGCCGGTGGCACCTACACGGGTGCCGGCTCCCCGATCAGCTTCCAGCTGCCGGCCGCGGGCATCGGCCCGGACGCCAACCTGACGGCGTTCCTCGGCGGTGGCACGAGCTTCGTCTGGACGGTCATGGCGGGTGACTCGGTCGGCACGACCGCGTTCTCGCAGCGCTACGTCACGACGACGCAGCAGGACCTGACCCAGCCCGGCGCCCCGATCCCGATCAACTCGGCGATCCGCACGGTGTGGAGCCAGATCAGCCCGATGCTGAACGACCTCAACGGCGCGCTGCCGGATTCGCCGGGCAGCTCGACGTCGACGAACGGCCAGTGGGGCCAGTCGGGCGGTTCGTACGAGAACGCCACCAGCTGGTTCGCCGGCGGCATCGGCAACGAAAACGCGCTCGGCTCGTCCGCGAACCTGTACGTGCTGACCAACAGCAGCACGGTCAACACCGGCGCCGCCCGCGTGTTCGCCGCGCTCGACCTCGTGCTCGACGCCAACGGCGTCCTGAAGACGGTCAACGAAGTGCCGCTGCCGCCCGCGCTGCTGCTGCTGGGTTCGGCGTTCGCCGGCCTCGCCGGTGTCGCGCGCCGCAAGCAGAACAAGGCCGTCGCGGTCTAACCAGTCACAGATCCAGGAGTATCCAAGATGATCTCTTCCCGTTCCCTTTCGATTGCCGCCGCGGTCGGTTTCGCGATCGCCGGCAGCCAGGCGATGGCCCTCGACCTCGCCACCACCAACACCGCGATCGCCGCGGGCAAGACGCTCGTGGTCGCGGGCGCCTCGGCGCAGCGTGACGCGTTCCTGCAGCTGCTGACGCAGGACCTGTGCACGGCCGGTTCCGTGGACGTCTATCGCGCCACCCCGACGGGCGGCCAGGACTTCCGCGCATACAGCTGCCACACGGTGAGCTCCGGCGCGCCGGCCACGGCCCTCCAGGCCGCGGCGAACCAGGACATCGTCGTGTACTACCGCTCGGAAGGCGGTTCGGCCTGGGGCCCGTACTCGATCGCGCAGCGCAACGTGCAGGGCGCGGCGTTCCCCGGCGTGAAGTCGCTCGACGTGAGCGTCTGCGCCGCGGGCACGACCTCGGTCTCGTACCCCGGCGCCGGCAGCCTGCCGACGCATGATTGCGCGCTCGGCGCCACGTATCGTCTGTCCGACGACGCGAACGGCTCGGGTGGTGCGGTCACGGGTCTCGTGAACCGCGTGACGCAGCTCGGCACGGCCGACGTCGAGCCGAAGCTCTTCACGGGCGCGAACAGCCCGGCGCTGACGTCCTCGAAGTTCTCGACCGCCCCGGCGGTCGTGACGGCGCTGAAGAACCTGACGAACGAAACCGGCTTCGGCCAGGTGTTCACGCTGCTGCTGAACAGCAGCGCCGCGGGTGCGGCCGACGAGGTGACGAACCTCACGTCCGCGCAGGCGACGGGCATCTTCACGGGCACGATCGTCGACTGGTGCCAGATCAGCCAGACGCTGGCCGACTGCGCCTCGGGTGGCAGCCACCCGATCACGGTCGTGCGCCGCGAGCCGGGCTCCGGCACGCAGGTGGGCGCGGGCGTGAAGTTCGCGAACGTGGGTTGCGGCGACTCGTGGGGCTTCGTGGTCGACACGGACCCGGCGGGCACGCCGATCGCCAATGACTCCGACTTCGTGATCGAAGTCGGCGCCACGGGCACGCTCGAGACGACCGTCAACACGGTGGTCGATTCGATCGGCATCAACCTGTACAAGGCGACGGTCGCGCAGGCGAACACGCACCAGATCACGCTGGACGGCGTCGCGGCGAACCGCGCGAATGCGGCGAACCTGTCGTATCCGTACGCGTTCGAAGCGACCTACACCAAGGCGAACAGCACCGACCTCGCGGCCGGTACGATCTCCGCGGGTATCGCCAACGGCCTGATCGTGATGTCGAAGGACGTGAACCGCGTGCCGAACAACCAGGCCGTGTTCGCGCTGCCGAGCGCCACGAACATCCCGGGCACCAGCGGCACGCCGTCGACGGCGCCGGTGGCGCTGGGCACGCGTGGCGGCGCCTCCTGCCGTCCGTTCCAGCCGCAGTAAATCGAGCTAACAAGTCCAAGAAGAAAAATCAGGCAACTGGGGCCGACCTTTCGGGGTCGGCCCTTTTTCTTTCGCAACAGAACATTCATGTCGCGCTCCTACACTGGCTCCCGCTTCGAGAGTCGGTCTCTTTCACCCCGGGTGGTCGATGTTTCCTGACGGCAACGGCAAGTCGGTCTCCCGTCTCGTCTTCGTGTTCGCGCTGACCTTGTCAGCCGCCGTGCGTACCGCGACGGCGCAGGAAGCCGAGCCCGCCGAAAAACCCAGCTTCGACGTGCTCGAATACCGCGTGCTCGGCAACAGCGTGCTGCCGCCGCGCGACGTCGAAGCCGCCGTCTATCCCCATCTCGGTCCCGGCAAGACGCTCGACGACGTCGAGCTCGCGCGCCAGGCGCTCGAGAATGCGTATCGCGCCGCGGGCCGCGGCACCGTGTTCGTCGACATCCCCGCGCAGGACGTCGGCAACGACGGCGTCGTGCGACTGAAGGTCACCGAAGGAAAACTGCGCACGGTGCGCGTCACCGGCTCGCGGTTCTTCTCCGGCCGCCGCATCCGCGAGACGCTGCCGGCCGCCGAGGTCGCGTCGGTCCCCGATCTGCCGGCATTGCAGCGCGAGATCACCGCCCTGAACACCGAGACCGCCGACCGCAGCGTCACGCCCGTGCTCGCCGCCGGCACGCTGCCCGGCACCGTGAACCTGACGCTGCGCGTCGAGGACAAATTCCCGCTGCACGGCTCGGTCGAGGCGAACGACCAGTACACCGCCGACACGTCGCGCACGCGGCTCAATGTCGCGCTCAGCTACGACAACCTGTCCGGCCGTCTCGACAGCGTCGGTCTCCAGTACCAGACCGCGCCGGAGGAGCCGGGCGAGCTCGGCGTGTTCGTCGCCAGCTACACGCGCAATCTCGACCTCGGTCGCCGGCTCGCGTTCTTCTTCGTGAATTCGGACAGCGACGTGCCGGCGCTCGGCACGCTGAACGTGCTCGGCAAGGGCAAGGTCTACGGCACGCGCTTCATCGCGCCGTACGGCAGCGACGCCGATGCGTCGCACGTGCTGACGCTGGGTCTCGACTACAAGGACTTCGTCGAGAGCATCAACCTCGACGAGGACACGGCGTTCAACACGCCGATCAGCTACCTGCATTTCTCGCTGGCCGACGCCAGCACCTGGCGATTCGGCCGGCAGACGTTCTCGCTGGCGCCGTCGCTGAACTTCGGCCTGCGCGGCATCTACAACTCCGTCGACGAATTCGCCGACAAGCGCTACCGCGGCCGGCCCAACTACTTCTACCTGCGCGCCGCGAGCCAGTACCGCAGCGCGCCCTGGCACGGGTTCTCGCTGGTCGCGAACCTCGCCGGGCAGTACGCGCCCGACGCCGTCATCGGCAACGAGCAGTTCACGATTGGCGGCGCCGACGGCGTGCGCGGTTATCTCGAAGCCGAGGACATCAGCGACATCGGCATCAAGGGCGGCCTGCAGATCGAGTCGCCGGCCTGGCGCCTCGGGCTCGGGGATTCGACGCTCGGCGGATTCCTGTTCTACGACGCGGGCGTCGTGTCCGCGGTCGGTTCGATGCTCGACGACGAAGTCCGGCGGACGGATCTGTCCAGCACCGGCCTCGGCCTGACGCTGGCGTCCAGCCATCTCGACGGCTACCTGACCTGGGCCTATCCACTCGTCCAGGGACAACGCACCGTCGCCGGCGACTCGCGATTGCTGTTCTCGCTGCGCGCGCACTGGTGACCGCATGCACGTCGTGAAGAAGCTCGGGGTCGCGGCGATCGCCGCGGTGGTGCAGGCGCTGTCGCAGCCGCGCAGCGAGGCGGCCGAGCTGCCGATCCCGTGCGTCGCCGGGTCCTGCGGCCCCAACGTCGCGGCGTTCCGCCAGTCGGGGCAGGCGACGGCGACCAGCGCCGGCAACACGCTGACGGTCAACCAAACCACCGATCGCGTCATCCTCAACTGGCAGAGCTTCAACGTCGGGGCCGACGGCCGCGTCGTCTTCCAGCAGCCGGACAGCTCGTCGATCGCGCTGAACCGCATCCACCAGGGTTCGCCGAGCCGGATCTTCGGCGCGGTGGAAGCGAACGGTCAGATCTATCTCGTCAACCAGAACGGCATCGTCTTCGGCTCGACCGCGCGCGTGAAGACCGCCGGCCTCGTGGCCTCGACGCTGAACATCTCCGACGAGGTGTTCGCGGCCGGCATCGTCGCGCCCGAGCTCGCCGCGAACGGACGCCCGTCGCTCGAGGGCACGCGCGCCATCGTGCTCGACTCGGACGGCAACCAGGTCACCGGTCCCGACGGCCAGCCGCTCGAAGTCGTGCTGCGCGTCGACGCCGGCGCGAAGATCCAGACCACGGCCGGCGGCCGCGTGATCCTCGCGTCGCGCACCGTCGACAACGCCGGCAGCATCGAGACGCCGGACGGCCAGACGCTGATCGCCGCCGGCGAGAAGGTCTATCTGCAGGCGAGCGGCGATCCGTCGCTGCGCGGCCTGCTGGTCGAGGTCGACACCAGCAGCACGGCGTGGAATCGCGTCACCAGCGGCACGGCGACCAACCGCGCAACCGGCGAGATCAGCGCGCGCCGCGGCAACGTCACGATCGCCGGTCTCGCGGTGAACCAGGAAGGCCGCATCTCCGCGACCACCAGCGTTTCCGCCAACGGCTCGATCCGGCTACTGGGCCGCGACACGATGGTCGCCTCGTCGAGCACCACGGACCTGCCGAGGATCGGCGCGACGCGCGGCGGCACCGTCACGCTCGGCGCCACCAGCCGCACGGAAGTGCTGCCCGAGCTCGCCGACACGACAACCGCACTGGACGACCAGGTGCAGGTGCCGTCGAGCGTCGAGCTCAGCGGCCGGCGCATCGACCTCCTGGGCGGCGCGCGCATCACGGCGCCCGGCGGCACGGTCACCGTGCAGGCGCGCGCGAACCCGAGCGTCGTCGGCCACGATGCCGACGCACGCATCCGCATGAACACCGGCGCCGTCATCGACGTGTCCGGCAGCACCGCGTCGGCGTCGGTCGAGCGCAACCTCGTCACCGTCGAGTTGCGCGCCAACGAGCTGCGCGATTCGCCGTTGCAACGCAACGGTGTCCTGCGTGGCAAGCCGGTGGTCGTCGACGCGCGCGTCGGCACGCCGCTGGCCGACGTCTCCGGCGCGCTGGCGGCGACGCCGCGCGACATCGCCGAGCGCACGTCGCGCGGCGGCACCGTGTCGTTCGGTTCGGACGGCGACGTCGGCATCGCGAACGACGCGACGATCGACGTGTCGGGCGGCGCGATCGTCTATCGACCCGGCATCATCCAGACGACGCGGCTGGTCGCCGCGAACGGGCAGGTGGTCGACATCGGCCAGGCCGATCCGAACCAGCAGTACGTCGGCCTCGTGAATCCGACCGTTACGCGCACGTTCGATCGCTGGGGCGTCAAGGAAACGGTCGCGGGCCCGCGCACCGGCCAGTACGACCCGGGTTACACCGAGGGCCGCTCGGCCGGCACGCTGCAGATCTCCGCCGGCGGCGGCATGGTGCTGAACGGCACGTTCCTCGGCCACGCGACGCCGGGTCTCTATCAACGCGATCCGTCGACGATTCCGGCGGGTGGATCGCTGATCCTCGGACAACGCATCCCCGACGGCGACAGCCTCGATTTCCTCGCACCGTCGGTCACCTTGTCGAACGTGCGGCCGACCCTCTCGTTCGGGCCGAGCGGCGCGATCCCGGCGTCGGTGCCGGTCGGGTTGTCGACGGACTTCCTGACCACGGGCGGATTCACCACGGCGCAGATCAGCAGCAACGGCGTCGTGTCGCTGCGAGAGGGCGCGCCGCTGACGCTGGCGCCCGGGTCCACGCTGGATTTCCGCGGTTCGGCGATCGCGATCGGTTCCGACATCACCGACAACGCGGGCACGCTGCGGTTCACCGCGGACCGCACGGCGCTCAACGAGACGAGCCATGCCACGCCGTCGGTCGGCGTGGCGGACGGCGTCACGCTCGACGTGCGCGGCCGCTGGCAGAACGACCTGCTCGACGCCACCGGGACTATCTACCGCAACGGCGGCACGATCGATCTCGCGGCACGCTCGATCCCGTCGGCCGCGGGTGCGTTGTCGCTCGGCGACGGCGTGCGCCTGCTGGCCAGCGGCGGCGCGTCGATGGCGGCGAACGGCACGATCACGGGCGGCACCGGCGGCGCGATCGCGTTGCGCTCGGGCGGCGACCGCGCGCGTTTCACGATCGGCGAAAACGTGACGCTCGAGGCGTTCGGCGTGCAGGGCGCGAAGGGTGGCTCGTTCACGCTGGAGGCGCCGGTCGTGCAGATCGGCAACGGCCCGCGCTGGGCCGAGGCGCAGACTTTCGACGCGGCCGCGGATCTCGACGGCTCGCTGCGCCTCGGCAATGCCTTGTTCACCGACCATGGCTTCGCGAGCTTCACCGTCGTCGCGACCGGCGCGGCGCGTCCCGCGCGGGATGCGGATGGCGCGGAGGACCCGGGTGCGGCGGCAAATCCGGACGTGCTGACCGTCACGTCGGGCACGACGATCCGGCCGCGCATCGACACGCTGCAGATCGGCGACGGCGCGAACTTCCAGGCCGCGGCGGCCAACGTCGCCGCGTTCGCCGCGCGGCTGCAGGTGCCGGAATGGCAGGCCGCGCCGGCGTCGATCACGCTGCGCGCCGACCCGCGCTTCGAACCGACGGCGACGACGCAAGCGGGCCGCCTGCACCTCGAAGAAGGTTCGCTGGTCACCGGCGCGCCGCGCTCCACGTTCACGTTCGCCTCGGCCGGCGGCATGTTGCTCGAGGGTCAGGTGTATTCGGCCGGCGGCACGATCACCGCGCAGACCACGACGCCGGCCGATCGCTACGACCGCGGCTATCTACCCGACCTCGCGATCGACGTCGCTTCGACCGCGCGGCTGGACGTGTCCGGCAGCGTGGTGCTCAAGCCTTCCGACTCCGGACTGCGCCAGGGCGACGTGATCGGCGGCGGTGCGATCAACCTGCTGGCCGATCGTGGCTCGGTGTTGCTGCGGTCGGGCTCGGTGCTCGACGTGTCGGGCACCGCGGGCACGCTGGATCTCGCGACGAGCCGCGGCTTCGCGGCGCAGACCATCGCCAGCGCCGGCGGTTCCGTTGCCGTGCGCGCGCCCGAGTCGATCCTGCTGGGCGGCGAGATGCACGCAGCGGCCGGCAGCGGCGGCGCGTTGCGGCCGGCCGGCGGTTCGCTCGACCTCCAGCTGACGCGGCAGCGCGACTTCGCGTTCGGCCCTGTGGACCTGCGCGAGACCTATCCCGATACCCCCCGCAACATTCGCGTGATCCCGGATGCGTTCGCCGGCGTGCCGGCCAACGGCGTCGCCGTGCTGCAGGCGCCGGACGTGAGCCGTTCCGGTTTCGATGCGTTGCACGTCTACACGGATCGCCTGAGCTTCGATCCGGGCGTCTCGCTGGATCTCGCGCGCGAGATCCGTCTCGAGTCGCCGGTCATCGACGTCGCGCCCGGCGCGCCGACCGTCCTCAACGCGGCGTACGTCTCGCTCGGTGCGGCGCGCGATGCGACGCCGTCCGCGGTCGCTGGCGGCGGCCGCCTGAACGTCACCGCCGACCTCATCGACGTCGTCGGCACGCTGAACCTCGAGCGCAGCGCCGCGACGCGGCTCGACAGCCGCGGCGATATCCGCCTGCGCGGCTTCGCCGTGTCGGGGCAGAGCAACGGCACGCTGACGACCGCGGGCGATCTCACGCTGGCCGCGCAGCGCGTCTACCCGACGACGCTGACCTCGTTCACGATCGATGCCGGCGACTCGCGCGTGACGCTGGCCCGCACCGGCACGAACGACGCCACGCCGCTGTCGGCCGGCGGCCGCGTGACGATCCGCGGCGGCGACATCGTGCAGAACGGCGCGTTGTTCGCGCCGTTCGGCGGCATCGAGCTGCAGGGTACCGACAGCGTCAGCCTCGGCGCCGGCAGCCTGACCTCGGTGTCGGCCGCGGGCACGGTGCTGCCGTTCGGCCACATCGAGCTTGGCAAGTGGGTCTACACGCTGGGCGGCACGGCCGTCGAGCAAACCGCGATCCCGGAACGCACCGTCGAGATCAGCGCCGGCGACGTGTCGATCGAAGGCAACGCGACCATCGATTTGCGCGGCGGCGGCGATCTGTACGCCTACGACTGGCTGCCGGGCACCGGCGGCTCGCGCGATGTGCTCGACGCCGCGCAGAACAATGGCTACTACGCGATCCTGCCCGCCGTCGGTCCGTACGCGCCGTTCGATCCGCAGGAGTTCGTCGGGTCGGCGCTGAAGCCCGGCGACAGCGTCACGTTGTCCGGCGGCGGCGGGCTGCCGGCCGGCACGTACGCGCTGCTGCCGGCGCGTTACGCGTTGCTGCCGGGTGCGTATCTCGTGCGGCGCGTGAACGGCACCACCGATCTCACCGCCGCGGGCAATACGCGCCTCATCGACGGCAGCACGCTGGTGTCCGGTTATCGCAGCGTCGCGAATGCCGGCGTCGGCGAATCGCGCACGACCGGGTTCGCGATCCTGCCGGGCACGGCGGCGCGCGATCTCGCGAGCTACAACGACTATCGCGCGTCGACGTTCTTCGACGCCCGCGCCAAACGGCTCGATCTCCAATCCGTCGCGCGCACGGCGGATGCCGGATACCTCGGCTTGTTCGCGACGCAGAACCTGGCGCTGGGCGGCAACGTGCGCGCCGGTGCGGCGACCGGCGGGCAGGGCGCGCGCGTCGACATCGCGGCGCAGGCGCTGGAGCTCGGCACCGGCGCCGCACGCCAGGCCGGCGCGGTGCGCATCGATGCAAACACCGTCGGCGCGTGGAACGCGGCCAGCGTGCTGTTCGGCGGCCGCCGCTCGGCGGACGGCAAGAGCATCGAAGCATTGAGCGACTCGTTGCTGATCGACACCGGTTCGGCGATCGACGCCGCGGAACTGATCATGGTCGCGAACCGCTCGATCGACGTCGCGACCGGCGCGTCGCTGACGAGCTCCGCGGCGCCGGGTTCGGCCCTCGCGCTCGAACCGCGCGAGATCGAGCTGACGTCGGCCTCCGGCGATTCGCCGGCCCTGCTCGCGGTCTCCAACAACGGCGTGTTGCGTTCGACGGCGACGGGCTCGGGCGTCGCGGCGCGCATCGACCTCGCCGCCGGTTCGCGGCTCGCCGCGCGCGGCAGCGTGACGATCGACGCGCCGGCGGGCGCCACGCTCGACGGCACGCTGTCGGTCGCCGGCGCGGACGTGTTGCTGCGGTCGCGGAACCTCGTGTTCGGCGCGACGCCGGCCGACGAGGTGCCGCTCGAAGGTATCCAGGTCGGCGATGCGCTGCTGCGCCAGATCAGCGGTGCCGGCGCACTGCGGTTCGTCAGCGACGGCATCATCGATTTCCAGGAGGCGCTGGCGCTGGGAGATGCCGAACACCCGCTCGGCAATCTCGAGCTGGCGGCGACCGAGATCCGCGCGCACGACCGCGAGACGGTCGTCGACGGCGAAACGCGCATCACCGGTTCGGCGATCTCCCTGTTCGCGCGCGACTTCGTGCTGCGCGGCGGCGCGTCGCAGACGGTGGCCGGCGCCGGCGGCAAGAGCACGTTCTCGGTGAGCGCGGACAACGTCGCGTTCGACGGCGGATTCCTCGACTTCAACGGCTTCGGCGCCATCTCGCTGGCGGCGCGCGGCGACCTGGCGGCGAAGGACACGACCGTCGTACGCGCGCCCGGCAACGTGACGCTGGCCGCGAATCGCCTGATCGGCGAGACGGCCGCGTCGCTGCGCGTCGACGCCGGCAACGACATGACCCTCGGCCGCGCGGCGAAGCCGATCGCGAACGCGACGCTGCCGGGGCTCGGCGCGTCGTTCGCCTTCGGCGCGCGCGATCTCGCGTACGACGGCAGCGCCTGGCTGCCGTCGGGCCTCGTGTCGCTCGCGGCGACGCGCAACCTGTCGCTCGGCGAGGGCGCGCGCATCGACGTCGCGGGCCGCGACGTCGGGATCGCGACGCATCCGGTCGGCACGCCGGGCGGCACGATCCGTCTGTCGGCCGGCGGCACGGTCTCTTCCGCCGCGACCTCGATGCTCGCGGCCGCCGGCGCGCTCGACGCGGCGGATGGCACGCTGGACGTCCGCGGCGCGGGCGCGGTGTCGCTCGGCGGCGCGATGTCCGGCGGCACGTTCCGGCTCGACGCCGGAACGCTCGCGGATCTCGACGGCCTGGCGACGCGTCTCGGCGCGGGCGGCTTCGGCGACCGGCGCGACGTGCGCGTGCGCAGCGGCAACCTGCTGGTCGGTAAAGGATCGAGCTGGGCTGCGCGGCACGTGAGCCTGGCGGCCGACACGGGCCGCGTCGACGTGTCCGGTTCCATCGCCGCGACGTCCGGCAACGAACGCGCGACGATCGATCTCTCCGGCGGCGCCGGCGTGACGCTGAATGCCGGCGCCTCGCTGAGCGCGCGCGGCGACGACGGCCTCGGCCGCGGCGGCTCGGTCACGATTGCCGCGAGCGGCGGCCGCGTCGACCTGGCGCCGGACTCCGTCATCGACGTGACCGGCGCGAAGGAGCCGGGTTCGGTCAGCGTGCGCGCGCGCGCGTTCGAGGACACGAACGAAGTGGCGATCGACCGGCTCGCGGCGAACGTGTTCGGCGCGGCCGCGCTGACCATCGTGCCGACGCTCGTCATCGACAAGGACGACACGCCGGACGTCATCGATGCCGCGGGCCTCGCGGGCTTCGCGGACCGGCTGCGCAACTGGCTGGCCGCGTCGGACGCCGGTGTGCGTGCGCGGCTCGTCACGCCCGACGGCATCGCGCTGCGCGTCTCGCCGGGCCTCGAGTTCCAGTCGGAACGCGACCTCGCGATCTCGGCGATGGATTTCTCGAGCTGGCGTTTCAACGGCGAGCCCGCGGAGATCACGTTCCGCACGACGGGTTCGATCCAGATCGCGAACGCGGGCACGAATGCGTTCTTCGGGGATGGCTTCACGACGGTCGGCGTCGGCACGACGGCGCGCAACGACCTGCGTGCCGATCGCTCGACGACGTTGCGGCTGATCGCGGGCGCCGATCTGTCCGCCGCGAACACCGAGACCACGGCGCGCGATTCCGCGTCCGACCTCACGCTGAACAACGTCTCCGTGCGCAGCGGCACCGGCGACATCACGCTGGCCGCGGCGCGCGACGTGGTGTTCAACGGCAATTCGTCGGTGTACACGGCCGGCAACGCGGGCGCACCGTCGATCAACATCCCGCGCGGCCCGATCGCGGTGTACGCGACCGGCGGCGGCAATGTCACCGTGCGCGCGGGCCGCGACGTGCTCGGCTCGCAGGTGATCCAGGCCGTCGGCGACTGGCAGCCGCGCCAGGGCCGCGGCACGACGACGTCGCCGGTGCGCTGGGGCGCGGACATCCGCGCGTTCCGCTGGAACGCGGGCACGCTCGGCGGCGGCGACCTGACGATGAGCGCGGGCCGCGACCTGCGCGATCTCACCGCCGCGACGGCCGATGCCGGCTATCAACGTGCCGACGGCACGCTGTCGCACTTCGACGGCGGCGTGATGACGCTCGACGCCGGCGGCGACATCTCGAGCCCGTTCCTGCACGTTACGGCCGGCGACAACCGCGTGACCGCCGGCGGCGGCCTGACGACGTCGCGCATCGCGAACGACGGCTCCGCGCTCGGCGCGTTGTTCTCGATGCAGGACGCGCGGCTGTCGATCGTCGCGCGCGACTCGATCGCGCTCGAGACGATCTTCAACCCGACCATGCTGACGCAGCCGGCGACGCTGGCCGCGAACCGCGTGTTCTTCTTCACGTACGGCGAGAATGCCGGCTTCAGCGCGACCAGCCTGACCGGCGACATCTCGACGTCGTTCGAGAAACTGCGCCTCGGCTCGTACCTGGGCGGATCGGTCGGCGATTCGAACGAGGCGTATCAATTGTTGCCGCCGAGCCTCGCGCTGCGTTCGTTGAGCGGCGACCTCCTGCTGGCGGCGGCGCCGTACCTGTTCCCGTCGTCACGGTCGAGCCTCGAGTTGTTCGCCGCGCGCGACGTGCGCATGAACGACGCGTTGCGCATGTCGGATGCGACGGCGCTGTCGCTGCCCGGCGCACTGGCCACCGCGACGAACGGCAACATCGATGCGCTGACGGGCGCGACGACGCTCGCGCTGCGGCACCTGAACGACGACACGCCGAACCGCATCACCGCGGGCCGCGACGTGGTCGGCGGCCGTTACTGGCTGTCGAAGTTCACCGAGCTGACCGCCGGTCGCGATGTGGTCGACGTGACGATGCGCGCGCAGAACCTGCGCGCCGGCGACGCGACGCGCGTCATCGCCGGCCGCGACGTGCGGCTCGCGGAGGAGACCGCGACGCTCGAAGTCGGCGGCCCCGGGCGCTTCGACATCCTCGCCGGGCGCGACATCGATCTCGGCTTCTCGCAGGGCATCGCGACGACCGGTCGCCTCCGCAACCAGGCGCTGCCGGCGCGCGGCGCCGATGTCACGGCCATCGCCGGCTTCCGTCAGCCGATGGATGCGCCGACGTTCATCGAGAAGATCATCGAGCCCACGTCGGCGTACGTGGAACTGCTCGTGGAGTACGTGCGCGAGGTGTCCGGTGATGCCTCGATGGACCGCGACACCGCGCTCGCGCAGTTCAAATTGTTCGACGCGGCGCTGCAGCGGCCGCTGCTCGTGCAGGTGTTCTTCCGCGAGCTCGATCTCTCGGGCAACGAGTTCACCGCCGACAACGCCACGGCCTACCAGCGCGGCTATGCGGCCATCGACGCGCTGTTCCACGGCAGCCGCGACCCGGACCTCGAGAACGGCACGCCGGGGTTCGTGAATCCGTATTCGGGCAACCTGTCGCTCGCGTTCAGCCGCATCTACACGGTCGGCGGCGGCGACATCAACCTGCTGGTGCCGGGAGGCATCGTGGACGTCGGCGTCGCCGTGCCGCCGGTCGGGGCGCCGGCGCGCAAACCGTCGGACCTCGGCATCGTCGCGCAGCGCGCGGGTGACGTGCGCATCTTCGCGGAGAACGACGTGTTGGTGAACGCGTCGCGCGTGTTCACGCTGGGCGGTGGCGACATCATCATCTGGTCGACGCTCGGCGACATCGACGCCGGCCGCGGCAAGAAGTCGGCGATCTCGGCGCCGCCGCCGCAGATCCTCATCGACGGCGCCGGCAACGTGGTCGTCGATCTCGCCGGCGCAGTCGCCGGTTCCGGCATCCGCGGCATCCTCACGGATCCCACGCTCGAGCCCGGCAACGTCAACCTGATCGCGCCGTCCGGCATCGTGAACGCCGGCGACGCGGGCATCGGCTCCGCCGGCAATCTGAACGTCGCGGCCCAACAGGTCGTCGGCCTCGACAACATCCAGGTCGGCGGCGCGTCGACCGGCGTGCCGGCGGAGACCAGCAACCTCGGCGCGGCGTTGTCCGCGGTCTCGGCGTCGTCGTCCGCGGCGTCGTCGTCGGCGACGAAAGATGCCGGCGGCGCCGCCGGCCCCGCGCAGAAAGCCTCGCTCGCCGACACCGCGCTCGGGTGGTTAGACGTGTTCCTCGAAGGTTTCGGCGAGGAGGTCTGCAAGCCCGCCGATACGGAGTGCCTCGACCGCAACCGGAAGAAGTAAGGCGGCGAGGCAACATAAGTGTCACATCGGGTCGGAATAATCGCCGGGGCTTCGGGCCGCGACGGCCGGCCGCATACATATATATAAGAGTCACCGCCCGCCATGACCCGTTCCGGACGCCTGATTTCGCGATTTCTGCTGCTGGCCCTGGCCGCTGCCACGGCCCACGCCGAGGGCAAGTGGTGGAACGACCAGTGGGCGTTCCGCAAGGAGATCACGCTCGATACGTCGCCGACCGGCGCGGCCATCGCGGGCTCGGCGACCGACGTGCCCGTGCTGGTGCGCCTCAGCCTCGGCAACTTCGCCTACTTCGGCGACACGAAGCCGGACGGCTCGGACCTGCGCTTCCTCGCGGCCGACGACAAGACGCCGCTGAAGTTCCACGTCGAGCGTTTCGACGCGACGGCGCAGATGGCCTTCGTGTGGGTCACGCTGCCGCGACTGACCGCGGGCGCGAACACCGACAAGATCTTCCTCTACTACGGCAACAAGGACGCGGCCGGGGCCGCCGACGTCGCCGGCAGCTTCGACAAGAACCAGGCGCTGGTCTATCACTTCGGTGCGGCGGCGAACACGCCGCAGGATGCGACGGCATACAAGAACGAGCCGCGCGAGTTCACCGCGGAAGTGAACCCCGCTTCGCTGATCGGTTCCGGCGCGACGTTCGCCGGCGGCCAGGCGATCACGATCCCGGCGAGCCCGACGTTGCGCCTGTTGCCGGCGCAGGGCATCACGCTGTCCGCGTGGGTGCGCGTCGAGGCGGCGCAGACGCAGGCGTACGTCGCGCAGCTCGCCGAAAACGGCCGCGAGCTCGTGCTCGGCATCGAGGGCCAGCAGGCGTTCGCGCGTTACACCGACGGCGCGCCGGTGCAGGTCGCGTCGACGAGCGCGTTGTCGACCGGCGAATGGCACCACCTCGCGCTGGTCGCGGGCAACGGTCAGCTCAGGCTGCTGGTCGACGGTGACGCCGCCGGCAACGCGGCGGTCACGCTGAACGAGATCGGCGGCGCACTGACGGTCGGCGGCGGCGCCGGCGGCCGCAACTACCTGACGGGCGAGATCGACGAGCTGGAAGTGTCCAACGTCGCGCGCGCCGACGACTGGCTGAAGGCGGCCGCGCGCAGCCAGGGCGTGATCGCGCCGCTGGTGGTGTACGGCGGCGATGCCTCGCGCGAGAGCGACGCGAGCGAGTCGTACATCGGCACGACGCTGAAGAGCGTGACGCTCGACGGCTGGATCATCATCGGCATCCTCGCGGTGCTGTTCTTCCTGTCGCTGTTCATCATGATCGGCAAGCTCGTGTTCCTCGGCCGCGTGGCCAAGGGCAACGCGGCGTTCCTCAAGCAGTTCCGCAAGATGCGCGACGACCCGGCGGCGCTCGAGCGCGCGGTCGGTCCGAAAGCCAGGGATGCCGACGAAGACGCCGGCGAAGCGAAGTTGCCGTCGATCTTCGAGAAGGAAGATCCCGACACCTTCGGCAGCTCGACGTTGTGGCGCCTGTATCACCACGGCATGCGCGAGACGCTGAGCCGCTTCGCCGGCCAGGCCGCGGGCGCGGACCGTGTGCGCACGCTGTCGGCGCAGTCGATCGAGGCGATCCGCGCGACGCTCGACGCCACGCACACGCGCATGACGCAGCAGCTGTCGGGCCAGATGGTGTGGCTGACGATCTCGATCGCCGGCGGACCGTTCCTCGGGCTGCTGGGCACGGTGGTCGGCGTGATGATCACGTTCGCGGCCATCGCGGTCGCGGGCGACGTCAACGTGAACGCGATCGCGCCGGGCACTGCGGCCGCGCTGGTCGCGACTGTTGCGGGTCTCGGCGTCGCGATCCCGTGCCTGTTCGGCTACAACTACCTGAACACGCGCATCAAGGAGATCGGCGCGGACAACCACGTGTTCGTCGACGAGTTCGTCACGCGCATCGCCGAGACGTACTCGTAATCCCATGGCAGGCGGCGGCGGCGACAAAGACGTCTACGACGAGATCAACATCACGCCGATGCTCGATCTGGCGTACGTGCTGCTCATCATCTTCATCATCCTGACCACCGCGACGGTGCAGGGCATCAAGGTGAACCTGCCGAAGGCGAGCGCGCAGCCGTCGCTGGCCGAGAACAAGACGAAGGCGATCAGCATCACCGCCGACGGCACCGTGTATCTCGACACCTTCCCGGTGAGCATGGGCGAGCTGGAGAACCTGTTGCGGCAGTACAAGGCGGTGACGCCGGACTTGCCGGTCATCATCAAGGCGGACTCGACGATCCAGTACCAGAAGGTCGTCGAGGTGCTCGACCTGCTCGGGCGGCTCGAGATCTCGCAGCTCGGTCTCGTCACGCAGCGCATCGTCAAGTGAGGTCGCCGTGAGCACACCCGCGAAAAAGAACTACGTACCGATGGTCCTGATCGGCTGCGCGCTCACGTCGCTCGGCGTGTGCTCCATCCTGTTCGTGAACCACATCCTGAAGAGCGAGGCGCCGCCGCCGAAGAAGCTCGTGCAGGCAGTGAAGATCATCCGCCCGCCGCCGCCGGAAGAATTGCCGCCGCCACCGCCGCCGCCGCCGGAAGAGAAGGTGGATCTCGCCGATCCGCCGCCGACGCCGGATCCGGTCGCCAGCAACGAACCGCCGCCGGGCGATCTCGGCCTCGACGCCGACGGCACCGCCGGTGGCGACAGCTTCGGATTGCTGGGCCGCAAGGGCGGACGCGACCTGCTCGGCACGAACGGCAGCGCCTACACCTGGTACGCGAACCTGCTCAAGGGCGCGATCCTCGAGAAACTGCAGAACCTGAAGGCGGCACGCTCCGGCGCGTACTCCGTCTCCGTGAAGGCGTGGACGCGGCCCGACGGCACGATCGAGAAGATCCGCCTCGCGCAGTCCACCGGCGATCGCGAGCGCGATCGCGCCATCGAGGCCGAGCTCGCGACGATCGGCCGCCTCGCGCAGGCGCCGCCGGACGGCCTGCCGCAACCGATGAGCCTGCGGCTCGTCTCGCGCACCTGACAAGAACGACAAAGGATCGACGATGACACGCTTGCATGCGCGCCTCGTGGCGCTCGCCATGGGCGCGATGGCTTCTCTCGCCAACGCCGCCCCGGCGGACGAACAACGCCTGATCGAGCTGCAGCACACGGTGGAGAACCTGTTGCGCGCGCTGGTCGACAAGGGCGTCATGACGCGCGAGCAGGCCGAGCTGCTGGTCGCCAATGCGCAGACGAAGGCGCAGACGGAGACCGCGGCCGCGCTCGCCGAGCAGAAGGCCGTCGAGGAGCGCGACGCCGGCGCCGTGCGCGTGCCGTACGTGCCGCAGATCGTGCGCGACGAGATCAAGAAGGAAGTGCTGACCGACCTCACGCCGCAGGTGACGAACCAGGCGGTGGCGGAGGCGATCTCGAACGACGCGCTGGTGCGTGCGCTGCCGGACTGGGTGCGCCGCATGCGCTGGAACGGCGATCTCCGGCTGCGCGGCCAGAGCGACACGTTCGCGGCCGACAACCTGCCGTTCACCTATACCGACGTGCTCGCGGTCAACGACAAGGGCGGCTTCACGAAGGCCGGCATCGCGCAGTTCGCGAACACCACCGAGGACCGGCAGCGCCTGCGCATGCGCGCACGCCTCGGCTTCGACGTCGAGCTCGGTTACGGCTGGACCGCCGGCGCGCGGCTCACGACGGGCAACAACCTGCGCGACGCCGTCTCGACGAATCAGACGATGGGCAACTACGGCGGGCGCTACACCGTCGGCTTCGACCAGGCGTGGCTGCGCTGGTCCGGCACGAACCGCACCAACCGCCAGTCGCTGACGCTGACCGGCGGCCGCCTGGCGAATCCGTGGCTGTCGTCGGATCTCGTCTGGGACCAGGACCTGATGTTCGAAGGCGTCACGGGCAACTACCGCTACAGCTTCTCGCGCGACGACGCGTTCGCGCGCAACTGGTTCTTCACGGCCGGCGCGTTCCCGCTACAGGAGCTCGAGCTGTCGAACAAGGACAAGTGGCTGTTCGGCGGCCAGACCGGCCTCGACTGGAAGACGCTGGGCGGCAACCGCTACCGGCTCGGCGTCGCGTACTACGACTACCTGAACATCTCGGGCACGCGCAACGCGTTCAACAGCACGTTGCTCGACTACACGGCGCCGACGTTCGTGCAGCGCGGCAACACGCTGTTCGACATCCACAACGACAACAACACGACCAACCTCATGGCGCTGGCCGGCGAGTACCGGCTGGTCGACGTCACCGCGAATCTCGATTTCCCGATCGGCACCGCGCATCGCCTCAGCCTGAACGCGGACGTCGTCGAGAACATCGGCTTCGACAAGGCGGACGTGTTCGCGCGCTCGGCGCTCGACGTCGAGGAGAGGACGCGCGGGTACCAGGGCGAGCTTGCTTTCGGCAGCGCGCGTTTCAACGAGCGCCATGCCTGGCGCGCCTCGATCGCGTACCGCTATCTCGAGCAGGACGCGGTGCTCGACGCGTTCACCGATTCGGACTTCCGGCTCGGCGGCACGGACGTGAAGGGTTTCATCATCGGGCTCGACTTCGCGTTCTCGCCGCGCGCGTACACGCGGCTGCGCTACCTGAGCGGCAACGAGATCGACGGCCTGCCGTTCGGCGTCGACATGCTGCAGCTCGACATGAACGCGACGTTCTGAGGAGAAGGCCATGCTGACCCGGATGCGCACGTTGATCCTGCTGCTGCTGGCGCTCGCCGTGCTGGCGACGCTGCCCGCCCATGCGCAGTCCGCGCGGCAGGGCGGCGGCGGCAACGCGCAGCTGACGCAGCAGTTGCAGCAGCTGGCGGCGGAGCGCACGCAACTGCAGGCCGACAACGCGCGCCTGAAGCGCGAGCTCGACGAGACGCGCAAGGAGCGCGACTCGCTGAAGGGCGAACGCGAGAACACCGAGAAGAAGCTGCGCAGCTCCGCGGCGCTGGCCTCGCGCGCCTCCGGCGACCGCAAGCAGGTCGAGGACGACCTGGCGCAGACGCGCGACAAGCTGACCGAGCTGGTGACGAAATTCCGCGAGACCGCCACGACGTTGCGCGACGTCGAGACCGAACGCGCCGGCCTGCAGCAGCAGGTGCAGGCGGGCGGGCAGGAGCTGAACGCCTGCGTCGACCGCAACGCGAAGCTGTACGCGATGAACGACGAGATCCTCGACCGGCTCGAGAACCAGGGTTTCTGGACGTCGGTCGCGCGCGCGGAGCCGTTCACGCGGCTGAAACGCACGCAGCTCGAGAACCTGGCCGACGACTACCGCGCGCGGGCGGGAGATACCCGGGTCGAGGCGGCGACGCCGCCGAAGTGAGCGCGCGGCGCGCGGCCGCGCGCCGGGCGGACTAGCTAGTCCGCGGCGCGGCGGCGGGCGAGATCGCGCGGCCTCGCGCGGAATTCACGCCGCTGCCACGAGACCATCACCGCGCCCGCCGACACTCGCGTCCGGCGGAGGCGCATTCAAGTCTTCGAATCGGGCGCATGGATGGTGAGCCGCGATCCCCAGCGCGACTGCTTCCCCGGTGGTCTGGCCGACGAGAGTCGGCCAGCGCTCGGAGCTCGGCTGAGGCACCGATGGCAACCGATTCGAAGACTTGAGTGCGTCTCGACGAGCCCGAGCCTCACGCCCGGACGCTAAGTGGCTGATATTTCAAAATCGTGGCCTTGCGACGTTGTAAGGCCACTCACGGGGTTTCCCCGGACACCGGCCCGCCATCGCTGTGAAATAATCGCGCCGCATGCAACTTCGCTACCGGATCCTCAACGTGTTCACGTCGGGCGGCGCGCGCCTGTCGGGAAATCCGCTGGTCGTCGTCGAAGACGGCACCGGCCTCGAGCTCGCGCAGATGCAGGCGCTGGCGCGGCAGTTCAACGTGTCCGAGACGACGTTCATCCTGCCGTCGAAACGCGCCGCGGCGCTGGTGCGGATCTTCACGCCGGCGTACGAGATGCCGTTCGCCGGCCATCCGACGCTCGGTACCGCGCATGTCTGCCGCGCGCTCGGTCTCGGCGGCGACCAGCTCGGGCTCGAGATGCGCGCCGGCATCATCCCGGTGACCGCGAACGGCGATCACTGGACGCTGCGCGCGGCCGCGGCGACCTCGCGGCTCGTCGACGTCACGCCGCCCGAGCTCGCCAGGTTGTTAGGCCTGGAAGCCGGCGACATCGGTTTCCAGCCGCTGTGGATCAAGGCGGGACGCGAGCAGTTGATCGTGCCGCTGACGAGCGAGGAGGCGGTGCGCAAGGTGCGGCCCGGACCCGAGCTGTTCGAGCGGCTGAAGAGCGCGGATGGCGCGGGCCAGGCGCTGGTGTTCGCGTCGATGGGCGCGAAGAAGATCCTCGGCCGGTTCTTCTTCCCGGACGGCGCGGCGATCCTCGAGGATCCGGCGACCGGTTCGGCGTGCGCGAATCTCGGCGCGTGGTTCATCGAGATGGGCCGTCGGCCGCCGCTGTCATTCGAGGTCAGCCAGGGCGAGTTCGTGGGCCGGCCCTCGCTGCTGCAGCTCGAAGTCAACGCGGACAACGAAGTTTTCGTCGGCGGCGACGTGATCGAGATAGGATCGGGGCAACTCAATCTCTAGGAGCGCTCGATGAGCGTCGACAGCTATCACAAGCGCAAGGTCGGCAACCGCACGTTGTCGCCCGAGACGCAGATGATGGGATACGGTTTCGATCCCGCCCTGTCCGAAGGTTCCCTCAAGCCGCCGATCTTCCTCACGTCCACGTTCGTCTTCCGCAACGCGCAGGACGGCAAGGATTTCTTCGACTACACGTCGGGGCGGCGCCAGCCGCCGCCGGGCACGGCGCCCGGCCTCGTGTACTCGCGCTTCAACAATCCGAATCTCGAGGTCCTCGAGGATCGGCTCGCGTTGTGGGAAGGCGGCGAGAGCGCGGCGGTGTTCTCGTCCGGCATGTCGGCCATCTCGACGACGTTGTGGGCGTATCTGAAACCCAACGACGTGCTGCTGATGAGCGAGCCGCTGTACGGCGGCACCGAGACGCTGATCGACAAGACCCTGCCGGCGTTCGGCATCGGCGCCGTGCGGGTCGCGGATGCGGTGAATCGCGAGGCGGTCATGGCCGGCGCGAAACGCGCGCTCGAGATGGCGCGGCAGAAGGGCGGCCGAGTCGGCTTGCTCGTCACCGAGACACCGGCGAACCCGACGAACAGCCTGGTGGACCTGGCGCTGTGGCGCGAGGCGTCGGAGTGGCTGGCCGGGCAGCAGGGCGGGGCGCGTCCGCCCGTCGCGGTCGACAACACGTTCCTCGGGCCGGTATTCCAGAAGCCGCTCGAGCACGGCTCGGACATCGTGATGTATTCGCTGACGAAGTACGTCGGCGGGCATTCGGATCTCGTCGCGGGCGGCGTGATCGGCGCGAAGGCGCTGCTGCAGCCGGTGCGCGCGCTGCGCAGCGCGCTCGGCACGCAGCTCGATCCGAACACCTCGTGGATGATCATGCGGTCGATGGAGACGCTGGCGCTGCGCATGCGCGCCGCGTCGGACAACGCGGGGCGCGTCGCGGGGTATCTCGCGCAGCATCCGAAGATCGCCAGCGTGAACTACCTGGGGTTCCTCAAGGCGGGGGATCCGCGGGCCGCGGTGTTCGCGAAGCAGTGCAAGAGCGCGGGCTCGACGTTCTCCTTCTCGATCCGCGGCGGCGAGGCTGAGGCGTTCCGCATGCTCGACGCGCTGCAGGTGATGAAGCTGGCGGTGAGCCTGGGCGGCACGGAGACGCTGATCTCGCATCCCGCCTCGACGACACACTCGGGTGTCGCGAAGGAGACGCGCGACCGCATGGGCGTGACCGATGCGCTGATCCGGATCTCCGTGGGCATCGAGAACGCGGACGATCTGATCGCGGACCTGGAGCAGGCGCTGGCGAAGATGTGAGTCGTGGAACCCAGCACACACACCGGAACATGGGTCCTCCCCAAGGAGTCCTACTCCGCGCGGGTCAACGGCGCCTGCCTGTGCGGCGCGGTGACGTGGTCGTACGACGGCCCGTTCCAGGCGATGTTCCATTGCCATTGTTCGGTGTGCCGCAAGCATCACGGCACGTTGTTCGTCACCACGGTCGTCGGCGCGTTGACCACGTTCCACTGGCGCACCGGCACCGAGAAGATAGGCACGTGGCAGTCGTCGCCGCACGAACGGCGCGCGTTCTGCACGGTGTGCGGGTCGAAGGTGCCGCGCGTCGAACTCGAATCGCAGCGCGTGTTCATGCCGGCCGGCGCGTTGACCGGCGAGCTCGGCATCCGGCCGCAGATGCACCTGTTCGCCGGATCGAAGGCCGCCGGCTACACGATCGCCGACGGGCTGCCGCAGCACGACGAGTATCCGCCGGGCTGGGGCGCGACCGGGTTGCCGACGCCGGCACGACCGTCGCGCGAGGGCGTCGTCAGCGGCTCGTGCGCGTGCAACGCGGTGCGCTTCGAGCTGGCGGCCCGGCCGAAGCTGATGCGGCATTGTCATTGCGGCCGGTGTCAGCATGCGCGCGGTGGCGCCCACGCGACCAACATCGTGTGGCCGCTGGACGGCGCGTCGTACCTGAGCGGTGAAGAGAAGGTGGTCGACTTCCCGCTGCCCGGCGCGCAGTTCTTCGGCGTGGCGTTCTGTGCGGATTGCGGCGGTGCGTTGCCGAGGAAGTCGGTGGGGCGCGGGTTCCTCGTCGTGCCGGTCGGGTCGCTGGACGCGGATCCGGAGATCCACCCGCATTGCCATCAATACGTGTCGTCGAAGGCGCCGTGGTACGAGATCCACGATGGCGTGCCGCAGTTCGCCGACGCACCGCCGCTGCCGAAGTAATGGGGACAGTCCCCGTTTGCTGGCAAAAGGGGACAGTCATCGCTCGCGGTTTCCGATGACGCGCGAGCTTCGCTGACACGCCACCTTCACGTCCGCGCCACGCCACGATCAAACTTCTCCGCGATGCTCCTCCCGCCAGGTCGGTTCGGGAGGCCGCATGGAACAGACGCTACGCTCCTCGCACGGAGAGGATCGCAAGGACGCCGGCAACAGCTACGAGCTCGAGCAACAGCTCGAAGCCGCCGAACGCCGCTACGCCGAAGCCCGCGGCGCCAGCACGAAAGCCCGCGAGGAATGGCGCGCGATCTCGGTCCAGCCGGGCGCCACGCCGGCGGCGATCGAGGCGGCGCGAGCGCGGTTCGACGCGATCGCCGCGCGCTGCAAGCGGTTGCACGACCTGATCGACTCGCTCGAAGCGAAACTCGATCTGTGATTCCGCGAAGACTGCCGCGAAAACTTCATCCGCGCGCCACATCGCACCGCTAACCTCCGCGCCGCCCATGAACACGGTCACCGAATTCCTCGCCCCGGACGGCTACTCGCTCGAGCGCCAGGTCGCGATCGCCCGGCGGCGGCTGGCCGATGCGCGGGCCGCGGCGCATCGCGCCTTCGAGGAATACCGGATCTACGAAGCGCGCGACTCGCATGTCGAGACGATCCGGCTCGCGCGCGCCCGCGCCGAAACCACGGCCGCGCAATGCCGCAAGCTGCGCGCGGTGCTCGCGAAGATCGAAGCGCTGCGGGACTGCGGCTGCGAGTCGCCGCCGGTGTCGATCGTCAGGGCCACGGCCTGAGCACCACTCGCCGTGTGACTGTCCCCTTTTGCTGGGAAACGGGGACTGTCCCCATTACCGCCGGTTGAAGCCGCCGCCGGTGATCTCGCCATCCCCGACCGGCGCGCTCTTGCGCTTCGGCTCGTCCTTCGACGGCTCCGGCGGCACGCGGAACAGCCTGGCGTCCGGCTCCTGGCGCTTGATGTCGCGCAGCTTGTAGCGCGTCTCGCCGGTGCGCGGATCGGAGTAGGTAGCCTCCACCACGACCTGCAGATCCTGCCCGTACCACTGCTCGGCGGACATCTTGATCGGCTGCTCGTTGCCGATGGCGCCGGCCGGGATCGTCGACTCGATGCGGCTGCCCGACACCTTCTCGCCGTCGAGCTCGCGCTCGCCTAGGTTCGTCGGTCGCGTGACGTTCGGCGGCGGCGGCGCGCGTTCGCCGGCCGGACTGCCGCCCGCGCGGCACGGCCGGATGGGCACGGTCACCGCCTGCGTCGCGTTCGACTGCAGCAACGTGCGCGTGCCGGTGGACGGATCGTCGATGACCGTCACCGTCGAATTCACCTCGACCGGCAGCGGCCCGCCGATCGACGACAGCGAATATTCCGAGCGCGTGCGGCCATCGCTGTCGCGCCACAGGCGCACGCGGTTCTGCCGCACGATGCGGTTGCCGTCCGGCAGCGTCGTGACGATCTCGGTGGTGCCGAGCGCCGAGTACGGCGCGCCGGTCACGACGCGCACGTCGTTGGTCGCGCGTTGCGCGACGGACTCGGGCGCGGGGCAGGGCGGCACCGCGCCGGCGGCGGCACCCGTGCCGCCCGCCGCACCCGGAACGCCGTCCGCCTCGGCGAACGCCGGCGCGATACCCGACGCGGCCACCGCCACCGCGATGGCAACGGCCCTGGCGATGTCTCCCCGCAGCGCGCGGCGACTACGGAGTCTGCGTGACGACATGCGTTTCCTCCGCGGCCGGGACGATGTTCTGGATGCGCACCGTGCCGTCGTTCGACACGACGATGTCGACCCAGTAACGCGTGCCCGCCGCCTGCGAGCGTCCGTCGACCGCGACCAGCGTGCCGTGCGACGAGAACTGCGCCGGGATCTTCAGCGCGACGGAATCCGTCGGCCACATCGAAAAATCCGCCGGCGGCCACGCAGGTTCGCGCGAGCTCACCGCCAGCGGCGGCGCCGTCGCGCGCTCCAGCCGGGCGCCGAGCCACACGCCGATACCCGCCGTCAGGCCGGCGAGCCCGGCCGCCAGTGCCCAGGTCGGCACGCGCGCCCGGCGCGAGCCGGGTGCGCCGCGCGCCATCTCGACACCGCGTGCCATCCCGGCACCGCGCGACATCCCGCCAGGACGCGACATCTCCGCGTCGCGCGGTCCTTCGGCATGTCGCCGGCGACGCGGCACCCCTTTTTCAACCGGCGCTGCGACCAATCGCTCGACTCGCGCATCCAGATCCCGGCTGGGCACGCAGCGCGCGAGATCGCGCGCGTACGCGCCGGTCAGCTCCGTCAACTGCGGCGACAGTTCCTCGCTCATGTGAGGCCTCGCTGTGCCAGCGGCAGGTCCGGTTGGAGATCGACGACTTCGAGGGAGACGAGACGGATGGTCAACAAGGCGCGCGCCCGATGCAGACGCGAACGCACGGTGCCCACCGGGCAATCGAGTATCGACGCGACGGCGGCATACGGCAGCTCCTCGAGATCGCACAACGCGATGACCTCGCGATGCGGCAGCGGCAGCTCGAGCATGGCGCGGCGGAACGCGGCCGTGAGCTCGCTGCGCGCGATCTCGTCGACGGAATCGTCGGGCGATGCACCGCGTGACTCGCCGGCGTCGTCGAGCGCGACGAAGCGCTTCTGCTGGCGGAAATGATGGCTGATCCGGTGCCGCAGCACGCCGCACAGATAGGCGAACACCGAGCCCTGCGCCGGATCGAAGTTCGCGGGCTCGCGCATGAGCTCGACGAACGTGTCGTGGACCATGTCCTCGGCGGATTGCCGCGAGCGGCACATCGCGGCGGAGAAGCGCAGCAGCGCGCGCCCGTGTTTCTCGTACAGCGGCCGCAGTGCGGTGCCGTCGCCGGCGACCAGTTGCGCCACGTAGTCAGCGTCGTCGTTGATCAGGGTCATGTGAGGGGCGCCCGGCCGCGTTCTGACTGCGTCGAAGTTTGGACGCGGTCGCCATGAAAAGTTCCGCCGCATGTGTGTCAGGTCCGGCAAGAAGCCGACACACTCAGCCACGTTCGACGAGCACGCCGATGACATAACCCTCACCGTGTACGGTCTTGATGATGCGCGGTCCGCGCGCGTCGTCGCCGAGGATCTGGCGCAGCCGCGAGATGCGCACGTCGATGCTTCGATCGAAGGGATCGGCGTCGCGCCCGCGCGCGAGCTCGATCAGCCGGCCGCGCGAGACGACGCGGTTGCCGTGCGCGAGCAGCGACGCGAGCACGCGGTACTCCGAGCTGCGCAGCGCGGTGGTCTTTCCCTGCGGGTCGCTGAGCTCGCGGGCGACGATGTCGAGCTGCCAGCCGCCAAAACGATAGAGCCGGTTGCGCGGCGTCCCCGGCTCGCGCGCACCGCCGCCGGCGCGGCGCAGGATGTTGCGGATGCGCGCGACCATTTCCCTGAAATTCAAGGGTTTCACGAGAAAGTCGTCCGCGCCCATCTCGAGGCCGACGATGCGGTCGACGTCGTCCGCGCGGCGTGTCGTGATGACGACGGGCACGTCGCTGGTCGCCAGCAGAGACCGGCACACACGCAGCCCGTCGTCGTCGCCATTGAGGTCGAGCACGATCAGGTCGATGCGCGTGCGTTCGAGCGCGCGCTGCAGGCCGAGGCCGGTGCTCGCGGTGGTGACTCGATAGGCGTGACGCTCGAGATGGCCGGCGAGCGCGGCGCGGCTGTCGCGGTCCTCGTCGACGATCAACACGTGTTTGGGCAGCGAATCGATCATGGGTGCGGGCGTATTGCCACGAGCGCGACGAAAGGTTCCATCGTTGCAGCGCGCGAACATCCGGTAACAATTCTTGACAATTTCGCATCGAGTCGGCGGAAACCCGGCGCGCGGATTCGTGTCACATGCCGGGATGCAAAGAACAGGTCTCGTCCTCCTCGCGGCGTTGCTGCTCTCCACGGTAGTTAGAGCGGACTTCACCGTCACCGACATCCGCGTCGAGGGATTGCAACGCATCCCCGAGGGCACGGTCTTCAACATCCTGCCGGTCAACATCGGCGACGTCCTGACGACGCAGCGCATCCGCGAGTCGCTGCGCGCCGTGCATGCCAGCGGCTTCTTCCGCGACGTGGAGCTGCGCCGCGAGGATCCCGGCGTGCTGGTGGTCGTGGTGCAGGAATACCCGTCGATCCGCGGCTTCGAGATCATGGGCAACAAGGACATCAAGAAGGAAGACCTCGAGAAGTCGCTGCGCAACGTCGGCCTCGCCAGCGGCAAGCTGCTGAACCGCTCGACGCTCGAGGACGTGCGCCAGTTCCTGATCGAGCAGTACTTCACGCGCGGGCGCTACGACGTACGGGTGAACACGGACGTCGACGACGTCGGCGCGAACCTCGTGGACGTGAAGATCACCATCGCCGAGGGCAAACGCGCCCGGATCCGGCAGATCAGCCTGGTCGGCAACGAACACTTCACGGACCAGCAGGTGCTCGGCGGCAACGAGCTGAAGCCGACGAACCTCCTGTCCTTCTACAAGCAGGACGACAAGTACTCGCGCGAATCGCTGAACGGCGATCTCGAGAAGATCCGCTCCTGGTACATGGACCGCGGCTACGCGAACTTCGAGATCACCTCGACGCAGGTGGCGCTCGCGCCGGAGAAGGACGACCTCTTCATCACCGTGAACGTGTTCGAAGGGCAGACCTTCAAGATGGGCGCGGTGAAGCTGGCCGGGCGCTTCGTGGTGCCCGAGTCCTCGCTGCGCCATTACGTGTTCATCAAGGCCGGTGACACGTATTCGCAGCACCTCATCACCGCCAGCGAGGAGGCGATGCGCAACCGCCTCGGCGAGGAAGGCTTCGCCTTCGCCGACGTGCACGCCGTGCCCATCGTCGACAAGGACGGCAACATCGGCCTGACGTTCCAGGTCGAGCCGAACGCGCGCACGTACGTGCGCCGCGTGAATTTCAACGGCGTGCAGAAGACGAACGACGACGTGCTGCGCCGCGAGTTCCGCCAGCTCGAAGGTTCGGTGCTGTCGAACGCCGCGGTGAAGCGCTCCGAGGAACGGCTGCAGCGGCTGCCGTACATCAAGAGCGTGAAGACGGAGACGAAACCGGTGGCGGGGACGCCGGACCTCGTCGACGTCGAGGTGCAGGTCGAGGAGGGCCCGTCATCGACGCTGGGCGGCGGCATCGGCTACTCCGAGCGCCAGTCGTTCATGTTGTCGGGCAACTTCGTCGACGCGAACCTGCTCGGTACCGGCGACCGCCTCGCGATCGAGCTGAACGGCGGCAAGTACAGCAAGACGTATTCGGTCGCGCACACCAATCCGTACTTCACGGTCGACGGCCTGTCGCTGTCGTTGAACGGCGGCTACCAGCAGCAGGAGCGCCTCACCGCCTCGTACTCGCAGTTCACGACCGAGACGTATTCGACCGGCTTCTCGCTGGGCTATCCACTGACCGAGAACCAGGGCGTGAACTTCGGCCTGAGCTTCAGCCACCAGGACCTGGCGACCGTGTTCTCGAGCAGCACGCAGCTGCGCGACTGGGTGCGCCACAACGGCGACGACTACTTCCGCCGCGTCGGCAGCGATCCGATCCTCGGCACGATCCTCGACGTCGCCGAGATCGGCCTGGGCTGGGGCTACGACAGCCGCGACCGCTCGCTGTTTCCGACGAAGGGCGGCTCGCATCGGCTCAGCGTCTCGGTGACGCCGCCGGGCGGTTCGGTGAGCTACGCGATCGCCAATTTCCGCTCGCAGCAGTTCTTCCGCATCCCGCTGCCGCTGATCGACAAGATGCCGTTCATGCTGTCGACCAACATCGGCTACGGCACGGCGTTCGGCGACACCACCGGCATCCCGCCGAACCGCCACGTGTTCACCGGCGGCAGTGAGTCCGTGCGCGGCTTCAAGGACGGCACGCTCGGCCCGCGCGACTCGCTGGGCAATCCGTTCGGCGGCGACGCCGGCTTCTCGACGCAGCTCGAAGCCATCATCCCGCTGACCGGCAAGTTCGCGAGCAGCGGCCGCGTCAGCCTGTTCGTCGACGCCGGCCAGTCCTACTACCTGGGCGACACGCAGTTCCGCAATAGGCGCGGCGACCGCACCAGCTACGGCTTCGATCTCGGCGATGCGCGCGTGTCCACCGGCGTCGCCGTGCAGTGGCTGTCGCCGATGGGACTGTTCCGCTTCAGCTGGGCGAAACCCCTCAAGTACCAGAGCGAGACGCGCCGCGAATTCGGCGACGAGCTCGAAACCTTCCAGTTCTCGGTTGGCCAGGCGTTCTAGCCACTTTCACGGAGTCATCATGTTCAATCGCAATTTCCTGATGCGCGCTGCGCTCGTGGCCGCGGCGCTGGCCCTGGTTTCCTGCGGCGGCGGCGGTGGCGGCGGCGGCAAGGCGAAGATCCGCCTGCTGAACCTCAGCACCGGCTACACGTCGCTCGACCTCATCACCAACGTCCAGGACGACGATGACGACGACGTCACGCAGTCGTCGAACGTCGCGCTCGACTCGGTCAGCGAGTACGTCGACCTCGATGCGGACAACTACACCATCAAGCTCAAGCGCACCGGCTCCGGCAGCGTGCTGCGTTCGTTCACCGGCGAGCAGCTGGTCAACGACACGATCAACACGTACGTCGCGTTCGGCGAGGTCGGCGCGTTCGGCGCGCTGAAGCTCGACGACACGCAGGACGACGCGGATGCGGGCGAGACCAAGCTCGCGCTCGCGAACCTGTCGTCGGCGGGCAACCTCGACGTGTACATCACGGGCGCCGACGTCGATCTCGACGACACGACGCCGGTGGCCTCGGGCGTCGGCGCCGGCTTCCAGAACATCACCGTCGACAGCGGTTCGTTCCGCCTGCGCGTCACCGCCTCCGGCGACACGTCCGACGTACGGCTCGACATCCCGACGTTCACGCTGGCGGACAAGGGCGTCGCCGCGCTGATCTTCACGTCGACGCAGGGCGGCACGCTGGCCAATGCGATCTATCTGCCGCAGGAGGGGCAGCCGACCAAGCTGACGAACGCGAAGTCGCGCGTGCGCGCGGCGATCGGCGCCGCGAACGGCGCGAACGCCTCCGTGCAGGTGGGCGGCGTCACCGTGCTCGCGACGGCGACCGCCGGCGTCATCGGCAGTCGCTACACGTTGCTGGATTCCGGTTCGCAGGCCGTCACGCTGGTCGTCAACGGCACGCAGGTGACGGTGCCCAACGTGCAGCTCAGCGCCGGCGCCGACTACACGCTGCTGGTGTACAGCACCGCGAACGGCCCGACGACCAGCCTCGTCGTCGACGACAACCGGCTGCCGACCAGCAGCACGCAGGTCAAGTTGCGCCTGCTGAACGGCATGTCGACGCTGGCCGCACCGATCACGTTGTCGCTGGATTTCTCGCCGCTGGTCGAGGGCACGTTGCTCGGCGAAGTCTCGGACGAGGTGGAGGTGTCGAGCGGCAGCGACCGCCAACTCGACGTGTCGAACACGTCGACGGCGGCGGCGATCCTCACGCGCACCGGGCTGTCGCTGCAGCAGAACTCGGTCTATACGTTCTTCATGACCGACAACGGCGCGACGCCGATCGGCGTGTTGCGCCGGGATCGTTAGTTGGTCGGGTGGCGCTGCACCTGGGACAGCTCCCGGTGCAGCGCCTCCGGGTCGACCGGTTTCACCAGGTGCTTCACGAAGCCGGCCTGCCGCGACATCAGCCGGTCTTCGGGGAAACCGTAGCCAGTCAACGCCACCAGCCGGATGTTCGCGCCGGCCGGGTGATTGCGGATGCGGCGCGCGAGCTCGTAGCCGTCCATGCCGCCGGGCAGGCCGATGTCGATGAACGCGACGTCGAGCGGTCCGGCGACCGTTTCGCGCTCCAGCATCTGCAGCGCGTGTTCGCCGTCGGGCGCCTCGCAGACGTCGTGGCCGTGCGCCAGCAACACCGCGCGGTACATCTCGCGCGAATCGTGGTTGTCGTCGACCAGCAGGACGCGCCGCGACTCGAACGAGCGTTTCGCGTCGGCGCCGTTGCCGGCGGTCGACTCGAGGCGCGGCGCCTTCACCGTCGGCAGCCGCACCGTGAACGTGGAGCCGCGGCCGTCACCGTCGCTGTGCGCCTCCACCGTGCCGCCGTGCATCTCGGCGAGCCGGCGCACCAGCGTGAGACCGATGCCCAAGCCACCGCGCGAGCGGTCGATGGTGTGGTGCGCCTGCACGAACAGGTCGAAGATCTTCGGCAACATGTCGGCGGGGATGCCGATGCCCTGGTCCGCGACGCGCACCACGGCGTCGTCGCCCTGGCGCCCGACGAACACGCTGACGATGCCATCGCCGCGCGTGAACTTCAGCGCGTTCGACACGAGGTTGCCGACGATCTGCTCGATGCGCACCTGGTCGCCCGAGATCCACACGGGCTCGGAGACGAGATCGACGCGGCCCTGGTTGATCGGGTTGCCGGCGGCGATGACGCTGACCGACGCCTTCACCGCGTCGGCGAGGTTCACCGGCGCGCGCTTCAGCACGATCTTGCCGGTGACGGCGCGGCCGACGTCGAGCAGGTCGTCGACCAGCCGCGCCATGTGCGTGACCTGGCGCTTGATGATGCCGGTGGCGCGCTGGCCCATCGGGTCGGACTGGTTCAGCAGCGTGAGCGCGTGCACCGCGCCCTGGATCGCGCCGAGCGGATTGCGCAGCTCGTGCGCGAGCATCGCGAGGAACTCGTCCTTCGAGCGGTTCTCGCGCTGCGCACGCGCCAGCGAGCTGATGTCGGAGAGGATCAGCGTGCGGTGTTCGACGTCGTCGAGCACGATGCGCGAGAACGTGACCTGGACCTCGGTGCTCTCGTGGCCGTCGACGACCAGGCGCGTCTGGTAGCGGCCCGAGCCGTGGTCGAGCATCGCGCGCACGATCTCGCCCTCCGCGGCGGGTAGATAGCGGCCGATCGACGTGCCGAACGCCTGTTCGAGCGGCACGCGCACGAGATCGGCGAAGCGCTGGTTGCAGTAGACGATGTCGCCGGTCACCGAGAGCGTGGCCGCGCCTTCCTGCATGCGCTCGACCAGCGCGCGGTAAGGCGCGTCGGCGCTGCGCAGCGTGAACACGCGGCGCTCGCCTTTCTCGTCGGCCAGCAGCAGCGCGTCGATCTCGCCGGAGTAGATGGCGTGCAGGTTGCCTTCGGCTTCGGCCAGGCGCGCGCGCAGTTCGTCGATGTCGAGATCGTCAGGGCTCAAAGGCCACCTGTACTTCGGGCGGGATGCCGAGACCGTTCAGCAGGCGCCGCCGGTCGCTCATGTCGCCCACGACCAGTCGTTGCGGCGCGGGCTGGCACTTCACCAGCGTGGGGATCGCGATGATCTGGTCCGCGCTGATCCGGCTCGGCTGTTGATAGACGTCGATGATGTCCAGCTCGTAGCGGCCGACCAGGTACTGCTCGCAGATCTCGCGCACGGCCGAGATCGCCCGCGTGGACCGGGGCGTCAGACCCGTCACGTACAGGCGCAGCACGTATTTTTCGGGGTCGGTCACGCACTGGCTCGGCGCGGGCGCAAATCCAGGCCCACGAGCACACGTTCGGTGTTGGACAGGTCGCCGATGATCTTCTTGATCGGCGTGGGTAGTTTGCGCACGAGCGTCGGCAACGCGAGGATCTGGTCGCCGCGACCCAGCGCGGGGTTTTCGACCAGGTCGATCACCTCGATGCTGTAGCGGCCGGCGAGATGTTCCTCGCAGATCTTGCGCAGGTTGGCGAACGCGCGCCCGGCCTTCGGCGTCTGGCCGGCGACGTACAGCCGCAAATCCCACTTGTCAGTGGCGGGACTCATGACCGGCTCCCGGACTTGCGGCCGGCCTTGCCACGCGATTTGCGTTTCGCACGCGCAGGCGCCGCGGCCGATGTCGACGCGGGCGGCAGCAGCGTGATGCCCTTCGACGTGAAGCGGAACGGCCGCACTTCGTCGGAATGCGGCATGCCGCGCGACTTGAGCACGTACAGGTTGCGCGTGCGCTGGCGGTCGATCGACTCGATGGCCACCAGGATCCACGTGTCCATCAGCGACGAGATCATCGCCTCGGTGTGCTCGAGCGACTGCGTGGGCGTGGTCAGGCTGGTGAACATCGCCGTGATGCCGCGCGTCTTCAGGTAGTCAATGACGCGCGTGAGCATGGAGCGCACGTCCGCGGTCGTGCCGACGGCCATGAGGTTCGTCACCGGGTCCATGACGACCACGTCGGGATCGTTGATCTCGACGGCGTGGTGCATCTCGACCAGGTGGGTCTCGAGGCCGTGGCGGCTGGGACGATCCGCATGGAACACCAGCAGGCCCTTGTCGACCCAGCGCTTCAGGTCGATGCCGGCCGACGCCATGTTGCGGATCATCTGCTGCGGCGATTCCTCGAACAGGAAGTACAGGCACTTCTCGCCGCGTGCGCAGGCCGCGTTGACGAAATGCGCGGACAGCGTGGTCTTGCCGGTGCCGGCGGTGCCGGACATCAGCACCGTGCTCGCGCGGTAGAAGCCCTGGCCGCCGAGCATCCCGTCGAGCTCGGGCAGGCCTGAGGAGATGCGCGACGACGGCGCCTCGTGCTCGAGCAGCAGCGAGGTGACCGGCAGCACCGTGATGCCGTCGCGATCGATGAGGAACGGGTATTCGTTCGTGCCGTGCGTCGAGCCGCGGTACTTGACGACGCGGATGCGGCGCGTGCTGATCTGGTCGTGCACGCGGTGATCGAGCGAGATCACCGCGTCGGTGATGTATTCCTCGAGACCCTGGCGCGTGAACAACTGCTCGCCGCGCTCCGCCGTGACGATCGTGGTCATCTTCTTGTCGCGCAGCCAGCGGAACAGCCGGCGCAGTTCGGCGCGCAGGATGCCGGTGTCCTTGAGACCGCCGAACAGCGTCTCGATGGTGTCGAGCATGACGCGCCTGGCGCCGACTTGTTTAATCGCGTGATCGAGCCGCACGAACAGGCCCTCGAGATCGTATTCGCCGGTCTCTTCGATCTCCGAGCGGTCGACGTGCACGTAGTCGATGAGCAGCTTGCCCTCGGCGACCAGCTTGTCCAGGTCGTAGCCCAGCGAACGCACGTCCGCGGCGAGCTCCTCGGCGTTCTCTTCGAACGTGAGCAGCACGCCGGGCTCGTGATAACGCTGCGCGCCTTCCACGAGGAAGCTGACGCCGAGCAGCGTCTTGCCGGAACCGGGGCCACCGGAAACCAGCGTGGGTCGGCCGGCGGGCAGACCGCCGTGAGTGATGTCATCGAGACCCTGGATGCCCGTGCAGGCCTTGTCGATCGACCGATAGGAAGGAACAGATTTTTTCTTGACGCTCATAGCCAGAAAAAGAGTTGGGTTGTTGGGTTATGCCCGCGAACGCACCCTTCCGGCCGCGCCGCGTATTTGCGCAAGATATTTATCGCGCGCCTATCGGACGAGTCTCACAATTTTGAGAGTCGTCGTCGGAGGATTCCGACATTCGGTTCGCAGCCGCCCGCCTGCGGCCGCGCGTGATTCACTGCGTGAAGTCGAGCTTCTGCAATGAGGGTTTGCCGCTGGGGGCGAGGATGAGGTTCACCTTGACCGTGCCGTGCTCGCAGGGTAGTTCGAACGTGCCCGACATCGCGTTGTCCGCGGTCGGCGCATCCGGTGCGCGGCAGGCGCCGGTCTTTTCCCTGAGCGCCGCGATGTCCGCATTGCGCAGGGTGGCGTCGCGGTCGAGGAAGAAGTTCATCGCGAACGCGGCCGGTTCGCTCATCACGTCGCCGCTGGCGTAGATGTGGACGGCGGCGTCGAGCATCGCGCGCAGCGCGGGCGACAGCGCGGCGGCGCGGACCGGGAAGGCGCCGGATTTCACCAGCAGGTTGGCCGCATCGCGCACGACGCGCGAGGCCGGCGCATACGTGCGATTCGCGAACGCGAACACCGCGAGCGAGCGGTTCGGTACGAACAGCACGTTCGATCCATAGCCCGGCAGGCCACCCGAGTGCAGGAAGTGCTGGCCCAGGATGCAGTCGTTCTGCGAGTGGACGCCGAAGCCGTATCCCGAGGAGCGCGCGCAGCCGGTGGCATCAAGCGGCGGGAAGGAGATGGTGTAGTTCGCCGGCCGCGTGATCTCGCGCACGCTCGCGCGGCGCAGGATCGGGCTCTCCGCGCCATCGCGCGGCGGCCACGCGGACAACACCCAGGCGACGTACTTCGCGTAGTCGTTCGCGCTGGTGGCGAGTCCGCCCATCGCGCCGAACGCGCCGGGACCGAGCGCCGGTTCCTCGCGCCACGCGTCGTTTTCCCAGCGATAGCCGATGGCGTGGTGCGCCTTCGGGATCGTCGCGATGTCGTAGGTGCTCGCGTCCATGCCCAGCGGCTTCAGGAAATTCGCGGTGATGTAGTCCGCGTAGTTGCGCTTCGCGACGTTCGTGACGAGGCGGCCGACGAGCGCGTAGCCGAAGTTGGAGTATTCGTATCCCGTGCCGGGCGCCCGCGAGAACGGCACGCCGGCCGCGGCGAACGTCGTGAAGTCGTCTTCGCTCATCGGCAACTGGCGATCGCCCCACGGATCGTCGGTGACGAAGCCGGCGGCGTGCGACAGCAGGTCGCGCACGCGGATCTTCGGGCTGTCGGCGGTCGGGTATTTCCAGCGCGCGAGCTCCGGCAGGTACCTCTCGGCCGGCGCGTCGAGTTCGAGTTTTCCGGCGTCGCGCAGTTTCAGCGTGGCCAGTGCGGAGAATTGTTTGGACATCGACGCGATGCGGAACACGGTGTCTGCATCGACGGGTGTGTGCGTGGCGGTGTCCTGGATGCCGAGACCGCGCGTGTAGACGAGCTTCCCGTCATGCACGACCCCGAACACCAGGCCGGGCACGTGGTTCTCGGCCATGAACGCGGTGAACAGCGGGTCGAGCGAGGCCGCGACCTGCGGCACGTCGGCCGGTTCGGCGGCGGGCGCGCGCCAGGCGAGTGTCGAGAGGACCAGCAAACCGAAAAGTCGCGTCGCGTCGTTCATGTCACGTCCTATCGCGGGATGGGCGGCGCCGCGCGCTGGAACACCGGCTTGATCGCGAGGCCGGACTGGATGCGCGACACGCCGGGGATCCGCGTCAGCACGTCGAGCATGAAGCGCTGATAACTCGGCAGGTCGGGCACGACGATGCGCAACACGTAGTCCGCTTCGCCGGTCATGAGGTAGCAGCTCATGACCTCGGGCACGTCGGCGATGCGTCGCTCGAACACCTTCAAGGTTTCTTCGACCTGGCGTTCGAGCGACACCCAGACGTACATCGTGATGCCGAAGCCCAGCTTCTGTTCGTCGAACTGCGCGGAGTAACCTGTGATCAGGCCGTCCGACTCGAGCCGGCGGATGCGGCGCAACGTGGGCGTCAGCGACAGGCCGATCTGCTCGGCGAGATCGCGCCAGCTGATCCGACCGTCTTTGGACAGAATCTGCATGATTTTTGCGTCGACCTTGTCCAGCTTTTCCACGTTCGCACCCGTCGCAGGCCTTGTTTTTGGCGCAAACATGCTAAAACGTGGCCCGCGTTAGTCAAGGATTGGCGCCCCTGCGCCAATGGGGGTGCGTTAGGCTACGCATCACGTAACCGTATGACTGCCATCAGGAATTCCATGACACGGAAGCCCGTCTCCGTTTCCTTCGAGTTTTTCCCGCCCGGCGACGAGGCGATGGAGAAAACGCTCTGGGAATCGATCCGCTACCTCGAACCGCTGCAGCCGACCTTCGTCTCCGTGACGTACGGCGCCGACGGCTCGACGCGCGAACGTACTCACAATGTCGTCTCGCGCGTGCAGAAGGAAACGTCGCTGACCTGCGTGCCGCACCTGACCTGCATCGGCGCGAGCCGCGGTGAAGTGTTGGACATCGCGCGCAAGTACTGGGACCAGGGCATCCGCCACATCGTCGCGCTGCGCGGCGATGCGCCGGCCGGCACGGTGAAGTACGAGCCGCGCGCCGATGGGTTCGCATACGCCGCGGATCTCGTGGAAGGCCTGAAGACCGTCGGCGACTTCGAGATCTCCGTCGCCGCGTATCCGGAAAAGCATCCGGAAGCGCCGAGCCTCGAGTTCGACCTCGACAACCTCAAGCGCAAGATCGACGCCGGCGCCAACCGCGCGATCACGCAGTTCTTCTACGACACCGAATTGTTCCTGCGCTTCCGCGACGCCTGCGCGGCGCGCGGCATCGACGCGCCGATCGTGCCGGGCATCCTGCCGATCACGCGCTTCCCGCAGGTCACGCGCTTCGCGAAGCGTTGCGGTGCCTCGATCCCCGAATGGCTGGAGCATCGCTTCGACGGCCTCGAGGAGAATCCCGAGACGCGCAAGCTGATCTCGGCGGCGGTCGCCATCGAGCAGGTGCACCTGCTGCAGCGGCACGGCATCGAGCAGTTCCATTTCTACACGCTGAACCGCTCCGAGCTGACGTACGCGATCTGCCACGCGCTCGGCGTGCGGCCGAAGCAGCTCGATCGCAAGGTGGGTTGATGCCGTCGCAGAAGGAACGCGCCGCGGCGTTACGCGAACTGTTTGCCAACCGCATCGTCGTCCTCGACGGCGCGATGGGCACGATGATCCAGAAACACAAGCTGGACGAAGCGGCGTATCGCGGCGAGCGGTTCAAGACCTGGCCGCGCGAGCTCAAGGGTTGCAACGACCTGCTGGTGCTGACGCAGCCGCAGATTATTTCCTCTATCCACCGAGAGTTCGTCGACGCCGGCGCGGATCTCATCAGCACCAACACGTTCAACGCGAACTCCACGTCGATGGCCGACTACGGCCTCGAAGCATCGGTGTACGAGCTGAACCTCGAGGCCGCGAAGCTCGCGCGCCGCGTCGCCGATGAAGAGGGCGCGCGGCTCGGTCGCGCCGTGTACGTCGCGGGCGCGCTCGGCCCGACGAACCGCACCGCCTCGATCTCGCCCGACGTCAACGACCCGGGCTTCCGCGGCGTCACGTTCGACCAGCTCACCGAGACCTACAGCGAAGGCACGCGGGCGCTCATCGAAGGCGGCGCGGACGCCATCCTCATCGAAACCATCTTCGACACGCTGAACGCGAAGGCGGCCATCTACGCCGTGCGTTCGACGCTCGATGCGGCCGGTGTCGACCTGCCGATCATCATCTCCGGCACCATCACGGACGCCTCGGGCCGCACGTTGTCGGGCCAGACCGTCGAGGCGTTCTGGGCGTCGGTCAAACACGCGCGCCCCATCATCATCTCGCTGAACTGCGCGCTCGGCGTGAAGCAGCTGCGGCCGTACGTCGAGGAGCTGTCGCGGCTCGCCGATACGAACGTCGGCGTGTACCCGAACGCCGGCCTGCCGAACGCGTTCGGCGAATACGACGAAGCGCCCGAGGACACCGCCAAGGTGCTCGGCGATCTCGCGCACCACGGCCACCTGAACATGGTCGGCGGCTGCTGCGGCACGACGCCCGAACACATCCGCGCGATCGCCGATCGCGTGCGCTGCGAGCCGGTGCGCAAGAAGAAGGAGCCGACGGGCAAGCTGCGCCTCTCCGGTCTCGAGGCCTTCAACCTCACCGACGACATCCGTTTCGTGAACGTCGGCGAACGCACGAACGTCACGGGCTCCGCGAAGTTCCGCAAGCTGATCGAGGCCAACGACTATCCGGCGGCGCTGTCCATCGCGCGCCAGCAGGTGGCCGATGGTGCGCAGGTCATCGACATCAACATGGACGAAGGCATGCTGGATTCGGAGGCCGCGATGGTGCGGTTCCTGAACCTCATCGCCGCCGAGCCGGACATCGCGCGCGTGCCGATCATGATCGACTCGTCCAAGTGGACGGTCATCGAAGCCGGCCTCAAGTGCATCCAGGGCAAGGGCGTCGTGAACTCCATCTCGCTGAAGGAAGGCGAGGAGGCGTTCATCGAGCATGCGCGGCAGGTGATGAACTACGGCGCGGCCGTTGTCGTCATGGCGTTCGACGAGCAGGGCCAGGCCGACACGATCGAACGCAAGGTCTCGATCTGCGAGCGCTCTTACAAGGTGCTCACCGAGAAGGTCGGGTTCCCGGCCGAAGACATCATCTTCGATCCGAACATCTTCGCCGTCGCGACGGGCATCGAGGAGCATAACGGCTACGGGCTCGCGTTCATCGAAGCGACGCGCGAGATCCGCAAGCGTTGCCCGGGCGCGCACATCTCCGGCGGCGTCAGCAACGTGTCGTTCTCGTTCCGCGGCAACGAGCCGGTGCGCCAGGCGATGCACTCGGTGTTCCTGTACCACGCCATCCAGAACGGCATGGACTTCGGCATCGTCAACGCCGGCCAGCTGGCCATCTACGAAGAGATCCCGATCGAGCTGCGCGAGCGCGTCGAAGACGTGATCCTGAATCGCCGGCCCGACGCGGGCGAGCGACTGCTCGAGATCGCCACCACCTACAAGGAAGGTGGCAGCAAGGAGAAGAAGGAAGACCTGGCCTGGCGCTCGCTGCCGGTCAACGAACGCCTGTCGCATGCGCTGGTGTCGGGCAACGACCAGTTCATCATCGAGGACACCGAGGCCGCGCGCCTCGAGGCCGCGCACCCGCTGCACGTGATCGAAGGCCCGCTGATGGACGGCATGAACATCGTCGGCGACCTGTTCGGCTCGGGCAAGATGTTCCTGCCGCAGGTCGTGAAATCCGCGCGCGTGATGAAGAAGGCCGTCGCGCACCTGATCCCGTTCATCGAGGCGCTGGCCGACGGCGTGCAGAAGACGAACGGCACGGTGGTCCTGGCCACCGTCAAAGGCGACGTGCACGACATCGGCAAGAACATCGTCGGCGTCGTGCTCCAGTGCAACAACTTCGCGATCGTCGATCTCGGCGTGATGGTGCCGGCGGACAAGATTCTGGATACCGCGGAGAAGTTAGGAGCGGACATGATCGGCCTGTCGGGCCTGATCACGCCGTCGCTCGAGGAGATGACGTACATCGCCGGCGAGATGCAGCGCCGCGGGTTCACCGTGCCGCTGCTGATCGGCGGCGCGACGACGTCGCCGGCGCACACGGCCGTGAAGATCGATCCGCAGTACGAAGGCCCGGTGGTCTACGTGAAGGACGCGTCGCGCGCGGTCGGCGTGTGCCGCCAGCTCGTCACGCCGGAGATGAAGCCCGCGTACGTCGCCGAGGTGAAGGCGGAGAACGTGCGCCGCCGCGAGCAGCATGCCGGCAAGAAGGTGAAGGGCGCGCAGCTGACGCTGGGCCAAGCCCGCGCCAACAAGCCGAAGATCGACTGGGCCAACTACACGCCGCCGACGCCGCGCTTCCTCGGTTCGAAGATCTACAACGACGTGCCGCTGGGCTCGCTGACGCCGTACATCGACTGGATGCCGTTCTTCAATGCGTGGGAGTACGGCGGCAAGTTCCCCGACCTGTTCGACGACCCGGTGCGCGGCGAATCCGCGCGCTCGTTGTTCAAGGATGCGCAGGAGATGCTGGCGACGATCCTGCGCGAGCATTGGCTGACCGCGCGCGCGGTGGTCGGGTTCTTCCCGTGCAACGCGGTCGATGAAGAAATCGAGGTGTACAGCGATGCCAGCCGCTCGCGCGTGCTGCACCGGCTGCAGCACCTGCGCCAGCAGAAGGCGAAGCCGTCGGGCCAGCCGCATTACGCGCTGTCGGATTTCATCGCGCCGAAGGATTCGGGCAAGCTCGACTACATCGGCGCGTTCGCCGTGACGGCCGGCATCGGCATCGAGAAGCATCTCGAGCGCTTCGTGAAGGCGCACGATGACTACAACGACATCCTGCTGAAGTCGCTGGCGGATCGACTGGCCGAGGCTTCCGCGGAGGCGCTGCACCTGCGCGTGCGTCGCGAGTTGTGGGGCTACGCGCCGGAAGAGCGGCTGAGCAACGAGCAGCTGATCGCGGAAGGGTATCGCGGCATCCGTCCGGCGCCGGGATATCCCGCGTGCCCGGATCACACGGAGAAGGGCACGTTGTGGCAGATGCTCGACGTGGAGCGCGCGATCGGGCTGCAGATCACCGAGAGCTACGCGATGTATCCGACGGCCGCGGTCAGCGGCTGGTACTTCGCGAATCCGGAGGCGAAGTATTTCGCGGTCGGGCCGATCGATCTCGACCAGATGCAGAGCTACGCGTCACGCAAGGGCTGGTCTGCGGCCGAGGCGCGCAAGTGGCTCATCTCGAATCTCGAGGCGAAAGCCCAGGACGCGGATCCGCACGACGAGGCGGCCTAATGGGGACAGTCCCCATTTCCTAGCAAAAGGGGACAGTCACGGGCGATCGGTAGCGTCGACGGCGATGTTCAGTCGAAGTACTTCCGATACTCCTTCGGCATCGCCTCGATGTTTCTGATCTCCAGATCGCGGTAGAACACCTCCGCCGCCTCGCTCTGGATCTGCAGCTTCCCGCCCGTCATCGGCACGTACTGCCCGTTCTCCTCGAACCGCGCGTTCGCCAGCGCCATCACGACCTTGCCGTTGACGACGTGCACGCAATCGTCCTGGTAACAAACCAGCTCGATGGTGTTCCACTCGCCGGGCTTGTCCTGGTCGCTGCCGGCCAGCGCATGGTTGTTGGGCGCGCGGAACTTCGTCCACGGCGCCGCCGGGTTCCAGCGCGGCGCTTCCTCGCCGGCTTTCTTCGGATCGACGCGGATGTCGAACGCCGATGTCGCCTGCGTCCAGTACTCGCCGATGCCGTGCTCGATGACCTGGAACTCCTGCGACAGCGCCCAGGATTTCCAGTACTCGACGCCGAGCGGTCCACGGCTGTGGTACAGGATTCCCGAATCCTTCGGCTCGTTCAGCCGCGGCTCCCACTTCTTCTCGCCCCACTTGAACTGCGCGCGGAAGCGGTAGTTGGAGTACTCGTCCTTCGTCTGCAGGCAGCCGTAGATCTCGCCGGTGATGCGCAGCACGGGTTTGCCATCCTGTTCGATGACTGAGAACACGGTCTGGCCGGGCGGGTTCAATCCCACCGGCTTCAGATCCGCGGGCGCGCCGCCCTTGATGACGCCGAGGATCTCGTCCCCGCGCCAGCTCAGATAGACATCGAACTTCGACAGGGACTTGTCGAGCAACGGTGTCCAGCCGGAACCGGCGGCGGCAGCCACCGACGACCAGGCGAGCAATGGCAAGAACACGGGCAACAGCAGACGCTTCATCGGATCCCCTTCGCCGCGACAGGCGGCGCGACACTGTAAGCGATGTCCGGCCGGACGAGGCAAACTACGGCCTTCGTTCGAGGGCCCCCATCATGCAAATGCTCTGGCTCGGCGTCGCGATCGCCGCCACCGTCGCGTATCACATCGTCATGAAGCTCACGCCGGCCGGCGCGAGTCCGTTCCTGTCGCTGGCCGTGACCTACGGCATCGGCGCGCTCACGTTCGCGCTGGTCTACGCCGTGTTGCCCGGCGGGCCGACGCTGCGCGCCGGATTTTCGGGACTGAACTGGACGGCCTTCGCGTTGGCGATCGCCGTGGTCGGTCTGGACGTGGGCTTCCTGCTGCTCTACCGCGGCGGGTTCGACGTGAGCCTCGGGCAGATCATCACGCAGTCGGCCGCGGCGTTGTTGCTCGTGCTGATCGGCGTGGCGTTTTTCGCGGAGAAGTTGTCGCTGGCGAATATCGCGGGAATCTTGCTGTGCGTGGTTGGCCTGGTGCTGATCAACCGGAAGTAGCGAACCCCGGCCGGCAGGCAACGGTGACTGTCCCCGTTTGCCAGGAAACGGGGACTGTCCCCATTACGGCAGCTTGAGGGGCAGGCCGCCCTTGATCACCACGGCGACATCCTGCAACGCCGAGATATCCGCGAGCGGATCCTTCTTCACCGCGATCAGGTCGCCGAACTTCTTCGGCTCCAGCGACCCGATGTCCGCATCCCACCCCATGTAATGCGCCGCGACCGACGTCGCGGCCTTGATCGCCTGCATCGGCGTCATCCCGCGCTGGACCATGATCGGGAACTGCCGCGCGTTCAGTCCGTGTGGATAGACGGCCGAGTCGGTGCCGAACACGATCGGCACGCCGGCCTTCACGGCCTTCGTGAACGCCTGGCGCTGGATCTCCGTCGTCTCGACGTTCTTGCGCAGGAATTCCTCCGGCCAGTGCTGGCGGCGGCCCTCGGTGTCGATGTAGTCGCCGTTGTACACGTCCATCGAGAACGCGACATTGCCGCGCTTCAGCGCCGCCGCGATGCCGGCATCGCCGAGATACGACGCATGCTCGATCGTGTCCGCGCCGGCCGCGATCGCCATCAGGATCGACTTCTCGCCGTGCGCGTGCGCGGCGACCTTGCGGCCCGAGGCATGCGCCACCTCGACCACCGCCGCGATGTCTTCCTGCGTCATCTCCGGCGCACCGGGTTCGCTGTCGAACGCCAGCACCGCGCCGGAGGCGATGACCTTCAGCAGGTCCGAGCCCGCGTTCACCAGGTCCTGCGCCCGCGCACGGAACTCGTCCGGGTCGTGCGCAACGCCGGCATGAAAGCGCGCGCTGTCCGGCGGCTCCTTGAACCCGGGCACGTACAGGTCGCCGCCGCCGTGTTCGATCGTGAGGTACGGGCCGCTGGCCTGGATGCGCGGGCCGATCGCGCGGCCCTTGTCGATCTCGTCGCGCAGCGCGTAGTCCGTGCCCATGACATACGTGCCGACGTTGCGCGCGCCCGTGAACCCGGCGAGCACCGTCGCCGCGGCGTTCTCCTTGCCGAGGCGCATCGTCTCTTCGTCGCTGCGCTTGAACAGCACCGTCAGGTCCGAGGTGTCCTCGGGCCGGTCGGTGAGGTGCGTGTGCATGTCGATCAGGCCGGGCAGGCAGGTGTAGTCGGAGAGATCGAGGATCGGCACCAGCGCGTTCGCGGCGGCTTGTTTGCCCGCGTCGTCGGTGAGGCTGACGATGCGGCCGTCGCGGATGATGACCAGCGTGTTCCGGCGCGCGGTCGCGCCGACGCCGTCGATCAACCGGCCGCAGCGCACGCCGAGCGTGCCGCTGTCCGGCGTGAACGGCACCTGGCGCAGGACGACCGGCACGCGCAGCGATTGCGGCGGCAACGCGCAGCTCGTCAACAGGGCGGCGGCCGCGGCGGCAAAGGCCAGCGCAACGGCAGGGGCGAGTGGCAAACGGGCGCGGTGTCTTGGCATGCGGAACCCGACGTCAGTTGAGCGGGATGAATTCCTGGTTGTCGAAGTCCGGCAGCTTCAGTCGGCCGGCGCGCCAGTCGGCCTTCGCCTGCTCGATGCGCGCCTTCGACGAGGAGACGAAGTTCCATTCGATGAAGCGTTCGCCGACGGGCTCGCCGCCGAGGCCCATGACCGTGGACGGCCGCGTCGCGGTGAAGGTGGTGTCTTCGCCGGCGTCGAACACCAGCATCTTGCCCGCGCCGTAGCGCTGGCCGCGCAGCTCGATCTCGCCGCTGACGACGTACAGCGCGCGTTCGGATGAGTCGGCCGGCAACGCGCGGCGCGCGCCGTTGTCGAGCTCCCAATGCAGGTAGAACAGCGGGGAATGCGTCTTGACGGCGGATTTCAGGCCGAAGGCGGCACCCGCGAGCAGCCGCGTGCGCGCGCCGGTCTCCGTGTGCAGCGGCAAGGCGTCGGCGCCGTAGTGATCGAACGTGGGCGCGGTCTCTTCCGCCTCGTCCGGCAATGCCACCCACGCCTGCAGGCCGTGCAGGTCGCCGCCCATCGCGCGTGCCTTCTCGAACCGCTCGGAGTGCGTGATGCCGCGGCCCGCGGTCATCCAGTTCACTTCGTTCGGCTGGATCGCCTGCTGAACCGCGAGACTGTCGCGATGCATGATCTCGCCGGCGAACAGGTAGGTGACGGTGGACAGACCGATGTGCGGATGCGGCCGCACGTCGACGGTCTTCGGGATGCCGGGCGGGAAAGTGACCGGGCCGATGTGATCGAAGAAGATGAACGGGCCGACCATGTGCCGGCGGGTGAACGGCAACACGCGACCGACTTCGAACCCGCCGAGGTCGCGACGCCGCTGGTCGATGACATCCATGCCGCATCGTAGCCCGACGGTTGACGGGGTGCGAGCCGGGGGCGATCCTGCGGCGCCATTTCAGGGGGCTTCATGGCGTCCGCCGCGCGATCGATCAAACATTCCACGTTCGTCATCGAACGCAAACTCGACTTCGATCCGGCCGTCGTCTATCGCGCCTGGACCGAGCCCGCCGTGAAGGCGCGCTGGTTCAACGGTCCGCCGGACAAGTGGACGGAGCAGGTGCGCGAGATGGACGTGCGCGTCGGCGGGCGCGACCGGCTGGTGGGCAAGTTCGTGGACGGATCGGAGTCGCGGTTCGACAGCGTCTATCTCGAGGTCGTGCCCGACAAGCGGCTCGTGTATTCGTACGAGATGCACTGGCAGGGGAAGAAGATCTCGGTGTCGCTGGCCAGCATTGAGTTCCCCGCGTTCGGCCGCGGCACGCGGCTGGTGGTCACCGAGCAGCACGCGTTCCTCGACGGGTTCGAGGATGGCGGGAGTCGGGAGCGGGGGACGCAGACCTTGATGGACAACCTGGAGCGGGTGCTGCGCGGGGAGTAGTCGAGTAGTCGGTGCCGGGTGGGGGATATGGGGAGTTAGCGCGCCGGCAAACCCGCGACGGTGCGCGGCGGCGCAGGCGCGCTAACTCCCCATATACCCCACCCGGCACCAACTCTTCGTTCAGGGGTACAGCGAACCCAGATACGCCACCACCGCCACCATATCCGGCAGCTCCAGCTTCTCCACCACCGCATCCATCGGCTTCGCCGCCTCGCTCGTGCGCAGCCCGTGCTTGAACGCCAGCAGCTGCCGCAGTAGATAGGTCGGCGACCGCCCCGCGAGTGGCGGCACGTTGTCCTGTCCCTTCAATTGCGCGCCGTGGCAGGACGCGCATTTCTGCGTCTTCTCGTCGCCCGTGGTCACGAAGCGTTTGCCACGCATCAGGCTGCCGGGTGGCACGTACGCGGTGTATTCGAGTCGGTCGTCGCGACGTTCGTGGCGGTCCAGCGCGTTCGTCACCTCGAGCAGCCGGCCCTCCAGGTCCTCGGTGCCGCCGACTTCCTCGTACACCCAGGCCGCCGGCTCCGCGCGCGGGATGCGCAGGCTCTCGATCACCCAGACGTGGCGCCGCAGCTTCTGCTGCGCAAAATACTTCGCGCTCTCGTCGATCTCCGCGTCCTTCATCGCCTTCGCGATCTTCGCCATCGTCTGGTTGGGCCCGTATTCGACCGGGCCCACCGGCTTGCGCGCGCCGCTGCGCCAGTCGCGCAGCTGCTCGGCGATGTACGCCTCCGGCAATCCCGCGAGCGGCGCGTTTTCGGGACGGCCCTGGCCCGTCGGCGTATGGCAGAACGCGCAGGCCATCACGTCCGGCTTGCGGCCCTTCGCGACGATGTCGGGCATCGGCCCGTGATCCTCGGGATGCCAGTCCGGCGGATTGAAGCGGTCGCCGATGCGCGCGGCCGTGAAGCTTTCCTTGCTGTGCGGAAGCGTCAGTGCTTCCTTGTCGTCGGGCGGCGGCGGGTTCTTCACCGGATGCAAAGAATTCGGATCGATCGGGAACAGCCAGTCGGGCACGGCGTCGCGGCCGGCGTGGTCGCGGCCGGCGTGGTTGCGGCCGGCGTGGTTGCGGCCGGTGCAGTCGTGGCGGGCGGAGTTGCAGCCGACGCGGGCCTGGCTGCCTTCGCGTCCGGCGACTCGGCCGCCGCGATTCCCAGCACCAGCGCCGCGCCCGCGAGCGCCGCCGCCAGCCCCCATCCCCCGTGTTTCCGGTTACGCATCGGCCGGCAGTCTGCCACGACGTGCACTCCGCCGCATGCCGCCGCTCCGCCGCCGTTCCCTGCCCGTGGCCACGGTGCCGCTGGCGCGGTTCCTGGTCGGCAAGAAGCTCGTGCACGACACCGGCGCCGGGCTCCTGTCCGGCCGCATCGTCGAAACCGAGGCGTACCCGCCCGGCGATCCCACCGGCTACTTCCGCAACGGACTAACTACCGCCAACGCGCCGCTGTTCGCCGCGCGCGGCACCGCGTACGTGCGCCTGGTGTACGGCACCTGCTTCAACCTGAATCTCGCCGCCGAGGCGGAGGGCACCGGCGCCGGCGTGCTGATCCGCGCACTCGAGCCGCTCGACGGCATCGAACGCATGCGCGCGAACCGGCCCGGCGTGCGCGACCGCGATCTCGCGCGCGGACCGGGCCGGTTGTGCGTGGCGCTGGGAATCGGCCGCGCGTTGTCGGGCATCGACCTGACCGCCGGCGGCGCGCTGTGGATCGAGTCGATGCGCGGGCGCCCGGCGGACATCGTCGTCAGCACTCGGATCGGGCTGTCGCGCGACCAGCAGCGCCGGCTGCGCTTCGTCGAGCGCGGCAGCCTTTATGCGAGCGTTCCGCCATAATGCGCGCCATGAAATCCGCCGCCCGAATGGTCATGCTGCCGGTCGTGCTGCTGGCCGCGCTCGTCACGCCCGTGTTCGCGGCCGATGCGCCGCTGACCGAAGACGTCTTCCGCCAGCGCCTCGGCTTCGGTGCGACCGTGCACATGGCGTATCGCGATCTCGCCTGCAACGCGGTGAAGTTCGACGGATTCACGGCCGGCATGAAGGAGCCGGGCGCGCACGCCGACGTCGATCGTTCGCCCGACGGCAAACAGATCACGATGACCGTGCGCAAGCGCGGCATGCCGGCGTGTCCCTCGCCCTATCCACCGATCACGGAGCTGCCGCCGTTCGATCTGCGGGATCTCGGCGGCAAACGCGTCACCTCGGCGGCGCTGCGCGGCAAACCCACGCTGATCAACTTCTTCTTCTCGACCTGCGTGCCGTGCATCCTCGAGGTGAAACCGCTGAACCAGTTCGCGGCGCAGCGGCCGCAGGTGAACTTCCTCGCGGTCACGTTCGACGAGGCCGACGTCGCGCGTGCGTTCGTCGACCGCTTCGGCTTCCGCTGGCGCATCGTGCCGGACGCGCGCGATTTCATCGACCGCGTGCGCGTCAAGAACTACCCCATGATGGCGCTGTTCGACGCGCAGGGCCGGCTGCTGGGCACGCGCCAGGGCGGCGCGCGCGACGAGCTCGAGGCCGCGAACGTGGGGCCGCAGCTGGCGTTGTGGATGGACGGGCTGCTGCGGCAGAACAAGGCCGCCGGCGCGAAATAGCCCGGCCCGGTCAACGGTTCCCGTCCCGGTGCGTTGAGTATCGAGCCCATGACTGCGACGCAAACAGACCTGGCGGCGGCCATCGCGGCCAACCGCTTCGGGCTCGGTGCCCGGCCCGGCGATCTCGACGTCGTGGCGCGGGATCCGCGCGGCTGGCTGGCGCGACAGCTCGAGGGCGCGCCGCCGGTGTTGTCGGACGCCGCACTGCAGCCCTCCGCACGCATCCTCGCGCAGGCGCTGGCGATGCGCGACCAGGTCATGGAGCAGCGTCGCGCCGCGAAGCAGGCCGACGAGGAACAGGCGAAGGTGGCCGCGGCGTTCAAGCTGCCGGCTATCTACCGGCCGGTGTACGTCGACGAGATGGTCGCGCGGTTCGCGCACGCGGTGCGCACGGACCGGCCCTTCCTCGAACGGCTGACGCAGTTCTGGACCAACCACTTCGCCGTGTCGATCGACAAGATCGCGGTGCTCGGCGTGGCCGGCGCGATGGAACGCGAGGCGATCCGTCCGCGCGTCACCGGGAATTTCGCCGACCTGCTGCTGGCGGTCGAGAAACATCCGGCGATGCTGCTGTATCTCGACAACCATGCATCGATCGGCCCGAATTCGCCGGTCGCGAAGCTCGCGGCGCGGCGCCGCAGCGGCAGCGGCAACCGCAAGCTCGACATCAACGAAAACCTGGCGCGCGAGATCCTCGAGCTGCACACGCTCGGCGTCGGCAGCGGTTACACCCAGGCGGACGTGACCACGTTCGCGCAGGCGATCAGCGGCTGGTCGATCGGCGGGCAGGATGTCGGCCGGCGGCTGGTGCGGCTCGGCGTCGAGACCGGCACGCCGGGCGAGTTCCTGTTCCGCGAGCCGTTCCACGAACCCGGCGCGAAGCGGCTGCTCGGCAAGTCTTACGGCGACGGCGGATCGAAGCAGGGCGAGAGCATCCTGCGCGATCTCGCCGTGGACCCGCGCACCGCGCGGCACGTGTCGACGAAGCTCGCGCGGCATTTCGTCGCCGACGATCCGCCGGCGGCGGTGGTAGACAGGCTCACCGCGGCCTGGCTCGAGTCCCGCGGCCATCTGCCCGCGGTGTACGCGGCGCTGCTCGATTCACCGGAGAGCTGGGCGCGGCCGCTGGCGAAGTTCAAGACGCCGTCCGACTACGTATTGTCGGCGTACCGCGCGCTGGGGATCCCGGTGCGCGATGGCCGCCGCGCGCTGCTGCCGTTCGAGACGCTGGGCCAGCGCAACCTGATGCCAGGATCGCCGGCCGGCTGGCCGGACACCAGCGCTGACTGGGATGGATCGTCGGCGCTGTTGAAGCGCATCGCGTGGGCCGACGGCGTCGCGCAGCGGCTGGGCGACGCGCGCAATGCACGCGAGCTCGCGCCCCAACTACTCGGCGCCTCGCTGAGCGGCGAGACCGCGACCGCGATCGCGCGCGCGGAGAGCGGCGCGCAGGCGATGACGTTGCTGCTCGCGTCGCCGGAATTCATGCGTCGTTAGGAGAGGACCATGCGCCAGACCCGACGATCCTTTCTCCAGACCGCGGCCTTTGCCGGCGCGAGCTCGCTGGTGTCCGCGCGGTTCGCCATGGCCAACGCGCCGACGGATTCGCGCTTCGTGTTCGTGTTGCTGCGTGGCGCGCTGGATGGTTTGTCCGCGGTGCCGCCGGTCGGTGATCCGGACTACGCGGCGCTGCGCGGACAGATCGCGCTGGCGAGGTCGGGCGATGAGGCGGTGTTGCCGTTGCCGGGCGGCGCGAACGGCGGGTTGTTCGGCCTGCATCCGGCGCTGACGTTCCTGCATTCGTGTTTCAACGCGAAGGAGCTGGCGGTGCTGCACGCGGTGGCGACGCCATACCGCGAACGTTCGCACTTCGATGCGCAGAACGTGCTGGAGAGCGGCGTCGTGCGGCCGCAGGGCTCGGCGAGCGGCTGGATGAACCGCGCGTTGTTCGCGCTCGGCGGCGCGTCGCGCGAGGCCGGCGTCGCGCTGGGCGCGAACGTGCCGCTCGCGATGCGCGGGCCGGCCGAGGTCGCGTCCTGGTCGCCGACGAAGATCGCGGCGCTGGACGAGGCGACGTTGCAACGCGTGACGGATCTGTACGCACGCGATCCCTTGCTCTCGCAGCGGCTCGCGGATGCGCTGGAGAGCGATGCGATCGCGACCGAGGCCCAGGCCGCCGCGAACGCCGACGCCGAGCCGGGCCAGTCGATGACGCCGATGGTCGAGAGCGACGCGCAGGCGAAGCGCAACTACAACTCGCGGTATGCCGAGACGGCGCGCGCCGCGGCCGGGTTTCTCAAGCGCGACGACGGCCCGCGCGTCGCGATGTTCGATACGACCGGGTGGGATACGCATGCGAACGAGGGCGGCGCGAAGGGCCAGCTGGCCTTGCGGCTGCGGGCGCTGGATGGCGGGTTGCAGGTGCTGAAGGAGTCGCTGGGGCCGGCGGTGTGGCGCAAGACCGTCGTGCTGGTCGCGACCGAGTTCGGCCGCACCGCCGCGATCAACGGCACGCGCGGCACCGATCACGGCACGGGCGCGGCGGCGTTCCTGTTAGGCGGCGCGGTGGCCGGTGGCCGCGTGATCGCCGACTGGCCGGGGTTGTCGCGGTCGAGCCTGCTCGAGGGCCGGGATCTGCGCCCGACGCGCGATCTGCGCAGCGTCATGAAGGGCGTGCTGCACGATCACCTCGGCGTGTCCACGTCGGCGCTCGAAGCTCGAGTCTTCCCCGACAGTGCGGCCGCGACTCCGCTGCGCGACCTCGTCTGACGAGATCAGGCAGGCACGGCCCTCTGCAAGGGCGCCTCGCGGATCGGAAGATTGATCAACGCCGCCGCCGTCGCCAACGCCGCATCGGCGTACCACATCCAGTGGAAGTCCCCGAACCTGGCCATCGCCAGACCGCCCAGTGACGCGCCGAGGAACCCGCCGATCTGGTGCGTCAGCGTCGCCAGGCCGAACAGTGTCGCCAGGTACCGCACGCCAAACAACTTGCCGATCAACCCCGCCGTCGGGGGCACGGTCGCCAGCCACGTGAAGCCCAGCACCACCGCGAACGTATAGAACGTCGCCGGCGTCTTCGGCGCGGCCAGGTAGATGAGCACCGCGATCGCGCGGCTCAGGTACATCGCGAACAACAACCACTTCATCCGCATCACGCCGCCGGCCCAGCCCGCGGTCAAACTACCGGCCACGTTCGCGAGGCCGATGATCGCGATCGAGCTCGCCGCCACGGACGCGGGCAACGCGCACAGGTTCACCTCGCCGGGCAGGTGCGTCACGAGGAACGAGATGTGGAAGCCGCAGGTGAAGAACCCCGCGTGCAGGCACCAGTAACTCTTGTCGCGCAGCGCGATCGACAGCTGCTGCCGCAGCGTCATGGGTGCCGGCGCATTCGTCGCGGGTGCGGTCGCGGGGTTCGAGGCGCCGCGGATCAGCAGCCGCGCCAGCGGGATCGTCGCCAGCGCGGCGAGGGTCATCGACCGCATCGCGCCGGCCCAGCCCAGCGTCGCGATCAACGCCTGGTTCAGCGGCGCGAACAGGAACTGGCCGAAGCTGCCGCCGGCATTGGTGAAGCCGGCGGCGAACGATCGTTTGGCCGCCGGCACGCGCTGCGACACGACGCCGATCAGCACGCCGAAGCTGCCGGCGCCCGCGCCGGCCGCCATCAGCACGCCGAGCGTGACCACCAACCCGAGCTCGTTCGTCGAGAACGGCGCCAGCAACGTGCCCGCCATCATCATCAAGGCGCCGATCAACAGCACGCGGTGCGCACCGTGCCGGTCCGCGAGCGCGCCGAACACCGGCTGCGCGACGCCCCACATCAACTGGCCGATCGCCAGCGCGAAGCTCATCGACGCGTAACCGACGTGCGTCGTGTCGATGATCGGTCCGACGAACAATCCGAGCGACTGCCGCATGCCCATCGTGATCATCAGGATCGCGGCGGCCGTGCACATGACCAGGATGTGCCGCCGCTCGAACTTCACCGCGTCGTTCATGCGCCCTCACCGAAGATGGACACCAGATGATCCGCGACGATGCGCACGCGCGCCAGCCGCGCGACGTCGGGCCGCATCAGCAGCCACAACTCCCGCGACGGCGGCGCGACGTCGAACTCGACGCGCTCGAGGCCGCCGAGCGACCGCGCCAGCAAACCCGGCAGCAGCGCGACGCCCGCGCCACCGCGCGCGGCCGCCGCCTGCGCGGACTGGCTGTTCGCGCGCAGCGCGACGTGGCGGCCGGTGAGGAATTTCCGCGCCCACGTCGCCTCGGGCACGTGCTCGCTGGCGTCGTCGAAGGTGATGAACGCGGGCGGCTCCGCGCAATCGATGCGTTGCTTGTACTCGGGCGCGGCATAGAACCCGTAGTCGAGCGTCGCGACTCGGCGCGCGACCAGTTCGCCGGCCGCGGGTCGTGCCAGCCGCAGCGCGATCTCGGCTTCGCGGCGCGCCAGGCTGAGATTGCGCGATGTCGCGACGACTTCGATCTCGAGCCCCGGATGCCGCTGCGTCAGCGCGCCGAGCCGCTCGGCGAGGAAGCCGTCCGCGAACACGCGCGCGATGGTGACGCGCACCTGACCGCTGACGCTGCCGCTGTCGTCGCGCGCGGCGTGCAGCGCGCTGGCCGCGAGTTCCATCTGCGCCGCTTCGCCGAGCGCCGCGGCGCCGGCCGCATTCAGCCGGAAGCCCTCGCGCTGGCGCGCGAACAGCGGCTGTCCGAGCGTGGACTCGAGATTCGCGAGGCGCCGCGCGACGGTGGCGTGCGTCACCTTGAGGTTCCGCGCGGTGGACGCGAGCGTGCCGTGCCGGGCCAGCGCGGCGAAGAAGCGCACGTCTTCCCAGTCGAGCGCGGCTGTGCGTTTTTGAACGGCCATCGTGAACCTTTGACGAATTCCGTCGGTGACGAGTGGCGCCTAGTGTGTGCCCGGGCCGCGCTGGCTTTCATTCAGCCTTTCTATCCCGTCATTAAGAGGACCTGCCATGTCACCCGCGAAGATTCCCCGAACACTGTCCGCCATCGCGGGTCTGTCGACCCGGCCGAGCCGCGCCGAGGATTCCGTGCTGTTGTTGATCGACGGCCAGCTCGAATACACGATCGGCCGACTGCCGCTGGCCGGCATCGACGCCGCGGTGGAAGAGGGCGCGCGGTTGCTCGCGTACGCGCGCGACCGGGGAATCCCGGTGATTCACGCGATCCACCACGCGCGTCGCGGCGCACCCGTGTTCGATTCCTCGCGACCTGCCGCACCCGCTCGGTGCAGACTTCGTGCCCGCCGCCGCGGTACATGCGGCGACACTGGCGGCGTTGTCCGACCGCTTTTCCGTGGTGGTTCAGGACACTGTCGCCTTGTCGGGGAGTGACGTAATCCCGACTCCGGGTCACGCCATGTGAAGGTTCCATTGCTCCTGAAATAATTGCCTTGACAACTATTTCACCGGCATGGAAAGTGCGCGCCATGCCCGCGAAGCCAGCCCGGGTCCGCGACCTGACGGACCCCGTACCCCCGCCCGAAGACAACGCCCACCGCGCCATCTGCCGGCAGATCAAGCAGCTCTCGAGCTCGCTCGTGCGCCGCGTCGATCGCCACATGCAGCCGCTCGAGCTGACCGGCATGCAGTGGGAGCCGGTGCTGATGTTGTGGCTGAAGCGCGCGGACACCGTCGCGGGCCTCGCGCGCTACAGCCAGGTCGGCTTCGCGGCGATGAGCCGCATGCTCGACCGCCTCGAGGAGAAGGAACTGCTGCGCCGCGAGCGCAGCGAGACCGACCGCCGCGTCGTGCACCTGCATCTCACGCCGAAGGGCAAGAAAGTGGCCAACAAGATCTGGCCGATCGTGGTGGAAGGCATGCACGTCCACCTCGAAGGATTCAAGAAGGAAGAACTGAGCCAGCTCAGCGACCTGCTGGGTCGCATGCTGACCAACGGAGCCCGCGATGCCGAACAAGAATGATCCCGCCCGCCGCGTGACGCGCGCCGTTCCGACGGCCGCGTCGGCTGCCGTGGCCGCGGCGCTGCTGTTGCTGGCCGCCTGCGGCAAGGAGCAGGGCGGTCCGCCGCCGCCGCCCGAAGTGGGCGTCATCACGATCGCGGCGCGCAAGGTCGACATCATCGACCAGCTGCCGGGCCGCACGACGGCGTTCCGCGTGGCCGAGGTGCGGCCGCAGGTCACGGGCATCGTGCAGAAGCGCCTGTTCTCCGAGGGCAGCGAGGTCAAGGCCGGGCAGCAGCTGTTCCAGATCGACGCCGGCAGCTACCGCGCCGCGTTGTCGTCGGCCGAGGCCGCGCTGAAGCGCGCCGAGGCCGCGGCCGTCACCGCCAAACTACTCGAGGAACGCTACGCGCCGCTGATCACCGCGAACGCGGTGTCGAAGCAGGAGAACGACGAGGCGATCGCGTCGCGCGCGCGCGCCGATGCCGACGTGGCCTCCGCGCGCGCGGCGGTCGAAGCCGCGCGCATCAACGTGGTGTACACCCAGCTGCTGTCGCCCATCACCGGACGCATCGGCCGCACGCTGGTCACCGAGGGCGCGCTGGTCACGTCCGGCCAGCAGGCCGCGCTGGCCACCGTGCAGCAGCTCGATCCCATCTACGTCGACATCACGCAGTCGTCGACCGACCTGTTGCGGCTGCAGCGCCAGCTCGCCAGCGGCGAGCTCGCGAAGATGGATGACAACCAGGCCGAGGTCGGATTGACGCTCGAGGACGGCAGCGTCTATGCCGAGCGCGGCCGGCTGAAGGTGTCCGAGGTGTCGGTGGATCCGGGCACGGGCTCGGTCACGCTGCGCGCCGTGTTCCCGAATCCGAAGCGCGAGCTGCTGCCCGGCATGTTCGTGCGCGCGACGCTGACGCGTGGCACGCGCCAGCAGGCGCTGCTCGTGCCGCAGCGTGGTGTCACGCGCAACACGAAGGGCGAGGCGACCGTTCTGCTGGTCGACGCCGAGAACAAGGTGGCGGAGAAGGTGGTCACCGCAGATCGCGCCATCGGCAACGACTGGCTGATCACCGACGGCCTAGTCGCCGGCGATCGCGTCATCGTCGAGGGGCTGCAGAAGGCCAAGCCCGGCTCGCCGGTGAAGCCGGTGCCGGCCGGCGAGGCCCCGGCGAACGCCGCCCTGCAGGCGGACTCGTCGAAAGAAGTGGCCAAGCGCTAACAAGGGCGAGTCTCCATGCTGTCGCGTTTCTTCATCGATCGGCCCATCTTCGCGTGGGTCATCGCGATCATCGTCATGATCGCCGGCACGGTCTCCGTGCTGAACCTGCCGATCCGCCAGTACCCGGCGATCGCGCCGCCGTCGGTCGGCATCAACGTGAACTACCCGGGCGCCTCCGCGCAGACGGTGCAGGACACGGTGATCCAGGTCATCGAGCAGGCGCTGAACGGCATCGACAACCTCACGTACATCACGTCCGAGGCGAACTCGGACGGCTCCGCGACGATCACGCTGACGTTTGCGCAAGGCACGGTGCCCGACACCGCGCAGGTGCAGGTGCAGAACAAGCTGCAGACGGCGATGCCGCTGCTGCCCCAAGAGGTGCAGCAGTCCGGCATCCGCGTGAACAAGCCGGCGCGCAACTTCCTCGTCGTCATGGGGTTCATCTCCGACGACGGCAGCATGAACAACGAGGACCTCGCCGACTACGTCGCGACGAACGTCCTCGATCCGCTGAACCGCACGCCCGGCGTCGGCGACGTCACGATGTTCGCGTCGCAGTACGCGATGCGCATCTGGCTCGATCCGGAGAAGCTCAACAACTTCGGCGTGACCACCGCCGACGTGGTCGCCGCGATCCGCACGCAGAACGTGCAGGTCTCGGTGGGACAGATCGGCGGCCTGCCCGCGGCCGTCGGCCAGTCGATCACGGCCAGCATCATCGGGCCGACGCGCCTGTCGACCGCCGACCAGTTCCGCGACATCCTGCTGAAGGTGAACGCGGACGGCTCGCAGGTGCGCATCGGCGACGTGGCCCGCGTCGCGCTGAACAGCGAGAGCTACACGCGCGATACCAAGTACAACGGCAAACCCGCCGCCGGCGTCGCGATCCGCCTCGCGGCCGGGCAGAACGCGCTGGACACGGTCAACGCGATCCACGCGACCATCGACCGCCTGCGGCCGTTCTTCCCGCGCGGCTTCGAGGTCGTCTATCCACTCGACACGACGCCGTTCGTCAAGACGTCGATCCTCGAGGTCGTGAAGACGCTGGTCGAGGCGGTGGTGCTCGTGTTCCTGGTGATGTTCCTGTTCCTGCAGAACGCGCGGGCGACGCTGATTCCGACGATCGCGGTCCCGATCGTGCTGCTCGGCACGTTCGGCATCCTCGCGGCGTTCGGCTTCTCCATCAACACGCTGACGATGTTCGGCATGGCGCTGGCCATCGGCCTGCTGGTCGACGACGCCATCGTCGTCGTCGAGAACGTCGAACGCGTGATGGCCGAGGAAGGCCTGCCGCCACGCGAAGCCACGCGCAAGTCGATGGACCAGATCACGGGCGCGCTGGTCGCGATCGCGCTGGTGCTGGCCGCGGTGTTCGTGCCGATGGCGTTCTTCGGCGGCTCGATCGGCGTCATCTACCGGCAGTTCTCGATCACACTGGTCTCGGCGATGGGCCTGTCCGTGCTGGTCGCGTTGATCCTGACGCCGGCGCTGTGCGCGACGATCCTGAAGCCGTTGCCGCCGTCCGGACACGTCGAGCACAAGGGCTTCTTCAAGTGGTTCAACACGAAGTTCGACGAGGGCCGCGACCTGCACGAGCGCGGGCTGGCCGCGATGCTGCGTCGTTCCGGCCGCTCGATGCTGGTGTACCTCGGCATCGTCGTCGTCATGGCCGCGCTGTTCACGCGCATCCCGAGCTCGTTCCTGCCGGCCGAAGACCCGGGCTTCATGTACGGCCAGGTGCAGACGCCGCCGGGCGCCTCGAAGGAACGCACATGGGCCGTGCTCGACCAGGCGCAGAAATACCTCATCGAGCAGGAGAAGGACGCGGTCGAAGGCGTGCTGACCGTGAACGGCTTCAACTTCGCCGGCCCCGGCCAGAACTCCGGCCTGCTGTTCATCAAGCTGCGTGACTGGGACGAGCGCAAGAAGAGCGAGCTGTCGGTGGGCGCGTTGTTAGGGCGCGCCAACAAGTACTTCGGCGCCATCAAGGACGCGAACGTCATCGCGGTGCCGCCGCCGGCCGTGCTCGAGCTCGGCAACACCGCGGGCTTCGACCTGATGCTGCAGAACCGCGGCGGGTTGAGTCACGACGACTTCCTCGCCGCCCGCAACCAGCTGCTCGGCATGGCCGCCCAGAATCCGCTGCTGGTCGGCGTGCGTCCGAACGGCGTCGAAGACGCGCCGCAGTTCAAGCTCGACATCGACCGCGAGAAGGCGAGTGCGCTCGGCGTCTCGATCGCCGACATCAACTCGACGCTGCAGACCGGCTGGGCGTCCACCTACGTCAACGACTTCATCGACCGCGGCCGCGTGAAACGCGTGTACGTGCAGGGCGAGCCGAATTCGCGCATGCAGCCCGACGATCTCAACCGCTGGTACGTGCGCAACAAGGATGGCGCGATGGTGCCGTTCTCCGCGTTCGGCAAGGGCGAGTGGACGTACGGCGCGCAGAAGCTGGTGCGTTACAACGGCGTGCCCGCGTACAACATCCAGGGCGGCCCCGCGCCCGGCCGCAGCTCCGGCGAAGCGATGCGCGCGATGGAAGACATGATCGCCAAACTACCGGCTGGCGTCGGCCTCGAGTGGAACGGCCTGTCGTACGAGGAGAAGGCGTCCGGCTCGCAGGCGCCGCTGCTGTACGCGTTGTCGCTGATCATCGTGTTCCTGTGTCTCGCGGCGCTGTACGAGAGCTGGTCGATCCCGGCGACGGTGCTGCTGGTCGTGCCGCTGGGCGTGCTCGGTGCCGTCCTCGCGACGCTGGCGCGCAGCCTGACCAACGATGCGTATTTCCAGGTCGGCTTGCTGGTCACGATCGGCCTGGCCGCGAAGAGCGCCATCCTGATCGTCGAATTCGCGAAGGAGAACTTCGACCACGGCATGGACCTGGTCGAAGCGGTGATGCATGCGACGAAGCAGCGACTGCGCCCCATCCTCATGACGTCGCTGGCGTTCATGGCGGGCGTCATGCCGCTGGCCATCTCGTCCGGCGCCGGCTCCGGCGCGCAGCACGCGGTGGGCACGGGCGTCATCGGCGGCATGCTGGCATCCACGTTCCTCGCCGTGTTCTTCGTTCCCGTGTTCTTCGTCGTGATCCTGCGGCGCTTCAAGGTGAAGCCGACCGTCATGAAGATCGACGAGACGCCGGCCGACACGCCGTACGCGAGCACCACATGAACCGTCCGATTCGTCTATCTACCCTGGCGCTGGCCGCGTCGTTGAGCGCCTGCACGCTGGCGCCGCGTTACCACCAGCCGGCGTCGCCCACGGCCGCGGAATACGAGAACGTCGCCACGCCGGGCGCGCGGCAGACCGCCGCCGTGCCGGCCGCCGACGTGTCGTGGAACGAGTTCTTCCCGGACGCCGAGCTGCAGCAGCTGCTGACGCGGGCGCTGGCGAACAACCGCGACCTGCGCATCGCGACGCTGAACGTCGAGGCGGCGCGCGCGCAGTACCGCATCCGCCGCGCGGATCTCGTGCCGTCGATCGACGCGGTGGGGCAGGCCAACAACAACCGCACGCCGGCGTCGCTGTCGCAGACCGGCGAAAGCGAGCTGACGCGCACGTATTCGGCCGGGCTCGGCGTCTCCGCGTTCGAGCTCGATCTGTTCGGCCGCGTGCGCTCGCTGCGCAAGGCGGCGCTCGAGGACTACTTCGCGATCGAGGAGAACCGCAACGCCGCGCAGCTGGCGCTGGTCTCCGAGGTGGCGAATGCCTGGCTGACGCTGATCGCGGATCGCGAACTGCTGCGTCTCGCCGAGGAGACGCGCGACAGCCAGCACAAGTCGTTCGATCTCACGAAGCTGCGTTTCGATTCGGGCGTATCGAGCGAGGTCGACCTCGCGCGGTCGGAAACCGCGTGGCGCCAGGCGGAGATCGACATCGCCGCGCAGACGCGCCGTGTCGCGCAGGACCGCAATGCGCTGTCGCTGCTGGTCGGCGAGCCGCTGCCGGCGGAGACGGGTGCCGGCGAACACGCGATCGACGCGCAGACGTTCGACAAGGAACTGCCCGCCGGCCTGCCGGCCGAGCTGTTGACGCGCCGCCCGGACATCCGCGCGGCCGAGCACAGTCTGAAGGCCGCGAATGCCGACATCGGCGCCGCGCGCGCCGCGTTCTTCCCCAGCATCAGCCTCACCGGCTTCTACGGCAACGCGAGCGACGACCTGTCCGAGCTGTTCCAGACCGGGCACACGAGCTGGAGCTTCACGCCGCAGATCCGCCTGCCCATCTTCAACGGCGGCGCGAACATCGCCGGGCTCAACCTCGCCAACGCGCGCAAGCGCATCGAGATCGCGCGGTACGAGCAGTCGATCCAGATCGCGTTCCGCGAGGTCGCGGACGCGCTGGTGGCGCGCGCGACGTTCCAGGACCAGCTGAAGGCGCAGGAAGCGCTGACGCGCGCCAGCGAGTCCAGCTACAAGCTGGCCGACGTGCGGTACCGCGGCGGCGTCGACAGTTATCTCGGTGCGCTGATCGCGCAGCGGGATTACTACTCGGCGCAGCGCGCGCTGATCGAGACGCGCCTCGCCGGCGCCAGCAACCTCGTGTCGCTGTACACGGCGCTCGGCGGCGGCTGGAAGTAGCCGGCGGGAAAAAGTCACAGTTCGCGCGGCGCGGGCCCCGCCCGGTTCCCGCCGCGCGTTTGCGATCTGTAAAAAGGCGCCTCGTTTTCCGAGGGGCTTCGCCATGCGTTTCGTCGCCGCTGCTTTCTGCTCGCTGACCTTGTTTGCCGGCATGGCTCGTGGCCAATCCGCGCCGAACCCGGCCGCCAACGACCAGCTCGCCCTGGCGATCGCCAAGGACAGTGCCGCCGCGGCGCAGGCCGCGCTCGACGCCGGCGCCGACATCAACGCCAATCTCGGCGAAGGCCGCACGCCGCTGATCACGGCGGTGATGATGGTCAAACCCGAGGCCGTGAAGTTCCTGCTCGAGCACGGCGCGGATCCGAACAGGACCGCGGATGACGGCGCGGTCGGCAACGCGTTGTCCGCCGCGTTCTTCGCGATGTCCGGCGTCGCGATCACGCGCCGCGGCGACGAGGACTACGTCAACGAACGCCGCGCGAAGGCGCTCGAATCGCTGCGCCTCGTCGCGGCGCGGAAGCCGGATTTCGACGTGCTGGTCTCGCGCGGCCCGACGCGCCTCAGCCCGCTGATGATCGCGGCGGATGCGGGCGTCGCCGATGCAGTGAAGATCCTGCTGGATGCCGGCGCGTCGCCGAATTTCGTCAACGGCGGCAGGTATTCCGCGCTCGACTATGCGGTCGATCGCGCGCCGGGCTGGTCGCCGACGCCGGCGGCGGAGCGACTCGAGGTGGTCAAACTATTGTTGGCCGCGGGGGCGCAGACGAAGAAGGTCGGCGCGGACAAGCTGAGTCCGCTCGAGCGGGCACGCAAGGCGGCCAATACAGAAGCGGTCGCGTTGTTGTCGAAGTAGGGCGGACTGGCGCAAGCTCTCGCCATGCGCCTCGAAGAGCTGCGGCCGGTGGACCTGGAGACGAACCCAGTTTGGGAGTTCGATCTCGGGGAAGGGAGCGACGAAACCGCTATCTGTCCGGTTGCGGATGTTCCCGTTGGTCATCTCGAAGGCCGTTTCGTCGGTACGCGCGTCGTTCTCGTTGATGGTCAGCAAGTTTGGGCGATCTTGGGAAACGTGACGCCTGACGATCACCGGCTGACCCAGCATTTTCTGATGCTCTCGATCGAGCGCAATGGAACGTGGTTTCATCTCGCGCGCTACCATGATCACGACTACGAGCGGAATGGTCCGGCGGCTCTCGCCGTATTTCTCGATCGGGAGATCAGCTCGGTATTTCCGATTTCCTACGACATCCGAGATGTCGTCGCAGGTGGCGTCGCGCTGCGCGGGGAGATTCGTGCCGAGCCTTCCGAGCGGCTCAGCCGATCTGAACTGATCGCTCTGGCAGTACCTTAGTAACCCAACGCCAGCCCCGTGTTCCGCCGCGGATCCACCGCGCCGTAGAACCGGTTGTCCCCCGACGGCGGCAGGTTCAATCCCGGTTCCCCGATCAGGATCGCCGCGATGTGGTTCTCCGGCTGCGGCTGCGTGAGCTTGTGCCCCATGCCGGCGAGGATCTCGCGCGTATCGGCGCTCAGCGCGTACTTCTCCACCGACGTCTCCTCCGGCAACCACTGCTGGTGGATGCGCGGCGCCGCCGCGGCCTCCTGGATGTCCATGCCGTAGTCGATCACGTTGATCATCGTGTGCAGCACCGCGGTGATGATGCGGCTGCCGCCCGGCGTGCCGACGATCATCCACGGTTTGCCGTTCTTGTTGACGATGGTCGGCGTCATCGACGACAGGGGCCGCTTGCCGGGCTCGATCTTGTTGTTCGCGCCCTGCACGAGGCCGTACATGTTCGGCACGCCGACCTTCGACGTGAAATCGTCCATCTCGTCGTTCAGCAACACGCCGGTGCCGGGCGCCGTCACGCGTGCGCCGAACCAGTCGTTCAGCGTGTATGTCACGGCCACCGCGTTGCCGAAGCGGTCGGCGATCGAGTAGTGAGTGGTGTTCGTGCCTTCGTGCGTCTCGATGCCGGGCTTGATCGCGCGCGAATCGCCGGCGCGCTTCGGGTCGATGGCGGTGCGCAGCTTCGCCGCGTACTTCGCATCGAGCAGCTCCGCGATCGGGTTCTTCACGAAATCCGGATCGCCGAGCAGGAAGTTGCGGTCGACGTACGCATGCCGCATCGCCTCGATCTCGACGTGCACGGCGCGCGCCGAGCCCCAGCCGTATTCGCCGAGCGGATAGCCGGCCAGCACGTTCAGGATCTCGCACAACGTCACGCCACCCGACGACGGCGGCGGCGCGGACACGATGTGGAAACCGCGGTAGTCGCACTCGACCGGCGCGAGCTCGCGCGGGCGATACGCGTCCAGGTCCTTCTGCGTGATGATGCCCTTGTTCGCGCGCATCGCGGCGACCAGCAGCGACGCCACCGGCCCCTTGTAGAACCCGTCGCGGCCGCCCTTGCTGATGGCGCGCAGCGTGCGCGCGAGGTCGGGCTGCTTCAGCGTCGCGCCGGCCTTCAGTGTCTCGCCGCCGGCCAGGTAGATAGCCGCGCTGGGCGCATCCTTGCGGAAATCCGCCGTGCCCTCGGCGAGGATGTCGACGTCGCCCTGGTCCAGCACGAACCCTTTCTCGGCCAGCGCGATCGAGGGCGCGATCAGCGACTCGCGCGGCTTCGTGCCGTATTTCTCGCGCGCGTATTCGAGACCCGCGACCGTGCCCGGCACGCCCACCGCGAGATAGCCGCGCGTGCTGAGATCCGGCACCACGTTGCCGGTCGCGTCCAGGTACATGTCGACGCTGGCCGCCAGCGGCGCCGTCTCGCGGAAGTCGATGAACGTGCGCCGCCCGTCCGCGAACTGCACGGTCATGAACCCGCCGCCGCCGAGATTGCCCGCGGCGGGATACACCACCGACAACGCATACCCGACGGCGATCGCGGCATCCACGGCGTTGCCGCCGTTCTTCAGCACGTCGACACCGACGCGCGTCGCGTACTGCTGTGCCGTGACGACCATGCCGTTCTTCGCGGCGACCGGCGCCGGCGAGGCGGCGTGGGCGAGGCCCGTGACGACGAGGAGGGCGAGGGAAAACATCTTGAGTTGGCGCATGCGGCGAGTGTAGCCGCTCGCGTTGCGGTAAAACGGGCGGCGTCAGACTGGACCGACTGACGCAAACAACCTTTCGTTATCTACTGCACCCATGCAAGACACGTCCGCCCCGTTACGCACCATCCCGTCGCGCGTGAATCCCTGGCTGGCACTGATCGGCTGGCTGTTGCTGACCACCGCGGCCGGCGCGATCGGCGCCATCGCCTCGATCGACGCCGCGCAGTTCTACTCGGCGCTGAACCGGCCGCCCTGGGCGCCGCCGCCGGGCGTTTTCGGGCCGGTCTGGACACTTTTATATATGGCGATGGGCGTGGCCGCCTGGCTGGTCTGGCGCGAACGCGGCTTTGCCCGGGCGCGCGGCGCGCTCGGGCTGTTCCTCGCGCAGCTGGCGGTCAACGCCTTGTGGTCGTGGCTGTTCTTCGCCTGGCACCGCGGCGCGGCGGCGTTCGTCGACATCGTCGTGCTGCTGGCCCTGATCGTCGCGACGATCGTCTCGTTCGCGAAGATCCGCCGCGCGGCGGCCCTGCTGCTGGTGCCGTATCTCGCCTGGGTCGCGTTCGCGACCGCGCTCAATTATTCCGTGTGGCAGCGAAATCTTCCGCTGCTGTAGCCGCGAGCCACGCGACGTGAACCTGGTGCGCGGCGCCGTCGTCGACGAGGTCGACGTCGTTGCGGCCCGGCTTCTGCACCTGGCCGTCGACGGTGAGCTGTGCCAGCGCATCGGGCGCGGGTTGTTTGTCGACGGTGATCGTGTACGGCGTGCCGCGGTGGCGGTATTCGATGGTGAAGCCCGACCACTCCGGCGGCACGCAGGGTGACAGCGTCAGCCGGTTCTCGCGCAGCCGGAACCCCAGGATCCACTCGAGGCCGGCGCGATACAGCCAGCCCGCCGAGCCCGTGTACCAGGTCCAGCCGCCGCGGCCCGCGTGCGGCGCTTCGGAGTAGACGTCGGCGGCGACGGCGTACGGCTCGACCTTGTAGCGCTGCACGTCGGCGCGCGTCGTCGCGCGCGGCACCGGGTTCAGCATGTTGAACACCTGCATCGCGCGTGCGCCCTTGCCCTGCAGGGTCAGCGCGATCACGGTCCAGATGCCGGCGTGCGTGTATTGCCCGCCGTTCTCGCGGATGCCGCGCGGATACGCCTTCACGTAGCCCGGCTCCTGCAGCGACTTCTCGAACGGCGGCGTGAACAGGCGCGCCAGCGGCGGATCGTCCATCAGCAGGTGCGCCTCGAGCGATTGCATCGCGCGCGCGGCGCGTGCCGGGTTCGCGGCGCCCGAGATCACGCTCCAGCTCTGCGCGATCGCGTCGATGCGGCACTCGTCGTTCGCGGCGGAGCCGAGCGGCGTGCCGTCGTCGTAGAAGCCGCGGCGATACCACTCGCCGTCCCAGGCGTGTTGTTCGAGCGCGGCGCGCAGCTTCGTGGCGTGGCCCAGCCATCCGGTCGCCAGCGCAACTTCGCCGCGCGACTGCGCCAGCGGCGCGAACGCCTGCAGCGCCGCGTGCAGGAACCAGCCGAGCCACACGCTCTCGCCGCGGCCGTGTTCGCCGACGCGGTTCATGCCGTCGTTCCAGTCGCCGGTGCCGATCAGCGGCAGGCCGTGTTCGCCGGTGATCAGCGAGCCCTCGAGGCCGCGGCGGCAATGGTCGAACAACGTCGCGGTGTTCCGGCTCACCTCGGGCTCGAAGAACGCGTCGTGTTTCTCGCGGGGCAGCGGCGGGCCTTCGATGAACGACACCGGCTCGTCGAGGATGGCGCGGTCGCCGGTCACGGCGACGTAGTGCGCGGTGACGAACGCCAGCCACACGCGGTCGTCGGAGATGTGCGTGCGCACGCCGCTGCCATTGTGCGGCAGCCACCAGTGCTGCACGTCGCCCTCGGGGAACTGGCGCGAGGCCGCGCGCAGGATCTGCTCGCGCAGCAGCGCGGGCCGCGCGATGCCGAACGCCATGGCGTCCTGCAGCTGGTCGCGGAAGCCGTACGCGCCGCTCGCCTGGTAGAACGCGGCGCGCGCCCACGTGCGGCAGGCGAGTGTCTGGTACAGCAGCCAGCCGTTCATCATCAGATCGAACGAGCGCTCGGGTGTCTTCACCTGCACGTGGGAGAACAGCTCGTTCCACTGCTGCGCGATCTCGGCGAACACGGCGTCGAGATTCGCCTGGCGGTATTTCTGCACCAGCGCCTTCGCGGCCTCGGCGTCCGCGGCCTGGCCCAGCGTGAAGACGATCTCGGCGCTGGCGCCGGGTTCGAGATCGAGCCGCGTGCGCAACGCGGCGCAGGCGTCGAGCGCGGGACCCGTGCGGTTCGTCAGCGGGCTGCCGGAGACCAGCGCGGCGGGCGCGTCGAGCGTGCCGTGCCGGCCGAGGAACTCGCGGCGATCGCAGGTGTGCTCGGTTTGTTTGCCGCCGAGATCCGCGAACGCGACGCCGGGGAACGCCGTGTTCCACGGGTTGCGCGCAAACAGCGCGCGGGAAGCGGGTTCCTCGCTAGTTAGAACGTGCGGCGCGCCGCCGGCGCGCGACGGGCCGAGCACCCACTCGGCGTAACCGGTGACCGACAGGCTGCGCCGGCGCGGCGAGTCGTTGCGCACCGTCAGCCGGCAGATCTTCACCGGATCGGCCGCGGGCACGAACAGGTTCAGCGTCGACGCGATGCCGTGCGCGCGCTGCTCGAAGCGGCTGTAGCCGTGGCCGTGCGCGGCGCGGTACTCGGCGTTCTCGACGCGGATCGTCGCCGGCGTCGGGCTCCACAACTCGCCGGTCTCCTCGTCGCGTAGATAGATGGCCTCGCCGGGCCGGTCGGTGACCGGGTCGTTCGACCACGGCGTCAGCGCGTTCTCGCGGCTGTTGCGCGCCCAGGTGTAACCGGCGCCGTCGCTCGACACGTGGAAGCCGAAGCCCGGATTCGCGACGACGTTGATCCACGGCACCGGCGTCGTCGTGGCGCCGGACGCGATCACCGCGTACTCGCGGCCGCCGGCAGCGAAGCCGCCGAGGCCGTTGAAGTATTCGAGCTCGCGCGCCAGCTCGGGCTCGCGCGGCGCGGCGGCCAGTGCCGGCTGCACCACGCGGCGCGCGGACTTCGGCGCCAGTGCCGGTGTCGGCTGCAATCGCGCGACCTGGTCGGCCAGCGAACCGCTGCGGCCGGTCAGCACGACGCGCGCGACGGAGAACAGCAGCGCGCGCACGTCCGCACCGATCAGGTCGGAGCGCAGCACGAACACCTTGCCGCGTGTGTCGGCGCCGGCGATGCGCGGCCGCGCCTGGCTGACGCGCACCAGCGCTTCGAGCGCGATCTGCAGATCCTGGATGTACGACGAGCCGCGCTCGTTGAGGATCACGAGGTCGACGGACAGCCGCTTGATGCCCCAGTACTCGTGCGCCTGCATCAGCTGCCGGACGATGGCCAGGTCCTCGGCCTCCTCGATGCGCACCAGCACGATGGGCAGATCGCCCGAGATGCCCTGCGACCACAATCCCTGCGGCCCGCCCGCGCCGCGCACGATGAGGTCGCCGGGCGCGCGCGCCGCGGCGTCGGCGTACAGGATGCGGCCGGCGATCTGCTGGAACAGGTTGGCCTGCGATGCGTCCATGCCGAAGTGGCGCAGCTGCACCTGGCCCTGCGTCCACGCCAGCGTCGACACGCGCGTGTAGGCGTTCGCATCGCGATGCTTGTCGAAGCGTTCCACGAGATCGCGGCGCGAGTCGGCGACGCAGGTCCAGAACGCGATCTTCGTCGTGCCGCCGGGCGGCACGCGCACGCGGTACCGCAGCGAGAAGATCGCATCGAGCACGGTGCCGACGGAGCCGGACAGCGACTGGCCCTCGAGCATCGCCAGCGGCGCGCGCAGCTCGCGGTTGCGGCCGAGGAAACGCGCGCGGTCGGTTTCGTATTCGGGGCCGGCGACGACCTGGCCCTCGATGACCGCGTGGTGCGAGGCCCAGAGCTCCGGTTCGTCCGGCGCGCGGCGGCGGCGGTTCGCGATCAGCGCGTGTTTGGGTTCGAGATACTCGGTGCGCACGAACATCTTCGAGAACGCCGGATGCGCGACGTCGGCGGACTGCGCGCCGAGCACCACTTCGGCGTACGACGTGATCTCGATCTCGCGCGCCCGCGTCGAGGTGTTGGTGATCGACAGGCGCCGCACCTCCGCGTCGTCCTCGGGCGAAACCTGCACCTCGAGCACCGTGATGATGTCGCCGTCGCCGCGGATGATCTCGGCGCGGTCCTCGGTGAAGCTGACGTCGTAGAAGTCGGGCGGCGTCGCGCAGGGTTGATAACCCGCGGACCAGGTGCGGCCGCTCTCGAAGTCGCGCAGCAGGAAGAAGCTGCCGGTGTCGTCGCGCGTCGCGTCCTCGCGCCAGCGGGTGACGGCGAGATCGTTCCAGCGGCTGTAGCCGGCGCCGGCGGCCGTCATCATCACGGAGTAGCGGCCGTTCGACAGCAGGTGGGTCTGCGGTGCGGAGTCGTGCGGCGAGCGCAGCCGCCGCACCTCGGGCACCTGCAGCTCCGAGATCCGCGACGCGGTGCCGACTTCCTCGGCGCGCGGGTGCGCGACGGACACGTCGCGCGGCGTGCGCTCCTGCAGCAGCAGCTCGGTCGCCTGCACGGTGACGTCGGAGTGGAACCGTTCGCACATGTGGCCGTCGTCGAGCGCGTTGGCGATCGCGACGATGCTCATGCCCTGGTGGTGCGCCATGTACGCACGGACCAGCACGCGCGTCTCGCCCTCGGGCACGCGCGAGGGCGTGAAGTCGACGGCCTCGTAGAAGCCGTACTGCCCGCGCGCGCCGACCGCGGCCAGCGCGCGGTAGTTGGACAGCGCCGCCTCGCCGTCGACCATTGCCGCGAGGCCGGTGGCGTAGGGGGCGATGACCTTGCTCTCGGACAGGCCGCGCTTGAGGCCGAGTCCCGGCACGCCGAAGTTCGAATATTGATAGGTGAGCTCGAGATCGCGCGCGTTGTACGCGGACTCCGAGATGCCCCACGGCAGCCCGAGCTCGCGGCCGTACTTGCGCTGGCGCTTCACGACGAGCCGGCTGGTCTGCGCCAGCAGACTGCCGACCGGCGCCTTCAGCACCAGGTCCGGCATCAGGTACTCGAACATCGAGCCGGACCACGACACCAGCGCCGCGCCCGCGCCGATCGGCGTCACGGTGCGGCCGAGCCGGAACCAGTGCCGCGCGGGGATGTCGCCCTTGGCGATCGCGATGAAGCTCGACAACCGCGCTTCGGACGCGAGCAGGTCGTAGCACGACGGATCGAGCGAGCCGTCGGTGGCGCGGTAGCCGATCGACAGCAGCTTGCGCTGGCCGTCGAGCAGGAAGCCGAACTCCATCGCGCCGGCCAGCTCGAGCGCCTGCGATGCGAGGTTCTCCAGATGCTCGACGATGAAGCCGGCCGGGTCGCGCGCCAGCAGGTCGCTGCGCCAACTGTCGATCGTGCGGCGCGTGGCCTCGACCCAGTAGACGAGATCGTCGTTGCGGTCGGCGTGAGTCTCGTGCGCCAGCGTGCGGACCATGTCGACCAGCGTCGAGGCGCGTTCGGAGGCATTCGCCAGCGCGTCGGCGGTCGGGTCAGCCCCTGCGGCCGGGTGCAGGCAGGCATCGAGATCGTGGAACGCGGTTTCGAGCAGGCCGCGCGTGATCGTCAGTCCCGGCGTGAACTTGAACGCGCGCAGCGCTTCGCGCGCGAGATCGAGCGTGTCGCCGAGTCCGGCGCGCGCGTGCGCCGGCAGCGATTGATCGATCTGCCATTCGCGGCAGGCGCCGGCCAGCGTGATCAGGTGCGCGGCGAGGTTGCCCGAGTCCACCGACGAGACGTACTTCGGATCGAGCGGGCGCAGGTCCTGCGTGTCGTACCAGTTGTAGAGGTGGCCGCGGCACTTCTGCATGCGCGCCAGCGTGCCGAGCGTGGCCTCGATGCGGTCGAGCGCGTCGCGCAGGCCGCACCAGCCGAAGTCACGCGCAGCGACCGCGGACAGCAGATAGAGGCCGATGTTCGTGGGCGACGTGCGGTGCGCGACGACGCCCTTCGGGTCTTCCTGGTAGTTGTCCGGCGGCAGATGGTTGTCGGTTGGCGTGACGAACGTCTCGAAGAACCGCCACGTGCGGCGCGCGATCAGGCGCAGCTCGCGCGTCTGTTCGGCGTCGAGCTCCGAGCGCGCGGCGGCCGGCGGCGTGCGGCTGATGCGCCAGGCGATCGCCGGCGCCAGCACCCACAGCGAGACCATGACCCAGGCGATGCCCGGCAGCGGCGCCGTCTGCAGCGCCAGCGCGATGCCGAGCGCGGCCAGCGCCAGCAGCACGCCGCGACCCATGCGCCGGTAGAAGCTGGTGAACGTCTGCCGCATGTTGCCGAGCAGGTCGGCCGGCACCCATTCGAGCAGGTGCCGCTTGCTGACCGCCATGCGCCAGCAGGTGCGGATGATCGCGTCGCCCATCAGCCAGGCCTGGTAGGCCAGCATGCTGACCAGCAGCGTGCTCTGCGCGATCGCCAGCGTGACGTCGAGGCGCAGCGCGCGCAGGTGGCTGCGCAGCGTCACCGACGACTTGCGCGGCAGGATGGCGCCGACCAGCGGCATCAACGTCGGCAGCGAAATCGCGAACAGGATGAAGCCCATCCACGCCCAGCGCTCCTGGATCGGCAGCAACCAGCCGGCGACCAGCGCCGCGAGGCTGGACGGCGACGACAACGAGCGGCGCAGGTTGTCGAGCATCTTCCACAGGCCGATCAGCGGCAGGCGGCTGTGGCCACGCTCGTGCGTCTTCGCGCCCATGTCGCGGCGGCCGAAGATCCACGGCAGCAGCTGCCAGTCGCCGCGCACCCAGCGGTGCTGGCGCAGGCTCGCGACGTCGTAACGCGCCGGGAATTCCTCGACCACTTCGACGTCCGACGCCAGGCCGGCGCGCGCGAAGATGCCTTCGAAGAGGTCGTGCGACAGCAGCGTGCTCTCGGGCACTCGGTCGGCCAGCGCGCGTTCGAACGCGTCGACGTCGTAGATGCCCTTGCCGGCGAACGAGCCTTCTCCCAACAAGTCCTGGTAGACGTCGGACACGGCGGCCGCGTATGGATCGACGCCCGACGCGCCGGAGAACACGTGCTGGAACGGCGACGCCTCGACGTTGACCGGCAGCGAGAACGCGACGCGCGGCTGCAGGATGGCGTAGCCGTCGACGACGCGGCCGAGCTTCTCGTGGAACCGCGGCCGGTTCAGCGGGTGCGCCATCTTGCCGATCAGGCGCCGCGGCGTTTCGCGCGGCACGCGCGTGTCGGCGTCGAGCGTGATCACGTATCTCACGCCGGACGGCACCCACGGCGAACGGCCGGTGCTCGTCACGTAGGTGGTGTCGACGGCACCGCGCAGCAGGCCGTTCAGTTCGTCGAGCTTGCCGCGCTTGCGCTCCCAGCCCATCCAGCGCTGTTCGCTCTCGCTCCAGATGCGTTTCCGGTGCAGCAGCAGGAAGCGTTCGCCGCCGGCGGCCGGGCCGTACTTGCGGTTCAGGCGCGCCATGCCGAGCACGGCGACGTCGAGCAAGGCTTCGTCGGTGGGTTTCGTCTCGGTGTCCGAGTCGCTGAAGTCGGAGAGCAGCGCGAAGTGCAGCTGGTCGTCCGGCGAGGCGAGATAGTGGATCTCGAGCCGGTGCAGGTGGTCCTCGACCGCCTGCCGCGACGAGAACATCACGGGTACCGCGACCAGCGTGCGCAGCTCCTCGGGGATGCCGCCGCGCAGCTCGAGGCCGGGCAGGGGGCTCGCGCCCACGCCACGCGTGACGGCGCGATTGACCAGCAGCACCGCGATGTCGACCGCCGGCACCAGCCCCAGCGTGCCCAGCACCCACAGCCAGCCGACGCTGCTGCCGTGGTGCTGTAGATAGGCCAGCGGGATCGCCAGCACCAGCGCGGTGACCACGGCCATCGCCGCGACGTAGTCGCGCGCGCCGACGGTGAACGCGATGCGGCTGGTCCAGTCGCGCAGCGGCGCGTGGTAGTCGACGCTCTGCTCGAGCTTCGCGCGGCCGTCGCCGATCAGGTGGAAGCCGGGATCGCGTTCGCGTTCGTTGCGGCCCAGCGACGCGGTGGTGATGACCTGCTGCGTGATCTGCAGCTCGGTCAGCCGCGAGCCGCGCGCCAGCTCTTCGATGGCGTTGCGATACAGGTTGCGCGTCGCGAAATCCATGTCGGAGAAGGGGCCCGACGCCTTCAGCGAGTGATCGACGAGGCTGACGCTCTCGAAGAACTCGGCCCAGTCGACGTCCGACATCAGCCGCATGCTCGTGATGATGTTGCGCACCGTCACGTTCGACGCGCCCTGGCGCTGGTGCTCCTCGCGGATCAGCCGCTCGGAGCTGATCTTCTGCGCGGCCAGCCGCTTCTCGAGCCACTCGAGAGCGACCAGCACCTTGGGATCCTGGTCGCGCAGGCGCTGCACGAGCTGCACGGCGAAGGCCGGCGTCGAGAGGCGGATGCGGTCCTGGTAGTTCTCCAGCGCGCGCGGATCGAGTCGCTGGCCATTGACGCCCAGCAGGCGGTCGGCGACGAGGTCGGCGTCCTCGCGCGCGGCGCGCGACGTGACGATGCGTTGCGCGACGCGGCGCAGGTTCTCGACCAGCACGACACGCAGCGTGATCGCGACGGCCCACAACTCGCCGATGGTCAGCGGCTCGACGGATTGATAGGCCTGCACGAAGCGGCGCAGCGTCTCCGGGTCGAAGCGGCTGTCGGTGTGCGCGATGTACGCCCAGGCGATGCCGAACACGCGCGGGAAGCCGGCGAAATGGCCTTCGGCGAGCTTCGGCAGCTGCCGGTAGAAGCCGGCCGGCAGGTCCTCGCGGATCTCGCGGATCTGCTCCTCGACCACGTGGTAGTTGTCGAGCACCCACTCGGCGGCCGGCGTGATGCCGCGGCCCTCGTCGACGGCCTTGGCGATCGACCGGTAGGCCGCGAGCAACACCTTTTCATTGGCGCGCAGCCGCGCGTCGAGCGGACGGCCGAACCCGGCCTTGCGGATGACCGGCTGCGCCTGCGCCAGGCTGCGCGCGTGCTGCTCCAGCCGCTCGATGCTGAAGATCTCCTCACGGAGGATCTGGTCGTTGTTCCACAGGGAACCGACCGAAAGCTTGTCGAAAATGCCGCTCAGGAACGGATGCAAGTGCCCGCCGGGGATACAAAAGGTCGAAACGGATGACGGGAGACTACAGGGGGGCTGATCTGCGTGCGACGCAGTTGGGTGTCGGAAAATACCGACAACCCCGCGGGGCGGGGCGGCACCGCCGGCCGAAGCGGCAATGTTAGTTAGGAACCGCGGCTGACAGTCCGGCCTGCGGACGACACCTAGTCTCGTTCCGATGTGGCCTTTTCGACGTAACACCGCCGCGGCGGTGCGGACCAGCCAGCCGTACTGGCTGATGCGCGACGGCATCGGCGACGCGCGGTCGTCGGCCCGGCTCGCGCCGGATTACGACATCGTCATCATCGGCGCCGGCATCACCGGCGCGCTGGTCGCCGATTCCCTGGTGGCGACCGGCCGGCGGATCGTGATGCTCGACTCGCGCGAACCCGCGCAGGGCAGCACCTCGGCGTCCACGGCGCTGCTGCAGTACGAGATCGACGAGCACCTGCTGGACCTGGCGAAGAAGCTCGGGCCGGAGCGCGCGACGCTGGCGTACCGCGCCGGCGTGTCATGCTTCGCGACGCTGGAGCAGCGTTTCCCCGACTTGCTGGCCCAGTCGGGATACCAGCGGCGGCCCAGCCTGTATCTGGCGTCCGAACAGAAAGATGTCGCGGTGCTGCGCGCCGAATGCGCGGCGCGCACCGGCATCGGCATCCATTGCGAATGGCTCGAAGGCGAGGACGTGGTGCGGCGGTTCGGCGCGCACCGGCCGGCCGCGATCCTCTCGTCGCCCGGTGCGCAGATCGACCCGGTGCGTTTCACGCGCGGTGTGCTGGCGGGCTGCGAGCGACACGGCGTCGAGATCCGCACGCGCGAGCCGGTGGCAAGAATCGAGGAGGCCGGCGAGAAGCTGCGCGTGTTGCTGAAGTCCGGCGGCTCGCTGCTGGCCGGTGACGTCATCGTCTGCGCCGGTTACGAGTCGCTGCAATTCCTGCCGGACGGTGTCGCCGATCTGCACAACACCTTCGCGCTGGTCACGGAGCCGCTGCCGCCGGCGGAGAACGTCGCGTCGCTGCCGTTGATCTGGGAAAGCGCGCGGCCTTACCTCTACCTGCGCGGCACGCCGGACGGCCGGCTGATGGTCGGCGGCGCCGACGTGCCGCTGAAGAACGCCGCGGCGCGCGACGTGCTGCTGCCGCGGCAGATCCGGCGCGTGGCCGCGGGTTATCAGGACCTGTTCCAGCGCGAGTTGCCGCCGATCGCGTACGCGTGGGCCGGCAGCTTCGCCGAGACGCGCGATGGCTTGCCGTACATCGGCGCCGTGCCGGGCCTGCATCCGCGGCTGCGCTTCGCGCTGTGTTACGGCGGCAACGGCATCAGCTACGCGATCCAGGCCGGCGAGATCCTGCGCGCCGGCGTCGAAGGCCGCGCGCACGCGCTCGGCGAGCTGTACGGATTCGGGAGGTTGGGGACGGACCTAGCTACCGGCCGGCAAAGGGGGGTGGCCGGCGACTAGACCCGTCCCGACCCTTCAAGCGACTGGAACTCCCACCAGGATGGTGCCGGTGTAACCGGCGGTGACATCGCCGCTGAGCACGGGCGTCATCTGCGCGTTCTGCGCCGTCGAGTTGTCGCCGAACACGTTGTCATTGGCCAGCGTGACGGCGGCGAGATTGTTGACGCTGGCGGCGTAGCCGGTGGCGCCGCCGTACACGGTGCTGCAGACGTCGCGCGGCAGGGCCATCTGCGAGGTCAGCAGGCGATTCGTGTACAGCGTCGCCTGCGCGAGGCTCGAGTACACCTCGAAGTGGATGTGCGGATAACGGCCCGAGTAGCAGCCGGGGAAGATCGTCGAGAACGTGACCTCGCCGTTCGCGTCGGTGACCTGCACGCCGCGCAGGTAGTTCTCGTTTTGCAGGCCGCTCGAGTACAGCGAGTAGCCGCCGTCGCGCGTGCAATGCCAGAGGTAGATGGCGTAGCCGGACAAGGCGGCGCAATTGTCGTTCGAGTTGACGACGGAGATCTTCAGCGACAGCGGCACGCCGGGCGCAGTGTTCGTCGAGCTGCCGAAGCTCGAGCGGATGTCGGCGCGGACCACGCCCGACTGCTGCAGCACGTTCGAGACCATGCCGTTGACGGTGTTCGAGCCGTCGGAGGGATAGGGGCCGTTGGTCTCGGTCGGGTTGGCGATGCAGCTCGAGGCGCCGGCGCCGCCGCTGGAACTGGAGCTGGAGCTGCTCGAGCTGGAACTGGAACTGCTGGAGCTCGAGCTTCCGGAGCTCGAGCTGCTGCCGCTCGACGTCGCGCTCGCCGTGGTCCCGCTGCTGCCGCCGCCGCACGCGACCATCAGCGCCGTGGAGCCGCCGGCCAGCAGCCAGGACAGCGCCCGGCGCCGTTCCATGTTCCGCTGCATCATCAATTCGAGGTCGCGCTGCAGGCCCCCGTCTTCGTGACGGTGGTGATCGTGGTCGTGGTGTGCGTGTTTCATGGGGCCGCAGCCTGCGCGGCGCGCGTGGCAGGGCTTTGCCCGTCTTTGCCGGCTTTGTGTCGGCCCTGGCAAACGCCGACTAAACTGCCGTGGTCTGCTCACGGGAATGTCCGACGCCAGCCACATGGACCACACCACGCTCATCCTCGTCGTCGACGACGACCCGGACCTGCGCAAGCTCATCGGGGAATTCCTCGAAGGACACGGTTATGTCGTGCAGGTCGCGGAGAACGCGGCGGCGATGCGCACGGCGATCGAGAAGCAGCGGCCGGACCTCGTGATCCTCGACGTGATGATGCCGGGCGAGGATGGATTGTCGGCCGCGCGCCGCCTCGTCACCGAGAACGGTCCGCCGGTCATCATGCTGAGCGCGTTGGGCAGCGACACCGACCGCATCATCGGCCTCGAGGTGGGCGCCGACGACTATCTACCCAAGCCGTGCAATCCGCGCGAGCTGCTGGCGCGCGTGCGGGCCGTGCTGCGCCGGCGCGCCACGCCCGACGCGGGCGCGCCGGCTGCCGAGACCACGCGCTACGAGTTCGCCGGCTGGCGGCTCGACGCGGTGCGCCGCGAGCTGCGCGATCCGGCCGGCACCTTCATCCATCTCTCCGACGGCGAGTTCGCGCTGCTGCGCACGTTCGTCGAGCATCCGCAGCGCGTGTTGTCGCGCGACCAGTTGCTGGACATCACGCGCGGGCGCAACGTCGAGGTGTACGACCGCGCGATCGACAGCCAGATCAGCCGGCTGCGCCGCAAGCTCAACGAACGCGCCGAAGCGGAACTGATCCGCACCGTGCGCAACGAGGGTTACATGTTGCTGGCCAGGGTCACGCGTCCATGAAGTGGCCGCAGCTCGGCATCTTCGGGCGCTCGTTCCTGCTGACGATCGCCGCGCTCGTGGTAGCCGAGGGCGTTGGCATCGCGTTGCTGATCTCGCGGCCGCCGATGCACAACGCGCCGGTTCGCTTGTCAGAGATCGCGCGTCAGTTGTCGGGCGCGATGCCGCGTGGCGGGTTCCGTCCCGGGTTCGGCGAGGGCGGGCCGCCGCCGGGCGCGCCGGGCGGCAATGGCGGACCGGGTGGACCGGATCGGCCTGGCGGACCCGGAGGGGCTGGTGGACCTGGCGGGACTGTCGGACCTGGCGGGGCCGGTGGCCCCGGCGGCGACTTCGGGCCGCCGCCGTTCTCGGGAGGACCGCCGAACGCGCCGCCGGGTGCGTTCATGGGCGGCGGGCGGCGCCTGGACCTGTTCCGCCGCGAGTTCTCGGTCAGCGACGCCGTCGCGCCGCCGGCCGCGCCGAAAGATGCCGACGCGTCCGCGTCGGATGCGTTGCGCAACACGCTGGCCGCGCGGCTCGGTGTCACGCGCGACCGCGTGCGCGTCTGGGTCGGCGAACCGCCGGTGATCCTCGGCGACGATCCGCTGCTGCGCGAAGGATTCACGGCCGCGTGGCAGAAGGACGACGGCTCGTGGCGCGTGATCATCAGCGAGGTCGAAGGTTTTCCCAACGCGTTCCAGCGGCAGGCGATGTGGCTGTTCGCGATCGGCCTCGGGGTGCTGCTGCCGGTGTCGTGGCTGTTCGCGCGCGCCCTGGCCGCGCCGATCCAGCGCTTCTCGCAGGCGGCGAAGCGGCTCGGCACGGACCCGCATGCGCCGTCGCTCGAGCGCGCCGGGCCGACCGAGATGCTGGCCGCGATCGATTCCTTCAACGCGATGCAGGGCCGCGTGACGCGGCTGTTGCAGGAGCGCTCGCACATGATCGGCGCGATCGCGCACGACCTGCGCACGCCGCTGATGCGGCTGTCGTTCCGCCTCGACTCGCTCGATTCGCCGCTGCGCGAGAAGGTGGAAGCGGACATCAACGAGATGAAGCTGATGATCTCCGCAGCGCTGGATTTCCTGCGCGACCAGGCGGCGGGCGGCGCGCGCCAGCGTCTCGACCTGCGGCTGCTGGTCGAGAGCGTCGTCGACGACCAGGCGGACGTCGGCCACGACGTGAGCCTCGCCGGCGGCCAGCCGATCCTGCTCGAAGGCGATCCGCTGTCGTTGCGGCGCATGGTCGTGAACCTGGTCGAGAACGCGATCAAGTACGGCGAGCGCGCACGGCTGCGGCTGAAGGTGGACGGGCCGACGTGCACGCTCGAGATCGACGACGACGGCCCCGGGATCCCGGAGAGCCTGCAGCAGCGCGTGTTCGAGCCGTTCTTCCGGACCGAGGCGTCACGCAATCGTGATACGGGCGGCATCGGGCTCGGCCTCACGACGGTGCGTTCCGTGGCGCTCGATCACGGCGGCCACATCGAGCTGCGCAACCGCAAGGAAGGCGGCCTGCGTGTGACCGTCCAGCTGCCGATGCCGGAGAACTGAAACTCCCGCGCGGCCCGGCAGTTACGGCCGGCGTGTGCGGTGCTACGCGAACGCCGGCAGTCGCGACACCCGTATTTATGACAAGGTAGATAGCATTGCGGCCGGCGGGGCGCTGACGCACACTCGGCCGCGTCGACCGCGCATCGAACTACATCAACAAGGCGCGGCGATTCCGGGAGTCCACCATGCGTCTTGCCATCCTCGCCCTCGCCATCCTGCCGGCCGTGTCGCTGGCGCAATCCATCACGTCGACGCCGCTCGGTGCGGTGCCGACGTCCACCGGTTCGAAATACGTCGTCAGTCCCGACGGCGGACATGTCGGTATCGTCAAGGGCGCCGGCAGCCGCATGGCCGTCAGCATCGACGGCGTGGATGGCGAAGCGTTCGACGAGATCATCTACATCGTGCAGTCGAAATACGCGGGCGGCGGCACCGACGCGCCGATCGTCGTGTTCAGCGACGACGGCAAGCGCTACGCGTACGGCGCGCGCCGCGGCGGCGAAAATTTCGTCGTGGTCGACGGCAAGGTCCTTCCGGCCGGGCACGACTTCAAGTTCTCGCCGAACGGCGCGCGTTACGCCTACATCGAGGGCGCGTACCGCGAATTCTCCAGCCAGGATGGCGGTCGTCTCGTCGTCGACGGCGTCGCCAGCGGCCCGAAGATGAACCAGACGCATGACCTGCAGTTCAGCGACGACGGCAAGCGGCTGATGGTCGTCGGCTACTTCGACGGCGGCTGGCACGTCATCGTCGACGGCAAGGCCAGCGCCGCGTTCGCGGACAACGTCTGGGCGGCGAAGATGACGCCCAGCGGCAGGAAGTACGGCTTCATCGCGAACCAGGGCAACGGCAATCTCACCGTATTCATAGACGGCGTGGCGCAGAGCACGCTGCTGATGGACGGCCCGTACGGCGAGCAGAAGCTGCTGATGTCCGAAAACGGCGCGCACTTCGCCTACGTTTCCATGACGCGCGGCCAGGCGAACGCGATGAATTGCCGAGTCGTCCACGACGGCGTTGCGGGCACGTCGTACGACCGGATCGAAGACCTGGTGCTGAGCCAGGACGGCAAGCGGTTCGCTTACGTCGCGACGAAGGGCGTGCGCAACCAGGCGCGGCAGCTGCTCGTCGTCGATGGCAAACAGCTCGGTTACGAATACCTGAACGTGAACAAGCCGCAGTTCTCGGCCGACGGCAGGCACGTGGTCGCATTCGCCGGCTCGCAGGCCGGCACGTTCGTGGTCGTCGACGGCAAGGAGTCCGATCCGCTGCTGACCGGCGCGGAGGAATTCGTGTTCGGCGCCACGGGACGCTACTTCTACACGGCGCGGATGAAGGACACGCAGCAGACGCACGTATTCGTCGACGGCAAGGACGAGGGCGACATCCGCGACCAGCTCAAGGGCACCGCGAGCTTCAGCCCCGACGGCACGCGCCTGATCTACAGCGCGAACAAGACGTTCAACGAAGGCATGACCTCGCTCGACGGCAAGTCGCATCCGTTCGCGATCGCGACGTCGTGGGGCAACCAGTCGAACGTCGCGGCCGTGTGGAGCCCGGACAGCAAACACGTCGCGTTCATGGCGCGCGGCACGGAAGTGCCCGAGAACGTGTTCGTCGACCTGAACGCCGGCAGCGAGGGCAAGTTCTACTCGATGGCGACGTTCAGCCCGGACGGCAAACACGTCGCGATGGCGGGACGCGAGCGCTCGGGGCGCACGTACAAGATCTACTTCGATGGCAAGGCGCTGGCCGACATCGACGAGCCGCTGCTGCAGTTGCCGAAGAGCTGGGCGTTCCAGCCCGACGGCAAGCTGCGCGTGATCGCGATCAAGGACAAGCAGCTGCAGCGGTTCATCGTCGATCCGCAGTCGAGCTCGATCGAATCGTTCTCCGCGAACATGGGCAAGGGCGGGAAATCGTCCGACACGAAACTGGCGGACAAGTCGGGATCGGGTTCGGGCACGAAGAAGAAAGCCGGCGGCTCGACCGTGGCGTCGAACTCCGCCAGCGGCACGGCGGTCGGCGACGCGAAGGGCGAAGTGCAGGGCAAGCTCGACGAAGTGCCCGATCCGGAGGCCGATGCCAAGCAGAAGGTCGACGAAGCCGGCAACAAGGTGACCGACAAGGTCAACAAGAAACTCGACAAGGGCATCAAGAAGCTGAAGGGACTCTTCGGCGACAAGTGAAAAGCGGGGCGAAAAGCCGATAGCATCGGGACCTTCGTTTACACGCGGGGTCCCGCATGGCATCGCTCGGCATGATCGGAATGGGGCGCATGGGCGCGAACATGGTTCGCCGTCTCGCGCGCGCAGGTATCAACAGCGTCGTCCATGACGCGCACGCCGACGCGGTGCAGGCCGCGACGGGGCCGGGCATCACGGGTGCGGCGACGGTCGCGGAGCTGGTGGCGAAGCTGCCGGCGCCGCGCGCGGTCTGGATCATGGTGCCGGCGGCGGTGGTGGATGCGGTCGTCGATTCGGTGGCGCCGCTGCTGTCGGCCGGCGACACGATCATCGACGGCGGCAATTCCTATTACCGTGACGACGTCCATCGGGCGGAGAAGCTGGCGGCGCGCGGGATCCGCTATCTCGACGTCGGCGTCAGCGGCGGCATCGCGGGGTTCGAGCGCGGCTACTGCCTGATGATCGGCGGTGACGCCGCTGCGGCGCGCGAGCTGGAGCCGGTGTTCGCGGCGCTGGCGCCGGGGCTCGATGCGGCGATGGAGGAGGGGCGCGCGCCCACGGACGATTCCGCGCGACGCGGCTACCTGCATTGCGGGCCGAGCGGCGCCGGGCACTTCGTGAAGATGATCCACAACGGCATCGAGTACGGCGTCATGGCGGCGTATGCCGAGGGGCTGAACATCCTGCACACCGCCGACATCGGCCGGCGCGCGCACGAGAAGGATGCCGAGACCGCGCCGCTGGCCGCGGCGCCTTACTACCAGTACGACTTCGACGTGTCGCGCATCACGGAGCTGTGGCGCCACGGCAGCGTGATCAGCTCGTGGCTGCTGGATCTCACCGCGCGTTCGCTGCGCGACGATCCGAAGCTCGCCGAGTTCGGCGGGCGCGTGTCGGATTCCGGCGAGGGACGCTGGACGCTGGCCGCGGCGATCGACGAAGGCGTGCCGGCGCCGGTGATCAGCGCGGCGTTGTTCAGCCGGTTCCAGTCGCGCGGGAACGCGGGCTTTGCCGATCGCGTGTTGTCCGCCATGCGCAAGCAGTTTGGCGGCCACGTCGAGAAGAAATAGGGACAGTCCCCGTTTCCTAGCAAAAGGGGACAGTCATTGGGGACTGCGGACGCCCGCGTGTCGTTCGGTCTCGCTTTTTCGCCCCGGGAGATCGCGCTTGAAGGAATTCCGGACGGAATTCCTTCGCGTTCGTTCGTCGCTCACTGCGCGCCTTGACATCTTCTCAATGCAAGTCGTCGAGTTCACTACGGCGGCGCGCGGCCGTTCGCTCCTCA
>Ga0335075_10000380_pt1 | contig 80224 bp, 76 predicted proteins | sample Lox_Sample_24_FD_206723 | JGI IMG/M metagenome (GOLD analysis project Ga0335075, IMG submission 206723) | Soil microbial communities from Loxahatchee National Wildlife Refuge, Florida, United States - Lox_Sample_2.4 | ecosystem: Environmental > Terrestrial > Soil > Wetlands | place: USA... | reverse complement strand
GGCGTCGTTCTGCAGGAGTCGTTTCTCTTCGATGGAAGCATCCGCGACAACGTCCTCTTCTCACGCCCCCAGGCGACCGAAGAAGAATTTATCTACGCCTGCCGCGTCGCTTGTGTTGACGAATTTGCCGAAAAATTCCCGGATCAATACGACACCATCGTCGGCGAGCGCGGCATCAAACTCTCGGGAGGCCAGCGCCAGCGCCTCTCCATCGCACGGGCCATCCTCGCCAATCCGCGGCTGCTCATTCTCGACGAGGCAACCTCTTCGCTGGATTCCGAGTCGGAAGCCATGATCCAGGAAGGCTTGAAGTTCCTCATGCAGGGCCGAACCACTTTTGTCATCGCGCATCGTCTCTCCACCATTCGCCGTGCAGACCAGATCCTTGTCGTCGAAGGTGGGAGAGTCATTGAGAGGGGAAACCATGAAACCCTGTTTGCCCTGGGGGGGCGCTACTACGCGCTCTATACGCGCCAGTATGGCCTTGAGTCGAACCTCTTTCTCGCCCCCGGCGAAGGCGATGTAGTGGAAGAGATCGAGTAGCGCTTCCACACGCCGAATCCGTTACTTTTCCACACTCTCCAGCGTCCCGGCCGCATGGTCCAAAGCTTCCGTCAGCACTGCCAACTGCGCCTGCGCCGTCGCGGCATCTTTCGCGTCAATCGCCTCATTCACTCCAGGAATCACCACCGCTGCATAGCCTGTATATTCTCCCGGCGCATAAATAACGTGCTTGTACCAGGGGCGGTTAGGCAGCCCCCTCGGCGAAAGCATATCCTCTTCCGTCTGCCGAAGCGCTGTGTTCAGCGCAGTATCGCTTCCCGAAGGATGTTCCTGTCTCTGTCTCACCACCTCCGCGGCAGCTAGAAAACGCTTGTCCGCCGAATCCGCCGGACCAAAATCCAGACTCACGCCGACGCTCGCAGCCTTCTTCCGCGCCGCCAGAAGATACTCCGCAATCTCTCTCGCATAGGTCACATAGTCATACGGCAAAACGTCGGCATCCGCCATATCGAGCGCTTCCAACCCAAACACGCGCGCCTGTTGCTGCTCATAGACAAACGTCGGATCAGCATTCTGGGTGAACCACTGATAATCGTCAAACGCTGAGTGGTAGACGCCATAGGGCCCGTCCGAGCTTATATCCGTAGATGGCACTCCGAGATGCTGGATAAACGGTGTGTAGTCTGATCCACTGCCCAGATCGCCAATCCGGGCCCCGTTTTGTTCCAGCTCGCCTTCGCGGTGTTCATTGAATCCCAGCCTCGGATGTCTCGCTGAATCTGCATCGGCCTGTGCCAACGTCCATTGGTCGTACACCGAGTCGCCTTTGGGACTCGGCACCTGCATCGTCACCTCGCGCACAAATTGCTTTAGCGAAGGCACCGCCTCCGCCTCAAAATCCGGTCCTGATACCCCTACATCCATGTTGAAGTACGCCACTGCATGCGCCAATTCGCTGGCATGCTCTTCCGTCCATTCCGTTGAACCGATCAGGCCCTCTTCCTCACCGTCCCAGCTCGCAAATAGAATCGTCCGCTTCGGTCTCCAACCCTGCTTCAGCAGCACACCCACACCACGCACCGCTTCCAGCATCGCAGCCGTGCCGCTGTTTGGATCCACGGCCCCAAAGGTCCATGCATCGCGATGGTTTCCCGCGATCACCCAGGCATTCGGATCCTCTGTTCCCGGAATCTTTCCGATCACATCCCAAAGCGTCTGAAAGGAATAGTCCTGCTTCAGCAGCATATGAACTTTAACCTTGGCCGCTCCTCCCACGTGATAGGTAAACGGCAGCGCACCCTGCCATCCGCGCGGCACAACCGGGCCGCCCAGATTCCGCAAAATCGGCGCCGCGTCATGCCACGAGAGCGGAGTCGCCGGAATCTTCGGCAGAACCACTGACTCGCTGGGCGGAATGCGCTTGGAAGCAGGCAGGTCCGGCGTGGAGGCAATGCCCGGCGTCGTCGCATCACCCGGATATTTGAACAGGTACTCGACTGAGCCGCGCTGCACCCCGGTCTCCGGCCGATAAGGCCCGTTTGGATAGGTGTCGCCGCGATAGTATCCGTCGTCTGCCGGATCGGAATAGATAAGCACTCCGGCCGCACCCCTCTGCTGCGCGATAAAAACCTTCACGCCGCGATAATTCGCGCCGTACCGGACCAGAACAATCTTTCCCTTCACGCTCACGCCAAGCTTATCCAGAGCTGCAAAGTCCTCCGGGCGTCCATAGTTCGCGTACACCACCTCCGCCGTCACGTCTCCTGAGGGCGATGACCCATTGAAAGGTGTCACAATGTTCGGATTATCGTCATAGCGGTCGCCGTCAACATGCTCGCGCGTGGGACCAGTCATCAGCAACCTGCCGTTCGCGCTGAACGCCTGCACCTGAATTTCCTTGGGTAAATTCAGCCACGCAAGGTACGGAACAATCGTCGTCTCCAGTCCCGCCGCTCTGAACTTAGCGGCCACAAACTCAGCCGTGTCATGGTCCGCCTTCGATCCAGCAACATGCGGAACCGCCGTCAGCGTCTTCAAATCCTCACCGGCAAGCTTTGCGCTCGGAACATCCAGGAAGTCCGCATCCAGCTTCGCCTGGGCGGAGAAATCTTTGTAACCAAAGAAGTTCACCGGTGCGGATTGCGCAAAGGTCAATCCTGGCAAAAGGACGAGAACAGACAGGGACAGGCGAAAACAGGACACGGGCAGCTCCTGGTGGAATCTGTGAACCACCCAGCTTACATCAACTGCATTCCCGTCCTTCCATTGAGCTTGCCCGAGCCGTACAATAAAGAGAGCCGCACCCAGCAGCGGTATGGAGGAAACAAACGAATGTATCCCGAAATCATGGTCATTCCTATGCGCGAAGAACTGACCCGTGCAGGAATCAAAGAAGCACGCACAGCGGAGGAAGTAGATGCCGCGCTTGCGCGTCCCGGAACCACGATGCTCGTCGTGAACTCCATTTGCGGCTGCGCCGCCGGCAAAATGCGCCCCGGTGTCCGTCTGGCGTTGCAGAATGCCGTCCTCCCCGACCAATCCATCACCGTCTTCGCCGGACAGGATCGCGAAGCGACCGATCGCGCCCGCAGCTATTTTGAGGGCCAGCCGCCGACATCGCCTGCCATTGCCATCCTCCGCGACGGCAAGCTCGTCTACCTTATGCAGCGGTTTGTGATCGAAGCGAATCCCGCCCAGGCCATCGGCCAGGAGCTCGCACGCGCCTTCAACGAGTATTGCGCCAAAACCACGGCGTAAGTCACTCAGCTACGGCAAAAGCCCCGCACGATGCGGGGCTTTCTTGCCTTACAGGTGCACGTTTGCATGCTCAGAGCGGTGCTTCAGCAACAAATCCACGACCAGCGGAAGTGACCACGCAAAGCGTATGCCTGGACAGCTTACCCTGAGCGAAGTCGAAGCGGCCAGTCCCCTAGCTTCGCCGTCGCGCTACCACTCGATAGACTTCCACGTACTCTTTAGCCGGCTTGTTCCACGTATAGTGCTTGGCCATGCCATTCCGCATAATCTTCTCCCAGCCCGCTTTATCTGTGCGAAAAACTTCCAGCGCGCGCTCCAGAGCGGCATAAAAGTCTTCTGGCGTCTGGCTTCTGAATTTGAACCCGCTGCCCGTCAGCGTCTTGGCGTCCCACTCATCCACCGTATCCTCCAGACCGCCCGTCGCATGCACCACCGGAACCGTACCATATTTCATGCTGTAAATCTGGTTCAGCCCACACGGTTCATAGCGCGACGGCATCAGGAAGATATCCGCTCCGGCCTCAACCTTATGTGCCAGCGTCGTGTCATAGGCAATCTTGATCGACGCCTTGGTCGGGTATTGATCTTGAATCGTCCGAAACAATCCCTCATAGTAAGGCTCGCCTGTGCCCAGCGCGACCAGAAAGACGTCCTCGCCTAGCAGCTTGGGAGCAATCTGGGCAATCAGATCAAAGCCCTTCTGTGTCGCAAAACGCGAAACAATTCCGAGCACCGGAGTCTCATCCGCCACATGCTCTGCACCAAAGGCATACAGCAGATCCCGGCGGCAGTCGCGCTTTCCCTCAAGGTGCTCCGGAGTGTAGTGCGCGGCGATCTTGTGGTCCGTCGCCGGGTCCCACTCTTTGTAATCCACGCCGTTCAGAATTCCATGCAGATCCGAGGTCCGCTTGCGCAGCACGCTGTCCAGGCCTTCCCCATACGCTGGTGTCTGAATCTCTTTCGCATACGTGGGGCTCACCGTCGTAATTGCGTCGGAGTAAACGATGCCACCCTTCAGAAAATTGAAGGTGTCATAGTACTCCACGCGATCCATCGTGAAGATCTCCCACGGCAGCAGCAGACGCTCCGTTGTCTGCGGCGGAAACCAGCCTTGATATCCCGCGTTGTGAATCGTGAGCACGGTTCCCGCCTTCCGCAGTTCCGGATCAAAGTAATAGACCGTCCGCAGATACACCGGAAGCATCGCCGTCTGCCAGTCATGCGCATGGAAGATATCCGGCACGCCCAGTTGCTTCGCTGCCTCCAGCACCGCGCGTGAAAACAGCCCGAACCGCTCCCAATTGTCGGGATAATCTCCCGCAGGCGTCCCATACAGCGACTCACGGTCAAACATCTCCGGACAATCGACAAAGTAAAATTGCACGCCATCGTGGACGCCGCCGTCCACGATCGCCGCAAAGCGGTTGTAGCTCTGAAATGGAATCGTCAGACTGCGGATCACAAGCTTCTTTTCCGGCGAATACTCGCGCACCTGGCGATAGTAAGGCAGATAAACCGTCGCCTGATGCCCAAGCTGAACAACTTCGCGCGGGACAGCGCCAACAACTTCGGCTAGTCCGCCGGTTTTGACATAAGGGACGCATTCAGACGCGGCAAAGACGATATGCATGAAAGATCTTGCTCCGTTCTTTTTCTCTTATGATGCAGGGAGAGCGTTTCGGTCGCGCAAAGCTGAGTGTATACCGTTCACCGGATTCGTTCAGGACGCCGGCGCGCGGGTGGGTGAGAGAGATTGAAGCGGAAACCAAAACTCGGGCAGAACTTTCTCGTCGATCCCGCGGCATGCATGGCGATCGCTGACGCGCTCGGCGACGTCTCGCAGAAAACCGTAGTCGAAATCGGCCCCGGAGCCGGAGCCATCACCCAGATCCTCGCGCCCCGAGCCCATCGCCTCATCGCCATCGAACTCGACCGCGACCTCGCCGCGCATCTGCGTGCTGAGTACCCTGCGATGCAGGTTCTCCAGGCCAACATCCTCACCGTGGACTTCAATACCCTGCGCAATACAGGGGAAAAGCTGCGCATCGTTGGCAATCTCCCCTACTACATCACCTCGGCAATTCTGCTCCATCTCTTCGCGTTCAGCAGCTCGATTCAGACAGCGGTGGTCATGATGCAGCGCGAAGTAGCAGACCGCATCATAGCCTCGCCCGGCTCGCGCGATTATGGATTGCTCTCTGCCACCGCCCAGCTTTACGCCGGTATCGAGCGCGTCCTTACGCTTCCCCCCACTGCCTTCATGCCTCCGCCGGACGTGTACTCCACGGTGCTGCGGCTGACGATCCGCCCTCGCTTCGCCGATCTTGGAGTGGAACAGGACCCGTTTCTCCAATTCCTCCGTCACTCCTTCGCCCAAAAGAGAAAGACCCTGGGCAAAAACCTGCGCGCCGCCGGCTTCGACCCCAACAGTATCACGCACGCCCTCGAACAATCCGCGATACCAGTCACTGCCCGCGCAGAGCAAATCCCTCTGGAATCGATGGCCGCGCTCTGGAACTTCCTCCACCATCTTTAGCGATGCGGACGCGACGCCGGAGCAGGGGCAGGCGGCGCGTGAAACACAGGCGCCGGGGGGTTATGAAATACCGGTGCCGGCGGATTATGAAAGACAGGAGCCGATGCCGGTGGACGGCTTGCCTGGAACGGCGGCGGAGTAAAGCCACGCCCTCCGCTCGATGGCGTAAGGCTGCTCGGCGAGCGATATCCATAGCTGGGCTCATACCCCAGGCCGTCGGTCCCTCCATAAGCGCGCCGCATCGTTATTCCTGGCTCGGTGCGCTCCACCGTCGAACTGAACCCCTCGCCAAGAGGTCCTCCCTGAAGCGGGTGGAACCGCGGCTCAACGGGTGGAATAACCCGCCCCTCATACTCAAACGTGCGCGGCGCGGGTTTCACTCCCGATCCGCCGACCGAGCGAAACTGCTGCGTGAATGGTTCACCGCGATTCACCGCGATCAGAGGCGGCCGGGAACTCGGACCGTGCCCCGGATGACCATGATCCCACCGCGGACGCCGCGGGCAGTGGTAACCCGGCGGTATCGTCCAAATCACGCCATACGGATACCAGCCACCGCCCCATCCGCAATTACCCGGGAACCACGTCCATCCAAATCCGTCAAACCAGCTCCACGCGCCACAGTGGTAGGGCCACCATCCCCACGAATAGCCGGAAATCCATGTATACCCAATCCCGCTGTAGTAACCCCACGAGCCCAGCCCATAAGGATCCCAGTCCTGTCCCACGCCCGAAGGCGACCACCCCATTCCATAGCCTGGAACGTCATACCAGTTACCGTATGCGTCCAGATCGCTCCATGCCGGGTTATCCGGGTTGCCCGTACCGGCGCGAGCCTCCGTCGCATTCTCATCGATCTCTGCCAACGCCTCATCACGATCCGAGTTCCACTGGTCCCAGCTGTTCGCCGCCACACTTTCAAGCAGCTGATACTCGTCCGGATTCTGCGCATCGAACTTCGCAGTCTGATTGGTATGGATGTCCGCGTCAAGACCCCGATCATTCGTGATATCCACGCTGCCATGGGTCACCGCCAGCTCAGGCGTGCTGTCCAGGTCTAAGCGGAAGATGCTGCTGTCGACCGGAACAACCTTATCCTGCCCGAATTGAACCGTGTATTGCCCCGCCCGCCCGTTCAGTTCGTAATAGGTAAGCCCGGAGTCGGCTTCGATGACCGTCACCGTACTTCCATCTGGGTTACGGCTAAGTTGCGTCAGCGTAAGGGAACTGTTCGGTGTAACACGCGCCACGCTGCCGTCTTCAAATTGAATCTCAGCCCGCCCGTCTTCCGCCGTCACCAGCTTCATGCCCTGCACCACCGGCATATTCGGCTCCGCCTGCTCAAACGCCGTTTCCGATCCCTTTAGAACCTGCACGGATCCCTGAACATCGCTCAGCCGAACGGCTCGAACATCCGTCGAAGCCGGGGGTTCCTGAAGCGTTGGCTGCGCATCAGCAGGAGGCGGAGGCGCGGTCGTCGCCTGCTGCGCCACAACCAGGCCCGTCACGCTCAACAACAGAAAGAAGACCAGACAGAATCTCAAAAACTCAACTCGCATCGCGGGGCGCTGCATCGCGCACCTCCTCCACTTCGCCAACACATTCCCTACAAGGTATCAACGTGTTAGCCCGGCAAAAAGTTTCGCCCGGGATATCTCGCATCTCCGGCAATCCCTCTACCCTCTTTTAGATGATCACCGGATAGACGTCGGTTCAGCAAGCAATGCTCGTGCGCGCTCTCTGGCGCGGTTCATCACGTCGTCGTCATTTGCAATAGACTCCAGCTCCGGCGCAATGTTCTCAACCTCCAGCGCCTGCCCATCCCGCACCATATCCTGCAGTGCACCAAGCTCGGCATCGAGCGATAGCCGGTCATAACGATGTTCACGCTGCAGCTGCGCTCCCACCGCGAGCGTGTAAGCAACCGACATAAGATTGTTTGCTGCCTGATTGATCGCATTGTCGCGCGCGTAATTGAAAATGCAAATCCCCGCGCCGTCCGGCCCCGTATAGGCCAGCGTCTTCTTTCCCGTAAAGGCCACGTGGCTGTGAGGTGCCTGGCACTCCTCTGCAAAAAAGTGGTGCGCACGCGCCGTCTCAAACAAATGCGACAACAGCGGATCGTGTACCCGAATCGCGCGATCCACCGGCAGCGCAGCAGAATCCCCATTCGCCGCCGTATACGTCGCCGTATACCTTCCCGCCCCGTTCTCATAGATTTCCAGCGAGTACCGCGCCGGCTCAAGCTGCGGATTCTCGACCGTGAACTGAATATGGGCCCGGCTCACGGGTGCTGCCGGACTCTGCGCGAACGCGGCTCCGGCAACAAAAAGCGTAAAGAAAGCGGCAACAACCTTCATCAATAAAAATCCAAACCGGCGCTGAATGAACTGGAAGAGCAGAAAACCGTGAACTTGAGGTTCGAAAACACAATAAGCCGACGAAACCTCATAATCAAGGCAACCACCGCCCCGCCGTAGCTTGCGCCCGGCTTGAGTGGGCGCCTCAACCCTCAAACACCCACGATGTCCTTCTGAGCGGAGCGACCAGAGGGAGCGAAGTCGAAGAACCTGCGCTTCTCTGCCAATAAGTTAAAGGCCATCAGGGTTTATGAAACCCTCACAGAATCCATGACATAAACAAAACAACGTAGACAAAAATACGGGGGTGCCGACAAGATCTACGTCATCTCGAGCCAGCCCGCCGCCAGTCATCAATCGCCTCCCGAATGGCGGCCGGAGCAAGATTGCTGCACCGCATCTTGTACTCCGGAATCCCGCCCAGAGCCTCGGCCACCGCCTGCTCCGTGATGCCGTATGCCTCGTCCACCGTTTTGCCCATGACCATCTCGGTAGCCATCGAAGAACACGCAATGGCGACCGCGCAGCCCATGCACTTGAACTTCACGTCCGCAACCATACCGTCTTCCACGCGCAACGTAACCAGCACCGTATCGCTGTCAAAAGGACTCTTCACCATCGCCTTGCCGGAAGGTTCAACAACGCTCCCGGCATTGCGCGGGTTGGCATAATGGTCGCGAACCTGTTCGCTATACAAACCGCATCTCCCTGCTTGAAGCCTAAATCAGGCAAGGCATAGGATGAAATCAGGCAGATGTCTTCCGACCTCTACAGCAAAGCCGCCGAGCTTGCCTCTCAGGGAAAGCCCTTCGCCACCGCCACCGTGGTGCGTGTCGAAGGATCATCCTCCGCGCGCCGCGGCTCAAAGGCCCTCATCGACGCAAACGGCAAGCTCCTCTCCGGCTGGGTCGGCGGAGGCTGCGCCGAGAGCGCCGTTAAAAGCGAAGCCCTGAAATGTATCGAGACGGAGAAACCGCGCCTCATCACCGTCGACATGAGCGACGAGCAACTCGGTGTCGGCATGCCCTGCGGAGGAACCATGGACATCTTCATCGAACCCGTGCTGTCCAATCCGGAACTCCTCATCGTAGGCCACGGCCGCATCGCCGAAACCCTTGCCACCCTCGGCCACCTCATGGGCTTTACCATCGCCGTCAACGATCCCGCCGCCGAGCGCGCCGCATTCCCGCAGGCGGATCAACTCGTCACCGACGACTTCGACCTCACCGAAACACCCATCGGCGCAAAAACCTACGTCGTAATCGCCACGCAGCACAAGCGCGACCACCTCTGGCTGCAAAAAGCATTAGAAGGTAACGCCGCCTATGTGGCCCTCATCGCCAGTCGTCACCGCTCGGCCCTGGTGCTCGATTATCTTCGCGCCGCCGGCCTTTCTGAAGAAAAAATTGCCGCCATATACGCACCCGCCGGACTCTATCTCGGAGCAGCCACTCCCGAAGAAATTGCGCTCAGCGTCATAAGCCAGATCGTTGCAGTACGTAGAGGTGGAAGCATCACAGCAAGGAGCCAGGACGAGTCATCGCAGCTTCAGAGTTACGCCGCCATCGATGCCTTCATCCGTCAATGCGAGGCTGATGCCATCTCTGGGTAGTTCATCCGCGAAGAGCACGCAACCGCTCGTAGTCGGCTCGGTCATCAATATCCAGCAGAATCCCCTCGTCATCCACAGCCACGTCAGCCAATCCCGCTGCGTGGCTCGCAAAGATCGCACGGAAGCCAGAATCCCCTTCTAGATCTGTCGCTTCCGCAAAAACCGCGCGGTCGAGAAGCACCGGATTTCCCCGCTGCCCGTCGTAATATGGAACAACAATCTCCGCATCCGACTCGCGATAGTACTCGATGATCCGCTCCATCGTTTCAGGACGAACAAACGGCTGGTCTCCCAGCACAATCAAACCGGCGTCCATCTCCGGACTCATTGCCTCAAGCCCCACCCGCAGCGAACCAGACATTCCCTGCTCATAATCCTGGTTGACCACAACCTTCAGTCCGTCAAAGAAAGCCGCAAACAGCGATTGTCGAATCGCCTCCGCCGAAGCGCCCAGAACAAGAACAATCTCGTCCACGCCCGCTCCGCGAACAGCCTCAAGCACCCGCTCCAACAGCGTTCGCCCACCAATACGAAGCAGCAGCTTAGCCTCGCCCATACGCGCCGATCGCCCAGCCGCCAGAACCACCGCGCCCACGCGGAAATCACGTTTCGACATATCCCCGTCCCACAGGGGTAAGCGATGCGCGCAAATCCCAGGCCAGCGGACATCCCTCACACAAAGGCGCTTTGCGGCAATGGCGCTTTCCAACCTCCACCATCAGCGCATGGAACTCATTGCAATGCTGCACTCGTTCCGTGGGCAAATCATCCGCGAACGCCGCCTTACCCAGAGCCTGAATCTCCGCATACTTTGCTTTCTCAACAAGCAGTCCATGCCGAGTCACAACCCGCCGCAGGTATTCATCCACCACAATCGCAGCACGTCCCAGCGCATACAGCAGAATCGCATCGGCCGTCTCCGGCCCAACACCTGGCAGCTCAAGCAGCCGTTCGCGAGCAATCGCCGGAGTCTCTTCTGAGAAATTCTCCAGCGATCCGTCGTAAAAGCGATCCAGAAACCCAACAAACGCCTTGATCGCCGCCGCCTTGCGCGTCATGTACCCCGATGGCCGAATCAACTCGCGCAGCTCAACCTCAGGCAGCCCGCGAATCGCAGCCACGCTCAACAATCTCCGCGCCTCAAGATTGGCAATCGACCTCTCAACCGATGCCCAAGCCGTATTCTGCGTAAGATACGCGCCAATCACCACTTCAAACGCACTCTTCGCCGGCCACCATCCCTGCGGTCCGTAGGCTGCGGAAAGGCGCAGGTAGAGCTCGCGCAGCCGGTCTGCCGCTATGCTCTTCATCCGCGCCCTTCAGCCTCTTTCTGCTCGCCCAGTTGCTGCTTCCATCCCAGCAGTTTCGCGCGCGTCGCTGCACCCTCTGCCTCAGCAATCTTTCCCTGGTGCTGATACAGAATCGACAAGCTCGTATACGCCAGCACATCGTCCGGATCGGCTGCAATCAGATTCTGCGCAACAGCAATCGCCTCATCCAGATCTCCGGCGCCCTTCAAAGCATGAATCAGTCCATGCGTCGCATCGCGAAACTCACCGTCCGCCGCAAGGCTCGCGCGAAACCCTTCAATGGCCGCACGCATATCGCCATCCTCCAGTCTGCCGACGGCTGCATCGTAGAGCTCCTCAGCGAGCGTGCGCGAGGCCGGCGTGGGAGACGAAGTCATCTCTCTTCATCATAGCTTTTCCCTGCGCCGACGCGGCCACAGCAATTGTGGACGCAGGCGTGATGTGTGGCAAAACGATAATGTCTACGCGCCGATTTTCGCTCCTCCCCTCGGCCGTTGCATTGCTCGCAACCGGATGGTACTCCGCATACCCCGAGGCTGAAAGCCGCGCCGGTTGAAAATCATGCTGCTCAATAAAGAACCTGGCCAGCCGCGTCGCGCGCGCCGTCGAAAGCTCCCAGTTCGAGTCAAACTGACTTGTATGGATCGGCACATTGTCCGTGTGACCTTCAATCCGTATGTCATACGGCGATGCTTTGAGCGTTTCGGCAATCGCGTCCAGGCTTCTCAGCGACGAAGCATGCGGCACCGCCGATCCGCTGCTATAGAAGCCCGCTTCTCGCAGAGAGATCACCAACCCATCACGGCCAATACGCAAGGCAACAACATGCCGGGCGATTTGATTCGAGAGCTTGCCCTGCAGCACATGCTCCATCCGCCGCAAATCCTGCTTCACCGCGGGGGTAGCGGCCAGCTCGTCGCCTAGAACAATATTCACAGGAGCCGCCGACTGGTCGCTCGAAACCGCGAACGCCTTCGCATGATCGTCAATCTTCGCTGGTTCGAAAAGCCCCAGGGTGCGGAACGCCTGATTGATGGCCTGCGAAACCTCCGCCTGCTTCCTCTTGTCCGCCTGCGACGTCGCAAACAGCACCACAAAAAACGCAAACATCAGCGTAATAAAGTCGGCATAGGACACAAGCCACCGCTCATGGTTTAAATGTGACTTGTCCCTGCGCCTGCGACTCATGCAGCATCCTTCCGCACTTCCACCGGCCTCTCGCCCTCTTCGAGCGGTGCCGCCAGAAAACTATTCAGCTTTATCTCCAGAATCCGAGGATTCATGCCCTCAAGAATCGACACCACGCCCTCCAGCATCATCTCCTTCAACATCTGCTCCTGGCGTGCGCGTTGCCGCAGCTTCCCCGCTGCCGGCAAAAAAAATAGATTGGCAGCAGCCACACCATAAATTGTCGCCACAAACGCAACAGCAATCCCACGCCCGACTTCATCAATATGGTCCAGGTGCTGCATGACCTGAATCAGCCCGAGAATCGCGCCAATAATTCCGATCGTCGGCGAGAACCCTCCCGCCGACTCGAACACCGCCGGAACCTTCTCCTCCAACTCATGCTGGTTGTCGATCTGCAGTTCCATAATTCGGCGTAACTCGCTCGGCTCCGTGCCGTCCACCGCCAGCATCACCGCCTGCTTCAGGAAAGCATCATGGATCATCGCCAGGTCCTGATCAAGCGAGACAATCCCATTCCGCCGCGCCTTGTTGGCAAAGTTCACGAGTTGCTTCACCGCCGCTTCGCCCGTCTCCGCGCGGTAAAAGAAAACCCGAACCAGCCGTCGCCCTGCTGCAAGCACCGTTCCCAGCGGATACTGCAACATCACCGCGCCCGCCGTGCCGCCAAATACAATCATGGCTGCAGTCGGCTGCAGAATCTGACCGACATGCCCACCCTCCAGCAGCAGCCCGGCAAGAATCCCCGCCAGCGCCAGCACCACGCCTATCAGACTTCCTGTATCCATTGCCCTCTCTCGCCTTCCCTCTCCAGGTTCGTCATCAGGCTGCCATGAGCCGCATGGAATCAGCGTTCCGCTCTGCGACGACGACGCATCACACCGGCGCTTTCTTCGTCGATATCATGAATATCCGCCGCCTTTGTAGCCCGGTCAGCGGACAGCGACTGCTGCGCAGCTCCCAGGGCCAGCACAATTCCGCCCGGACAAAGCCTCGCCGCCTCCGCGATCGTCCTCGCGCGAAAGGTCATCATCCGCTCGGCGACCTCGGTCAGACTCTCCGTAACAATCAGCTTTTCTCCCGTCACCATCGTCAACAAAGTGTCCGGAGCCGATTCCGCATATTGAATCAGGTCGCTGTTCACGGCCATGCGATTTCCATTCAGGCGCGTAAGTTCAATCATCGGTGCATTTCCTGCAGAACTTATCGGCGCATAGGCGGAAAACAGCAGAAAAGTGTGGCGAAGAGAGACAGGCACAGAAGCGAGGGCCCGGCCCTGGAGATCACCACGCTCGAAATGCTCCCAAAGCAACAAACCCGGCCTCTAAGCCGGGTCTGTTCGAATCTCCGCAAAGGCGCAGGCTGTCGCGGTTCTCCAGTTGGTGGAGAGCGAAGGCAATGCCTTGAAGTGGCTTTCCCCTTAAGAAATAGCCGCCCTGGACGCTCCTGGAAACTCCACAGAAACGGGGGAACCGCCTTAATTCTCCTCCGCCCCCGCTCCATGGCACTTCTTATATTTCTTCCCCGACCCGCAGGGGCATGGGTCATTCCGTCCCACCTTATCGCTGGTGCGCCGCTGCGTCACCTGTCGTGTCTCTTCGCCGCCGCCAGCCATGCGTGCATGCTCCAGCTCCCGCTGCTTCTTCCGCCGGAACTCCCGCTCGATCGCATCAATTGTCGTCTCCGGGGCCAGGTCCCTGTGCAATAACGGAACAGCTTCACGGTGACCGTTCGCGGGCGCACCGCCCTCAAGCACCGCCGAGGCCACGGCAGGAGCCGCCGGAATCTGCGCTCTCCGTAGCGACGGAATCTGAACCGGTCGCCCATCCGGCCCGATGATCTGCATCAGGAACAGGTAGCGCACCGTATCTTCCTGGAAGCGCTCCATCATCCCCTCAAACATGTCGTAGGACTCTTTCTTGTACTCCACCAGGGGATCCTTCTGCCCGTACCCGCGCAGCCCGATCCCTTCCTTCAGGTGGTCCATGTTCAGCAGATGGTCCTTCCACAGTCCGTCCAGCACGCTCAGCATAATCATCCGCTCGTGCGTCCGCATGGCGGCCTCGCCGATAATCTGCTCCTTGGCCGCATAGCGCTCCTTCAGCTTCTCGAAAAGCGTCTCGCCCAGCTCATGCCGCGTCAGGTCGTGGTCTTCCACGCCCTCATCGGTCATATCGAACCCCAACTGCTCCACCAGCTTCGCCTTCAGCCCATCCACGTTCCACTGGTCCGGGTGCAGTCTCTCCGGAGCAAATTCATCCAGCACATCGCTGAGAATATTGGCGACATAGTCCTCAACAATGAGCTCCTTCTGGTCAAGCCCCTCCAGCAGCTGGTGCCGAATCCCGTACACAGCCTCACGCTGCTTGTTCATTACATCGTCGTACTCCAGCAGATGCTTGCGGGCCTCAAAGTTCTGCGCTTCCACCTGCTCCTGAGCCTTCTCAATGCGCCGCGAAATCATCTTCGACTCAATCGGCACACCCTCTTCCATGCCCATCTTCTGCAGCAGCGTCGAAACCCACTCCTTCGCAAAAATGCGCATCAGATCGTCTTCAAGCGACAGGAAGAAGTTCGACGATCCCGGATCGCCCTGCCGTCCCGCGCGACCGCGAAGCTGGTTATCCACGCGCCGCGACTCATGCCGCTCCGTGCCTAAAATATGCAGGCCGCCGGCCGCAATGACGTCGTCGTGTTCCTTGCCCGCGTTCGCCGCATGAACCGCATAGGTGCGATCCCAGTTCTCCTGCGTCGTCTCGAACTCCTGCCCCTGGTAATAGAAACGCATCATCCCCGGAGCTGCCATAGGATTGATCGTCCCCTCCGCCGCGCTGATCGCGCGCGCCGAGCCCTTCTTCACCAGGTCCTGCTTGGCCACAAAATCCGCATTGCCGCCCAGCAGAATATCCGTGCCGCGCCCGGCCATGTTGGTGGCGATGGTCACCATCCCCAGCCGCCCCGCCTGCGCTACAATCTCCGCCTCACGCTCGTGGAACTTCGCGTTCAGCACCACATGGCGCACGCCCTTGCGCTGCAGGATCTGCGAAAGCAATTCCGACTTCTCAATCGAAGTCGTGCCCACCAGCACCGGGCTTCCGCTTTCATGCAGTTCGGCAATCTTATCCGCCGCGGCAAAATACTTTTCCTTCGCCGTCCGATACACAACATCGGGGTTTTCCCTGCGCAATAACGGCTTATTCGTCGGAATCACCACGATGCCGAGTTTGTAGATGCTCTCAAACTCCGCGGCTTCCGTCTCCGCCGTGCCCGTCATGCCTGCCAGCTTCTTGTATAAGCGGAAGTAATTCTGGAAGGTGATCGTAGCCAGCGTCTGGTCCTCACGCCGAACCGTCACCCCCTCCTTCGCCTCCACCGCCTGATGCAGACCATCCGACCAGCGCCGCCCCGGCATCATGCGGCCCGTGAACTCGTCCACAATGATGATCTCGCCGTCCTTCACCACATACTGCACATCGCGCTTGTATAACGCATGAGCCTTGACGGCTACTTCGACGTGGTGCTTCAGGTCCCAGTTCTCCACATCGGCAATGTTGCCAATGCCCAGAAGCTTTTCAATCTTCTCCCAGCCCTCATCCGTGACCGAAATCGTCTTGTGTTTTTCGTCCACCACGAAGTCGCCGGTAAGAATCTTCGTCTCACCCTGCTCAATCTCCTCACCCTCTTCCAGCGATGGAACAATGCGATTTACGCGAACATATTTGTCGGTAGTCTGGTCCGTCGGTCCTGAAATAATCAGCGGAGTCCGCGCTTCATCAATCAGAATCGAGTCCACCTCGTCCACAATCGCATAGTGGTGCCCGCGCTGCACGCAGTCCGACAGCTCAAACTTCATGTTGTCGCGCAAATAATCAAACCCGAACTCATTGTTCGTGCCGTAGGTAATATCCGCCGCATAAGCCTCGCGCCGCTGCTCGTCGCTCAGGTCATGCACAATCACGCCGACCGTCAGGCCAAGAAACTCATAGATCTTGCCCATCCATTCCGCATCGCGTTTGGCTAGGTAATCATTCACCGTCACCACATGCACGCCATGCCCGGCCAGCGCATTGAGATAACAAGGCAGAGTCGCCACCAGCGTCTTGCCTTCGCCCGTTTTCATTTCGGCAATCTTGCCTTGGTGCAGCACCATGCCGCCAATCAGCTGCACATCGAAATGGCGCATATTCACAATCCGCCGCCCCGCCTCGCGCACGACGGCAAACGCCTCGGGCAGAATTTCGCCCAGAACCTCTTTTTCCACCTCTTCGCGCTCTTTTTCGTCGGTAATTCCCTCAAGAGCCGCGGCAATCCGCGCACGGAACTCCACCGTCTTCGCCCGCAACTGCTCGTCAGAGAGCACTTCCACCTGAGGCTCGATCTCCGTGATTGCCCGAACCCCGGGCAGCAGGCGCTTCACAGCCCGCTCATTACTCGTCCCAAATACCTTTGTTAAAGAGCTACCGATCAAAACGCAATGTCCTCATATACCAGTGTAAATGGTGGCGCGGAAAATGCTGAACCGGCAGCGGACGCCCGGAGTCGGGGCGATCAAACCACGAATCCGTCGGCAAAATCCATCGATCTCAAGGGAACGAATTGCATCGGAATTACGAAGTACAACGGGAAGCCATGGCAAAAACCATGTTCTCCGATAGCATCGCCGGCCTGCTCTTGCTCTCCGCCTTCGCGCATCTCTTCATGCCGCGGGCAACGGATTCGTGGATGAGCAAACCTGCCGCGATCCGCCTCACAGGAGCCATTCTGCTCCTGCTTGCCCTGGTCGGCCTTCAATGGCACGGATGGTTCTTCTGGACGCTCTCTGCATCGCTCGCCGCTTCCGGAGCGTGGAGGCTCTGCTTTCCACACCACTCCATTCGCACTCAGCAGCGACTCTACCCTCGATGGGTGCACGGCTGCCTTCTTCTTGCCGGATCTGTCGCCGTCTGGGCGCTGCACCCATAGATCGATCTCTCCGTGGGCCGCAGAGCACGAGAGAGGCTGCATGATTCGCCACACGGACCGATTGCCGCCATCCTTCAGCAGCAAAATTACCGGCGGGCTTGCCTGAAGACTAAGCCTTTGCGATCGTCCCGCCCGGCGTCAGCTTGTCGACGATCGTCGGCAGCAGCTGAGCCATTTTGGCGCTGGCGTCATCGGCGGACATACCGAACTTCGACGCGATGGCCGCGATCCGCTCCTGCCCCAATACATGCTGAATCTGGTCCGCGGTAATCGGATGGTTGCCGCCTGGGCCAATCCACGAGTTCACAACATCGCCCATCCCTTTATCGCGGAACTGTTGCACAAGTCCCTGAAGGCCGCCCGTCTCCGGATTGTTCACCAGATCCATCGCATGGCTCATCAGGCCAGCATCACCACTGGCCTGGTTTCCTAACATGCCCTTCACAGTGTCAATGATCGACATCGAATCCTCCATGCTCGTTTCTTTGTGAGATCAAAGTCCCACCGCTTTCCAGGGCCAATCTCGAATGCGCCTGGCGAATCTCCGGCGCGCGAAGCCTGCCATCAAGCCCTCATCTCGAGACGCCCCGTACCCTCCGCAAAATCCACTACTTTTTCTGCTTTGCGATGATCAGGCTCGAAATCTTCTGGTAGGTTGCCTGGGGCAATATCTTCCTCTGCACAAGATCACTTTTCCTGGCATAAGGGCGTCCGTTCACGATCTTCTGTGCATAGGTATCGCCAACTCCCGGCAATGCCTTCAGCTGGGCCAGGCTGGCCGAGTTGATGTCTACCAGGTTCGCCTGCGTCGCAGTCTTCGCCTGCGCGAATGCCATTCCCGAATCCGTCACACTCGGGCCTGCGCCGAGCGCAAGCATCAGCGCCGCACCGCAGGCCGCTATTGTGAACCACGATAGGTTTCTCTTCATATCCCGACGATCTCCTTACCAGTAAATGAGGGTGCTCAGTTTTTTGCTGCCCTGTATCCAGCCTTAACTGCATCCTGCTCGGACATCCACTTGCCTTCCTTGGTCTTGCCGTACCACTTCGATCCCGGCTTGTGATACACCTTGGAACTCGTATTCACCCAAACCATGCCAGCCGACGGAGGTGTCTTTGCTGGAGTCGACTCGGCCTCGGTTTTGTGGCTTTCCGTGCTCGACTTCGCGCTTTCTGCCGAGTGAGCAGGTGGCGCCGCGATTTCGGTATTCGCAGTTCCCGACGCGGTTTCCTTGCTCTTCTTATGGCTCTTCTTTGTGCCTTCCGTTTCAGAACTCGCCGTATTCTCAGTCTTCGAAGTCGACGAGCTCTCGTCGCTCTTCTTGCTGCTCTTCTTCGCTCTTTCGCTCTTGGAGCTTGCCGTATTCTCGGTCTTCGAAGTCGATGAGCCTTCCGTTGCCGCTGCGCCGGTCTTTTCTGACTCCTTCTTTGACTTCTTCTTCTTCGACTTCTTCTGCGTCGTCGTGCTGCTGCTCTGGTTCTGGGTGTCTTGCGCATGCAGCACGCACGGAGTCATCGCTCCAGCCAGCAAAACTGCCAATAGTAGGGTAAAGACCCGGTGCCGTGGGTTGAACTTCATGAGATCTCTCCTGTAACTGCGTACAATTTGCAGCCACGCAGCTCATTCAGATTCCAGCCCGGCACGCTGCGGCGGCGTGATGGCATCCTCGCCCTCACCTCCCCTGCTTGTCAAGGGAAACGTCGCCTGTAGCGGATGTTTTGCCGGCGCACAAAAAACATCGCCCGCCATAAGTCCGCGCCGCGCTAGACTGCGGCAACCTTCAGATCCGCAAACACAAATCCATCACGCTCCACCACTTCTCCGCTCTCTAACGGAATCGCAGTACGGAACATCGGCCCGGCATAAGCTGCTGTATGGAACTCTCCCCGCTCCGCGCATCGATCAACGTTCGCCGGCATAGCGGCAATCACGTTTACATCCAGATCCACGCCCGCAAACTCCTTCGGCAGCTTCTTAGGATCGACACAAACAATCCGCGCCCTTAATCCGCCCGCCAGCATCTCCTGCACCAGCGCATCGGTAGGCAAGCCCCACAGCGGAAACACCGGAGTCAGCCCGGATCCAGCCAGTTTCTCCTCACGGTAGCGGCGAACGTCTTCAAGAAACAGATCGCCGAACGCAATCACCTCTACTCCGTCCGTCACGGCCTGTGCACATGCATCGCGCATCGCTGCCTCGTACTGCTCATTCGAGCAGGGCCACGGCAAAGGAACCGTCCGCAACGGCAGCCCCGCCGCTTCGGCCTGTGCCTCCAGCACCGCGCGTCGCGTCCCGTGCATGGCCACGCGATCAAACGCCGCGTTCATCGTCGTCAGCAGTCCGGCAATTTCATACTCGCCTGCCTGCTGCAGCTTGTGCAGCATCCACGCTGAATCCTTCCCGCTGCTCCACGAAATAAGTGCCTTTTTCTTCTTCATAACGATGCAATAGAACCTCACAAAAGAATCTCACAACCAAAGGCAGCTCCGGGATGCAACCACCACGATGGCCCGTAGCGCGTCTGCCCCCGCGGCCAGCACCGTATACTGAACCGTACCCTCAACCATGCGCGTTTATTCAAAATTCCTCATCTCCGCTCACTCTCCCGCACAATTTCCTGCGCCGTCGATCCCGGAGATTGCATTCCTGGGCCGCTCGAACGTCGGTAAATCCAGCCTGTTGAACGCGCTCCTCGACTCCAAACAGGCCAAAGTCTCCGCCACCCCCGGACGTACTCGATCCATCAATTTCTTCTCCATCACCAACACACCCCAGCGCCAACAGCCCCAGATGTACTTCGCCGATCTGCCCGGATACGGCTACGCAAAAATCTCCAAATCCATCTCCGCCGAGTGGCCTAAATTTATCGAGCCCTACCTCGCCGACCGCCCCACGCTCGCGCTCTGCCTGTGTCTTGTCGACAGCAACATTCCGCCACAGGAGTCCGACATCCAGCTCATCGAATTCCTCAAGCACACAGGCCGTAGCCTTATCGTCGTCGCCACCAAGGCAGACAAGCTCTCCGGCAACGGTCGCGCCAAAGCGCAGGCCGCGTTGAAAAAAGGCCTGCTGGTGGAAGATGTCATGCTTTGCTCTGCGAAAACAAAAGCGGGCCTGAAAGAACTCTGGGTAGCGATCCATTCCTCTGCGGAACCAGCCTAGGATGTAAGCGAGATTCGTTCGCCGTTCCTCATGAGTGCAACCGCAACCGGAATCGTTCCCGCTCGCGCCGCCGCACGAATCGACGCAATAAACTCATTCGCCTCCCCGTCCGTCATCCGCAAAAAGTGCCGCCCCGCATACGCCCGTCCCAGATAGCGCGGCGCAACTTCCAGCCAGCGGGCACGCGCATCGGGAGCCCGAAGTGTCGCAGCCGCCAACCCATCCACTACCCCAAGCCAGCGCGCAGGTTCATCTTCAACACTCCATATGACCGCTGTTCGTGTATCTTCCGCATCAGCCGCAAGCAGTTGCGAACCCCGTTCCAGCAGCTCCGGCACTGGAAAGAAGAGAATCTCCGGCTGAACACCGCGCGCGACGATCTCGGCGACCGTTGGGTCCACCTCACCAGTCAACACTACGGAGACAGCTCTACGCTTGCGAATCTCGTTCTTCAAAATTCGCAGCGCCTCGTCCAGGCTGTTCACCACAAAATCGCACACACCGGTACGCAGTGCCGATTTTGCGCGTGCAACATCAGGTTCAATTCCCAGCGACGCAGCCCCGGCTACATTCGATGCCATCACCACCGCGACCCCGTCGTGATCAAGCCCGCGATAAAGCAGCAGCCATCCGCCCAGGTCCGCCGATAGAGCCGCAAGCGAGCAAAACCGCGCATAGACAACTGCAACATCGGGAAAATCCAATGGAACCGCCGAGCCCGCAAGCATTCCCTAACTCTAGACCAAATTCAAAGGGATTTCGCGCGTCTGAACGCCGGATTCACCGGCCAAAGGGAGGGTTCCAAGGCCCGCTCTCGGATGGCGCAAAGCCCGTGCGTCCGAATGCCTGCCCGCAGCCAAGACGAAGGGGCTGGTCCCCCTCACCAGGTGGAGTACATCTGCCCGTCCGTGCCTGTATCCTGCGAGCCGCTGTGAACATCGTTGATCCCCGGCTCGCTCTCATCCACGCTCTCGAGCGTGTCGTCCGTGCTGGTCACCCAGGTATCACTCGACTCAGTCATAGGATCCACTGGAATTGACTTCAGGTATCCAGCTTGCACCAGATCATCGAGCGATTGCGGAGCCTTCCCCTTATCCATCGTGTAAGAGTCGATGGCGTTCCGCATCACGTGCAGATCTTCTTTGAGTACAGCCTCTCTCGCTCGCTTGATCTGAGCCGTGAACACGGGCACTGCCAGCGACGCCAGGATCGCGATGATCGCCATCACAATCACCAGTTCGATCAGCGTAAAGCCGTCGTCCCGCCGGGCCCTGCACCGCATTGAAACATGGATATCCCGCCGCACGTCTACCAGTCCTTGTACTTCGTTCCGTCCAGCGCCGTGCCGTCCGACTTTGAGTAAACATCAAACACGTTCTGCCCACCCCACGAATCACTGTCCGGATCATCCTGATTCGAACGCAGTCCCCAGTCCGTGTTGCCCGTCATCGGATCCACCGGAATCTTTCGTAAAAACCGCACCGTCTTGCCTTGCACATCTACGCCGGTCACCAGCGTCTGCAGGTCCGGCGGATACCCCATGCTGTCGAGTTTGATCTGGAAGGCCCCCCGATCGGCGGCATCTTTGTATGCGTCGATCGCGCTGCGCATCTCCCACAGGTCATAGCGCAGCTCCCGCTCCTTTTCCCGCTTTACCTCAAAGCGGGCCACCGGAAAAGCAGCCGAGGCCAGGATCGCCAGGATTGCCACCGTCACGATCAGCTCGACAAGCGTGAGCCCGTCCTCGCGTCTCAGTCTCAACCGCATTTCCATCCGTTATGGCTGTACCTGCACAATGGCACGCGAACCCATCGCCGGTACCGCCTGCTGTGCGCTGTTGCGGACCACAGGCCGCGTAATCACCACCGCCGCCGGTCCTGCGGCCTTTGCCTGAAACGTCAGCACATACACTGTCCCCGACCCACTCACGCCGCGCGTCCCCGGTGGACGTGACGCCGAAATCGACACCAGGCCATCGCCATCGTCGCGGTGGACCAGCGCCACCGGCTGCCCATCTTTGCCGAGGAAGTCCATGCCGCTCCCGGGCTGCGAATCTCCCAGGTCCACGTTGATCAAACTCAGCTTTGTCTGGTCGTACTGCAATTGCATCGGAACAGAAAACACATCCGTCCCGCCCGCAAGATTCACCTTCATCTGGAAGGTCGAGCCAACCTTCTGCTGTTGTATCTCTGGAGACAAATTCAGCTGCACTGCGGCCTGTGACGCCTCCTGCTGCTGCATATTCGCAATTGCAGCTCCAGCAGCACCCGCTGCCGTCACCGCAGCCGCCTGCTGTGCCGGCGCTCCCAGCGTCGCCGAAGTCCCGGCCGCCTGTTGCGCCGCCTCAGCCTCGGTCGCTGCCCCGGTCGGCGCGTTGTAGTTGATATGTCGCAGTTCAATATCGTTCGCCGTTCCCGTGTCCACTTCGCGCAGGTTCATCGGGTCCAGCATCTCCGCCCGCACCACATGCGGGATCAGCAGAAAAACAATCTGATCATTCGAGATCGTCTTGTCGTTCGAGCCAAAAATGTATTTCAGGATCGGCAAATTCGCCAGTCCCGGCGTGCCGCTCAACGAATTGCTGGTCTGCCGCTGCAATATGCCGCCCAGAATATTCGCCTCTCCTTCTTTGAGACGAATCGTCTGACTGACCGTGCGCTGCGTAATGATCGGCTCCGTAATGCCGCCGATATTCGTCGAGCCGTTCTGCGACGAAACTTCAATATCCAGCTTCAGCGTCACGTCACGGTCATAATGCACCGTCGGCTTCACCTTGATATTCACGCCGACATCCAGATACGTGAACTGCGTGTTCACCAGAGAACTCACAATCGCCGTCGCCGCGCCCGTCTGGTACGACCCCGTCGCAATCGGGATCCGTTCGCCTATCTTCAGCGAGGCCTCCTGACCATCCAGCGCGCGAATCCGCGGGTTCTGCAGAATTTTCGTCGATGTATCGGTGAGCAAAAGATTCGCCTGCGCCTGCCCGATCGTCACCGCAAAATTCGTAGCATTCAGGTGGGCCAGGCTATTCAACGTGAGCCCATTACTGGTGCTTGACGTAGTGCTGGAACTGCTCGAAGAACTGGAGCTCGAATTCGTCTGGTTATAGTTCGACGACTGCAGGGCCACGGTCGCCGTCTGCGGCAGTTGAATCCCGATGGTTTGCTCAAAGTTGCGGCTCACCTCAAGCACGGCTACATCCAGAACTACCTCCGGCTTGGGCTTATCCAGATCGTCGATCAGCTTCTGCGCCAGCAGCAGCTCATCCGGTGTCCCGCGCATAATAATTGCGTTCTGGCTCGCGACCCCATAGATCTTCGCTGTCTGAAACATATTCCGCAGCGCCGTCTGGATATCGGTGAAATCATTTTGCTGCGAAACGTTCGTCAGGTAGAACGTCTGCACCGCCTGCTCTTCCAACTCCGTCCGCTTCATGCGGTTATTCTGCGCAACAAAAATCGTGTTCGAGGTAATCGGCTCCCAGAACGTATCAGAAACGACTCCGATAATCCGCAACGCGTCGTACAAATCCGTATTCGCCAGGTCCACCTGAATCCGTTTCGAGGTATAGTCCGGATCGAACAACACATTGATCCCCGCGGCTTTGCCCACCGTCTCATAAATAATCTTGCTGTCTTCCACCATGTGCAGCGTCAAAGGCTCGTTCGAGATCGGCTTCAATTGGATCGGCCCGCCAATTTCTGCCATCTCCCGCTCTTCCATCGGCGGAACCGGCGTCTCTTCATTCTGGGTCATTGGCTTGCCCGGCTTCGCCAGCGCCGCCTGGCGCGTCGCCCGAATATCCTGCTGCGCCAGTTCGTTGCTGGGGTCGATCTCCAGCGCGCGCAAAAACTCCGTCAGCGCCCCCGTCGTGTCGCCCTGTCCCCGCAACGTCTCGCCCCGCTTTACATGCAGAGCCGCGGCGTCAAAGCGAGTCCGCTCATACGCCGTCCTGTAGCGAAGATCCTCCGGCTTAAGCTGGTACGCCTGGTAGTAGTCCTCGTATGCCGTCTCGATGTCGCTTCGCGCTTCGGCAGCCTGGCCCTGTTTGTAGAGCTTTTTGGCGGAATCGCCCTTGGCCTCGACCTTGGTCGGGAAGCTGAAGAGCGAAAGGCCGATCAATAGAACCAGAGCGGCTACGGTCGCCCACTTCAGATTACGGTAATTCATGAAACTCCGGCAGGCTGGCGTTGGAAGCGTCCCTGAACGCGCCTTCAGCCATGGCTTCCACTCGCTGCGGCACATTCTCTGACGCAGGTTGAGTATAGCAGCATCACGTTGCCGCCCATCACGCTGCTCCGGCTGCCCTTCCCCGCGTGCTAGCATGGAACTTCGGACTCCCGCCCATGCCCCGCCAAGCAAGCCATTCCAATATTCAGGCCCCGCAGAAAAACAAGCCGCGCGACCCCGTCGCCGCCGGTGACCGCGACGCCTCCGTCAACCGCGCCGCCAGCCATAATTACTTCCTGCTCGACCGATTCGAAGCCGGCGTAGCCCTGCGCGGCACCGAGGTCAAGTCCATCCGCGAAGGCAAGGCCAATCTCAAGGACTCCTACGGCATCATCAAAGACGGCGAGGCATTCCTGCTCAACGCCCATATCGGGCCGTACTCTCACGGCAACTCCAGCAATCACGAGGCGCTCCGAACGCGGAAACTCCTTCTGCATCAGGAAGAAATCCGCAAACTACACTCACAGACGCAGATCAAGGGCCATACGCTCATCCCCACCCGGCTCTACTTCCGCCACGGCAAGGTCAAGTGTGAGCTGGCCGTAGCCAAGGGCAAGCAGGACTGGGACAAGCGCGAAACCGAGCGCCGTCGCGAGGCCGACCGCGAAGCCCGCTCTGCCATCGCCCACAGCAAGGGCAAGTACGCAAAGTAGTGCGTCGGGGGCAACTTCCTTGCAGACATTCCACCCTGCGCCGCGTTAGCATCGAAATATAAGCAGAAACGGCGGATTCCCCATGCAGCGAGTCTTGTCCAAGATCCTGATCGCGCTCCTCCTCGCCAGCTCGCTCCTCTGCATCCCCCTGCACGCACAGCGCCAGCAGGACGCGCTCACCCCAAACGAGGCCGATCAGGTCGCCAATCTGCGCGATCAGCCCAACGAGCGCATCAAGCTTTTTCAAAAATTTATCCAGCAGCGCATCGACGCGATCAAGCAAATTGGCCCTAACCCCCAGGGAGAAGACCGCAAGGCCGAGCTTCGCGCAAAATACGAGGAGTTCACCCAGCTCTCCGACGAGTTGCAGGATAACCTCGACACCTTCGACGACGCCCACGCCGACATCCGCAAGGCCCTCAAAGATCTCGTCCCGGCCTCTGCAAAATGGTCGGACGTTCTCAACCAGGCCGCGCCTGACCGCGCCTACGACTTCTCACGCAAAACCGCGCTCGACTCTGCCCAGAGCGCCTCCGACGAGGCCAAACAGCTTTATGAAAGCCAGAAAAAATACTTCGCCGAGCACAAAGACGAAGCCGGCACAAACGGCACCGGTCCCAGCTAGGACAAGGTAAGGGAAAAGCAGCGTATAAAATGGTGAAGAAGGTTCGAAAACGATACCCTGCACCGTATTCCGTGAACCCTGTTCCTCAAACCGTATACCCTGTCTTAAATGCACCCCGAAATTGTCCCCTGGTTTGAAGAAGAGTACCGCGCATTGCGTCCCCGCGCGCCGATGCCGCCCATTGATGTGCGCTTTTATCGCTTCACCAGCCTCAACACCACCATCCGTCTGCGTGAAGGTCGCATCAAGGTCCACCTCTCTGACATCCTCGAAGGCGCGCCCGAAGCCGTGCTGCGCGCCATCTCGCATATCCTCCTCGCCAAGCTCTATCGCAAGCCCATCGACGCAGCCCATGCGAACCGCTATCGTCGCTTCACCTCCAGCGAGGCCGTCGTCCGCCAGAGCGAGCGCATCCGCCACACCCGCGGGCGCAAACGCATCTCCACCGCAAAGGGCGCGCACTACGATCTGGACGAAATCTTCGACTCGCTCAACACGCGCTTCTTCCACGGACTCATGGGCCGCCCGCAACTCACCTGGAGCGAGCACTCCGCGCGCCGCCTGCTCGGGCACTACGATGCCGCGCACAACACCATCATGGTCAGCCGCGTCTTCGACCGCCGCAACACCCCGCGCTACGCCGTCGAATACCTCATGTACCACGAAATGCTCCACCTCCGGCACCCCGTGAAAGCAAAAAATGGACGCCGTTGCGTCCATTCCCGCGAGTTTCAGGCAGAGGAAAACCTCTTCCCCGAACTCGAACAAGCCAAAAAATATCTCAAGACTTTATAAAGGATCCATCAAGCCGGAGCAGAGTGCGTCGCCCGCTCATTTGGCGCTGGCCCTCGCACCGCGAACTCCGCATGTTTCCGCGCCCAGACAATCAGCCCTACACCTGCAATCATCGAGCCGATGCTCGCCACCTGCGCATTGCTCATCCCAAAGTAAAGCTTCGGATTGATCCGGACAAACTCCACCAGAAACCGAGCCAATCCGGTCAGCACCAGATACTCACCCGTAAGCTGCCCAATCGGCTTGGGGCTTTCAGGACGCCCCCGGCGCCAAAGCACCCACGCAATCAGCAATGCCGCAATCAGTTCATAAATCGGTGTAGGCTGCACCCGGCAACTGGAGGGCCAGCCGAACGCCGCGCACGTTCCCATGGGTCCCGTCGTAGGCACCAGCCCATGCGGAAAGCTCATGCCCCACGGCAACTTCGTCGGAATCCCATAATCGCCGTCGCCGGAAATCAGGCAGCCCATCCGCCCCACGCCGTAACCGATGGTGGCCGCGACAGTGCACAAATCCAGCATCCGCAGCTTGCCGATACCGTAAGTCCGCCCCTGCCAAAGCAGCGCGGCAATCCCCAGCGCCAGCCCGCCGAACCACGCAAAACCGGCACGCGAAAAAATCTCCGCAAAAGGGTGAGCAAGCAGCGCCCGCGGATCTTCGAGCACGTGCCATAACTTCGCGCCGATCACCCCGGCCACGGTAGCAATGGCCACAATGCCGATCGCGTCCGCATCCACATTCCAGCGCTTGAAGTTCGCATGAAGCGCCCAGCACCCGCAAACCGCGGCCAGCCACAACAGGATGCCAAACGTGCCAATCGTAAAACTACCAATATGAATAAAGGGATACATGAGGAAGTAACTTCCTCAAGTATACGGGATGATCCCGTCAAGAGAGTACGGAGGCAGGTCCTCAGGCTTTCGGCTGAAACGGAAAAATTGCCTGAAAGGCTATTTTTTCTGCACGCCGACAACCACAAGTCCAATACCCGCAACCAGGGAGACGGTGCTCAGAATCGGAGATATGGGAATGGTCTTTGTCTGCTTATGAGAAACCTGCAGCGGCCCCAGATCCACATCCTTCTTTTCATGCGTAAAACTGATTCCTCCCATTGCAAACCCAATAATGCCCAAAGCAATGAGAACAATGCCCACAATCATAGCGGCTTTCAAAAGTGAGGCCCTCTTTCTAAACAAATTTCAATCAACAAAGGTTGGGATGCCTCGAACCCCGGCCCGGATGTACCCCACGCGATGCAGTCGCCCATAAAGCCCGCACCTGCTAGACTGGCGCTTACTTTCTGCACGATAAGGACCACCCTTTTGCGGAGTCGCCTCGCTCTCATCCTCTGTTTCCTCCTGTCCCCGGCCGCCTTTTGCCACGCCCAAAAAATCGACATCACCATCCCCGCGGCCAACGCGCCGCTCCACGGCCATCTCGTTCTTGTCTTCGCCAAAAAAGATACCCCCGAGCCGCGCTACCAGTTAACCGAGAACTACCACTCCGCGCAGGGCTTCGGCGTCGATGTCCCAAACCTCGCGCCCGGCGCGGCCATTTCCGTCAACGCGCAAACCTTCGGCTATCCACGCGGCTCGCTCACCGCCCTCGATGCTGGCGATTACTATGTTCAGGCTGTCTTCAACATTTATGAGCAGTTCCATCTCGCCTCCGGCAAAACCCTCTGGCTCCCTCCCGACAAAGGCGAGGGCCAGCAATGGAACCGCAAGCCCGGCAACTACTACAGCAATCCGGTAATGATTCATTACGAGCCCGAATCGAGCGCCACCATCCGGCTCGCGCTCGATCAGGTCATCCCGCCCATCCAAGGCACAAACGAAGACCCGGAAGTCCTGGCCGCGCAAAGCCCCGCCTCACAATGGCTCAAGTACATGCGCTTCCGCAGCCCCGTACTCAGCAAATTCTGGGGTCGCGACGTCTACCTCGGCGCATGGATTCTCCTCCCCGACGGCTTCAACCAGCACCCGGATGCTCACTTTCCCGTAGTCGTCTATCAGGATCACTTCCGTCCCGGCTTCGGCCCAGTCCCCTTCATCACTTCGCAGCCCGACCCCAGGTCGCCGAACTACCGTCGTGAGCAGGCCGGATACCGCTTCTTCCAGGACTGGACCTCAGGCCGCCTGCCCCGCGTCATCATGATCTACGTCCAGAACGCCAACCCTTACTATGACGACTCCTATGATGTAGACTCCGCCAACGTCGGCCCCTATGGAACAGCGATCAACCATGAGCTGATCCCTGCGATCGAGAAAAAGTACCGCGGCATAGGCCAGGGCTGGGCGCGCGCCACCTTCGGCGGTTCCACCGGAGGCTGGGAGGCCTTTGCCACTCAGGTCTTCTACCCCGACATGTACAACGGAGCCTGGGTCGCCTGCCCCGATCCCGTCGACTTCCACGCCTACCAGAACGTCGACCTTTACAACGACACCAACGCCTTTGACCGTCACGGCGACTTCGCCACCATCCCCATCGCTGGAGACCGCAAGCCCGACGGCACCATCATCGCCACCATGCGCGGCGAGTACGCCTATGAATACGTCCTCGGAACCCACGGACGATCCACGGAGCAGTGGGACATCTGGCAGGCCGTCTTCTCGCCCGCCGGCCACGACGGATATCCCGCCCAGGTCATCGACCCGCTCACTGGAGACATCAACAAGTCCGTAGTCGCCTACTGGCATCAGCACTACGATCTCGCCGCCATCCTCAAGCGGGACTGGCCCACCCTCGGCCCCAGGCTCGAAGGCAAACTCCACTTCGCCGTCGGCGACGGAGACACCTACTTCCTCAACAACGCCGTCCACCTGCTCCAGAACCAGCTCGACCAGACCCGCAACCCCCATTCCGACGCAACATTCCAATACGGCCCCGGCATGCCCCACTGCTACACCGGAGGCCCCTCCGAATACACCATGCAGCAAAACAACGCCGACTGGACCCAGCGCGTCCTCCCCCAGATGGTCAAACACATGCTCGCCACCGCCCCACCCGGAGCCGACGTCACCTCATGGCAATATTGATCGGGTGCGGCTGGCATCGCCGTTCCTCGAAGATCATCTTCCGACCCTGCCGGGAATTTGCAGCCATATATCGTGGTCGTAGCATCAAAGGTGGGTGCTCAGCCTGGTTTCAATCAATTCATCAGACATCAAGGAGACCCTCCCATGCCTCTGCCGCAGGATCAACGCATCGTCGCCCTCGCCAACGATCTGCTTCAGCAATTTGACCGCATTTTCGGTCTGCATCCGGGCTTTCGCCCCGCGCATGCTAAGGGCCAGATGCTGACAGGTGTCTTCACGCCGTCCCCCAGCGCAAAATCCTTAACAAACGCTGCACACATTGTGCGGGAATCTACTCCAGTCACGGTGCGCTTCTCGAACTCCACCGGAATTCCCGCGATGCCCGATAACGCCGCCGACGCAAATCCGCGCGGCATGGCAATTCGTTTCAATCTCGCCGAGCACGTCCATACCGACATCGTCAGCCACTCCACCGACGGCTTCCCCACCCGCGACGGAAAGCAGTTCCTCGAATTTCTTGAAGCGATTGCAGCCAGCGGCGCCGATGTCCCGTCGCCCAAACCGGTCGAGCAGTTTCTCGGCTCCCATCCCGCGGCTCTGGCCTTCGTCCAAGCCCCAAAGCCCTTCCCCGTCAGCCTGGCTACACAAACCTACTACGCTGTAACTGCATTTGCCTTCACAAATGCCGCCGGAGAAAAAGTCTTCGGGCGCTACCGCATCGTCCCCGAGAGTGGCAACAGCTATCTGCCCGATAGCGCCATAGCTGGACTCTCTCCCGACTACCACTTTGACGAAATCGTCGAACGTGTCGGCAAAGGCCCGGTCCGCTTCAGGATCATGGTCCAGATCGCCGCTCCCGGCGATGTCACCGACAACGCTACCGTCCAGTGGCCCGAAGATCGCAAGCTGATTGAATTCGGAACCGTTGAGCTTACTCAGCCCGTCGCTGACAATCTTGCCGAGCAAAAGTCCATCATCTTCGACCCCATCCCTCGCCTCGAAGGGATAGCACCATCCGCCGATCCGCTTCTGGAACTTCGCGCGGCAATCTATCTGCTCAGCGGGCGCAGGCGTCGCGCCGCCGGCTAAGCCGCTTTCCTGGCCCTTGCCCCAAAATACGGCCACCGGCCGGAACCGGGCCACAGAAATGCCTTATCCTAACCTCGTGAGCCACGCCAATCTTCACAAGGATTTCCCCGTCCTCTTCAGCACCGAGCAGATCGCTCAGCGCACCGCCGAAATAGGCCGCCAGATTGACACCGACTTCGCCGGACAAAGTGTCGTCCTCGTCGGAGTCCTCAAGGGCGCGGCCATCTTTCTCGCCGACCTCTCCCGCAGCATCACAATTGACTGCACCTTCGACTTCGTCGCTGTCTCCAGCTACGGCAAAGGCCAGCGCAGCAGCGGAGCGGTCAGGCTCATCAAGGATCTCGATCAGCCCATCGAAGGCAAAAACATCATCATCGTCGAAGACATCCTCGACACCGGCCTCACGCTGTCCTTTCTGCGCAAGCTCTTGCTCCAGCACAGGCCCAAAGCATTAAAGGTGGCGGCCCTCCTCGACAAGCCATCGCGCCGCCTCGAAAAAATCGACGCCGACTATGTCGGGTTCGGCATACCCAACCACTTCGTCATCGGCTACGGCATGGACTACGCGGAGCGCTTCCGCAACCTGCCCGACATTCGCCTCATGCCGTCCGATTTTCCTGAATGATCCGTCCCATGAGCGCAGCCACAACGGAAGGAGTCTTATATTCATGACCACACAGATACTCGAACCGAACAGCGCCACCGCGGATGAAAAACACCCCTACGACGCCGACGCCTTCGCCGCCAGCGCACTCACCAGCCCTCAGTCGCTCGCCGCCGTGATCGACCACACCCTGCTCAAGCCCGAGGCCACCCGTACCCAGGTGCTCAAGCTCTGCGCCGAGGCCGCTCAGTACCGCTTCGCCTGCGCCATGGTCAACCCTGCATGGGTCGCAACCGCATACGCCGCGCTCGCCGGAACCGGCATTCCCGTCGGCGTCGTCATCAGTTTCCCGCTGGGAGCCAGCCTCACCACCACCAAGCGCGAAGAAGCCGAAGCCATGGTCCGCGCCGGAGCACACGATCTCGACATGGTCCTCAACATCGGCCTTCTCAAGTCCGGCGACACCGCCCTCGTCGAATCCGACATCCGCGGCGTAGTCGAAGTCGCTCGCGGCACCGGAGCCATCGTCAAAGTCATCCTCGAAACCTGCCTCCTCACTCTTGAAGAAAAGCTCCTCGCCTCCGAAATCGCCTGCAACGCCGGGGCCGACTTCATCAAAACCAGCACTGGCTTCTCCGCCAGTGGAGCTACCGCCGCCGATGTCTCGCTCATGCGCGGAGTCGCCGGCTCCCGCTGCGGCGTCAAGGCCTCCGGAGGCATTCGCACCCTCGACGACGCACGCGCCATGCTCCACGCCGGGGCCAGCCGCATTGGCGCCAGCGCCAGCGTTGCCATAGTGGATGCACTTGCGGTCCGATGACCGCGACCGAAGCCTGTCCAACGCGCTATCATGGCTCACACCCGCGTGCTCGCTGCAGAGCCGTACTAGAACCCTGTGAACAAAGAACGGACCCCCATCACCGGAACCCACGAAAGCTTTGAGGGCGACTACCGCCCCTCTGCGGCTGCCGACGCGCCTGTGCCCGCGCCGCAGATTCGCGTTGACCCCATTCAGATCGAATTCCTCGCGCGCCTCGCCGACACCCTCAACACCACGCTCGATCTGCAAACCCTCCTCAAGCGCACTGCCGACCTCGTGCGCGCCGTCATCGACTATCGCATCTTCGCCATTCTTCTCGTCAATGACCGCAGCAACGACCTCCGCATGCGCTTCCAGATCGGACACACCTCCGAGATCGAGCGCATGCGCATCAAGATGGGTCAGGGAGTCGTAGGCCAGGTCGCCGAGCAGCGCCGGGCCATCCTCGTCAACGACGTAACCCAGGCCGAAAACTACATCAACGCCAATCCTCAGGTCCGCTCTGAGCTGGCCGTTCCGCTCATCGTAAAAAACCGCCTCATCGGCGTCATCGACATCCAGTCCGAGCAGACCGAATACTTCAAGCCCGAGCACCTCAGCCTGCTTGGGTTAACCGCCTCGCGCATCGGCCAGGCCATCGAAAACGCCCGCCTCTACACCCGCGTCGCGCGTCAGGCGCAAACGCTCGAAGTCTTGAACGAAATCAGCCGCGAGCTCACCTCCATCCTCGACCCGGACGAACTCCTCGAACGCATCAGCCAGCTCCTGCGCCGCATCATCGACTTCCAGATGTTCTCCGTCTGGCTCGTCAACGAACACGAGCGCGTGCTTGAGAACCGTTTCGCCCTGCGCTTCGGCGAACGCTTTCATCCCGAACAAACCATCCCGCTCGACCGCGGCCTGGTCGGCGCAGCCATCGCCTCGCACCGCCTTGTCCGTGCCTCCGATGTGCGCAAGGACCCGCGCTACATCATGATCAATCCCGAAGCCCGGTCAGAAATGGCCGTGCCGCTCATCTACAAAGGAAAGGTCATCGGCGTCCTCGACATCGAGCACACCCGCGCCCACTACTTCAACGACGATCACGCGCGCGCCCTCACCACCCTCGCCGCCCAAATCGCCATCTCCATCGAAAATGCGCGCCTCTACCAGCGCGTCGCCCAGCAGGAGCAGCGTCTCGAGCAGGACCTCGCCATGGCCCGCGAAGTCCAGTTGCGCCTCTTGCCCCCCGTCAAGCCCAAACACAAGCAGGCCGAATTCTCCGCCCGTTTCATCCCCGCCCGCACCATCGGCGGAGACCTCTACGACCTCATTCAGTACGACCCCAACCGCAGCGCCGTCGCTCTCGGAGACGTCAGCGGCAAGGCCGCCCCCGCCGCTCTCTATGCCGCGCTCGTCAGCGGAATCATGCGCTCCGCGGCCGGCCAGTCGCTCTCTCCCTCCGCCATGCTGAAGGCGCTCAACGATTCGCTTCAGGAACGAAAGGTCGATTCGCAATACGTTGTCATGCTCTACAGTGTCTGGAACGACGACAACCGCACCCTCCAAATCGCCAACGCCGGAGCCAGCCAGCCGCTCATCTCTCGCAGCGGCGAAATCGAAACCATCAAGGCCGAGGGCTTCCCGCTGGGCCTCTTCCCGAACGTCGAATATGAAGAGTTCACCCTGGCCACCCAGCCCGGCGACTCCATCATCTTCTTCAGCGACGGCATTACCGACGCGACCAATGATGCCGAAGAGATGTTCGGCGACGACCGCCTCAAGGCCGTTGTAAAAAAGAACCACCAGAAACCAGCCACAAAAATCGCTGACGCCATCCTCGCCGAAGTCAGCAAATTCCAGGCCGGCCACGAACACTTCGACGACGAAACCGTCGTCGTCCTCAAAGTGCTGTGATCAAAAATAAAAAAGATGTCATTCCGAGCGCAGCGAAGCGGAGCCGAGGAACCTGCGGTTTCCTTCGTTCTGTACCACTGACGAGAGTCCTACTTACCAGGATCTATGCTGCCATAATCAAATAATGACTCGATGGAAGCAGAGTCGAGCCCTTTTACGACCAAGCCGGCGCTATCTGTGATGGAGAGCCTAAACTCCAAACATCTCCCATAACTTCTTCGCCGCTTCGAACGTCTCATATCCCAGAATGCCAGACGTCATTAAATTCTTGGCATGTTCGAGCCACGTCTTTATGGACGATTCGTTTGGCTGCGGATATTCAGCCAATTCGTCGCGGACTTTCGACAGATCACGCTCCGCCTTGGCAATAGAACCGTCGACATCCTCTTTCGCTTTGAGCTCAGCGATCAGATCATCTAAAGCGGTGATGCGCTCCATCTTTTCGTTGACCGAGCCGCCAATGTTGATAGAGGAGTCGTTGACTGAATTACCATCACCAAGTATTGAACGCGGCGAGTTTGTGTTGTTGAATCGGCGGGAATCCATAGTTACTCCATTTTGAACGATCACACTGGCCGGCTGGGGTTGTGCGGGGAAGAATCGATTGTTGGCTATTAGCATTTCAAAGAGCGCAACCGTGTTCTTGTAGAGGACGTAATTTGTCCGAAAAAAAACAACCCGATTCTTTAGCATCGTGACGAGAAGATGATGTTCGGCCATGCTCGTGACTGCAGGGATATCGTCGAATTCGTCGTCGTCCTTACGCACACGGTCGACATATTCCCTAAAGTCATCGCGCACCTGTGCTGAGCCGACCACAACTCCCTTGCCAAGAACCGTGAACTTGTAGGCCGTTCGGCCATCCCATGAATTGTCGATTGAGAATGAAACCGCGTAGCCCTTAAGTTTGGCAAAATCCTCAAAACCCTTCAGAAGATCGTGGAACAGCGAACGGTCGGACTCATCGATTGTGACAAGGTGATAGCCACCGGAACCAGCGCCAGAGTTGTTTGCCGCCGCCCGTTCCTCCTCTGCACGGGCGGCCTCATATCTAGCAGACTGCTCTGCCGCCATCCGTTCCTTTTCAGCTTCGATTCTTTCCCGGTCAAGCGCATATCGTCGAGCTTCCCACTCATTCTGCATACGCCGGGCATTTTCCGCTATCGCAAGCTCCTCATCACGCCGTTTCGCGTCAAGAATGCGCTGTTCTTCCTCACGCATTGAATTTCTTCGTTGCGTGCGCTTCCATTGCAAGTAGGCGAACATCGCGAGATACAGGAGAGAGGTGCCTATGATGATAATGGCGTAGATCAGGATGCGGTCGGTCGTTGGCATTCTTCAGGTTACCCAAGTCAGAACAATCATACGCAGGTGGCCCACTCAAGCTTCTTTTGCTTGAGTAGGAAGATCCAACTCTCGTTGCCTTGTGAAACCCATTGCCAAGTCCACTCGCAAGCAACTCCCATCGATCCAATTACTTCCCTTTGCAGATAAACTTTCCCAAACTGCTAAACTAAAAGAAGAGGCAAAGTAAGAAAATCCGCCGGTTCCGCCACTTCCCGGTCAGCCGCTCCCGATGCAAAAGCCGCGGATCACAGCGTCTGCGTGAATACTTTAGGATAAAAATAACCCTTATCGGAGAGCCATCCATCTTGTCCGTAACTGAAGCCTCGACTGAACGCATCATCGCGCCCGCGCGCAACATCCTCGGCAGCCTGCGCCTGCCCGGAGACAAATCCATCTCCCACCGCTACGCCCTGCTCGGCGGCCTCGCCCACGGAACCACCCGCCTCACCAACTTCTCCACCGGAGCCGACTGCGCCAGCAGCCTCGCCTGCGTCCAAGCGTTAGGCGCAAAAGTCACGCGCCCTGAAGACGGCAAAGTTGAAATCGAAGGCGTAGGCGGCACATTCCACCCCACCGACAAGCCCCTCGACTGCGGCAACTCCGGCTCCACCATGCGCATGCTCGCCGGACTCCTCGCGCCGCAGCAGGGCAGCTTCACACTCGTCGGGGACGCATCCCTCAGCCGCCGTCCTATGGAGCGCATCCGCAAGCCGCTCGCCCAAATGGGCGCGCAGATGGACCTCACCGAGGGTCACGCCCCCGTCTCCATTCATGGAGCAAAACTTCAGGCTCTCGACTACACCACGCCCGTCCCCAGCGCACAGGTCAAAAGCGCCATACTCTTCGCCGGACTTCAGACGGAAGGCACAACCACCATCCGCGAATCCGTCCGCACCCGCGACCACAGCGAACTCGCACTCCGCGGCTTTGGAGCCGAAGTCGAACGCACACTCGAATCCATCTCCATCAAAGGCTCGCAGCAGCTCCACGCAATGGAAGCCGCCATTCCCGGAGACATCTCCTCTGCCGCCTTCTTCTTCTGCGCCGCCGCACTCTTCCCCGAATCAAATCTCATCTTTGACTCTCTCGGCCTCAATCCAACGCGAGCCACGCTCCTTGACGCGCTCACCGCACTCGGAGTCCACATCGGAGTGCTCAACCTCGAAGACAAAAACGGAGAATTAGTCGGAACCGTGCAGGTCAACGCGCCCAAAGACGGGCTCACCGGAACCACCATCTCCGGAGCGCTCGCCGCACAGCTCATCGACGAGTTGCCCGTCCTCGCAGCCATCGGCCCCTACACGAAAAATGGAATCCGCATCCGCGACGCCAGGGAGCTCCGTGTCAAGGAATCCGACCGCATCGCGCTCGTCGCCGAAAACCTCCGCGCCATGGGAGCCGAAGTCATCGAATACGAAGACGGCCTCGACGTACCCGGAGGCCAGCAGCTCCACGCCGCAGAAATCAACTCCGGCGGAGACCACCGCATCGCCATGGCCTTCTCCGTCGCCGCACTGCGCGCCACGGGAGACACCGTCATCCGCGGAGCCGAGTCCGCCGCCATCTCCTTCCCCGAGTTCTTTAATCTGCTTGAAAGCGTAGTCGAGCGCTAGCGTCCAGCCTCTAAAGTTCGCAGCAAAAACACTTGTCATCCCGAGCGAAGCGAAGGATCTGCGGCTTCCACCCTCGGTTATGGAATCAACTTAGGGGACCCTAATTCCCTGTCACGCTCACCGGCACCGGAGCAGCCTTCGGAGTAGCAATGTATCCCTTGACCACATTCTTATCAATGCTGTTCACAACCAGCTCATACAGATAGTTGTCCTTACCCGTATAGAACTGCACCGGCTCATTCAGGCTGCGGTCTTTTTTCTCGATCTTCTTGTCATCCGCATACACCACCAGCGTATAGCGGCTGTGCTTCACGTCGGCCTTCTTCAACTCCAGGCTCACCGTGGACACTGGTTGCCTTTGCCCCTTGCGCAGCGTGAACTGGTAGTAATTGCGGTCGCCCTTGTGCTTCAGATAATCCAGCTCCTTCTGGTTCGTCGCAATCAGCCCGCTGGCCACTCCAAGATCGCCCTTCATGCTCTGCAACTGGACTTCGTCCGACTTCAGCTCCGTCTGCGTATTTCCCAGGTCCGTCTTCACCCCGCCCACGTCCGTCTTTACGCCGGAGACATCGCTCGACACCGAGCTGATCTTCTCCTGCGTTGCCTGCTGTTCGCTCTCAAAGCGCCGCGTCGCCGCCTGTTGCCGGTTCAACAGATCCTGAGCACGCTCCTCAAGCTGCTTCTGCGTCAGGCCCAGCGAGTGGCCCAGCGTTTCGCTCGTCACCTTCAGCCGCGCATTGGTCTCGTCCAATGCCGACGCCAGCTTCTGGTTCTGTTGCTGTGCCTGCGAAAGCTGCATCTCCGCGTGCGTCAGCCGGCCCGAGAGGTAATAGGTCCATCCCAGCCCCGCAACCGCCGCCACAATCGCCAGCGCAAGTAGCCCCAGAAAAAGTCCTGAATAGCTCCGTTGCTCGCCAACTCCACCCGTCTCGTCGCTCATCTTGTCTCATCCTCTCCGTTGCAGGCTTCCTGCCAGAGCTTATTGCATTTTCATGAATCGTGTCAGCACAAAACTTCAGCAGTGCGGCCATTTACGCCGCCGCCGCCGCAACTCGCAACATAAGATAGACGTATGCCTCACGCCGACGTCGTTATTGCAGGTGCGGGAATCATCGGCCTGGCCGCCGCGCTCGAACTCGCCTCAACCGGAGCCAGTGTGATCGTATTCGAGCGCGGTCGCGCCATGCGCGAATCCTCCTGGGCCGCTGCCGGAATGCTGGCCGCGCACGATCCGGAAACGCCCTATGCGCTGCGCCCGCTCTCTGACCTCAGTCTCCAGCTCTATCCCGCGTTCCTCGCCAGGGTTGAATCCCTTTCCGGCAAATCCGTCCCCATCCTCACCACGCAAACCCTGCAAGGCGTGCATTCTCTTCCACCGAACGCTCATCAGATCAGCGCAGAAACCCTCCAGGCTCTCGCTCCCGGCCTGCAAACCAACGGCCTCCGTTTTTTCCTCCTCGCAGAACAAAGCCTCAACCCGCGCGATCTCGCCGAAGCTCTGCCCGCGGCCGTCAAAGCCGCCGGAGTTACGCTCCTCGAACAATCTGCCGTCACCGCCGTCGAATCAAAATCCGGCTCCCTGCAAATCCAAACTACAAATGGCGCCTTCACCGCCGACCACTTTATCAACGCCTGCGGAGCATGGGCCGCCGATCTCTCCGGCATCCCCATCATCCCTCGCAAAGGTCAGCTCCTCATCGTAGAGCACCCCGACCTGTACGCGGATCAACATCTCACCGCCGTCATCCGCACTCCGCATCTCTATCTCATCCCGCGCACCGGCCTGCGCGTGCTCATCGGAGCCACCGACGAGCATGCCGGCTACGACAAGCACGTCGATTCCGCCGCCATCTCCGCGCTCCACAGCGCTGCCGCCGAACTCTTTCCACCCATCCGCCATGCCCACGTCGTTGACTCCTGGTCCGGCCTGCGCCCCGCCTCCGCCGATTCACTCCCCATCATCGGCCGGCTCGCCCCGCATTCATGGCTGGCCCTCGGCCACTTCCGCAACGGAATCCTGCTCGCGCCCGCAACCGCGCGGCTCCTCCGCCAGATGGTCCTCGGCGAACCGCTCAGCATCCATGCCCACGCCTTCAGCCCGGCGCGCTTTGCCGATTCTCTCAATGCGTAGCGAAAGCAGGCCTGTACAATCATGAAAAATTTTTCTGAGGAGACGCACATCTTGAAGCCCGCAATCACGCGAATCCTCCTGCTGGGCCTTCTTACTTCCTCTCCAGGCATCCATGTTGCAGCAGAAGCGAGGCCTGCGAGTAGCAGATTCACCCTCCGGCAAGTCATGAGCGCGCCCTTCGACTCAGACCTGACAGCGGCGCCCATGGGCAACAAATTTGCCTGGGTCTCGCATGTGCAAGGCGAACGGAACATCTGGGTCGCGCTCCCCGCATCCAACGGCGCCGGATATGAATCCCGCCAGATCACAACCTATACGAACGACGACGGTCAGCAAATCAGCGGCCTCGTATGGTCTCCCGATGCGAAATCCATCTTGTACGTGCGCGGCGGTTCGTCCGACAACCCGGAGAACATAGCTCCCAATCCCGCGCATCTGCCCGGCGGAGCCGAGCAGGATGTATGGCTCGTTTCGCTCGACGGTGGTGCGCCCCGCAAGGTTGGCGCGGGCCGCGCACCTTCCTATTCACCCTCAGGCGACGCCATCACATGGTTTTCAACCGGACAAATCTGGTACGAGAAGCCCGAAGATATCGGAGCCGGACCGGCGCATTCAGTCCAGGTCTTCGGCGATTGCGATTCGTTCACCTGGTCGCCGGACGGTAGCAGGCTCGCGTTTGTCAGCGATCGAGGCAGTCACAGTTTTATCGGCGTGTATTCCCTCTCAACCAACACGCTCGCCTATGTCGATCCCGGGACCGATCACGATCGATACCCCATGTGGTCACCGGACAGTCGTCAAATCGCCTTCGTCCGTATTCCTTATTTCAAAGACGAGAACTTCGACGGACCGCGGCGCACCGGCCAGCCCTGGTCGATACGCGTAGCTGACGTCGCCACCGGCCAGGGCCGCGAGGTATGGAAGGCCGCGCCCGGCCCCGGCAGTGTCTTCCGCGCACTCGACGCCGACAACCAGATCTTCTGGACCGCGGACAATCATCTCATCATCCCTTGGGAGCGCGATGGTTGGCTGCATCTCTACGCGATCTCTCTGCAGGGAGGGCCCGCCCGTCTGCTCACGCCGGGAAACTTCGAAGCAGAAAACGCCGCGTTCAGCCCCGATCGCAAAACAGTCGTGTATTCCTCCAATCAAGGCGACAGCGAACGACGTCACATCTGGGAGGTCTCCGCAACCGGCAGGCAGCCGCATGCACTCACCCACGGCACAGGAATCGAGACGCAGCCCGTCTTAGCCAGCGACAATCGGACGGTCGCAGTCCTGCGTTCTGATGCGCAAATTCCCATGCGGTCCGCCGTCCTCACCGGCTCCGGCCAACTCCGCGACCTCGCGCCACAAGCCATCCCGCCGGATTTCCCTGCCGGCCGGCTTGTCGTTCCACAGCCCGTCGTCTATCCCGCAACCGACGGCTTGCGGATTCATGGCGATTTATTTCTTCCGCCCGATAGCGCCCCCTGCGCTCCGCATCCTGCCGTCGTCTTCGTTCACGGCGGCTCGCAGCGCCAGATGCTGCTCGGATGGCATTACATGTACTACTACTCCAACGCCTACGCGCTCAATCAGTACCTTGCCAGCCGTGGATACGTGGTCCTCTCCATCAACTACCGCAGCGGCATCGGATATGGCCTCGACTTCCGCGAAGCATTGCAGTACGGAGCCACAGGTGCCAGTGAATTTCGCGATGTCGAGGGCGCAGCCTTATATCTGCGCAGCCGCTGCGACGTGCAACCCGCCCACATCGGCATCTGGGGAGGCAGTTGGGGAGGCTTTCTCACAGCTCTGGCCCTGGCGCGAGCCTCCAACCTCTTCTCCGCCGGCGTCGACATGTCCGGAGTGCACGATTGGAACGTCGATAATCCGCAGAACTTCGCCATATCCGACACCGCCGCCGACCCCAATGCCCGATGGCGGCTTGCCTGGAAGTCATCGCCTCTCGCATCCGTCAGCACCTGGCGCTCGCCCGTGCTGCTGGTTCAGGGAGATGCCGATCCCGAAGTTCCATTCCTGCAAACTGTGCAGCTGGCTGCGGCGCTGCGCCGTCAGAAGGTTCAGTTTCAGGAACTCATCTTCCCGGATGAGGCGCATACCTTTCTTCTCTTCCGCGATTGGTTTGCCGCGTATTCCGCAAGTGCGGACTTCTTCGACCGGCATTTGCGCCCGGGCAAGCCTTAACCTGCTGCCCACACTTCAATCCGGCGCGTAAGCGTGATTCACACCACACCAAAACCAACGCGCTCGGCATGACAATCGCTATCGCACTACGTTATAAACAAGTGTTGGCCCCTTTTCCCGTCCGCAAGCGCGGGATCCATCCCACCAGGCACAACGAAGCCTGTGAACACCAGACGAGAACGTCCATCAACCAGTCGGAGGAACAGCAAGGCATATGGCAACCGCGGTAGCTGCAAAAGGACTCGAAGGCATTGTTGCAACCAACTCCAGCATCTGTTGGATCGACGGCGATGCCGGTGTACTTGCCTATCGCGGCATTGACATTCATGAGCTCGCTTCCAGATCCACCTTTGAAGAAACCACCTGCCTCCTCTGGCACGGCAAGCTGCCCAACAAGACCGAGCTGGCCGACTTCACCCGGAAGCTGACCGCCGCCCGCAAGCTCCCTCCGCAGATCATCGACCTCCTCAAATCTTTCCCTAAAGAAGCAACTCCAATGGAGGTGCTGCGCACCGCCGTCTCCGCGCTCAGCTTCTACGATCCCGATGAGAAGGCCGTCGATCACGACTCCAATGTGCGAAAGTCCTTCGATCTCACCGCACAGATCGCCATGCTGGTCGCCGCCTTCGACCGCATCCGAAAGGGCAAACCGCTCGTCGAGCCGGACCCCTCCCTCTCGCACGCCGGCAACTTCCTCTGGATGCTCACCGGAGAAAAGCCCTCCCAGACCGCAACCCGCACCTTCGACGTAGCCCTCATCCTCCACGCCGACCATGAGCTGAACGCCTCCACCTTCGCCGCGCGCGTCATCGCCGCCACCCTCTCTGACATTCATTCCGCCATCACCGGAGCCATCGGCGCACTCAAAGGCCCGCTCCACGGCGGAGCCAACGAGGCTGTCATGCGCACGCTCTATGCCATCGACAAAGCAGGCGCCGATCCCGTCGAGTATGTCCGCCAGATGCTGGCCCAGAAGAAGAAGGTCTCCGGCTTCGGCCATCGCGTCTATCACACCGAAGACCCCCGCGCCACGCACCTGCGCAAGATGTCTGAGGATCTCAGCCGCGACTCCGGCAATCCCAGGTGGTTTGAGATGTCCCGCAAGATCGAGCTCTTCATCAATGCCGAAAAGAAGCTCAACGCCAACGTCGACTTCTATTCCGCCTCCACCTACACCACCCTCGGCATCGACCTCGATCTCTTCACGCCCATCTTCGCCGTAAGCAGAATCGCCGGCTGGGCCGCGCACGTCATCGAGCAGCTGGACGACAACCGCCTCATCCGCCCCCGCGCCGAGTACATCGGCCCCGAATACCCCGCAAAATACATCCCGCTGGAAGACAGATAACGCAGCGCAGCGCTTCTCACCACGTGCAGTATGGTTCATCTGCCTGGGAATCTCCTGGAAAGTGAGCGTAGGATCGCAAAGATGCCAGATCAGAAGCGCGGCGGCCACAAGAGTGCGGTTCGTTTTCTCTTGTCTATCCTGATCGGCATCCTCTTTCTGCTCCCTCACATCGTCCGCATGGAAGTCCTCCATACGGTCCGCAACTATAGTCCGTTCTCCGCTCTCTCCTCCAGCCCCACAACCATCGATGAAACCTACATGTATGCCTCGGAGGTCAATTACACCTACCGCCAGCATCGGCTCGCCTACGATACCGATGCCTATGAGCACCGCATGCAGCCCATGCCTTATTCGCTCCTGCCAACAGAAGCGGAAGTGCTGCTGGCAAGGCTCTTCGGCAGCGTCGCCGCGGCGCAAATCTTCTGCTACTTTCTGTTCCCGGCGATCACTGCATGGCTGCTCATGGGGATGTTCCTGAAAATCGATGCCTCCGTGCTGCTGGCCGCACTGCTCGCCTTGTTCACGCTGGTCGCCAGTTTTTCCATCCAGACATTCGAAATCGGAATCCGCGAGCTGCTTCTGCACGGCCTGCACTCCGGCTTCATTGAGACCCTCCAGGCCTCGCGCAATCCAAACCCCAACATGACCTTTCCCCTCTTTCTCGGAGCACTGCTCGCGCAGCTGGCCGCTCTTCTGCGTCGTTCTCTCCGTTACGCATGGTTGGCCGGCCTCCTCGGAGGATTGCTCTTTTACTCCTACGTCTTCTACGCGATCGCCTGGGCAGCCTGCATCGCCCTCCTCACTCTCATAGCATGGTTGCGCTTCAGAACCTGGGCCCGGCCAACCGTCGCATCCCTGCTCACCACGGTCTTCGCCGCCCTTCCCTTTTTGCTATGGGTCCGCGCAGCAAAGAAGACCGGTGGATACATCGATCGCAGCAACCGGATGGGCATGGTTCATTCGCATCTGCCCAACTTGCATGAACTGAAGTTGAGCATCATCTATGCTGCATGCCTCGTCCTGCTATGGATCCTGTGGCGATATCGCATCGCAAAGCGTTCGCCCGGGTATGACGCAACACCGTCCTTTGCCGCTGCCCTCGTCTTCGGCTGCGCAGCCGCGGGCGGAATCGCGGGAATGAACATGCAACTCCTCACCGGCTTCAACGTACAAGCCGCCATGCACTACTCTCATATGGTGGTTCAGCCCGCCCTCGTCCTGCTTTCTCTCGTCACTTTCATAGCCGCAACGGAAACTGTGCGGCAAAAGCAATCGAGCCTATGGGCGGCCGCCCTGTTCATCGCATTTTTCGCGGTATGTGCCGCAAATCAGGTGGAAGCTGCCGTCAACTCCGCCCCTCTGCATCGTATGATTCCGTGGCAGCAAGCGCTCTTTCATTGGCTCAATCACAATACCCAACCCGGAGACGTCGTAGCCACAACCTCCATCGTGCTCGCAATGTACATGCCCGTCCACACTCAGGACTGCACCCTCATGGTCAACGGCTCACGCACTTCGGCCAGCGACAGCGAAATTCTCGATCGCTATCTTCTCGCCTCAGCCCTCACCGGCGCATCGCCCTCAACAGTCGAGCAGGAACTGGCTCCGAAACAACCCACGCACCAGCCGTGGACCAACTATCCGTCCTTTTTCTTCGAATATTCGCCCGACCTCAACACTCGGCAGACTCTCAAATCGACAGTCGTACAGGCAGCTCTCGCCAAATATCGTTCGCTCAACCTGTCCAGCGAGTTGCGGCATTATCGCGTGAATTATCTCTACGCGGAGAACGGCCGGAATCCAGTCCAGATCGAAGGCATGCAGTGGCAAAGAGTTTTCACAACCACCAATGGCTCTCTCTGGCGGCTCAGTCCAATGCAAGTCTCCCGGTAACTTCAACGCCGTGAATCGCGGGATCAAACCATGGATCCACCGCTCTACGACGGCGCCAGGAAATACGCCTCCACCGCCCGCGTAATCGCCTCCTGATCAAGGCAAGGCTTCTTGCCCTCGAACCGCGCCGCCCAGTTGATCTGGTTCAAAATATCCTTTGGATAGCATGGCCGCAGCGGTTCCCTCAGAGTTTGGCGAATAAACATCGCCAGCTCCTGAATCACACCCATGTCGCACTCCAGCCCATACTCGCCGGCCGCACGTCGAAACACCTCGCAGAATTGCTCATCGGAGACCGCGTCAATCTTGATCTTCGTCTGCACTCTACGCAAATACGCGTCTTCCAGCATCTCCGATGGGTTCTTGTTGCTCGAAAACACCACCATGACCTCAAACGGAACCTCGATCGTCTTGCCCCCCGATAAAGTCAGAAAATCAATCCTGCGATCCAGCGGAACCACCCACCGGTTCAGGAATGCCTCCGGATGCACCCTCTGCCGCCCGAAATCGTCAATGATCAGCAGTCCGTTGTTGGCCTTCATCTGCAGCGGCGCCGAATAGAACTTCGTCACCGGGCTGAACTGCATGTCCAGCATCTCAATCGTCAGCTCGCCGCCCGCCATCACCGCCGGCCTCCGGCAAAGCATCCAGCGCTTGTCGGCAAGCGGTTGCCTGTCTGCCTGTCGGTGCACCAGCGGGTCGTAGACCGTAACAATCTGGCCATCCATCTCCACCGCATACGGAATCCACACATGATCTTGCGACACCACTCTCGACAGCGTTTCCGCAATCGTTGTCTTCCCTGTCCCCGTAGGTCCGTACAGAAAGATGGACGATCCCGAATTCAGCGCCGTGCCCAGCTGCCACAATGTCTTCTTGTCCATCACCAGGTGGGAGAAAGCCTGTTCCACCGCGTCTGCATGCACTTCCACGTTGCGGACACTCTGTTGCCGAACCATCAGGGTATAGCTCTCCATCGATACCGGAGCCGGCCCCGCATATTGGTTCAGTGTCAGCAATTCCAGCGCCCGCGTTCGCCCTTGCGTCGTAATCGATAGGTTCGGTACCGTGCCCGTCAAACCGGTCACCGAACATAGATGTTCACTGCGCAGCCGGTCAAACAGCTCTTCCGTCACTTCAATGCTCAACCGCATCTGTCGTGACAGCTCAAACAGTGAGAAAGGGCCCGACAGATACAAAATCTTCAGGGCCAGCCCCTCCAGATTTGCCTTGCGAATTCCCGTTTGGTCAACCGCCCGCGGTTCCGCGGGAATTCCGCTCGGCGCCTTGCTCCGCAATGTGGGGGCATCCATGTGTGTGTCCGTAGAATCGGTGAAAACTTGCGACATAGCCTTCCCCTGCGTGCTCGCACAAACCGCCAAGCAGCCTTCATTCAAGTCGCCCGGAAGCACGCAGGGGGATACGCGTCCGCAGCAGGGCCAATCTTACCCTATTTTGGAAACATTTCGCTGATTTCTTGGTAACTTATCGCCTCCTCAGCAAAGCCAAAGGTCCCCTGTTCACGCATCTCCCGCGCGGCACGCAGAAATCCCGTCAAAGCGGCCCTCGCCAGCGCACTGCCCACGCTGATGCGTTTCACTCCCATCGCCGCAAGAGCATCCCGGTCCAGCCCCGGCGTCCCCATCAGCACATTCACCGGCCGGTCCACAGCCGCAACCAGCGTCGCAATCTCCTCCCGGCGCTTCAGCCCCGGAGCATACAACACGTCCGCACCCGCCTCCTGGTAAGCCTGCAGGCGCTCAATCGTATCGTTCAGGTTCTGCCTGCCGTGCAAATAGTTCTCGCATCTCGCCGTCAGCGTAAACCGGGCCTTCAGCCCCTTCGCTGCCTCAGCCGCTGCATAAATCCGCTCCGCCGCCAGGTTCTTTTCGTAAATCGGATCATCCCCGCGCCCCGTCGCATCCTCAATGGATCCGCCCGCCGCGCCCGCCTCCGCCGCCATCCGAATCGTCTCCGCGGCCGTCTCCGGCTCATCCCCAAATCCATTCTCCAGATCGGCATTCAAAGGCAGCTCCGTCGCCGCCGACAGGGCCGCAACATGCGCAATCATCTCTTCCCGCCCCAGCGCATAGTCCCGCCTCCCCATCGAGAAGGCATACCCCGCGCTCGTCGTCGCCAAAGCCTCAAATCCCAGAGACTGGAGCAGCCACGCCGTCCCCGCATCCCACGGATTCGGAAGCAGGAACGCCCCCTCCCGCGCATGCAAAGCCCGGTACCTCTGCCCCTTCTCTCCTTGAGTCAAAGATCCAGCCATCGTTTCTCTCCCTGCCTCTCAGCCCGCCAACTCGCGTCGCGGCCAACGAACTCTCCGAGCATACCCTGTTCTCCCCACACGGAATAGCCGCCAAGCCCATTTTCAGGGTTCCCCGACGTGTCAAGCCTTCCTGTCACTAAACTGAATAAACACAATCACATCCAGATGCATCTGACTTCCGTCAAACTGCTATTCTGAAAGAAGGACAGGAATTCTTCAGAAACTTCGCGGAAGCAAAAATAGGGGTCAAGCATTCGCTAAGAGGCGCGCAAATCGACTGAAACCTCATTGGAATGAATGACCTGCGTAATGAGACGACCATGAAAACCCTGCACAATGAATGATTTACACAATGGCAAATGTAAGAAAGCCAATCAGAATGAATGACTTACGCATCATGAGGGGGAGGAAATCAGGTAAGGCGCAAGCGCATCAGGCGTCAAAATCCAGGAAGGAATCACAAACTCAGTTTGCCTGGCCAGCCCCAGTCAAAATGAAAAATCCTTGGAATGAAGGACCTGCGCAAACGAGCGAATCTGAAACCCCTGCAGAATGAATGACTTGCATAGTGGCACGCGAAGAAGCCCAAGGAGAATGAATGACTTGCGCATTTTGATGGGGAGAGATACACAAAGGCGACGCAGATCACGGCCCAAATCACAGCCCGAATCATCGAGGGATCGATAGAGAGAATCACCCGCTCCGCTTGCCCGGTCAGAAACCCGCTCAGTCAAGCTTGAAGCGTTGGGAGTCAATCGCACAACAAACGCCCACTCAATCCACCCCGAAAGGCACGATAGAATAACTCCCATGCGACGCATTTATCTGGACGCCAACGCCACCACCCCTCTCCTGCCCGAGGTGCTCGAGGCAATGCGTCCCTGGCTGCTTGAGAACTACGGTAACGCCTCGTCCATCCATCAGCCCGGCCAGCAGGCCCGCGCAGCCGTGGAGCGCGCCCGCACCAGCGTCGCCCGTATGCTCAACTGCCGCGAATCGGAGATCGTCTTCACCTCCGGCGGCACCGAAAGCGACAACCTCGCCCTCTTCGGCCTCATCGAACCCGGCGATCACGTCATCACCACCTCCATCGAGCATCACGCCGTGCTCCACGCCGCCGAGCGCCTCGCCGCGCGTGGCCACGAAGTCACATTTCTGCCCGTCTCCTCCGACTGCCGGGTTGACCCCGCCGAGGTCCGCCGCGCCATTCGCCCCAACACCCGGCTCATCAGCATCATGATGGCCAACAATGAGACGGGCGTCATCCAGCCTCTCGAAGAGATCGGGCGCATCGCCCAGGAGGCCGACGTCTGGTTCCACACCGACGCCGTACAGGCCGCTGCCAAGATGCCCATCGACGTTCAGGCCATCGGCTGCGACCTCCTCAGCCTCTCCGGTCACAAATTTCACGCCCCGCAGGGGACCGGCGTTCTCTACGTCCGCCGCGGCACCAAACTCGAACCGCTCTTCTTCGGAGGCACCCACGAGCGCCAGCGCCGCGCCGGAACCGAAAACGTCGCCGGAATCGTAGGCCTCGGCAAGGCCGCCGAAATCGCCGTCCAATCCCTCGCCAACGGGACCCTCGATCGCCTGTCCGATCTTCGCAACCAATTGGAAACAGGAATCTTAGCCGGAATCGAAGGCACGGGAATCAACGGGATCGGCCTGCCCCGCGTGCCCAACACTTCAAACCTTTACTTTAATAATCTTGAGGGAGAGGCTCTGGTCATTGCACTTGACCTCAAAGGCATAGCCGTCTCCGGCGGCTCAGCCTGTGCCTCGGGAGCCAGCGAACCATCCCACGTCCTCACCGCCATGGGACTCGCACCCGCCCGCGCGCGCGCCAGCCTCCGCTTCAGCCTCACCAAACTCAACACTCAGCAGGATATCGACGAGGCGTTGGAGATCATCCCGGCGGCCGTAAGCCGCCTCCGCGAACTCGCCCCAGTCAACGCTGGAACCCTCGGCTAAAGGTCAGTCGGTGTCGCATCCCGACCAACGGGAGGGCCAGGCGAAGCGATCGCCTGGACGGCACGTCCCTGTCATACTGATAACGTGAGCACCATTCCCAACAACACGATCGCCGTAGCCATGTCCGGAGGAGTCGACTCCTCCACGGTAGCGGCGATGCTGAAGGATCAGGGCTACGATCTCGTGGGCCTCACCCTCCAGCTATGGAACCAGCGCCGCCTCGCGGGCCACAACGGCATGCCCGAGCAGGTGCAGGGACGCTGCTGCTCCATCGACGATGTATACGATGCACGCCGCGTCGCCGAGACCCTCGGCATCCCCTACTACGTCGTCAACGAGCAGGAGCGCTTCGAGCGCGACGTGGTCCGTCCTTTTGTCTCCGAGTACCTCGCCGGACGAACCCCTATCCCCTGCTCGCTCTGCAACAACCATCTCAAGTTCGATCAGCTTCTCGTGCGCGCCCGCCAGATCGGAGCCGACCGCATCGCCACCGGGCATTATGCACGCAACGACTACGACCCCGCGCGGAACCGCTGGATTCTCAAGCGTCCCGCCGACACCTCGAAGGACCAGACCTACTTCCTCTTCGGTCTAACCCAGGAGCAGCTCTCCCGAACGCTCTTCCCGCTCGGCAACTACCGGAAGCCCGACGTCCGCACCATCGCCGCCGATCATGGCCTCGCCCTCGCCGCCAAGCCCGATTCACAGGAGATTTGCTTCATTCCCGGCGGCGACTACAAGCAGTTCATCGACGCCTACCTCGACGAGCAGGGCAAAGCCATCCCCGACACCGCGGGCGAGCTGGTCACAACCTCCGGCGAAGTCCTCGGACGCCACGCCGGTATCCACAACTTCACCATCGGCCAGCGCAAGGGACTCGGCGTCTCCTCACCCAACCCTCTCTACGTGCTTCAAATCGACCACGACAGCCATCGCGTCACTGTCGGCGCAGGAGCCGAGGCGACTTCAGGCTCAGTGCGAACGCGCGACCTGAACTGGATTTCCGTGCCGAAGTTAGAGGGAGAAATGCGCGTCCGCGTAAAGATCCGTCACCGCCACGAACCTGCATGGGCCACGCTGCGCAACACGCACCGCGATGAAGTAGAGGCATTGTTTGACGAGCCGCAGCGAGCCGTCACGCCCGGACAGGCTGCGGTGTTCTATGACGAGGATGAGGTCGTTGGTGGCGGCTGGATCCGTTGAATCAGAGGACCTGATCAAACTCTTCTAAGCTGGTTTCTGTTCCGTTGACTCTTCCCCAGAGACAACGCTGCTCGTGCCATTAGGCGAGGAATGACTCTTCTTTCCAAGTAGAACCTCCACACCAGCCTTCACGCCGTGGATCACGCCTGAAACGCGTCGCGCCGGCAAAGCAACTGCCACCTCGACGGCCCTCGAAGCATGATCCAGCGCGTCGAACGTGGCCGTGACCATCTCATCCACGCGGCCAATCTGGGCGTTGGTCTTGTCCAGCAGCACCTCGACGGTTTTATTCACATGCTTCGCCTGGTGCCGAAGCGTGTAGCTGACTTCGGTAAGGTTGCTCGTCGCTATTTTGAGCTTCGGAGAAACATCATCCAGCAAGCTCTGAGTCGTCGAAAGCACCGGCAACGCCTTACCCTTCAATTCATCGGCAACCTCGTTCAGCTTGCCCATGGATTTGCGGACGGCAATAAAAATCCCCAGCAGCACAAGAGCCTGCAGCAGGACGGCAGCTGCCGTCACTGCCGTGAACACGATGTAGTAAACCGGTGGTAAAGACTGTTGCATAGCCGCTCCCCGGGCTGTGCCAGGTGTTAAGAGATTGAACTTAAGCGGTCGGCTCTGCTGCGGTCGGCTCTGTGCCCGTCGAGGTCTGGTGGTAAGCTTCCTTGCCTGCGTCAACCGCGGCGGAAACCTTATCCGTCTGCTCGTGCACAAACCGGCGTCCCCGGTTTACAAACTCCTCCCACTGCGCGCGCCCCTTGTCCACATAGTCTTTGCTGCGGTCCACATACTCGCCGACCTGCCCTGCCGCATCCCGCGAACGCTGGCGCAGATAGTCTGTCCCCTCGCGCGCTCCGCTCGCCAGGTCCTGTCGCGTATCCTTGCCCGCCTTCGGCGCAAATAGCACGCCCAGGATTGCTCCAGCACCCAATCCTGCGAGAAACCAACTGAATCCACTTGTTGATTGCTGTTCTTCTGCCATAACTCTTAGCTCTCCTTCGCTGAAGTCCGGATAGTATCAAACCGGATGCTTCCGGGCAACTTTATGCTTTTACAATCACTTGATGCTGTGTGAATAGATGCCTGCCGGCCAGGTTTCGCTGCCAGCCTCGCTGAATTCGTTTCGCCGGCAGTCACTCCTCCGTCGGGCGCGGCCACTTCGCCTCAACCACCGTGGAAATACCTCCCCGGGGACGGAAGTCGCCGGTTACATGCGCCCACATCGGATCGCACGCCTTCACCACATCTTCCAGAATCTGATTCACAACGTTTTCCTGAAAGATTCCAAGATTGCGATAGCTGAACAGATATTCCTTCCATGACTTCAACTCCAGGCAGCGCTCCCGCGGCATGTAGCGCAGCTTGATAACTCCAAAGTCCGGCAGGCCAGTCTTAGGACACACGGACGTGAACTCAGGGTCGTCAATCAGAATTTCATACGCCCTGAACTGGTTCTGCCACGTCTCAATCGCCGGAAATTTGAAGTCAAGGCCAGCCTTGGCGTGCTCATCGGTATAGCGCGAATCAAATGACATACCCTTATTTCATCACAGAGCGCGCAACGCGCAAATTTTTGACGCGAATGCCTATCCTGCTGAGTCTTATATACTCAGTAACGGTCTACTTAACTCACTGATACCTAAATGGCAACAGTAAAAAGGCGTAGAAGTTCGCGATGGATATGGCTGGCCTCATTAGTCGGGCTGGTCATCATTTTCTATTTTGTGCGCATGGCTACGCGCACCCGGATTCCCGTGCGAACCGCCGTCGTCGTCCGTGGCGAGCTCAAAAGCACGATCCCCACCAACGGCAAGGTCGAACCCCAGATGAACTTCGAGGCGCACGCGCCGTTCCCGGGACTTGTCAAAGCACTCTATGTGCACGAAGGCCAGAAGGTTTCTCGGGGAACTCTGCTGCTTTCGATGGACGATATCGATGCCAGGGCACGTTTGGCTACAGCACTCGCAGCCCTCAAATCAGCTCAGGACAGCTACAACACGCTCCTGCAGGGCGGAACCCAGCAGCAGCGCATCTCCTTGAATGGAGAGCTGATCAAGGCGCAGATTGACCGCAATCAGGCCCAGCACGACCTCGCCGCGCTCAAACAGTTGCAGCTGGCAGGAGCAGCGTCCGCTAGCGAAGTTGCCGACGCTCAACAGCGCCTGGACATGGATAACACCTCACTGGCCGTCCTCCAGCAGAGAAAGTCGCTACGCTACGATGCCCCCGGCCTCGCCCGCGCCAAGGCCGCGCTGGCCGATGCCCAGGCTGGCTATGCAGCCGCGCAGCAGGCCGTGAATCAAGCGAACATTCGTGCGCCATTTGCCGGAACGGTCTACTCCATTCCGGTCTCAAGAACCGAGTATGTGCAGCAGGGTGACCTCTTGTTGCAGATGGCCGACCTCTCGAAGATGCAGGTTCGCGCCTACTTTGATGAGCCTGAAATCGGCAAGCTGCATGTCGGCCAGCCCATCACCCTTCAGTGGGACGCCGAGCCGGGCATGGAGTGGCACGGTCACATCGCCCGCGTTCCTTCCACCGTCATTGCCTACACCACGCGAAATGTAGGAGAGGTGCTGGTCACCATCGACGACGCGGACAACAAGCTGCTGCCGAACACCAATGTGCGCGTCACCGCTCTGGTGGCCAACGAGCCGGACGCCCTGAACATTCCGCGGGAGGCCCTGCACACAGAGAACGGGCAGCCCTACGTCTACCTGGTGAAGGGCGATACCCTGCACCGTACACGCATCACCGTCGGTAACATCAATCTCACCCAAGTCGAAGTGCGAAGCGGCCTGAAAGAAGGCGACGTTGTCGCGCTCGGCAGCACCAATGGACAACCGGTTGGCGATGGCGTGCCAATCGTCGAGGTTAAGTAGCGATCGTGCAAATTGAATTAAAAAACAAACTGGCGTTTGGTTTTATTCTTCTCTGGATGGCGATGTCTTTCGGATTCAGTCATGCCTCGCCCCGCGACGGACTGGGTCTGGCACAAACCGCTTTCAGCCGTGGCCACGCTGATGATGCGCTGCGCGCTATCAACGCCACGCTCAACCAGAACAATGGAAATGCGGCAGCATGGAACCTGCAATGCCGCGTCTATCTGGCTCAGGGCCGTTGGGAAGATGCAATCGGATCCTGCCAGCACGCCGTGCAACTCGCCCCCGTCAACAGTGGATATCATCTATGGCTCGGGCGTGCCTATGGCGAAAAGGCCAGCCACGCCAAACTCCTCGCGGCTTACAAGACAGCAAAGTTGGTTCGCGCTGAGTTTGAGACAGCGGTGTCGCTCGATGGCCAGAACGGCGAGGCCCTGTCGGATCTGGGACAGTACTATGTCGAGGCGCCTGAATTCCTCGGCGGAGGTTTGAGCAAAGCTGAAGGCATGGCCGAACGGCTAAACACGCTCGATCCCGTCCGGGCCTATGAACTGCAGGCGCAGATCGCGGAGAAAAAGAGGGACTTTGCAGGAGCAGAGCAGAACTGGCGCTCAAAAATCACCGCATCGCAGGCGTCGCCGGAAGCCACCGCACAGGCATGGATGGACCTGGGCAGTTTCTACCGCCGCCGCAAACGCTGGGACGAGATGTTGGCGGCATTGAAAAATGGAGCTGCGGCAGACACTCATCACGGCCCGGCTCTGGTCGACGGAGCCTCAACCTTGATCCAGTCCGAACGCGAACCCCAACTGGCTGAGCAATGGCTGCGAGAGTATCTCAACGGAAACGCCTTGAGTGAGACGGCTCCCGCCTTCGCCGTCCATGCTGAGCTTGGGGACTTGCTGAGAAAGCAGGGCGATGAGTCGGCTGCGGAGCGGGAATTTGCTGCCGCACGTGCTTTAAGCGCAAACTATGCCGGAACTGTGGCAATCAGCACCGGAGATTAGAGATCCGCGTAACGGAAACAAATTTGAGGAAACACCTCTATTACGGATTTGGGATCGGGGCGATCGCGCTGCTGGGCGTTTCAGCGGCCGCGGCGCAAATCTCTCTCTCCTCTACGGTCGACTTGGCCCTGCAAAACAGCACCCAGGTTAGAATCGCGGCTGCTGACGTACAACGCGCCACTGCGGGCCTATCCGAGGCGAAGGACGTCTATATCCCCAACCTCGTCACCGGCTCGAGCCTCGGGCCGCCTTCGATTGGTTTCCCCCTCGGCCAACCATCGATCTTCAATGTGGAGTCGCAGTCGCTCGTCTATTCCTTCTCCCAGCCGGACTACATTCGTGCCTCGCACGCGGCGCTCAAGTCGGCGCAATTAAACCTGAAGGACAATCAGGACCAGGTAGTGCTCGACTGTGCTCTGGCCTACATTCAGCTGGACACGGATAATCGCGAGATTCTTTCACTGAACGAAGAAAAGATCGCTGCCGAGAATCTCGTCCGCATTGAGCACGACCGCCTGAATGCAGGTATTGACAGCCGAATGGACGTGACCAAAGCCGAGATCACCTCCGCCCAGGTCGATATCAAGCGGCTGCACACGGAAGACGACGCGAGCGATCAGCAGCAGAAACTCGCTCATCTCACCGGCCTTCCTGCTGCAAGCTTCATCCCCAAACCCGCAAGCATTCCACCCGCCCCGGATTTCACGGGAGACGATGCACTTGCCGACCAGGCAGTTACTTCCAACGCCGGGGTTCAGGCGGCCTATGCCAACGCCAAGTCCAAGCTCGAAATTTCCTTTGGTGACGAAAAGCAGAACTACCGCCCTCAATTTGCCTTCGGCGCGGAATATAGCCGCTTCGCCAATTTTGAAAATTATTCCGAATACTATCAACACTTTTCGGCCAACAACTTCGGCGCTGCTGTACAGGTAACGTTTCCCTTTTTCGACGCCACCCGCCGCGCTAAGGCGCGCGAGTCCGCCGCCGAAGCTCACCGTGCTCAGATTGAGGCCATTCAGGCAGGAAATCAAACCAACGAGCAGTTTGTCTCCCTTCGCCACAGCCTGGCCGAACTGAAAACTCAACAGCATCTCGCCCAGCTGCAAAGCGAACTCGCGCAGGAACAACTGGATGCCGTTGAATCCGAGCTGAAGAACGGCACAGGCTCACCGACCGCCGCTCCCGTCACTCCCAAAGATGAACAACTGGCCCGCATTCAAGTGCAGGAACGCTATCAGGACGCCCTGAATGCCGACCTTTCTCTCCTCCGCGCGCAGCTCAGCCTCATGCGCTCTATCGGATCCATTCAGGACTGGGCAAATTCAGCAGTCAAGTAGCTGCCGCGTACCGAATTTGCTACGTCCAAATCAAGGCATTTTAACCCCTTGCGAGTGGTAAAATGGAGACTTATACGCCATGCCCCTAAAGACGCTATTCCTAAACCCACCTTCGTTTGAGAACTTTGATGGCGGCGCGAGTTCGCGCTGGCCAGCCACGCGTGAGATCGAGTCGTACTGGTATCCGGTATGGCTGGCCTATCCAGCTGGAATGCTGGAAGGTTCGCGCCTGCTCGACGCGCCTCCGCATCACGTCTCGGCCGAAGAGACCATCGAGATCGCAAAGGGCTACGAGTTCCTCGTACTCTTCACCAGCACACCCGGCTGGACAGGCGACCAGAAGCTCGCCGAAGCCATCAAGCGGGCGAACCCTTCCATCCGTGTCGCCTTCGTCGGTCCTCCGGTCACCACCTCCCCGGACCGCGCCCTCAACGAGTGCACCACCATCGACTTCGTCTGCCGCCGCGAGTTCGACTTCTCTATCGTCGAGTTTGCCAACGGCAAGCCGCTCGACCAGATTCTCGGCATCAGCTACCGCAAGGACGGCAAGGTCGTGCATAACCCGGACCGCCCGCAGGTCGAAGACCTCGACGCCATGCCCTGGGTCACCGACATCTACGCCCGCGACATGGACGTAACCCGATACAACGTCCCATTCCTGCTGCACCCGTATGTCTCCCTGTACTCCACCCGTGGCTGCCCAGCGCAATGCACCTTCTGCCTCTGGCCGCAGACCCTCAGTGGACACGCATGGCGCAAGCGCTCCACCGATGACGTCGCCGCCGAAATGGCGCACGCCAAAGAGCTCTTCCCCCACGTCAAGGAATTCTTCTTCGACGACGACACCTTCAACATCCAGAAGGCGCGTACCATCGAGCTCTGCGCCAAGCTGAAGCCGCTGGGTCTTACCTGGTCCTGTACCTCGCGCGTCACCACCGACCGCGATACGCTGAAGGCCATGCGCGAAGCCGGCTGCCGCCTGCTCATCGTCGGCTTCGAGTCCGGAGACCCGCAAATTCTCAAGAACATCAAGAAGGGTGCCACAGTCGAGCGCGCACGCGACTTCGTCAAGGACTGCCACGACCTCGGCCTCACGATCCACGGCGACTTCATCCTTGGCCTTCCCGGCGAAACGAAGGAGTCAATCCGCAACACCATCAACTTCGCCAAGGCGCTCGACGTCGAAACCATTCAGGTCTCCATCGCCCACGCCTACCCCGGCACCGAGTTCTACGAGTATGCCCGCGAGAACGGCTTCATTGTGAACAACGGCGCCATGGTCGACGAGGAGGGCCACCAGCTCGCTCACATCGAATACCCCGGCCTCCCCAAGGAGTACGTGCTCGAAATGGTCCATCGCTTCTACGATGAATACTATTTCCGCCCTAAGGCTGCCTGGCGCGTGGTCAGCAAGGCCATCGTCAACCGCGACCTCAAGCGTCTCTACGCCGAATCGAAGTCGTTCCTCAAACTCCGTGCGCAACGCAACAAGGTCGTGAGGCAGTCCAAATCCAAGCGCCCCGGCGAAACCACCACCCCAGCCCGCGCTGAGGTCTAGCTTCTTGCTTCTGCAATGCGATGCGGCCAGCTCGATTGCTGGCCGCTTTCGCTTCCACCGCCCCTGGTGCCTCGTCAGTTCTCTAACCTGGGAGTGAGCCGGCCTTGAAGATGAAATCTACCATGACGCCCCGGCGATGGCTCGTCCTCGGCGTCGTTGCTATTACCGCTCCGCTGGGCGATACGCTCCTCAGCATCGGGATGACCCGCGTCGGACCCGTCTCGCTCCACCATCTTTCCTCGCTCATCTATGCCTTAAAAACTCCGCAGATTCTCCTCGGCATCGCCCTGCTCATCGGCTTTTTTTCCTCCTATCTCGCTTCCCTCTCATGGGCTGACCTCACGTTTGTCCTGCCCGCTACCTCCATCGGCAATGTCATCGTCGCGTTGCTCGCACACTTCTGGAAGCACGAGCACATCTCCCCCATGCGCTGGCTCGGCATCCTGCTCATCACAGCAGCCGTAGGCTTCATCGCGCGGGGCCCCTCGTATACAGAAACCGTCAGACCGCACAAAGAACTGAAGGTAGAGACGCAATGAACCTCCTCTCCTTCCATCATGCCTGGGCCGACGCGGCCATGATCGCCGCCATCGTATTGTTTGCGACAGTCGGAGACGTCATGATCGCATCAGCCATGCGTGCCATTGGCGACCTCGACGACATAAAGGCCCACCGTGGACTCCTCGGCGCGGTCCTGGCCGTGCTCGGCAGCCCGCGTTTTCTAATCGGTGTGTCCTTCATGGCCCTGAGCTTTTTTTCGCTGCTCTTCGCCCTCAGCCATGCCGATCTCAGCCTGGTCGCACCCGCCTCAGCTTCACTCACCTTCGTGACCAACGCCATCGCAGCCAAACTTTTTCTTCGCGAAAACGTGGACCACCGTCGCTGGATCGCTGCTATCCTCGTCTGCGCTGGCGTGGTACTGATGACTTTGTAATCTATGTTAACTTTGTGGTCCAATGCCGTTATGGTCCGCCGTACAATGAAAGCAATGCCTGCCCGGAACCGCTTTCTCCTGTTGTTTGCGCTGCTTCTTCCTTTCCTGAGCCACGCTCAGGCCACAGCCAGTGCACCGCACCTTTCCGTGCAGCTCGTTGTTCCACCTGCGCAAATATATCCAGGGCAGAGCTTCACCGCAGGGCTCTACTTCAAACTCGCTCCCGGCTGGCACATCTACTGGATCAACGCAGGAGACTCCGGAGAGCCGCCCGCAATGCACTGGGCGCTACCCGCTGGCATATCCGCAGGCACCATGCAATACCCCGCGCCGCAACGCCTGCCCCTCGGTCCCCTCATGGACTTCGGCTACCAGAACGAAGTTCTCTTCCCCATTCCCATGCATGTGGCGTCGGACTTCAAGCCCACAGGGTCCACAGCAAGTCTGGGCGGCAAAGTCTCCTGGCTTGTATGCCAGAATGTCTGCCTGCCCGGCAAAGCCACGCTCTCCGTCGACCGCCAGGCACTCGCAAGCCCTCCATCTGCACCGGCCACCATTGCAGCAGACCAGCAGCTCATCGATCGCTTCCAAAGCACGCTGCCTCAAGCGCTCCCCTCCGAAGATCGGGCAAAATTCCGGACCACCCCAAAGGGCTTCACGCTGACCGTTGAGACAGGCCGCCAGGAGCAATCCGCCGAATTCTTCCCCTTGGAACAAAACATCCTCGCCAACGCTGCGCCACAGCCCCTCAAGATTCTCCACAACGGTGTCGAAATCTCCCTGACAAAGGATGAAAATCTCACCGGAACCCCCAAACAGCTCAATGGCGTCCTCGTCCTTGGCAGCGGACGCGCGTACAAAATCCAGGCCACACCTGGCGTTTTGAATCTGGCCGCAGCTCAATCCTCGGCAACCGGAATGCTGCGTATCATCCTGCTCTCCTTCATCGGCGGAGTGATCCTGAACCTCATGCCCTGCGTCTTCCCCGTGCTCTTTTTGAAAGGGCTGGCGCTGGTGCAATCCTCCGCCGAGGAGCGGCACAAACTGCGCCGGCACGGTCTCGTCTACACCCTCGGCATTCTCGTCTCTTTCTGGATCGTCGTCGGCATTCTGCTCACGCTGCGCGCCGCAGGGCACAACTTCGGCTGGGGATTCCAGTTTCAGTCACCCATCTTCCTCGTCCTGCTGGCATTACTCCTCTTCTTCCTCGGACTCTCGCTCGCCGGCCAGTTTGAGATCGGTCTTACTCTCACCAGCGCAGGCTCTGGACTCGCGGCAAAACAGGGCTACACCGGCAGCTTCTTCACCGGCGTACTCGCCGTAGTCGTCGCCACGCCCTGCACCGCGCCGCTCATGGGTGCGGCAATTGGATACGCCCTCACCAGCTCAGCAGTCGTCAGCATCACGGTCTTCACCGCGGTCGCGCTGGGCCTCGCAACCCCCTACCTGCTGCTCGCGTTCAACCCTGCCTGGACGCGCCTTCTGCCCCGCCCCGGCGCATGGATGGAGGTTCTCAAGCAGGCCGTCTCCATACCCATCTTCGGCACTGTCATCTGGCTCGTATGGGTCTTCAACCAGACCGCGGCCGCCGGCTCGCTCGTATTTCTGCTCACAGCCTTCCTGCTGCTGGCCATCGCCGGATGGATCCTCGGCCGCTGGCCCGCAAAGGCTCCGGCAACTCTCGCTGCAGTGCTGGTTCTGGTGTCCTCCATAGCTGTTCCTGTGTGGGCAATCCACACTCTTACACCAAGTGCCGCCACCCGCGAACAGGATGCTCGCTGGCAGCCCTACACGCCTCAACTCGTCGCAAAGTATCGCGCCGAAGGAAAGCCGGTCTTCCTTGACTTCACCGCAAGCTGGTGCCTCAGTTGCCAGGTCAATGAGCGTGTCGTACTCGACCGCGCCGACGTCCAGCAACGCCTCAAGTCCAGCGGAGTAGAGCTGGTTCGAGCCGACTGGACCCGTCATGACGAAACGATCGCCAATGCCCTCGCCGCCTTAGGACGCAGCGGCATCCCCACCTACGTGCTCTATTCCGCTGATCCCAATATCCCGCCGAAGCTTCTGCCCGAGGTTCTCACTCCAGGAATCGTCTTCCACGCCCTCGATGAGGTAAAGGCCACGCCGAGCGCCTCTGCCTCCGGCTTCTAATATTCAACCCTGTAGGGAAACGATCTTTCTCTACAAACCATCAAATAGCAAGTACGGGGGATTCTTCCTATGGTGCGCCGTCTCGCTCTCGCTCTCGCCCTCGCTCTTGCCTTTGCAATCGCGCTTCCTGCGTTCGCCGCCCGCGTCGGCAAACCCGCCCCTTCCTTTACCGGAATGGATACGCACGGAACCATGCATCAGCTCTCCGAATATCGCGGCAAATATGTCGTGCTCGAATGGACCAACCGCGGCTGTCCTTATACAGAAGCGCAGTATGACAGCGGCAACATGCAATCCCTCCAAAAGGAATGGACCGCCAGGGGCGTAGTCTGGCTCACCATTCTCTCCTCCGCGCCCGGGCAGCAGGGGTACATGACCGCGGCGGATGAAAATGCATGGATCACCAAAATCCATGCCGCGCCCACCGCCGCCATCCTCGATCCCACTGGGGCCATCGGCCACCTCTACGAGGCCAGGACCACGCCTCACATGTTCATCATCGACCCCACGGGCAAACTCATCTACGACGGAGCGATCGACGACCATCCCACCACCGATCCCTCGGAAGTGCACGCGTCCAAAAACTACGTCTCCGCCGCCCTCAGTGAGGCAATGAATGGCAAATCCGTAGCCGTCAACTACACCCGCCCATACGGGTGCAGCATCAAGTACGCCAACGAGGGCGAATAGTCACGTCCTCGGCTGCGTCTTCGGTCGCTTAAACGCGTAAACCACGGCCAGCAGCGGCGGCCCCAGCAGTACGCCCCAGAACGGAATAAGAATGCCCATCAAGATGGGAATAAAGATCGACGCCCAGATAGGTACCCGGTTCGCCCGTTTCAGCAGAATGGGTTGCAACGCAAGCTGATCCACCACCACAATCAGCGCGTAAAGGCCCAGCACCAGGCCGAGCCGATACATATCATGCCCGCTGAACAAAACCATCAGGACGGGAAAAATCACAGTGATCACCCCGCCGAAGTTCGGCACAAACGTCATCAGGCCACCAATCAGCGCCCACACCGGAGCCAGCGGCACGTGCAGCAGCAACAGCCCAAGCCACCACATCAGCGCAACGCAGAGCGCCTCAATTGAGACGGCCTTCCACCAATTGAACAGCGCCACGGCTGCGGTGCGGGCATGTGCTTTGAAATCTGCCATAAGGACTCAAGCGCCAGTGTTGCCCCGTCACAGCCGCGTGTCAAATTCCCTGCCCCGCGGACCGCTGGAACTGCTAGCCTAGAAGTATGAAATTCGGAGTCCTTGTCTTCCCCGGCTCGAACTGTGACCACGACACCTACAATGTCATCGCCGATCTCGCTCACCAGCCGGTAACCTTCCTCTGGCACGACTCCGCCGACCTTCAGGGCTGCGACGCCATCCTCGTACCCGGAGGCTTCGCCTACGGTGATTACCTCCGCACCGGAGCCATTGCCCGCTTTTCGCCCGTCATGCAATCGGTCAAAAAATTTGCCGCCGAAGGTGGCCCGGTGCTCGGCATTTGCAACGGCTTTCAGATCCTCTGCGAGTCCGGGCTTCTACCCGGCGCGCTTCTCCGCAATGCCGGACTCAAATACATCTGCAAACAGATCCACCTCCGCACGGAAACAGCCAATTCCCCATTCACGCATCTGCTGAAAAAGGGCGAGGTTCTCAAGATCCCCATCGGCCATATGGAAGGAAACTATTTTTGCGACGCGGCCACACTCGGCATGCTGCGCAGTGAAGACCGCGTCGCCTTTCGCTACGCCACACCCGAAGGCGCAATTACCTCCGAAGCCAACCCCAATGGTTCACTCGACAACATCGCCGGAATCCTCAGCGAAGGTCGAAATGTTCTCGGCATGATGCCGCATCCCGACCGCTCGAGCGAAGCTATGCTCGGATCCGCCGACGGATGGAAGATATTCGCGTCTTTGATCGAGACTCTGGCAGCAGCACAATAGTTCCCTCATGATTGATATCCACCACCACCTCCTCTTCGGGCTCGACGACGGCTCAAAGGACATTGATACTTCTGTCTCCATGGCGCAGATGGCCGCGGCCGACGGCATCACGCACATCGTCTGTACTCCTCACGCCAACTTTCGCTACCATTTTGATCCGGCCGCGAATGAGGAAAAGCTGGACCAGCTGCGTGCTCGCCTTGGCGGCAAAATTACCCTGGGACTGGGCTGCGACTTTCATCTGTCGTACGAGAATATCGACGATGCGCTGAAGAACCCCGCACGGTACACCATCAACCAAAAGCAGTACCTGCTCGTAGAGTTTGCGGAATTGGTCATCCCTCAGCAAATGACGGAAGTCTTCTACAAGTTTCTCGTGGCTGGAATTCAGCCCATCATCACCCACCCCGAACGGAATCCGATCATCGTAAAAAATCCTCAGCGTTTGGATGATTGGATCGAACGCGGCTGTCTCGTTCAAGTAACCGCCTCATCGCTCACGGGACGTTTCGGGCGCTTGGCGCGAAGCTTCTCCCACAAGCTGCTTCAACAAAATAAGGTTCACTTCCTGGCGACAGACGCGCATAATCTCGACTCTCGACCGCCCCGTCTGAAAGAGACCTTCGAGCTCGTAGCGAGGAGTTATGGGGCCCAGACCGCCGAGCGGCTCTGCATCACCAATCCCCTGGCCGTCTTCCTCGGAGAGGAACTCCCTCCGCAATCCATCTCCACCAGCAAAGAGGCCTCGCCCTCCCCATCGGGAAAGCGAAGCCTCTGGACACGTATACTGATGCGGCCATAGCGCCCGTGTTCGACGGATCGCCGCCCTCCGCGTCTTTCTCGCGGTCCTGTTCATCGTGCCTGACGCCATACAGGCCCGGGCATACCGGAAATCTCCCCGACCTGGCATCTCAAGGCAATGGCGGGACCGAAAATAAGAGGCTCCAGCCCGCTGCAATCAGGAACAGGTTGAATGACGATCCGCTCTTCCGCGTCTCCGCAAACTCACTCTGGCTCTCATTCTTATTTCCCGTTGAGCCATGAAATCAGGGTAAAATTATAGAACTAATCCATCCACGCGAAGCCGTTTGATCGCGCCTGAGGACCATTCCATACCTTGTCAAACCAAACCATCCAAGATCGAGTTTTGAAAGTCATCGCAACTTCGAAGCGCGTCCCGCTCGAAAGCGTTCAACCCGATAGCAGCTTCGAATCCCTGGGAATCGACTCGCTCGACCGCTTGAACATTCTCTTTGACCTCGAAAGTGAATTCGACATCGAGATCAATGACGAAGACGCCAAACAGGTGCAGAATATCCATCAGATGGTCGAAGGAATTACCAAACTCCTGGAAGCGAAGAATGCCTCTTCGCCCGCCGAATAACGTGCACCGCGTCGTTGTCACCGGAACCGGTGTAGTAAGCGCCTTTGGCGCCGGTACAGACGCCTTCTGGCGCGGTCTGGTTGCGGGCACCTCAGCCATCCGTCCGCTCCAGGGCACCTATCTCGCGCCAATACGCTTTAACAATGGAGCCGAGTACCGCGACTACGTACCCGAAGAGCATTTTGAAGCAAAAGAGATCGGCTTCATGGAGCGCTTCACCCAATTTGCCGTCCTTGCCGCGCGTGAAGCCATCGCCAATGCAGGCATTGAGTGGACGCCCCAGCTGCGCGAAGCTGCCGCGGTCATCACTGGCTCCTGCCTCGGAGGCCGCCCCGTAGAAGAAACCGGCTACTGGGAGCTCTTTCACAATGGCAAGAATCGCGTCCATCCCCTCACCATCCCGCTCAGCATGGCCAATGCCGGAGCCAGCCACATCTGCATGCAGTTCGGGATTGAGGGCCCTGCCTACACCATTTCTACCGCCTGCGCCTCCGCTACGCACGCCATCGGGCAGGCCTTCTGGATGGTCCGCTCCGGGGCCGCTCCCGTCGCCATCACCGGCGGCAGCGAGGCACCCTTTTTCCTTGGCGGCCTCAAGGCATGGGAGGCGATGCGCGTCATCAGCAAGGACACCTGCCGCCCCTTTTCCGCCGAACGCAGCGGCATGGTGCTCGGCGAAGGCGCCGCCATGCTGGTGCTTGAAACTCTGGACTCGGCGCTCGCCCGTGGAGCCCGTCCTCTGGCGGAAATTGTTGGCTTTGGTATGTCCGCCGATGCCAGCCACATCACCCAGCCCATCGCTACCGGAGCCGTCCGCGCCATGCGCGGAGCTCTTCGCGATGCCGGATTGGCCCCCGAGCAAATCGGCTACGTCAATGCCCATGGAACTGCAACGGAAGCCAACGACCGCATCGAAACCGCGGCCATTCGCTGCACCTTCGGCTCACATGCCGACCGGCTCGCCGTTAGCTCCACTAAATCCATGCACGGTCACGCCCTCGGTGCAGCAGGCGCTCTGGAAGCAGTCGCGAGCATTCTCAGTCTCCGCTGCCGCATGCTCCCGCCAACCGCCAACTTCCTCACTCCCGACCCCGCCTGCGATCTCGATGTCATTCCCAACCACGCCCGGCCGGCGCAGGTTGAGGCGTGTCTCTCAAACTCCTTCGCCTTCGGCGGACTAAACGCCGTTCTTGCCTTCAAGGCGATTCCGTAGCTACCGGCTCAAGCCCTTCACCCACGCCACCGACTCAGCAATTCCCTCGGCCATCGACACGCGCGGAGCAAATCCAAACTCCGCGCGCGCCTTATCGCTCGGATACTCCTGATCCCGACCCAGCAAATACACCGCATGCCTCGTAAGCATTGGCCGCCCCGGCAGCGCCTTCAACCATCTGTACGGAGCCTCCATCGCCCCCGCAACCGCCAGCGCCGCTCCATAGGGCAGATCGATCCACGGCCGCCTGCACCCGAGCCCATCCGCCAGCGCCGACACGTAATCCTTCCATCGCCCGTTGGTGCCGTCGGACAAGTTATAGGCCTGCCCTAGGGTCTTCGGGCTCCGTGCCGCCGCAAGCATCGCGTCCACAGCGTTATCCACGTACAAAAATCCTCCCGTCGCGCGGCCGCCGCCAACATAGGCCATCTGTCGTTTCCGCAGAAACTCCGCAATATCGGTCACAAATGCTTTGCCTCTCGGACCATAAATCGTAGCGGGCCGAACCACTGTCACCGGCAGGCCATCCTCCCGCGCCGCGCGCCAAACCGCCTTCTCCGCCAGAATCTTGGTCCGGTTATATGGCAGACCCACATCCCGCAATTCGCCCGTCTCCGCGCAGGGAACCGTCGGGTATCCATAAACATCCGTCGTGCTCACATGGACAAACCGCTCCAGTCCACGCGCCTCTCGAGCCGCCAGCAGCAGCGTCTCCGTCCCTTTCACATTGCTTTCCAGATAAACTTCCGTACGTGCCCAGTCCGTCGATGCCGCCGCACAGTGGAAGATATGGGTTGCTCCACGCACCGCCTCCATCACTGCGCTGTTGTCGGTCAGGCTCCCGCGCACCACGCGCAACCCATCCAACGCTGAAAGGTGCCTTAGATCTGAGTTGTTCCGGGCCAGGACGGTCACCTGTTCCCCTTCGCGCGCCAGAACCTGCGCCAATCGACCGCCCAGAAATCCGCTGGCGCCCGTCACCAGGGCCGGCATGCGCTACTCGCCCCGCATCTTCTCAAAGGCGTCCAGCACGAACTCGAGGTGCTCCGTTGTATGAGCAGCAGTTACGCACAGTCGCAGCCGCGCCGCTCCCTGCGCTACCGCTGGAAACAACACTGGCGATACCAGGACCCCATAATCGCGAAGCCGCCGCGCAAACAGTGCCGTCCTCGCATCGTCATGCAGCATCACCGGAATCACCGCCGTCTCCGAAAGCCCCGTGTCATATCCCAGACTCTGCAAGCCCTCACGCAGAAACACTCCGTTCGCCCGCAGCCTTGCCACCCGCTCCGGCTCCTGCTTCAGAATCTTCAACCCCTCTAAAACCGCCGCAGCCGATGGAGCCCCCATCGCCGCAGAGAAAATAAAAGGAGAGGAGCCATGCTGCAAAAAGATTGACACCCGCTGGGAAACCGCCACAAATCCACCGTTGGACGGCATCGACTTCGCCAGAGACCCTGTCCAGATGTCTACGTCCTCCGTCGGCACTCCAAAGTGCTCGTCCGTGCCGCGTCCCGTAGCACCCAACACGCCGCACGCGTGCGCGTCGTCCATCAGCAGAAAACAGTCAAACTCTTTCTTCAGCGCAATCAGCTCGGGAAGGCAAGCAATATCGCCATCCATCGAAAACACACCGTCCGAAATAATCAACGTGCGATTCGCCTCCGGCCCATGCTCCAGCTCATGGCGCAGCGACGTCGGATTATTGTGCTCAAACCGCTGCACCTGCACCCCCGCCAGGCGGCACGCGTCCAGCAGGCTCCGGTGCGAAAAAACATCCATGATTACGCGATCCGCTGGCCCGAACAGCCCGCTGATCACCGCGAGATTCGCGGAATAACCCGACGTAAATGTGACCGCTGCCTCTGTACCCTTGAACTCAGCCAGCGCCTCCTCTACCTCGCGATGCAGTTCCAGCGTTCCCGCCAGCAGACGGGCGCCGCCCGTTCCCGTTCCATACTTCTGGATCGCAGCAATCGCCGCTTCGTCCACACGCGGGTCGCCGATCAGCCCCAGGTAGTCGTACGACGACAACATCAGCATCTGGTGGCCGTCCACCTCCACCGTCGGCCCCGACCGCGTGCTCAAGGGCGGCTGAAACGGATAGGCGTCCGCCGAACAGGCCAGCGCCGCATTCTCAAACATCCTTCGTGCCCGCGTATCGATCAGGTCGCGCTTCTTATAGCTGTCTTCGCGCTTCGAAGAGAAATAGTTCTGGAACATACGCCCTGAAGAGGATGGAAAGCTCTTCTTGGCGGGAGAGGTCAATTCTTCGTTCAGCATTTGGTCGCTCATGAATACTCAATAAATATATCGTGCCTTCGGATTGCATGACCTGAAAAGAAAAGGCGAAAGTTATCCGATTGGGCAATAGTTGTGTGGAATGGTGGACGCGGATGGAATCGAACCATCAACCTGTCGATTAAGAGTCGAATGCTCTGCCAGTTGAGCTACGCGTCCACAAGCGGGGCCGATCGGGGATCGGGGGTAAATCAGGATGGAAGCGCGGTAAAAGATCCTGCGCGCTCTATGAAATATAACACATTCGCATCGCTGAAATCGCCCCGGGTGTCTGCGGAAACTGCTCAAAAGGTGAACGACAATCCACCTTCAACGGCGCGCGAAGCCTGCGCAAAATAAAGCACGCTGCCATTGTCCGACACAAACGGCCGATAGCCTTCCGCCAGAAGGTTCCTCACGTCCACAAGGGCTTCCATCCCGTTTGGCAGAACATTCCGGCAATGGATCGGCTGATGAACATAAAAGCTCAGATACGGATCTGCCAGGCTCTTATCGAAGGGATCCACCGCGGTTAATGTTCCCGCCTGTTGCCAGCGATACGATGCCTGCCACTGGGTTCCGGCGTGTTGCAGCTTGCCTCCCAACGCAGCCGAATACATCTCCGTACGGTGCGGCCGCAGGTTCGCGAGCCCACTCTGCAGCGTAGCTCCAACCGGAACAGCGTCCATCTGCAATGCATCGCCCATGCCTCCGGTGAGGGCCAGCCACATATTGTTGGGCATCATGTCGCCTAACTCGGCCACAAAACCTGTCCCTGCAAAGTCCTCCCCCGCGACCTCAATCGCATTGGTAGAGGAGTCGTACAGCAGGTCTCCGCTCTTCCAGTCGGCTGCGGAAATATCCCCGCCCCCCTCCACCATCGGATTGTCCACATGGTCACGGAACACCGTCATCTGCATGTGAAGCGTTCCTGACGACTGGGCGAAGGATACCTCCTGATGCAATCCGTGTTCTAACAACAACTGCCCGTCGCGCTCGGCGATCTCAGGACTCAGCGTGCTCGCGCGGTCCAGAGTTTCTGCCTCCTGCACTCCCGGCGCAGTTGACACTCGATACGTAATCAGCGAGTCACCGCCGCGCACATGAACTGAAGCAAACGGGTGGCTCGCGACCTGCGTAGACGCCATATGGACAATCTCCGTCTCGCCTCCGGCCTCCATGCCCATCGCCGGAGTCAGGTCTATCGTCTCCGCCGTACGAAAGATCATCGCCTGCATCCCCTGAATATCGGGGCCGCCTGCGATCTCCGGCCGGTCCACAAACGCTGCGACTGTGCGGATCGTCCTGCCCAATCCAAGCTGCTGCTCGTAGCCCACTACGGTGTTCAGGGCGGTGTCATCCGACTGGCTCAGGTCGGCACGCAGAATCAGTTGCCGCGTATCGTCATTCAGGCGCCGCATCTCGAAATCATGATGGATGCCGCCGTCCCCGAAGCCGCTCTCTCCGCCACGGATGGTGACCCTCGCCTTCAGTTCAGGACTCTGACCCGCGCCGTCCGTCACCACCACCAGCGGCCCATCCTGCAGCATGCGCAGCAGTGGCTTGTTTGCCGACAGTCGCAGCGTCCACGCCCAGTCATCCCGGGGTTCGTCGACCTGACGCGGTTTCGCCGGTAGCCATCGAAACGCCTCATAAAGAGTATCCAGCGTCAGATTCACAACCGTCTTCGAGTTGGGGGTAATGTGCAGGTTTTCGCGCAAGGTAGGCAAAAGCAGCGACGCGCTGGCCTTCACCCCATAGACACCAGGCACCACATCAGGCAACAAATAGTGCCCGCGGTCATCCGTAAAAGTCTGGGCGATAACAACCAGGTCGGCGTTTACCAGCTCCACCAACGCGCCAATCTGGGGTGTGCCGCGCACATCACGCACTTCACCTGTCACCGTGCCTGCCTTGGCGGCGTGGGCCGGGAATGTCATCGCTGTGAATAACAGCGCAAGTACCGGGGCGACTATGGAAAAACGTCGGTTCACTGATTCAATCGTCGAATTGCTTCCTGGCCTTTTGCTCCGATCTTTCGCCAATCAGATATCAAACGGACGTCGCTGCTCTCCGGCAGCTGATCCAGGACACTCCCACACGTACACGAACCTATTCCACCGTAAATGGAGCCGATTGCGCAATCTCCTGTTTTGAGACGCTGTCGTCAACCATTATCTTCACAAGGTACTTGCCCGGCTGCAAACTGGCAAGAGGAACGCTCTTCTCGATCGTAAGCTGGTCAAGGTTCGCGCCCAGCTTCTGAGAGTTCTCCGATGTATCGAGAAGCATCTTGTTAGACTTTGCATCGATGATTTCGTAGGTGATCTTGGCCGAGTTCTGCTTGCTTTTCTCATTGATGCCCAGGTTATACACCTGCATCCAGAAGCTCAGGCTCTGGTCCCGGTGGAACGCCGCGGGGGTGGAAGCGCTGTCTGAAACCCTGGGCCGCACAAACGTGTTGCCGATAATGAAGCTGCCCGTGCCAATCTCCTTCGCCGGCACACGATACATCTTGTCGGAAAGGATCAATGACGACGCCGCCAACTGGTCGTCGTCGTACCGGGGGACGTTGATCGCCCGCGCATATATGCCTACATGGTCTGGGTTGTTCACGTCCTTGATGGCGATATCCAGACGGTAGCGCCCCGGCCGCAACGGCAGGGCCTTCCAGTACAGATCGTCGTGGTCCATCGTCTTGGCCAGCAACTCTGATGGCTGCTCCACCTCGACCGTATCCTCGAACGTCTGCACAACGTGATCCGTGATCGTCGACACCCGGCCAAAGATATTCACCACGCCCTTCGATACGCCATCCTTGGTATTAAACGTGATGTCCCGGTTCCTGATCTGGATCGTAATCGGCACCAGAATCGTGTCGTCCGTCACCTTTACAAAATCCGTGCGCACATCAAACGGAAAAATAGGCCCCGTCAACAGTTTGTGATCGGATACAAAAGACTCCAGATCCTTGAACTTGATCACAGGAGGAGCCTCCAGCTTCGAATACAGCTCCAGCCGGTCAAACTCCTTGGCCTGGTTCTGCGAGGCATACGGACCCGCACCCAGCGTCTCCAGCCCCCCCTGCGAGCGGTCCGACTGCTTGGCCATGCCCATCTGCTCATACAGAGTTGCGCCCGCTCCAGGCACGTGCGCCAGCGCGTCCTTCTCGCCGCGATTAATCGTCATGTGGTAGTCCCCGCACATGCAGGTATCTACAAACTCAATATCGATGTTGCTGCCGATGCCTTCCAGGTAGCGGTAATGCCAATCTTCAAATGGATACGTATCCGTTTCACCGCCGCCTTCATCCATGGGGCGCTCATAGATGCCGCCGCTGGGGTGCGAGTCAATATCATCCGGCGGTCCGAATTTGATGTAGATCATGCCCCGATCGGTCATCCATCCCGGCTTGCCGGCCGCAAAGTGCTCGTTGGCATACGCGATGCGGCGGTAAATCTCTTCCCGGTAGGTATTCTCAGGAGAGTCGGGATCAGGGTTCCGTCTCCGCCAGAACTGCTCGATGAATGCATCCCGCTCTTCATCGTTGGAAAGGCTCAGAAAGGCCTTCCGCTCCTGATCCGTAATAATCCACCGAACATCCTGGTCCAGCCACGTCTTATAGGTGCCGTGAAGTTCTTCCCGCAGTTCCTTCTGCTGCTTGCGCCGCTCTTTGTCCGACAGCGGACGAGTCAGCGGATTCTGGTTATCCGGGGTAGTCTGGGAGCTGTCTTCGGCCTGCCCCGAAGTCTTCGTCTGCTGACCGTGCGCACTGGGAATATATGCGACCGTCGCGAAAGCGATCGCAAGAATGAATGAGATACGACCCGTTTGCATACGCCGGTTTACCGCTCCTCTACAGCAGACCTGATTCTACGTTCTTGGAAGGTGACTTTCAAGCAATCTTCACATTCGCCGAACCTCCCTGTCCACTCCAACTTCCGCCCTGATTCTCGCCTGCAACCTCTCCTCGCCTGATATCATCAGCTTGATTCTCCGTTCGACCGCCTCGATACAGTAAAACTAACGCTTTGAGGGAACTATTCTCTCTCGCTCTGCGTAACTCTGTCCGAAGGTGGTGTTGGAATCCGCTGACAGGAAAACAAGCTTGAAGAAAATCATTCTTATCATTGCCGCTGTCCTGGTTGTCGCTGGAATCGTCGTTTTGACCATCGTGCGCGCGCAAGCTGGCTATACCAAGGTGATGACCGCTAAGGTGGTACGGGAAACACTGGTCTCCACCGTCAGCGGAACAGGACAAATCAAGCCCAAGACCTATGTAAACGTAGGCGCCGAGGCTCTCGGACGCATCACTCATCTGTATGTAAAGGAAGGCGATCACGTTCACAAGGGGGAGGAGCTCGCCACCATCGAAAACGTGCAGCAGGCCGCCAATGTCAACGGCCAGAAGGCCGCCATCGCTGCCGCAAAAACTGACATCACCGCCGACATTGCCGCCGTAAGAACCCAGCAAGCCGCCGTGGCGCACGCCAAAGCCGACCTCGAACAGGCATCCCTCGACTACCAGCGCGCCAGGGCCCTCTACGCCGCCCAGGTCATGTCCAAACAGGACTTCGACGCCAAAAAAGCCGCCTATGACACTGACGTTGCCACCGTCGCGCAGAATCAAGCTGCCGTGGCCCAGGCGCAGGCTCAGGTCGCATCCGCACGCGGCCACATGAACACCCAGAAGGCCGATCTCACCTCCAATGTTGACGCCTACGAGAAAACCATCGCCATCGCGCCATTTGACGGCATCGTAACCAATCTGCCCGTCCGTGAAGGCGAGACCGTAGTCCCCGGCATTCAGGACACCAACGGCTCGGTGCTGATGACCCTCGCCGACGTCTCCGTCATCACCGCCGAGGTCAAGGTGGACGAAACCGACATCGTAAACGTGGCGCTCGGGCAAAAGGCCGAAGTCACCGTGGACGCGATCCCCGGCAAAGTCTTCATCGGACACGTCACCGAGGTTGGCGATCAGGCCCTTCTGCGCTCCACCGGTCTGGCCACCAGCCAAACCACCAGCGGGCAGGAAGAGGCAAAGGATTTCAAGGTGGTCGTCACTCTCGACCATCCCAGCGACGAGCTCAAGCCCGGCCTCTCAACGACCGCGAAAATCATCACCGCCACGCGCGATAACGCCATCGTCATTCCCATCCAGGCCCTCGTCATGCGCAACCCGCATCCCAGGAAAGACCAGGAGCCGACCACCGCGTCTCTCGACCCCTCGCAGAACCCCAATGAGGTGCAAGGTGTCTTCGTGGTTCGCAACGAGAATGGCAAATTGCGCGCTCATTTTGTGCCCGTAACTACCGGCATCACCGGCATCACCGATATCCAGGCGTTAAGCGGCGTCAAGCCTGGTGATGAAATCGTTACAGGAACCTTCCACGTTTTGCGCGACCTCAAAGACAATGCGCTCCTCAAACGCGACAATACTCCGCCGCCTCCGCCCTCCGATTCGGACTCTTCCTCGTAAAATGAGTGCAGCCAGATAAAAAGACTCGCGGAACCAACAGGAGCGCCGGATGACGATCGACACAACTCAGGAATCCGCACGAAAAGCCGCAGCGGCCGTCCAGCAGGGCGACGTGATCGTCGTCGAAGACCTCTGGAAGACCTACAGCATGGGCGAGCAGGAGGTTCACGCGCTCCAGGGTGTTACCCTCCGCATCAAGCACAACGAGTACGTGGCCATCATGGGGCCGTCCGGCTCCGGCAAATCCACACTCATGAACCTCATCGGCTGCCTCGACACACCCACGAAAGGCAGCTACTGGCTCAACGGGCATCTGGTCAGCGATCTCAATGACGACGAACTGGCCCGCATCCGCAACAAGGAAATCGGCTTCGTATTTCAGACCTTCAACCTTCTCGCGCGCGCCACCGCTCTGCATAACGTCGAGCTGCCTCTTATCTACAACGGAACCCCTGCCCACGAGCGCATCGAGCGTGCCCAGGCCGCCCTGCGGGCAGTCAATCTTGAAGACCGCATGCACCACAAACCCAACGAGCTCTCCGGCGGACAGCGCCAGCGCGTCGCCATCGCCCGCGCCCTCATCAACCGGCCGTCCATCATCCTCGCCGACGAGCCCACCGGCAACCTCGACTCCAAGACCGGCGACGAAATCATGGCTCTCTTCGACAATCTCCGCGCCGGCGGCAACACCATCGTGCTCGTCACACACGAGCCCGATATCGCCGAATACGCGAATCGTGTCGTTCACATCCGTGACGGAAAAATCTTCTCCGACCAACCCTCCTCGAGGGCCGCCAAAGTGTAAGAAGGGTCCCCGCGCACCATCGAAGCTCCCCTAATCTCTTCTCGCCATCTGCCGATAAGCTCTCCAGCGCATTCAGGAGAGCCGCTTGCAAGCCGCCCATTCAACCGAACAAGAGCTTCCAGCCGTTGCCGCAGATCATCCCGGTCTTCGCCCGGAGTGGCGCTTTGGCCCCATGGCTGGGCGCAGCCCCATCATGCTGCTCCTCTTTTCGCAGATGCGCCACATCGCGCGCCATCTCCGCATCGCCACACTGGAAGGCGAAATCGGCACCGGCAAAATGCTCGCCGCGCGCGCCCTGCACCAGTGCGGCATCCATGCTCAATCACCCTTCGTGCCCTGCCCCGCCGCGCAGCTCTGCGAGGCACAGCCGGGACTCACGCTCGTCCCTTCACGCTCCACCGCAAAACACGAGTTCTCCGCTCTGCACGCTCTCAAACGATCCAGCGGCGGAACCCTGGTCCTCACCCGCGTCGACGAGCTCACAGACGCCCATCAGGCGCGTCTGGTTGAGCTGCTCCAATGGATCGATCACCAGCACATTCTGCGCGCCCTCGACTCCATCCCACACCAGATCCTCTGTCTTTCCAATCAGCCTTTGCGCAAGCTCGCCTCCACCTCCGCCCTGCGCACCGACCTGGCTAACCGCCTCACCGCCATCCGTTTCACCATGCCGCCGCTGCGCGAGCGCCGAGAAGACATCCCCCTGCTGGCCGACCTCTTCGTCCAGCGCTTCTCCACCACGCACGGCAAGCCCATGCGCGGACTCAACCCCCAGACCTTACCCCGCCTTTTGCAGTACTCCTGGCCCGGCAACGTTCGCGAGCTGGAAACCGTCATCTACGCTGCCGCGCTCAACTGCCCCGGACAATGGATTCGCCCCATCGATCTTCCCCCGCTGCACTCCGCGCCCATACCGCAGTCCGCGCCCCTCAATCTCGCTCCCGACGATGACCCCAACCTGGACCGCGTCATCCTGCGTCACATCCAGCGCGTCCTCGCGCGTGTTGACGGCAATAAGCTCCGCGCCGCAAAGCTGCTCGGCATCAGCCGCTCCACTCTCTATCGCCTGCTCGACGCCTCCGCCACAAACTGAACCTGCCCTGTCGAAGAGCACAGGGAATGCCTCAGATTCGTGCCGCAACCTGAAATGCTGGCGTAGGTGCCGCGGTCGCTCCAGTTCATCCACCAGCGACCAGCGGGAAAGGCCATCAAAGTCAATTCCGGGATCGCGCCGAAGGCGCGTCCGCCTGGACAGCCAGTCCCCAGTCCGGTTTCCGCTTCTCCAGAAATGCACGCACGCCCTCCTTAAAGTCCTCCGTCGTCCGCGCCTGCACATTTGCCGCAATGGCTTCCTCAATCTCTTCATCCAGGCGACGATGCACATGCTGGCTGAGCAGCCGCTTGGTCGCCTCCATCGCCGCCGGGCTGTTCTGCAGCAGCTTCTTCGCTAAATGCCGCGCCTCCAACATCAGATCCGGCTCCGGAACCACCCGCGTCACCAGCCCCAGCTCAAATGCCTCCCGCGCCTTGATCAGCCGTCCTGTCAGCAGCAGGTCGCGCGCGTGTTTGTCGCCAACCTGCCCGCGCAAAAACGCCGACACAATCGCCGGAACAAACCCGATCTGCACTTCTGTATAACCGAACTTCGCCTCTGGAATCGCAAGGGTGAAATCGCAGATCGTCGCCAGCCCCATCCCCCCCGCAATGGCTGCCCCGTTCACCGCGGCAATCGTGGGCTTCGGCGTGTAGTAAAGCGTCCGCAACAGCCGTGCAATGCGCTCAGAGTCCGCGCGATGCTCCTCCGGCGTCTTCGCGCTCAGTGTCTCCAGGTGCTCCAGATCCAATCCCGCGCAAAATGCCGCGCCTGCGCCGGTCAGCAGAATCACCTGGCATGCCGCATCGCTCTCTGCCGCCACAAGAGCGCGCGTGAGCTCCTCCATCATCGCCGGATTCAGCGCATTTCTCTTCTCCGGCCGGTTCATCGTAAGGGTAAGCACACCGCTCTCAATATGCGTGTGTAAAGTCGAATAGTGGCTCATCGTGCGTCCGCTCCCACGAAACACAAAATACTACGCTACTGCCGCGTCGCGCCAAACTTTGCTTCAATCCCCCGGCTCGCAGCGATCAGCCCATCCAGCGGACCCAGCTCCGGCTGCTCCGCCCCCAGCCGCCTGAGTTCCGCTACCGCAATCTCCGTCGCTACATTCCCCACCAGCGCATCCTGAGCAAAAGGACATCCGCCCAGCCCACCAATCGCCATATCAAAACGACGAATCCCGCTCCCATATGCCGCGGCCACCTTCGCCGCAGCATCCTCCGGGCGCGCATGCAGATGAGCTCCCAGTTCCATCGCATCCGGCATCGCCTCTCGAACCGCGCCCGTCAGCGCCGCAATCTCCTCCGCCGAAGCCGCACCCACCGTGTCCGCCAGCGAAATTTGCCCAATCCCCATATCTGCAATCAGGTCGCACGCCGCAATCACCTCGTCCGCCGACCACGCATCGCCATAGGGATTCCCGAAGGCCATCGAAACATAAGCCACCACGCCCAGTCCGCCCTTATATGCGGCCTCGCCAATCGCCTCCAGGGCGTCCAGCGACTCCTCCGGAGTCTGCCTCTGATTCCTCCGCAGAAACTCCGGCGAAACCGAGTACGGGAATCCCAGAGTCGTCACCGCGTCCGTCGCAATCGCCCGCTCTGCCCCCTTTTTGTTCACCACAATGCCGATAATCTCCACATCCTCCGGAGCCTCCAGAAACGCCAGCACCTGCTCCGAGTCCGCCATCTGTGGAACCGCTGCCTCTGACACAAACGACACCGCATCGATGTGCCGGAAACCCGCGCCGATCAGCACCCGCAAATAATCCGCCTTCACCTCCGCCGGAATCACCTTCGGCAGCCCCTGCCACGCATCCCGCGGGCACTCGATCAACTTCACTCGATTCGTCATCAAAGTCTCAGGTCAAGCTCTCGCAGATAGCTCATCCCAAACACCGCCACCACGCTCATCACATGGAAAAACACCACCACCAGCAGCGCCACCCCGAAGCTCCGCTTCCGCAGCATCATCCATGTCATCGCCAGCCCATAAATCGGAAACTGCAGATACATCACCCACTGCCCAACCCCATCGGCGATCGCAGCCGAAATCCCCAATAAAGGGCTCCTCAGCAGCTCCGCCCACGGATACAGCGCCGTCAGCGCGCCTGGTCCCGAAAGCGCCAGAATACCCGCCGACCGCAACGCCACCGGCGTCACCAGCAAGCCTATGACAATAGGAGCAAATTTAATCCACTCGCCGCTCTTGTTTCTCTTCCCCATCGGTCTGCGACGCTTCCCTCTCGGCGAATCAACCAGAACCGCCATGCTCAGAGCATACCCGATGCCCGGCAAACCTCAGGTCTGCAAAATTCCCACATTAAACTTCGCCACATCCGGATTCAGCGCGCAAGCCTCCAGCGCCGTCAAAATCGCCTCCCGCGTCTTCGCCGGATCAATAATCCCATCCACCCAAAGCCGCGCCGCCGCATACCGGCAGTCCGTTTGCTCCTCATACGTCGCCTGAATCGTGTCCAGTAGCGCCTGCTTCTCCTCATCGCTCAGCGTCTTGCCCCCGCGCTCCAGTTGCTTCACGCGAATCTCCACCAGAGTCTGCGCCGCCGATGCCCCGCTCATCACCGCATACCGCGCCGTCGGCCACGCAAAAATAAACCGCGGATCATACGCCTTCCCGCACATCGCATAATTCCCCGCTCCAAACGATCCGCCCACAATCACCGTAATCTTCGGCACCGTCGAGTTCGCCACCGCCGTCACCATCTTCGCCCCGGCCCGGATAATCCCGCTCCACTCCGCATCGCGCCCCACCATAAATCCATTCACGTCGTGCAGAAAAACCAGCGGAACCAGGTTCTGGTTGCAGTCCATAATGAATCGCGCCGCCTTTTCCGCGCTCTCCGTATAGATCACCCCCCCAAACTCCACCCGCTTCTCGCCCGAATGGCTCACCTGTGGCTGAGACACCTTCTGGTTCGCCACAATCCCCACCGCAAACCCGCCCACCCGCGCAAACCCGCACACCAGCGTCCGCCCATACTCCGGCCTGTACTCATCAAACTCGCTGCGATCCACAAACCGTGCAATCACCTCGCGCATGTCGTAAGCATTCACCGCCGCCTTTGCCGAATCCGCATCCAGCAGCGCATACATCTCCTCCGCCGCATACTTCGGCCCATCCTTCGCCGCGTCATACGCCGCCTTATGAAACGGAGCACCCGCACGCTCGCCCATCTTCCCCACCAGCGACCGCAGCCTAGCAATGCAAAGATGATCGTTCGGCTCCTTGAAGTCCACCGTGCCCGAAATCTCCGCATGCATCGCCGCGCCGCCCAGTTCCTCGGCCGTATACTTCTGCCCAATCGCCGCCTGCACCAGCGCCGGACCCGCAAGAAACAGCCCGCTGCCCTCTGTCATCAGCACTGTATCTGTCATCACCGGCAAATACGCGCCGCCCGCCACGCACATCCCCATAATCGCCGTGATCTGCGGAATCCCCATCGCCGACATCACCGCGTTATTGCGAAAGATCCGCCCAAAATCGTCCTGGTCCGGAAACACATCCTCCTGCAACGGCAGAAACACCCCCGCCGAATCCACCAGGTAAAGCGTAGGAATCCGGTTTTCCATCGCAATATGCTGCGCTCGCAAAACCTTCTTCGCCGTCATGGGAAAAAACGCGCCCGCCTTCACCGTCGCGTCGTTGGCCACAATCATGCACAGCCGCCCCGCCACGCGACCCAGCCCCGTCACGCAACCCGCCGCCGGAGCGCCACCCCACTCCTCATACATCCCAAACGCGGCAAACAGACTCAGCTCAAACAGCTCCGTCCCCTCATCCAGAAGCAACCCCACCCGCTCCCGAGCCGTAAGCCGTTTCTTCGCATGCTGAGACTCAACCGCCTTAGCCCCGCCACCCTCACGCAGCAAAGCCTCCTGCCCACGAATCTCCGCAAGCAGAGCCGCCATCCCAGCGGCATTCGCACGCGCGCGCGGCGCATTCACATCCAGCGTCGAAGACAAAACCCGATTCAGAGAAGAAACAGAAGATTCAGACATAAGGACTCGCAAGCATAGCACGCAGAACGATGTTTATTCAGCCATTGTCAGTCATGGCAGAGGGCACGCAAGCATCATTAAGCTGGATAATCCGACGGGCGGCCCACAAAAGCTGCCTTTGCTTGTGTAGGGGACAATTTCTCGCACTGTTTTATGGTAAACTAAGTCCATTAAACTAAGTTTTACAAAACCATGAGGTCCTACAACATCCACGAAGCCAAAACCCATCTCTCACGCCTCGTCGAGAAAGCCGCCAAAGGCGAATCCTTCCTCATCGCCAAAGCCGGAAAACCCATGGTCAAGGTCATCCCCCTCGACTCGCCCGAACCCGCACAGAAAAAGCGCTTCGGCTTCATGGCAGGCAAAATCAAAGTCCCCGACGATTTCAACACCCTCGGCGCGCGCGAAATCCAAAAGCTCTTCGAGGGCAAAGAGTGAAGCTCCTGCTCGACACCCACCTGCTCCTCTGGGCAGCCGAGAGCTCCAGGCGAGTGCCCCGTCGCGCTCGTACGCTCATCTCCAACCCGGAAAACGATCTGCTCTTCAGCGTCGCCAGCCTGTGGGAGATCGCTATCAAGTCCAGCCTCAACCGTCCGGACTTTCAGGTCGACGCGCGCACCCTGCGCCGTGGCCTCCTCGACAACGGATACATCGAGCTCCCCATCCTCAGCGAACACGCCGTCGCCATCGACACCCTGCCGCCCATTCACAAAGACCCCTTCGACCGCCTGCTCATCGCCCAGGCCGCAATGGAAGGCATCACCCTGCTCACCGACGACTCCATGGTGGCGAAGTATCCCGGCCCAATAAGTCTGGTGTAGGCGCTCACTCCCTCCCTGCTACCCTAACCCCAAAGCATCCATGCCCACGTCAACCCCATCCCGGTGGAAGACCCTCGCCGCCTTCGCCATCATCTACTTCGTCTGGGGATCCACCTACCTCGCCATCCGCATCAGCGTGCATGAAATTCCCCCGCTCCTCTGCGCCGCCCTGCGCTTCTTCATCGCCGGACTCGCCCTCTATCTCTTCATGCTCTTCCGCGGCCAGCCATCGCCCACGCGCCGCCAGTGGCTCGGCTCCGTCATCATGGCCCTGCTCATCTTTGTCGCCGACTACGGACTCCTCTTCTGGGCCGAGCAGCGCGTACCCTCCGGCATCGCCGCCGTCATGCTTGCCACCATCCCCGTCTTCATGGCTCTGTCGGAAATCATCCTCCTGCGCACCCAGCGCCTCACCCTCCGCCTCGCCCTCGCGCTTCTCATCGGGCTCGCCGGAGTCGCCGTCCTCACCACGCACGGCCTCAACCTCGGCGGCGCGCCCATCAACCGCGCCGGAGCCGTCGCCCTCCTCATCGCCGCCCTCAGCTGGTCCATCGCCTCAGCCCTTTCGCGCAAGCTCCCGCTCCCCTCATCAAAAGCCATGAGCGCAGGCGCGCAAATGTTCGCCGGAGGCGTCCTGCTCGCCATCGTCGCGGCCCCGCTCGGAGAATTCCGCCGCTTCCATCCCCTCGCCGTCTCGCGCGGAGCCTGGCTGGCCCTGCTCTACCTCATCATCGCCGGATCCATCATAGGATTCACCGCCTACCTCTGGCTCATCCACCACTACTCCCCCACCCGCGTTGGAACCTACGCCTACGTCAACCCCATCGTCGCCGTCCTCATCGGATACTTCTTCGCCGGCGAGCCTCTCGGCCTCCGTACCGTCGCCGGAGCCGCGCTGATCCTCATCAGCGTCATCGCCATCACCACCGTCCGCACATCCAAACCCGGACTAGCCGCGAAGGCCGCGAAGGAAAGCATAGGCAGGCAGCCATAGCAAAGGAACCCCGGTCCCGTACCCTGATCTGGCCTGAACATCCAACGGACCCACCACCCGGTTTGCAATGGATTTCTGAACCTTGCTTCCTGTCAAGCCTTCACCTTCAATAAATCCCACAAATCACTCATTCCAAAAGCAAAATAGTTCAGCCTGAGGTGCAGGTCAATTTCCACCGCTTGATAAAATAAAAGTA
>Ga0335075_10000379_pt1 | contig 80255 bp, 68 predicted proteins | sample Lox_Sample_24_FD_206723 | JGI IMG/M metagenome (GOLD analysis project Ga0335075, IMG submission 206723) | Soil microbial communities from Loxahatchee National Wildlife Refuge, Florida, United States - Lox_Sample_2.4 | ecosystem: Environmental > Terrestrial > Soil > Wetlands | place: USA... | reverse complement strand
ACCACCAGGGACGCCGGCCCGAAGATCTCCTCGCCGAGCCGCGAGTCAGCCAGCAACGACCGGGCGGAGACGCAGAACAGGGCGGCTCGCCCGCAGTGCGGTCCGCCGGAGTCGATGCCGCGGGCGAGCAGCGCGACGGCCTTCTCGTCGGCCATCCGATCGACGCCCCGTTGGTAGTTGCGATGGATGTCAGGTGTCAGCATGACGCCCGGTGCGATGGCCGTCACGGCTCCGCTCGCCACCTCGAGGAATTCCTGCAGCCCGGCGCCCTCGAGTGCGAGAACCAGGCCCGGGTTGGTGCAGAACTGGCCGACACCCAGAGTGAGCGAGGCGATGAACTCCCGTGCGAGGCTTGCCGGCCGGCCGGCGAGCGCCGCGGGCAGTAGAATCACCGGGTTGACGCTGCTCATTTCGGCGTACACCGGAATCGGCTCGGGCCGTGCGGCGGCCGCCTTCATCAGTGCCAAGCCACCGCCGCGCGAGCCGGTGAACGCGACGGCTCGAATGCGCGCATCGGTCACCAACGCTGCGCCGAGAGCTGTGTCGGGTCCGTTGAGCAGGGAAAATACGCCATTCGGCATGCCAGTCGCAGCCGCCGCGGCGACGATGGCCCGTGCCACCCACTCGCTGGTGCCCGGGTGGGCGGGATGGCCTTTGACCACGATGGGACAGCCGGCGGCCAGCGCCGCCGCGCTGTCACCGCCCGCCACGGAGAACGCGAGCGGGAAATTGCTGGCGCCGAAGACCGCGACGGGTCCGCAGGGGATCTTGCGCTGCCGCAGATCCGGCCGCGGGACCGGCTGTCGTTGCGGCAGGGCCGGATCCCAGCGCAGTCCGAGCCACTCGCCCGCGCGCAGCTCCGCCGCGAACAGCCGCAACTGGGTCACGGTGCGTGTGCGTTCGCCCTCCAGGCGTGCCATCGGCAGCGCAGTCTCCTCGTGTGCGCGGCGCAGCAGCGCCTCGCCCTGAGCCAGGATGTGTTGGGCGACCGCTTCGAGGAACAGCGCGCGCCGTTCGGGCTCGAGGCCCCGATACGCATCGAAGGCCGACCAGGCGAGGGCGCAGGCGGCATCGATCTCGGCCGCTCCTGCCGCGCTGAATTCAGGCGCCAGCGGCCGGCCGCCGGCCGCATCATGGGCGCGAAAGGTCTGATTCGTGGTCCGGCGCTCGAACCCGATGAACAGCTCCCCGGAAATCGTCATGTGCCGCTCCGAATATCAAACCTGCCTCGGCGAACCGCTCTCAATCCCCCGCAGCTGACGGACGATGACTCGAGCTCACGAGCCAGGCTCCTCGAACGGCGCCACGGGGACCTGCTTGCCGGTGAGGAAGATGTCCGCGACCAACTCCAGCGGGCGAGCATCGACGTCGGATCGGCCGGCCGCGATCAGTTCCGCGAAGGCGCGGTAGATCGAGGCGTACTCGCCGTGCAGCTCGCCGGGCTCGTCCGGCACCGGCTTGCCGCCGACCGTGAGGATCGCGCCTCCGGCGGAGAGCTTGAGGGGACCCTCGTCGGTCTCGAAGTCGATGTCCCATGTTTGCGGGCCGGTATGACGGAAATCGAGCGAGACGGCGATCTCGACTCCGCCGGCGGTCAGGAGCTCGAGTTCGGCGGCGATGGGCGCTTCGAGATTCGCGGGGACCGACAGCACGGCCGAGCGCGGAAAGATCGGCTCGGCGATCAGCCGCGTCAGAATCGACAGCGCGTTGATCCCCGGATCCAGAACGCCGAAGCCACCGGCCTGCCAGATCCACTTCTGGCCCGGATGCCACTTGAGCACATCCTCCTTCCAGGTCACCCGTACGCGCCGCAGGCGGCGGAATTCGAGCAGCCGAGCGGCCGGCGCAACGCCCAGGGCATGCTGGGAGTGCCACGTCTGATAAAGCGTGCGTTGCGCAACCCTCGCCAGTTGCTGCAGATGTCCGAGCTGCGCGAGCGAAGCGCAGGGCGGCTTCTCCATCAGTACGTGCTTGCCGCGCTCGAGCGCGAGCCGCGCAGCTTCGTAGTGCAGCTGCGGTGGGGTACAGATGGCGATCGCATCGAGCTCGGGCGCACCCTCGAGCATTTGCTCGAGGGTGCGGAAATTCGCTATGCCCGGCAGCTGCGCGTTGCGGCTGGCGGCGGCCGCCAGCGCGAATGCAGGATGGGCAGCAATGCAGGGAAGGTGCTGGTCACGTGCGATCTTGCCGACGCCGACGATGCCCACACGAATCGCCTGCATTGCCTCGCTCCCGACCCGGCGCGCGGATGGAAATCCGCCAACTCACTGTACCTCAACGCCAATTCTCAGACAAATCTTGTACAACGGTCCGGCCTCGCTTACTGTATGAGTTATAGCCCGAGGGTGGCCGGGCCAGTCGTCCCTGACCGGCGGCGATACCGACTGAGGAAAATCACAAATGGCAGTCAACCTTCCGGGCGGTTCCGGAGTCATGGCCCAGCAGTCTGCACCGCGACAGAGCTACGTCGCGGCGCTCACAGTCCTCACGAGCGTGTTCTTCATCTGGGGGTTCGCGACCGTCCTCAACGACACGCTGGTGCCGCACTTCAAGTCGGCATTCGGGTTGGACTACTCGCAGTCGCTGCTCGTGCAGCTCGCCTTCTATCTCGGCTACCTCGTCGTCGGGCTGCCGGCCGCCAAAGTGCTGGAGCGCACCGGCTACAAGCTGGCCGTGGTACTGGGACTCATCGGCATGGCGGTGAGCGCGGCGGCGTTCGTCCCGGCCGCCATCCTCGAATCCTACGACATGTTCCTGGTGGCGCTGTTCCTGCTCGCCGGGTCCATCACGCTGCTGCAGGTTGCGGCCAACCCCTATGTGGCGGTGATCGGCGCGCCGCAGACGGCTTCCAGCCGGCTCAACCTGGTGCAGGCGTTCAACTCTCTCGGCACGACCCTGGCGCCGCTCTTTGGCGCCTACCTCATCTTCGGCCGCAGCGCCTCGGGAACCGCGCATGGCGCAGTGGCACTCACGGCCCAGCAACGCGCTGCCGACATCCACACCGTGGAGCTGCCGTACGTGATGATCGCCGTCGTGCTGCTCGCGCTGGCTTTCCTGGTGTGGCGCGTACGGCTGCCCGATCTCGGCAAGGAGACCCGCCGCGCGGCGCGCGCCGAGCGGTCGAAGCACAGCCTCTGGCGGCATCGCAATCTGGTGTTCGGCGTCCCCGCCATCGTGCTCTACATGATCTGCGAGATCGGCATCGGCTCGACACTGGTCAACTTCATCTCACGCCCCGAGATTGGCGGCATGACGCACGAGCAGGCCGGCAAGTACACGGTGCTCTACTGGGGCGGCGCCATGGTCGGGCGTTTCGTGGGCGCGTGGCTGCTGCGGTTCATACCGCCCGGGCGGCTGCTCGGCGCTGTCAGCATCGGCGCGCTCGCGCTCGCGGGGATCGCCATCACCTCGAGCGGGCATCTGGCGATGTGGTGTCTCATCGCCGTGGGACTCTGCCACTCGATCATGTTCCCGACCATCTTCACGCTCGGCATTCGCGGTCTCGGCCCACTGACGGAGGAGGGCTCGGGACTGCTGATCATGGCGATCGCCGGCGGCGCGCTCGCGGAGCTTCAAGGCAAGCTCGCCGATGTCATCGGCCTGCAGTTGTCGTACGTCCTTCCGTGGGCGTGCTATCTCTTCATTCTGTTCTACGCGGCCTGGGGCTGCCGCCCAACGGGCGCTTTGCACGACGAGCAGCTCTCGAGCTGATCGGACTCTCGCCGGTCGTGTCCAGGAGAGCGAGATGCACCAGCTCCGCCATCGCCTCGCGCGCCGCCGTCGCGTTGCGTGCCGCTACCGCCTCATACACCCGCTCGTGATCCGGGAGAGGGTCGCGCGGCAGCGGACGCTTGCGCTGCTTGAACACAGTCGTCCAACTCACGGCGGCGGCAACGCCGGTCTCCAGTGAGGCGAGAAAGGGATTGCCCGAAGCCTCGAGCAGAGTGGAGTGGAAATTGCGGTCCGCCTCCCGGCCTTCCTCGGCGGCAAGGGTTTTCGTGGCCATCTCGTCCAGTGCGCGCCGCAACGCCTGCAGCTGTTCGGCACTGCGCTTTTCAGCCGCCAGTGCCGCAGCCGCCGGCTCCACGATCGTGCGCAGCTCGAACAGCGCGCGCAGCAGCCGCTCGTCGGGCGTACTGGTGAATATCCAGGAGATGACATCCGGGTCGAGGAGATGCCAGCAGCGCGGCTCGCTCACTCGGGTGCCGAGCTTCGGCCGCGACTCGATCAGGCCCTTGGCGGCGAGGATGCGCACCGCCTCGCGATAGGCGGTGCGGGAGACCTTCAGGCGCTCGCTGGCTTCGATCTCACCGTTCAATACCCGGCCGGGAGCAATCTTCCCCGATACGATGCGCACGCCGATGTCGCGGGCGATGGTGCCATGCAGTCGCAGCGACCGGCGGCGCTCGGAGTTGTTCGGGTTCGTAATGCTCCGCGCTGCCATCGATCGCATGCTCCGACCCTCGCTCGCCCCCAGTATATCCCGCTCGGGTTCCCCGGTGGGGCCGAGCTCGAGCCCTGGTCGCGCGCCGAGCCGCCCGCCCGGCGATCCGGCCCGGGGCATCGCGTTCTACCTCGGACTGTTGGTCATCTGCCGCGGGTTGCAGAGGGCTGGGAGTACTGCGCCGCGCCGCTCGCCTGGGCCGCGCGCCCGGCGCGCACCTCGTCTGGTGGTGGCCGCCGCTCACTTTCGATGGGATGCTGAGAAACGGGGTCTTCCGGAAAATGACCCGTAGCGGACCAACAGATCGGCGGCCCCTTCATGGGGTTGCTCGGCGCCCCCATTTCCGCAGGGGTGTTCTTCGTCGTGCTCGGCCGCAGTCTCCGGCGAGGCCGCGTCGGCCCGCGGGTCACTCGTGGTGATGATGCCCTTCCGGTCCATGCACGTGGCCGTGCGATAGCTCCTCTTCAGTTGCCTGGCGCACGTCCTCGACCTGGATTTCGAAGTTGAGATGCTTGCCGGCAAGCGGATGGTTGCCGTCGAGGGTCACCATGTCGCCCGCTATGCGAGTGACGGTCACCGTCCGCGGACCTTGCTCGGTTTGGGCGTGCAGGTGCATGCCCGGCTGAACATCCTTGATGCCGCGTAGCGCCCGACGCGGAACGCTCTGCACGAGCTCCTTGTCGTACTCACCGTAACCCTCCGCGGGAGCCACTCTCACGTTGACCTTGTCGCCGACATCGCGACCTGTCAACTCCTTCTCCAGGCCCGGGACGATGTTGCCATGGCCATGCAGGTAGGCCAGCGGCTCGCCGGAGGCGGAGCTGTCGATCACCGCGCCGGCATCGTCCTTGAGGGTGTAGTGGATGGTGACGACGCTGTCGCGTGCAATTGACATCAGGCCTCCTACGATCTTCGGTAAAAACGGCAGTGTATACCGGAGCGGCCGCAACGTCACACGGCGTATGGCTTGGCGTTGCAGCACGAGCGCCATCGCGAGCACTGGCGTCGCCAGCACTCAGGATGATGAAGTTGAGGGCGCCCGGCTCAGCGGCCGGACAGCCGCGTGGCGAGCCAGGCCAGGCCCAGGCCGGCGGCGCATGACAGCAGGAGAGAGCGGTGCGTGGTCAGCCACAACTCGCGGCTGTCGTTGCTCGCCCGGTCGCGGAAGCGGCCGTGGGCGCCGTGATCGCCCGGCACCGTATGCCACAGGTTATCGCGCCGGTCAGGCTCGATCTGCTCATCGGCGAGTTGCGCGTCCCAGGCGCTTCGCGACAGATACCGGTCGAGCAGAGGCGCCGCTATCCGATTGCCCCAGATGGCCGCGACCGTGCTGGCGCCGACGAAGACCTCGCGTCGCTTGTGACGCGATGCCCAGACGATGGCGCGGGCGGCTACCTCCGGCTCGAAGATGGGCGGTACGGGTTGGGGCTTGCGGGCGACATGCGCGCGGCACCAGTCGAACTGTGGCGTGTTGAGCGCGGGCATCTGCACCATGGTGACCCTGACGTGGCTGCCGGAGTGCAGCAGCTCCGTGCGCAGGGAGTCCGTGAAGCCGCGAATGGCGGCCTTCGCGCCGCAGTAAGGCGCCTGCAAGGGGATGGAGCGGTAGGCGAGCGCCGAGCCTACCTGCACGATGATGCCGCGATCGCGCGCCAGCATGCGCCGCAGCGCCGACAATGTGCCGTTCACGGTCCCGAGATAGGTGACTTCGGTGACGCGGCGGACTTCGTCCGGCTGCAGGAGGGCGACGGGCGAGAAGACCGTCACCATCGCATTGTTGACCCAGACGTCGATCGGGCCGAGCTGTGACTCGACGACGAAGGCGGCGCGCTCGACCGCTTCCGCATCGGCCACATCCACCGGAATGGCGAGCGCGCGGCGGCCGTAGCTCTCAACCTCGGTACGCGCGTTCTCCAGTGCATCGGCGTTGCGTGCAAGCAGCGCGACGTCCGCGCCGCTGCGCGCGAACTCGCGAGCTGCCGCTCGACCGACTCCAGCGCTGGCGCCGGATATCACGACTACTCTGTTGTTGTGCCTGCCAAGCAAGTGCACATGGCCCGTCACTGCGCCACCAGGGCGTACCCAGCGCGAACGCGTGTGCGCAGCCATGGTTCCGCCATCGCACGCCAAGGACGTACTGCGGGACGGGATCATTGCTTGCGGGGCTCATCCGACGCGTTACATGAGCTCGAGCGAGACCCTTTCCGGCGACCTGACCGAGTCGCAGCACCGCAGCCGCGCGCTCTCGCTGACGGCACACCATGCTTCGCGCGCGCATCACGACGCCGGGTCGATCGTACTCGCGGGGTCCGGCATGACGCTCGTGAGCAACACCCGCGGCGATATTCCCAGGGAGCATGCCGACGGCCAGGGATTGGGCCTCTTCTACCTCGACACGCGCTTCCTCAGCGCGTACGAGCTGACTCTCAACGGCGTACCGCTCGTGCCGCTCTCCAGCCACGAGGGGGGCGGCGCCTGGACCTTTCACGAGCTTGGCAATCCGCCGCTGCAGAGCGAGGCCGGCGGATGCATCGCCCCCCATACGATCCGCGTCCGCCGCGACCGGGTCGTGGCCGAGGGTGCCATCGACGACATCATCGCCATCACCAACTTCGGTGCGGCGCCGGTGCACCTGTCGCTGATGCTGGCGTTCGCGGCGGACTTCACCGATATCTTCGTCGTGCGCGGTATCGCCGAGCGGCCCCCGCCGACCGCTTTGCCGGCACGACTCGCAGACATGCGGCAGGTGGAGTTGCGCGCCACGGCGCGCGACGGAACCGAGCAGGCGACGCTCCTCGGCTTCTCGCTGTCGGCCAGTCGCCTCACCGGCGAAACCGCGCGGTTCGATCTCGACCTGGACTCGGGCCAGAGTCGCGAACTCGTCGTCGGCATCGCGCCGCGCCTCGGTCCGGCAGCCGCGGCCGCAGGCGACGGTGCAGGTCACGACGCCCGCGCGCTCCTGCGCGAGCGCGAGCGCGAAGGCCGCGAGTGGCTCGAGTCCTGCGCCGAGGCGCGTGGCCACCCGGTGCTGGAGAGCGTCGTGCGGCGAAGCCTGCTCGACCTGAAACTCCTGCGCACGCCATTGCACGGCGGCTATCACTACATCGCCGGCGGCATTCCCTGGTTCGCCACTCTCTTCGGCCGCGATTCGGCGCTCTCGGCGCTCGAAGTCTGCGGCTTCCGTGCCGCCATCGCCGGCGATACCGCGCGCGTGCTGGCGCGCTATCAGGCGCACCGCCACGATGCGTATCGCGAAGCCGAGCCCGGAAAGATCGCGCACGAGCTGCGCCAGGGGACTCTCGCGCGGCTGGGCGAGATTCCCCAGAGCCCGACCTACTACGGAACCGTCGATGCGACGCCGCTCTTCCTCATTCTCCTCGGGGAGTACCTCGCCTGGACGGGCGATGTCGCATTGATACACGAGTTGCGCGGCAACATCGATGCGGCGCTCGATTGGATCGACCGCTTCGGCGACAGCGATGGCGACGGTTATCTCGATTACCGCGGCGCTTACGGCAATGGACTCGTGAACCAGGGTTGGAAAGACTCGGGCGTTGCCATCGTCAATGCCGACGGCTCGCTGGCCACACCGCCGATCGCGCTCTGCGAGGTGCAGGGGTATGTCTACCGCGCGTGGCTCGCGGCCGCCAGACTCCTGAACCTGACGGGCGAAGCGGCGCGGGCACGCTCGCTCATCGAGCGTGCGGCGGCATTGCGCGAGCGCTTCGAGCGTGACTTCTGGTCGCAGCGCCTCGGGTGCTACGTGCTCGCCCTGCAGGCGGGCGGCCGGCCCGTGGAAGTGATCGCCTCCAACGCCGGCCAGGTGCTCTGGAGCGGGATCGCCTCAGCGGAGCGCGGCCGTGCCGTCGCGCAGCGATTGATGCAGGACGACATGTTCAGCGGCTGGGGCATCCGCACGCTTTCGAGCCGCGAGCAACGGTACAACCCCCTCAGCTACCAGCTGGGCAGCGTCTGGCCGCATGACAATGCCCTCATTCTCGCGGGCCTGAAGCGGTACGGCTGCGACGAGGAGGCCGAGCGGGTGTTTGCGGCGCTGCAGGACGCGGCCGCGGGCTTCCGCGGGCATCGTCTGCCGGAGCTTTATGCCGGGCTGGAGCGCGGCCCGGACGAGGGGCATCCGGTGCGCTATCCTGTGGCCTGCAGCCCGCAAGCCTGGGCGGCGGCCGCCATGCCGTACGCGCTGGTGAGCCTGCTCGGACTCGAGCCCGATGCGCCCGGGGAGCGCTTGCGGATCGTGGACCCCAAGCTTCCACGCGGCATGGATCGGCTGGCGCTCAACCGGGTTCGTGTGGGGCAGGCCCGGGTCGATCTCGGCTTCCTGCGCTCTTCCGATGACAATATCGGCGTGAGTTGGACGGTTCGGGAGGGCCCCCTGGTCGTGGAATCGGTGCCACGCGGGAGCGATTCCGCAAACTGAGTCACACCGGTACCATAGGCTCAGCCTTGAGCAGGAGTTCCGGCGTGCCGCCCGAGAATGCGACCACAGCCCAGAAGACCGCGCGTTACATCCTCATCGGTGCGCTGGTGCTCGCCGGCGCATGGATGCTCCGCCATTTCATTGCGGCGCTCTGCTGGGCCGTGGTGCTGGCGATCGCCACCTCTTCCGTGTACGACCGCTGGCTGGCGAAGTTTCATGGCAGGCGGCGCCAGGTCTGGGCGGCACTGACCTTCACCATCTTCGTCGGCATGGTGTTGGTGATCCCGCTCGTCTACGGCGGCGTCGTCGCTGGACGGGAGGCGATCTCCATCACGCGGGAGTTTGCCGCGTCGGTTGGCAACGGACCGCCGCCACTGCCGTCATGGATGCAACAGATACCGTGGTTCAGTCACTGGGTGCGCGAGGTGTGGGTGCAGTACCTCGGTCCCGGCGGGGGCGCCGCTACCGGACGCGTCCACGCCAGTCCCACGGTCATCGAGTGGACGCGGATCGTCGGCGTGCAGGTCGCACGGCGCATCGTCACGCTGGCCTTCACCGTGCTCACACTCTTTTTCGTTTACCTCAATCGTGACGGCCTGAGCGTGCAGGTTCCGAAAACGTTCCGCCGCGTGTTCGGCCCCGCAGTCGACCGGCTGCTGCGGCGCGTGGTGTCGGCCATCCGGGCCGCGGTGGATGGCATCGTGTTCGTGGCGGTCGGCGAGGGGGCTATCATGTGCGCCGTCTATGCGCTGGCGCACGCGCCGCACCCCATCCTGTCAGGTGTCATCACCGGTGTGTTTGCCACCATCCCGTTCGCCGCGCCGCTCGTCTTCGGCACGGTCGCCGTGGTGTTGGTGGCGCAGGGCTCCATCGGCGCCGCCGTCGTGGTGGCCGCGGCCGGGACTCTGGTGCTCTTCATCGCCGATCATTTCGTCCGTCCCGTGATCATCGGCGAGGGCGCGAAGCTGCCGTTCCTCTGGGCGCTGCTCGCCATCCTGGGCGGGGTGGAGTCCTTCGGGCTGGTCGGCATCTTCATCGGCCCGGCGCTGATGGCGGCCCTGCTGTCGCTCTGGCGCGGCTGGCTGGAGGAGATGGAGGCCGACGACGGCTCCGGTTAATCGGGCGATCGGCCGGCCGTGCAACAGGGCCTCGGGGACGTCCGTTCCCTCTACGGTTACGCTGATGCTGGCGCCTGCGCGGATTTCGCGGGTGCGGCCTTCGTGGTGGGTTCCGTGGTGATCCGCGCCCACATGCGCTCCACCTGGTCGCGCGCCAACAGGGACCTCGGCAGAGACGCCTGCGCGGTTGGCTCGCCGATCACGCCGTTGACGCGCAGGACCGCGAGCGCGCCGACAATACGGCCGAAGCGCAGCGAGCGGCCAATGGGCTCGATGGGCTCGGACTCGCCCCCCTGCTGCTCGAGAGCGGCGAGGCTCGCTCCGGAGAGCTCCCAGCTGGCCCCAATGCGCCGCGCGACCTGCGCGGAGTGAGACTCGAGGAGAGTCGCGATGACTCCCGCGTCGGGGCGCAACGTGCCGTTCGATGCGGCTTCGTAACGCTCCAGCACCGCCTGAAAGAGCACCACATCGGCCAATCCCCACACCAGACTCAACAGCTCGGCGGCGAACGGGTCGGCTCTTTCCGCCATGGCCGCATGGACGACGGCCGCGTTCGCGGAGCGCCAGGCGTGCTCCCAGACAGTGTGCGCAAACCGTGGAAACGGCCCGCCGGCAACCCGGAAGATCGGCTGCATCGCCGCGGCCGCAATCAGCGAGCGGATGCCTTCGCTGCCCAGCAGCACGACGGCGCGGTCGATGCTTTCGACCGGCCGGTCGGTCACCCGGTAGAAGGAGCTGTTGGCCATCTCGAGCAGGCTTCCGACCAGCGACGGGTCGCGCCGGATGATGGCCGCGAGCTCGCGCCGCGGAGCGGCATCGTCGTTGGCGGCCCGGATGAGCTGTGGCAGCAGGCGAGGGCGGCGGGGCGCCAGCTGCCGCAGGGTCGCGCTGTCTTCGGTGGCAGCGATCACCGCCGCCGCGATGGCTGCATGCTGAGCCGCGGGCTGCCGGGACAGGGAGGGGGCGTCGAGGGCGAGCTGTCGCAGCCTGCCCATCGCCTGGGCAGGGGCGAGCGGCGGTGCATCCTGCGCCGGCACGGCGGCCTGCGGCGACAGCAACTGCTGCAGATCCCGGGGCCCGAGCAGGATCTCGACCGGCGGCGCCGCCTCGGTGGGCGCTCCCGCCCTGATCCTGGAGATGGCCGCCACCGCCGCCGCGAGCGCGAGCAGCACTGTCAGTAATCCGATCAACATGTCGGCAGCCGACCCCCGAGAGTTCCATCGACAGTCTGATACCCATGTTTCGGCACGCACGCGCACGGGTACTGCGGAACTGTCGTTTCTGTGACCCGGCTCACACTTCCGGGGACGTGGCCGCTCAGTCGAAGGCGAGATAGATGCTGTAGCTCGCGATCAGCACGATGAGCACCGCCGACACGACCAGTTCCGCGCGCACGCTCTGCGCCGGCAGCGTCCGCGGATCGTCTATCCGGGCCGTGGTCCTGGCGAAGCGCACCGTGGCGAGCGCGATCAGCGCGATGCCGCCGCAGATGAACGCCAGCCCCTCGTAGCGCCCGAGTCCGCCGGACAGCCGCTCGAGCCGCAGGCGGTTTCCGAGGCTGGCCGTGTCCGCCAGGGTGAGCACGAAGAGATTGAATTTCTCGATGACGAAGCCGAATGCGATCACCGCGATCCCGGTGCGCACCCAGGCGAGAAAAGTACGCTCGTTCGCGGCGTGGTCGCTGAAGCTTTGGATCATGTTCCCCTCCAGGTGGTGTTCGTTGGGGCGGCGCTCGCGCTCCTGTCCCGGCACGCCGCGGCGATGAAGTTGTGCACCACAGCCGAGCCCTCATCCGTGCGGTAGGCGATGCCGAGCAGCGCATGCAACGGCTCACCGCGCAGCGGCAGGTAGGTGACCGCGCGCGCCTGCAGACAGCGCATGCTGTCGGGGACGATCGAAATCCCGAGCGATGCGGCCACGAGGTTGATGGTCGAGGAGAGCTGCGGGGCGTACTGGCCGACCCTGGGTGTGAACCCGGCCGCTTCGCAGGCGGCGATCACGGTATCCGCCAGCCCCGGGCGTACGGTGCGCGGATAGAGGATGAAGGTCTCCCCCGCCAGTGCGCCGAGCTCGACCTGTTGCCGCCCGGCCAGCGGGTGCCCGCTCGGGACGGCGACGACCAGCGGCTCCTTCTCCAGCAGATCGAGCGTCAGCCCGCGCTCCGCGGGCAGCGGTGGCCGTACGAAGGCGGCATCGATGCGGCCTTCGCGCAGGGCGATGATCAGGTCGGTGGAGGGATGCTCCTCGAGCGACACCTCCGCCGCCGGATAGTCGGTGCGGAAGGCGCGCAGCGACGAGGTCACCAGCGAGTTGAACGAGGCGGACTCCGTGAATCCCACCCGCACGCGCCCGGTGGCGCCCGTCGCCGCCCGCCGTGCTGCCTGGACCGCGCTGCGGGCATCGCCCAGGATGCGGGCCGCCTCGGCGGCGAAGATCCGTCCGGCGTCGGTGAGCTCGATGCGATAGGCGGAGCGGTCGAGGAGGGTCACCCCGAGCTCCGCTTCCAGGGCCTTCACCTGCTGGGTGAGGGGCGGCTGGGAGATGCCGAGCCGCTCCGCGGCGCGGGTGAAATTGAGCTCCTCGGCGACGGCCAGGAAGTACCTGAGGTGGCGCAGCTCCATAACGATACTTTTCTCATATAGAGATGCCATCTTCAACGTATTTTCTTTGGCATCTTGGCCCGACTACAGTGGGGTGATGTCGCATCCAGAAGAGCCGGCCACGACGGGGCCGAGAGCCAAGAAATCCGTCGCGCTATCCGGCGTCGTAGCCGGCAACACCGCGCTCTGCACCGTGGGCCGCACCGGCAACGACCTGCACTATCGCGGCTACGACATTCTCGAGATCGCCACGCGCTGCGAGTTCGAGGAAATCGCCCACCTGCTCATCCACGGCAAGCTCCCGACGCGCGCCGAGCTCGCCGCCTACAAGAGCAAGCTCAAGGCATTGCGCGGCCTGCCCGCCGCGGTGCGCACGGTGCTCGATGCGGTGCCCGCCGGCGCGCATCCGATGGACGTGTTGCGTACGGGCGTGTCCGCGCTCGGCTGCGCGCTGCCGGAGAAGGATGACCATGCCGCCGCGGGCGCCCGCGACATCGCCGACCGGCTCATCGCCTCGCTGGGCTCGATGCTGGCCTATTGGTATCACGTGAGCCACAACGGGCACGCGCTCCCCGTCGAGACGGAAGACGACTCGATCGGCGGCCACTTCCTCCATCTGCTGCACCGCCGCCCGCCGCCCGCTTCGTGGGTGCGCGCGATGCATACGTCTCTCATCCTGTACGCGGAGCACGAATTCAACGCCTCGACCTTCACCGCGCGCGTCATCGCGGGGACCGGCTCCGACATGTACTCCTGCATTGCGGGCGCGATCGGCGCCTTGCGCGGCCCGAAGCACGGCGGCGCCAATGAAGTGGCGTTCGAGATCCAGAAGCGCTACGACAGCCCCGATGCGGCCGAGTCCGATATCCGCGCGCGCGTCGCCAACAAAGAGGTCGTCATCGGCTTCGGGCATCCGGTGTACACGGTGTCGGATCCGCGCAACCAGGTGATCAAGGAAGTGGCGCGCGGGCTGGCGGAGGAAGCCGGCGACATGAAGATGTTCGCCATCGCCGAGCGCATCGAGTCGGTGATGATGGACGCCAAGCGGATGTTTCCCAACCTCGACTGGTTCTCCGCCGTTTCCTATCACATGATGGGTGTGCCGACCGCGATGTTCACGCCGCTGTTCGTCATCGCGCGCACCACCGGCTGGGCCGCGCACGTGATGGAGCAGAGGGCCGACGGCAAGATCATCCGCCCGGCGGCCAACTATGTCGGGCCGGAGCCGCAGCGCTTCGTGCCGCTCGACAAGCGTTCCTGAGCTCGCCAGACATCATGTCCTCATCCCAAAGCAGCAACCGGCCCGCGCCGGACCGGGTCCTCACCGATATCGCCGACTACGTGCTCGGCGCCGACCTGCAGAGCGATCTCGCCTACGAGACGGCGCGCTACTGTCTGCTCGACACCCTGGGCTGCGGGCTGGAGGCGCTCGAGTATCCGGCCTGCGCCAAGCTCCTCGGCCCCATCGTGCCGGGCACGGTGGTGCCGAACGGCGCCAGGGTGCCGGGTACGCAATTTCAGCTCGATCCGGTGCAGGCCGCATTCAACATCGGGGCCATGATCCGCTGGCTCGATTTCAACGATACCTTCCTGGCGGCGGAGTGGGGCCATCCCTCGGACAACCTGGGCGGCATCCTCGCGACGGCCGACTGGCTGTCGCGCCAGGCGGTCGCCGCCGGCCGCAAGCCGCTTCTCATGAAGGATGTGTTGACGGCGATGATCCGGGCACACGAGATCCAGGGCGTGATCGCGCTCGAGAACAGCTTCAACCGCGTCGGGTTGGATCACGTGGTGCTGGTGAAGGTGGCTTCGACCGCCGTCGTCGGACGCCTCCTCGGACTCTCGCGCGAGGAGATCGTCAACGCGCTGTCGCTCGCCTGGGTGGACGGGCAGAGCCTGCGCACCTACCGGCACGCGCCCAACACGGGCTCGCGCAAGAGCTGGGCGGCGGGCGATGCGACCAGCCGCGCGGTGCGTCTCGCGCTCATCGCGAAGACCGGAGAGATGGGTTATCCATCGGTGCTCAGCGCCCGGACGTGGGGCTTCTACGACGTGCTCTTCAAGGGGCAGCCGTTCAAGTTCCAGCGCGGCTACGGCTCCTACGTGATGGAGAACGTGCTCTTCAAGATCTCCTTTCCGGCGGAATTCCACTCGCAGACCGCGGTGGAGGCGGCGATGCAGCTGCACGAGCGTCTGCGCGCGCTGGGTCGCAGCGCCGACGACATCGAGCACATCCGGGTGCGCACCCACGAGGCCTGCATCCGCATCATCGACAAGAAGGGACCGCTCGCCAACCCCGCCGACCGCGACCACTGCATCCAGTACATGATGGCGGTGCCGCTTCTCTTCGGCCGCCTGACGGCCGCCGACTACGAGGACGAGGTCGCCCGCGATCCGCGCATCGACGCTCTGCGCGCGCGGATCGAGTGCGTGGAGGACCCGCAGTTCACGCGCGATTACCTCGATCCGGAGAAGCGCTCCATCGCCAACGCGGTCACCGTCAAACTCAAGGACGGCCGCACGCTCGATGAGATCGTCGTGGAGTACCCGATCGGACACCGCCGGCGGCGGCAGGAAGGCATCCCGCTGCTGGTCGCGAAGTTCCGGCGCAATCTCGCGCGGCGCTTCCCGGAGAAGCAGCAGCAGGTGATCGCGGAGCTGTCCCTCGAGCACGCGCGTCTCGAACAGACGCCGGTCAACGAGTACGTCGACCTTTATACCATCTGAACTTCGGGCGCCATCATGAGCATCTATCTCGTCGGGCAGAATCTGCCGGCGGAGCCCGCGGGCCGGCGCTTCGCCGCGCTCATTCGCCGTGGCGGCATCGTGCGGATGCCGGGCGCCTACAACGGGCTGGCGGCTCTGCAGGCGAAGCGGCAGGGTTTCGAGGCTCTGTATCTCTCCGGCGCCGCCGTCAGCGCCTCCATGGGGCTGCCGGACCTCGGCATCATCACGGTGGAGGATGTCTGCTTCTTCATTCGCCAGGTGAGCCGTGCCTCGGCCCTGCCGGTGTTGGTCGACGGCGATACGGGCTATGGCGAGGCCCTGAACGTGATGCAGATGGTGCGCGCATTCGAGGATGCGGGCGCCGCCGCCGTGCACATCGAGGATCAGCTGCTGCCGAAGAAATGCGGCCATCTGAACGACAAGAAGCTCGCCGCGCCCGAGGACATGGCGGCCAAGATCGCCGCCGCGGCGCGTGCGCGCCGCCATCTTTACATCATTGCTCGCACCGACGCCGCGGCGAGCGAAGGGCTCGACGGCGCCGTGGCGCGCGCCAAGCGCTATCTCGATGCGGGGGCCGACGCCATTTTCCCGGAGGCGCTGACCACCGCGGAGATGTTCCGCGAGTTCGCGCGCCGCGTCGACGCACCGCTGCTCGCCAACATGACGGAATTCGGCCGCACGCCGTACTTCACGGCCGCGGAGTTCGAGGCCATGGGTTACCGGATGGTGATCTGGCCGGTGAGCGCGCTGCGGATGGCGGCCAAAGCCCACGAGCAGCTCTATGCCACCATCCGACGCGAGGACGGACCGCGCAGCCTGATCGGGCAGATGCAGACCCGGCAGGAGCTGTACGAGACGATCTCTTATGCGGATTACGAGGCGCTCGATGCCTCGATCGTCAGGACTGTCCTTCCCTAGAACACCCGGGGCGCGAGGCCCTCAGGGCTCCTCCCGCGGTTTGGCCGCGGGAAGAGGCTACTTCGCCCGAGTGGTGTGACTGAGCAATACTTCGACCGAAAAGCCGAAAAGCAACACGCCCGTCACAATCATCTGGGCCAACACAATGTCCACGATGGACCTCCTTTCAACTTGCGCGCGCAGTGTAGGCAGGCGCGCGCAGGATTGAAATTCCCTGCGTGGGAGCCGTGCAAATACTCCTTTGGAGGTAGTGTCGGCTACTCACCGACGACCTGATCACGGATGCTGACCGTCCTGGCGTTCTCGATGTGCGAGCGCATGAGGTCGGCCGCGCGCTGGCTCTGGCCGGCCTCGAGGGCGTCGAGAATGCCGAGGTGCTCTTCGATGATGGCCTGGACGCGCTCGATGCCGTACTTCCACTGGTAATTGAGGAAGCTGCGCACCTGGTTCTGGCGCCGGATGGCATCCAGCAGGTAGCGGTTGCCGGAGCAGCGGGCGAGCTGCTCGTGGAAGTCCGCGTTCATGGCGAAGAAGTCCACCGCGAGGGTCTTGCGCCAGGCCTTGCGCTTGAACGCGAGGTGGCGCGAGCGTGAAGCACTCGCCCATTGCCGGTCGAGCGTGAAGCCGGGCTGCAGCAGCTGCCCGGGCTCGACCATCTGGCGGAACGCGTAACTCTCCTCCTGCGCGGCGATCGAGTCGATGGATGCGGTGAACCTCCAGCCGTGTCCACGCTTGCGCTCGACCAGCCCGAGCTCGCAAAGGCGGCGCAGCACACGGCTGACGGTCGGGAGCTTGGCGCCGAACAGGCGCATCAGCTCCTGCTGCGTACAGTCGGCCGGCAGGCGGCCGGCATTGCGGGCTTCGGCGATGGCGATGAAGAGCTCCCGGTCCTCCTCTTCACGGGCGTTCAGCGACTCGACTTCGGGTACCGTGCTGACCGGTCCCCGCAGGACGAAGCCGCGATGGGTTCGGGCCTGCAGCGCACCCTGCGCGGCGAGGAGCTTGAGCGCGCCGCGGATGGGGGTGCGTGAGACGCCGAATTGCCGACAGAGCTCCTGCTCGACCAGGTGATGTCCCGTGCCGGCGCCCAGGTCCTTGAGATGTCGCAGGATGCGGCCGGCGAGCTCCATCTGTAGGCGGCTGGCGCCTGAAGCGCCATCCGCGATCGGTTCCGGCGTCGCCGCGCCGGCGCGCTTGCGGATCATCTGCGTCAGCATCCCCGAGCCGTCCACTCTGCTCAGCGTCGCTAGTGTAACTCGGCGCCCGGCCGTCCTTGGCGCCAAGTCATCTGCGCAGGATCAGCCGCACCGCCTCGCCGGCACGGACGAGCTCAGGGTGAGCGCCGCTCCTCCCGTCGCGAGCATTGTGCGGGACGCGCATCATTGCCGCCGCCAGTCGCCTGGAAGGCCTGGACCTGCCGGCTGAAGCAGCTCACGACGGAAGCGAGCCGCAGCAGAGCGGCGCTGCCGAGCTCGAGATACTCACCGCGCCGGCGCTGCGTACCGCTGTCCGCGCGCGGAGAATCGGCCTGCGCGGCATCGAGACAGGACGCGTACGCCGCCACCTGTGCGCTGTACTCGCTCAGGTTGTCGCGCGCCGCGCTCATCTCGTCCTGGCTGGCGTGACTGCCGTCCGGTATGGCGAATTCCGGCTGTGGCGCGGGTCCGCAGTCGGCGTGCGCCCAGGGCGCCGCGCCGGCACAGAGCAGAATGCCCGCGGCGATCGTCAAGGTTCTGGTCATCGGATCTCATCCCCAATGTTGGTGTTATTTCAGCAAGCGCGCACGGTGCGGCCGCGGCGCTTTGTTCTTTGCAGTCCTCACCGCGCTGCCCGCAGGCAGGCGGTCCCTTCGAACGGGACTGTAGCACGCGCGCGGCGGCCCGGGAGAGCGGCGCGCGCCCGCGGACGCACGTCGCATTATGTCATCGACCCGGCGCAACTCACCCTTAAGGGGGAGGCGCCGCGCCGCAAATTATCGATAATTGACGCAGCTCCCCTCGCGGCACCGTCCGCCGGCTTCCGGTCGAACCATGTGGATCATTCAGGTAGCGCTGCGGCGCCCCTATACCTTCATCGTTCTCGCGCTGCTGCTGCCGATCCTCGGCGGCCTGGTGATCTTCGGCACCCCGCTCAAGCCGGGGATGCCCACGGACATCTTTCCCGAAATCCGTATCCCGATCATCGCCGTCACGTTCACGTATAGCGGCATGCCGCCCGATGAGATGTCGGGACGCATCACCGGTCAGATCGAGCGGTACGTGACGACGCTCGTGAACGACGTGCAGCACGTCGAGTCGCAGAGCTATCCCGGAATGACGGTGATCAAGCTCTACTTCCAGCCGGGCGTCGACATCAATCTCGCGATGTCACAGGTCGTGGCGTTCTCGCAGCTCTCCCTCAAGCAGATGCCGCCCGGCACGCAACCGCCGCTCATCCTCAAGTTCAACGCCTCGAGCGTGCCGATCATCCAGCTGGCGCTCGCGAGCGACCGGCTCACCGAGGCGCAGGTCTTCGACCTCGGCAACCAGGTCATCCGTTCGCAGATCGCGACGGTGGCGGGCGCGTCCATTCCGTATCCGTACGGCGGCGCCACCCGCCAGATCCAGGTGGACCTCAATCCGGCGGCCTTGCGGGCTCAAGGCCTGGCACCCGAGGACGTGCTCAACGCCATCGCGACCCAGAGCCTCATCGTGCCCGCCGGCACCGAAAAGATCGGGGGCACGGAATACGACGTCAAGCTCAACGCCAGTCCGCTGTCGATCGCTCGCTTGAACGATCTGCCGATCCGCAGTCGCGACGGTACGGTCACGTACCTCCGTGACGTTGCGTTCGTCCACGACGGCAGTCCGCCGCAGACCAACATCGTGCGCGTGAACGGCCGTCGCGCAGTCCTGATGACGATTCTCAAAACCGGTACCGCCTCGACCCTGAGCATCGTCAACTCGATCAGGCAGCGCCTGCCCTACGTACGCGAGTTGCTGCCCGAAGGCACCTCGGTCACTCCGACGGGGGATCAGTCGGTCTTCGTCCGGGCCGCGGTGCGCGGTGTGGTCATCGAGGCGGTGATCGCCGCCGCGCTCACGGCGCTCATGATCCTGCTGTTCCTCGGGACGTGGCGCAGCACGCTGATCGTCACCATTTCCATTCCGCTGTCGATCATCTCGTCGATCATCCTGCTGAATGCGCTCGGCGAGACGATCAATCTGATGACCCTGGGCGGTCTCGCGCTGGCGGTCGGCATTCTGGTGGACGACGCCACCGTCACCATCGAGAACATCAACCGCTTTCTCGAGGAAGGGCAGGCCGTGGAGGCGGCGATCGTGGCGGGTGCGCAGCAGATCCTGCTGCCGGCGTTCGTCTCGATGCTCGCGATCTGCATCGTGTTCGTGCCCATGTTCCTGCTCTCCGGCGTGGCGCGCTACCTCTTCGTCCCCATGGGCGAAGCGGTCGTGTTCGCGATAGCGACCTCGTTCATCCTCTCCCGTACGCTGGTGCTCACGCTCGCCAAGTATTGGCTGCGGACCGCGGCGCAGGAGCACGCCGCGGCCGCAAGCGCGGGCGCACTCAAGCGCATGCAGCTGCGATTCGAGGCCGCATTCGAGCGCACACGCGGCCGCTACCGCCTCCTGCTCGAGGCGGCGCTGCGCCGCCGCGCGACGTTCATCCCGGTCTTTCTCCTGGGCGCGGCCGCCTCCCTCCTGATCTATCCGACGCTCGGTCGCAACTTCTTTCCGGATGTCGATGCCGGACGGATCAAGCTGCACGTCCGGGGCCCGACCGGCATGCGGGTCGAAGACACCGCCGCCCTGGTCGATCGCGTGGAAGCGGCGCTGCGGCAGGTGATCCCGCCGGATCAGATCGCGAGCGTGGTGGACAACGTCGGTCTGCCGGTTTCCAGCATCAACATGACCTACAACAACTCGGGCACGATCGGCAGCAGCGATGCCGACATCCTCATCGGGTTGTCGGCCGATCATGCGCCGACCGCGGCATACGTGGCGAAGCTGCGCAGCGTGCTGCCGCAGGAATTCCCGGGAACGAGCTTCGCCTTCCTGCCGGCGGACATCGTCAGCCAGATCCTCAACTTCGGCGCGCCGGCACCCATCGACGTGCAGGTGATCGGTCCGAGCCCGCGCAATCCGCAGCTCGCCGATGGGCTGCTCGACTCGCTGCGCCACGTGCCCGGACTCGCCGACCTGCGCCTCGGCCAGGTCTTCAATCTGCCGGAGCTCGAGGTGCACACCGACCGTACGCGCGCCGAGCAGCTCGGTATCACGCAGTCCGATGTGGCCAACAACCTGCTGCTCGCGCTCTCGGGCAGCGGACAGGTGGCGCCGACTTTCTGGCTCAACCCGCAGAACGGCATCTCCTACCCGCTCGTGGCGCAGACGCCCCAGTACCTGATGACCTCCCTCCAGGATCTGGAGACCCTGCCGATCGACGCTCCGGGAGGCACGCAGATTCTCGGCGCCCTGGCCACCATCTCTCGTGGCTTCGGTCCCGCGGTGGTATCGCATTACGACGCGCAGCCGATCATCGACATTTACGGCGCGGTGCAGGGCAGGGACCTGGGTGGGGTGGCCCACGACATCCAGGCGCGCATCGCGAAACTGAACGGCAAGCTGCCGCGCGGCACCCGCGTCGTCATGCGCGGGCAGGTGGAGACGATGCTGCAGTCATACACCGGCCTCGGCGTGGGCCTCATCGGCGCGGTCCTGTTGGTTTACCTCTTGATGGTGGTCAACTTCCAGTCGTGGACCGACCCGTTCATCATCATCGCGGCACTCCCGGCCGCGCTGGCCGGAATCGCATGGCTGCTGCTCGCCACGGGCACGACGCTCAGCGTGCCGGCGCTCACCGGCGCGGTGATGGCCGTCGGCGTTGCGACCGCGAACAGCATTCTGGTGGTGAGCTTCGCGCGCGAGAGGCTCGCCGCGGGCGCCACTGCGACGCAGGCAGCGATCGATGCGGGCTTCACGCGCTTCCGTCCGGTGCTGATGACGGCGCTGGCAATGATCATCGGCATGCTGCCCATGGCGCTCGGCCTCGGCGAGGGTGGCGAGCAGAACGCTCCCATCGGCCGCGCCGTCATCGGCGGTCTGGTGCTCGCGACCATTGCGACCCTGCTGTTCGTTCCCTCGGTGTTCACCGCGATACATGAGCGCCGCAAGAGCCTGCCCGCCGGATCCGGCCGCTGAATGAAGTGAGTCAGTCATGGACCAACATGTGATTTCCGAAGACGAGAAGTATGCCTTCGTGCCCGCGGTCAAAGGCGGCTCGCGAGCCGCGCGCGTGGCCACGATCGCAGCTCTCATCGGGCTCGTCGCGCTGGTCTGGACGATCCACGCCCGCGACCAGGCCGCCGCGGCGTTGAGTCGTCAGACCGAGTCGGATCAGGTGCTGGCGGTGGCCACCGCGCTGCCGCAAGCGGACGGCGCGGCAACTCAGCTGGTGCTTCCGGGCAATCTGCAGGCCAACTACGAGGCACCCATCTACGCCCGCACCAGCGGCTATCTGCGGCATTGGTATGTCGACATCGGCGCCCGGGTGCGCAAGGGCCAGCTCCTCGCCGAGATCGACGCGCCCGAGGTCGATCAGCAGCTGCGCCAGGCGCAGGCGGATCTGGCCACGGCCGTAGCCAATCAGAAGATCGCGGACCTGACGGCGGACCGCTGGCGGCGTCTGCGCGCCACGGACTCGGTGTCCCGGCAGGAGGCGGATCAGAAGGTGAGCGCGGCGCAGGCCAGCGATGCGCAGGTTCAGGCGGCGCGCGCCAACGTGGAGAGGCTGCGGGAGCTCTCGGGCTTCGAGCGCATCGTCGCGCCTTTCGATGGCGTCATCACCGCGCGCAACACTGACATCGGACAGCTCATCAACGCCGGCGGCAGCGGCGCGGCTCTCTTCAGCATCGCCGACACGAGCCGGCTGCGCCTCTACGTGCGTGTACCGCAGGACGACTCGGCGGCGATGCAGCGGGGTCTGACTGCCGCGCTGCACCTGCCGGATCGGCCGGATACCGTCTATCAGGCGTCGCTCGATACGACGGCGAGCGCGATCGATCCGGCGACCCGTACCCTCATGGTCGAGCTCCTCGTCGACAACGCCAAGGGGGAGCTCCTGCCGGGGGCGTATGCCGAGGTGCATTTCCATCTGCCGCCGCGGGCCGGCGGCCATTCGTTCCTGCTCCCCGCGAACGTATTGCTTTTCCGCGGGGACGGCCTGCACGTCGCGACGGTCGATGCGCATGACCATGTGGTGTTGAAGGCCGTGACCCTCGGGCGCGACTATGGCTCGCAGATCGAGATCGTCTCCGGGCTGACGGCTGCAGACCACGTCATTCTGAGCCCGCCGGATTCCCTGGTGAACGGCGCGACCGTGCGTGTCGTCAAGCGGAGCGGCCCGGAGGCGTGATGCGGTCGCAGCGGCGGAGGATGAAGAGAAGCCAGGCGGCGCGTCTCGTTGCGGCTGCGGGAGTGCTCGGTGTCATTGCGTCGCTCGGCGGCTGCTCGCTGGCGCCCCGCTACACGCCGCCACAGGCGCCGAAGGTGGAGCATTTCGTCGAAGCCGGCGACTGGATGCGCGCTCATCCCGCCGACGCCGCGCCCCGCGGCGACTGGTGGCAAGCTTTCGACGAGCCGACGCTCGATGAGCTCGAGCAGCGACTGTCCCGCTCCAACCCGGATCTTGAGGCCGCCGTCGCGCGTCTCAGCGAGGCCCGCGCGGTGGCGTTGAACGCCCGATCCGAAGAATTCCCCACCGTCGGTGCGAATGCGTCGGCCGACCGCGAGCGGTCGTCGGCCAATGCGCCGCTCTCCGGCCTGACCGGCCACCAGTCCAGTCCCTACGACGACTTCGCGACCGATCTCAGCTTCGCGTGGGAGGTCGATCTCTTTGGCCGGCTGCGCAATGCCGCCACGGCCGCCCGGGCCGAGGCCCAGGCGAGCGCCGCGGACCTGGCGGGCGTCGATCTCTCCCTGCGGGCCGAGCTCGCTACCGACTACTTCGAGCTGCGCGGCGCGGATGCGACGACCCGGCTGCTCGAGGACGCGGTGCGCGACTATGACCGCGCGTATCAGGTGACTCACAACCGCTATGGCGAGGGCATCGCCGCGGCGACCGATGTCGAGCAGGCGAACACCTTGCGCCAGAGCGCGCGTGCACAACTCGCGGCCGTCCAGCTGCAGCGGGCGCAGCTCGCTCATGCGATCGCGGTCCTGGTCGGCGAGCCGCCGTCGCTCTTCAACATTGCGGCGGGCCCGCTCGCGGGCTCGCCGCCGCAATTCGATCCGGGAGTCCCCTCGACACTGCTCGAGCGCCGTCCCGATGTGGCCAGCGCGGAACGCGCCGTTGCCGCGGCCAACGCGCAGATCGGCGTGGCGCGCGCCGCCTGGTTTCCGGTCTTCTCCCTGAGTGGCGCGGCCGGTTACGAGAGCACGGTCGCCTCCTCGTGGCTGCGGGCCCCGAGCCGATTCTGGTCGGTGGGACCGACGGGGTCGCTGCCGCTGCTCGATGCCGGGGCGCGCCTCGCGGGGACACGTCAGGCGTGGGCGGAATACGACGAGGCGGTCGCCAACTATCGCAAGACGACACTGGTTGCCTATCAGGAGGTCGAGGACAGTCTGGTGGGCCTGCATCGCCTCGCCGAGGAGCGTGCGGCGGACGAGGCCGCCGCCGTCTCGGCCAAACAGTCCGCTTATCACGCGGATCAGCGCTACGCGGCAGGGGTTGCCGATTACCTCGAAGTCACGACGACGCACACCGCGGCATTGCAGGCTGAGCGCGATGCGCTGTCGGCACGGGTCGCGCAGTTCCAGGCCACCATCGCGCTCGTCCGCGCGACGGGCGGAGGGTGGATGGATGGGGCACGTTCACGATGAGCGACGCGGCACCCAAGGGTAAGTGCAGCCGCCGTCGTATCCGCGATGAGCTGGTGACACGTATCCTGGATGGAACCTATCCTGCCGGTACGCGGCTGAAGGAGCTGACGCTGGCGCGCGAGTTCGATGTCAGTCAGGCGCCGGTCCGCGAGGCGCTGCGCGAGCTCGAGGGCTCGGGGCTGGTCGTCAATGAGCGCTATCGCGGCACACGGGTGCGCGCAGCGGACTACCAGGAGATGCGCGAATCCTACGAGCTGCGCCTCATCATGGAGGAGCGCGCCCTGGAGCTCGCCGCGCCGTTCTCCCCCGAGCTGATCGACGAGGTCGCGCTCCGTGCCCGCAAGATGGCGGACGCCGCGGACGCAGCCGATCCGGAGAGCTACATCGACGAGGCGCTCGCGTTCCACCGCCGCATCGTGCAAGCCAGCGGCAACCGCACCTTCCTGACGGTCTGGGACTTCATGCATTGGAACGTCCGCGGCCGTGTGGTCCTGCGCCGCATTGCGAGCCGCGAGGGGCGCGGTCTGAAACCGTTGGTGGACCTGCATCGGGCATTGAGTGCACGGATCCGGGCCGGAGACGTGCCCGGCGCGACCGATAAGGTGCGTGCAATCTTCCGCCGGATCGCCGAGGCGCTGGATACGCCCTGACGGTCGCCTGCGCGTCCGCCGGGCCGTTCCAAAGCGGGACACTGTCGTTCCGCGCCGCGAACGCTGAGCCGGATTTCGGTTGCGAGCGGCATCGCTCGCCACGGCCGCGCCGGCCGCAGGCGAGGTAGACTTCCGGCATGCGCCCGCTCTCATTCCTGGACCGGGAACGCACGGTGGCCGGTCCCGGCTTCAGCCGCTGGATGGTGCCGCCCGGCGCGCTCTGCGTGCACCTGTGCATCGGGCAGGCATACGCCTTCAGCGTGTTCAACCTGCCGATGACTCGCCTCATCGGCATCACCGATTCCGCCCCCGGCGATTGGGACCTCAAGGATCTCGGCTGGATCTTCACACTCGCGATCTTCTTCCTCGGGGTGTCGGCGGCCGTGTTCGGCCGTTGGGTGGAGGAGGGCGGCCCGCGCCGCGCGATGTTCACCGCGGCGCTGTGCTTCGGGGGCGGTTTCCTCGTCTCGGCCGCGGGAGTGTATGCCCATGACATCTGGGTCATCTACCTCGGCTATGGTGTACTCGGCGGCATCGGCCTGGGAGTTGGATACATCGCTCCCGTCTCGACGCTGATCAAGTGGTTTCCCGACAGGCCGGGCATGGCGACCGGGATGGCCATCATGGGCTTCGGCGGTGGCGCGCTCATCGCCTCGCCGCTCTCGGTCTGGCTGATGGCTCGGTTCTCGACCCCCGCGCACGTGGGCGTCGCCGAGACTTTCATCGTGCTCGGCGTTGTCTACTGCCTGTTCATGCTCGTGGGCGCCGCCATCGTCCGGGTCCCGCCTGCCGGTTGGCGGCCCGCCGGCTGGACGCCGCCGGCGCAGGCGCCCAAGCTCGTGACCCGTGCCGATGTCTACGTCTACCGGGCCCTCAGGACCCCGCAATTCTGGCTCATCTGGTGGGTGCTGTGCCTGAACGTCACCGCCGGGATCGGCGTGCTGGGGCAGGCTTCGGCCATGAGCCAGGAGATGTTCCCGGGCAAGGTGAGCGCCATCGCGGCCGCGGGCTTCGTGGGTCTCATGAGCCTCTTCAACATGGCGGGGCGGTTCTTGTGGGCGTCGGCTTCCGACCTGATCGGACGCAAGAATACTTACTTCTGCTTTTTCATTCTCGGCACGGTGCTGTACGCGTTGGTGCCGACCACCGGCCGGCTGGGCAGCGTCGGCCTGTTCGTGCTTTGCTTCCTCATCATCATCAGCATGTACGGCGGCGGGTTCGCGACCGTACCGGCATATCTCAGGGACATGTTCGGCACGCGTTATGTCGGCGCCATTCATGGGCTGCTGATCACCGCCTGGTCCGCGGCCGGCGTATTCGGCCCGGTGCTGGTCAACTACATACGCGCGTACGAGATCGCGCACGGCGTGCCGAAGGCTGACGCCTACAACGTAACGATGTACGTCATGGCGGCTCTGCTGGTGGTCGGCTTCTTCTGCAATCTATTCATCAGCCCCGTGCACGAGCGTCACCACATGACCGCGTTGCCGGGAGATGCGACGCTGGTAACGCAGTGAGCGTGGAGGCTGCACGCATGTCGAGCCAACCCCCGGGCGGCACTCGCGCCATCAAGCTGATACTGGCCTGGAGCTTCGTCGGCATCCCGCTTCTCTGGGGCGTGGCGCAGACGCTGCGCAATGCGTTGAAGCTCTTTCAGTAGGTCAGCGCGTCCGCTCCTCGATCTTGCGTGCCAGCGCGGCGATCTCGTCCAGGTCCATTTCCTCGTTGATGGTGATCTCCGGCTGCTCCGCTTGCTGCAGCGGGGCGGTATTCCTGCCGCCGGACGGCGCCGCGCGCGCCGGCGCATGAGAGGTCGTCGCCTTCGGGACATTGACGACTCTGACGAGCTCGTCGGTGGCGGCGGCCCGTGCGGCTGGCGGACGGACCCAGTCGGTCTTCTGCTCCATCCAGCGCTGGTAGCGGTCGAAAGTCCACATCCCATCCTCGCCGCCGGCGAGGATGACGTTCGGGATCTGACTGAACTGCCCCGCCCGCAGCGTTCCCTTCGCGGCCGAGCTGGCGAGCAGCATCTCGCAGCGCGGCACGCGCAGATGATGCGCCGGCAGGAAATCCAGGCGCTGACAGACCACACCGACCAGCGCATCGGCGAGCTGCGCACGGATGCTGTTCTGGATCTCCGCGGGAAACGACATGCAGATGCGGCTCAGCGCTTCGCCGCAGCTCGCCGAATGCATCGTGGCGAGCACGAGGTGGCCGGTCTCCGCGGCGTTGAGCGTGAGGCGGATGACCTCCGGGGTGCGCATCTCGCTCATCACGAGCACGTCCGGATTCTCGCGCAACGCATCGATGACGGCCTGCTCGAAGGTGGGCGAGTGGGTCGGAATCTCGCGCTGGCGGATGAAGGAGCGCCGGTTGGTGAAGAGGTATTCGAGCGGGCTCTCCAGCGTGATGATGTTGCGCGCGCGCGAGGTGTTGAGCTCCTCGATCAGGGCTGCGAGCGTCGTCGACTTGCCGCTGCCCGTAGGCCCCGAGATCACGGCGAGACCGCTCTCGGCCTCGATGAGCTGGCGCAGATCCTGGTGCAGGTTGCAGGCGCGAAGATCGCTGACCGCCGGTGCGAGCAGCCGCACGGCGATGGCGATGCCGCGGATGGTGCGAAAGAGGCTGAGGCGGCTGCGCATGCCCGCCGTCGCGATCGATACGTCGGCGGACCCCCGCTCGAGGAACTGCGTCCAGGCCTCGCCCAGCAGCTGCCGAGCCGCCTCCAGGATGCGCTGCGCGGGGATCGGCTCTCCGACCGGCGCGAGCTCGCCTCTGACGCGCGCGACCAGCGGAGTGCCGGCCTCCAGGTGCAGATCGCTCGCACCGAGCTCTCGCCCCTTCTGGATCCAGTCCTTGAGCGACATGCCTGCCTCCACGGACGCCCGTGCCGGGCACAGTGCCCGCAGGCAGCGTACCCTCCTTCCTCGCTACCGGTCCAGCGGAGCCGCTGCGGGGTAGCGCCTCACTGAGACACGACCCGCTGCGGCGCCGCGCCTCAGATCCCGACGAGCGCGGCTGCCGCTGGGGCGGGACCGGCGGGGCGGCATCGCTCAGCGCCACCGCAAGCCCAGGATCAATTGACGCAACCGGTCTGGCTCGTGCGCTTGGGAGGAGCAAGCCCCAGGCGTGACAGGCTGTCGCGCAACGCTTGCGTCCCATCCGAGCTGACGATCGTCGCGACATAACCGTCCGGGCGAACCAGCGCCCAGTCGCCGGGCTCGAGGTCGTAGGCTTGGCGGATGTGTCCACCGTCGTCCTCGAGGTCACCGCCGCGGCCGATGCGGCGCACCTGAAGGCCGGTGTAGGGTATGACGGGAGCTTCGGCGCCGACCTCATAGCCGAGCAACGTGGCTTGTGGGCCGCGAAACACCTCGAACAGCCGTGTTGGTTGACCGCCTGCGCCGCGGCAGGGCGCATCCGGCGCCCGCGCCCCCGCCGGCAGACTGCCGTCGCGACTTCGCATCTCCCGCGTCAGCGGCGAGTCGGGATAGCCCAAGTCGAGCTGATGGCTTTCGCGGCCGCGCCGCCGCTCGCCCGTGTGCAGCAGTCGCGCCGACAGAGCGAGTACCCCGGCGGCAATCGGCCGGCGTTCCTGCTCGTAGCTGTCGAGGAGCGACTGCGGCGCGCCGTCGAGCACGGCTGCGAGCTTCCAACCCAGGTTATATGCGTCCTGGATGCTGGTGTTGAGCCCCTGGCCGCCGGTCGGCGGATGTACGTGGGCGGAGTCGCCTACGAGGAAGACTCGTCCAATACGGTAGCGATCCGCCAGGCGCGTGCTGGGTTGGAAGGCGGAGCGCCAGCGGACTTCGCGCAGGCGGATGTCATCGCGTGCGGTGCGTGCCGCGATCATGGCCGCGAGACCGTCGTCGGAGATGTCAGCGTCGCCCTCGAGCGGTAGCGCCGCCTGCAGCTGGAAGAGCTCGGTTCCCGCAAGCGGACAGAGGGCAATCATCCGGGGCCGGTCCTCGGGGTTCCAGGTGTGCCAGACGTCCCGTCCGAGGCCCTCCAAGACCACATCAGCGACCACTGCGCGCATGGGCAGGGTCTCGCCCGGGAATCCAATGCCGAGGCTCTTGCGCACCGAGCTCGAGCCGCCATCCGCACCGATGAGGTATGAGTACCTGCCCGTCTGCGCTGCGCCCGTGGTGCGGATCGTGGCCTCCACGTCCCGCTCGTTGGCCTCGAAGCGGACCAGCTCCGTCCCGAACTCCACCACGACGCCGAGCTCGGCCAGGCGCTCGCGAAGGATGCCCTCGGTCAATCCCTGCGGCAGCATCACGGGCTGCCCATAGGGTTCCGCCGGACTGGTTGGACGCGACTCCATCATGGTCACGTCCTTCACGCCGTCGGGCCCGTAAACCCTCAGACGCGGATAGGGGCCGCCCCTGCCCGCGATACGGTCGAGCACACCCAGGTCCTCGAGGATTTCCTGGGTGCGCGGCTGGATGCCCTTGCCCCGCGAGCCGCAGAAGGGCGCATCCGCCTTGTCGATGATGCGCACGGCAACGTTGCGACGGGCGAGATCGATGGCGAGGGTGAGGCCGGCAGGGCCGGCGCCGGCGATGAGAATCGCGGCGGCGGGGGAGAGCAGTCTGGACATGATGGGGTCGGGTCTCTAACGTTATTAGAGAAAGAGTCTAATACCGTTAGAGAGCCACATCAACCCTCGAATGCCGTTAGAGTAGCGACCCATGCCCTGTCCGGGCGGAGGAGGTTCGATGCGCGTGGGACGTGAGCCGGTCGTCAGGGCGGGCCTGAAGCTCCTGGGCGAGGTCGGCCTCGAGGGGCTGACGCTGCGGGCCATCGCAGCCGAGCTCGGCGTGCGGGCGCCGACCCTCTACTGGCGCTTCCGCGACAAGCAGGACCTGGTGGATGAGATGGCGAGCCAGGTGCTGGCCGACTATGCCGCGCGTCTGCTGTCGCAGCCACAGCCTGCGACCTGGCCGCAATGGACGCGCCGCTCGGCGCAGAGATTCCGTGCGGAGCTGCTGCGTTACCGTGACGGTGCACGCATGGTGGCGGGGACCTATCTCAAGGAGACTTCCGTCTATGCCGTGATGGAAACGGCGCTCACCACCTTCGCGGCGGCCAAGATCGCTCCGGACCTCGCCGTCGTCTGCCTGAAGACCATCCATGACTACGTCATCGGCTTCACCATCGAGCAGCAGGCGGTCATCTCGCCCGCCGGAGAGCGCGACCCGCGCTACGCGTTGGAGGCGCGCGAAGCGCGCATGGACCCCGCCCGTTACCCTCTGGCCCGCAGCATCGGCGCGAGCCTGTTCAAGGATTACGACCCGATGTTCGAGCGGGGTCTCGACATCATCATCGCGGGTTTCGCCGCGGGGTTGCCGCGTGGCGGCAAGGCATGGCGCGACTTTCGCCGCAGCTCCACCGCGGCCTGACGCATTATACTGGCCGCACTGTAATCTTCCGGGTCGCGGACGCTCGTGCCTTTATATCCAACCTGGGCAGACATCGGTCTTCGCCTCTTCCTGACTGTCCTCGCCGGGGGGCTCGTCGGCGTCAATCGCGGCGTGCGCGGTCACGCCGCGGGCTTGAGGACGACCATTCTGGTGGCGTTGGCCGCCTCAGTCGCCATGATCCAGGCCAACATCCTGCTGCCGGTCGCCGGCAAGACGGCAAGCTCGTTCGGGGTCATGGACCTGATGCGCATGCCGCTCGGCATCCTCACCGGCGTCGGCTTCATCGGGGCGGGAACCATACTGCGCCGCGGCGACATGATCACCGGAGTGACGACCGCCGCGACGTTGTGGATCGTGACGGTCATCGGGCTCTGCTTCGGCGGCGGTCAGCTGGAGTTGGGATGTTGCGCGACGGCGCTCACGGTGCTCACGCTGTGGGCGCTGGTCGTGCTCGATGTGCGCATTCCCCGGGATCATCGGGCGCTCCTGTGCCTCAAAGTCGATCCTGCGTCCTTCTCCGCAGGCCGCCTGGCGCAGCTGATCGCGCCGCTCGGCTGCAGGGCCAGCTTGCGCAAGCAAACGCTGTGCGAGGACTCCGGCAAGATGGAGGTCTGCTTCGAGATCGCCTGGCGGCAGGCCGAGGCCGCCGGACCGCCGCAGGAGCTCATCGCGCTGCTGAACGGGAATTACCCCGTGGCCTCCTTCGAGCTCACTTCAGACAATCACGTCTGAAGGTACGAGTCCACCAGCCTCAGGAGCTCGTGCCGCAAGGTCTGCGACCGCAGCGTGCCCTGACTCGCCGCATCGTGAACCACGCCTGCGAGGGCCGCCGCAAGCACCCGCGCCGTGACGCGACGGTGGGCGGCAATGCCGCGGGTGTTCAGCCTGACGATCGCCTCATAGCGCTGATGCAGCGTCGCCGCGAATCGATCGTGAAGCGCGCCTGACTCTTTCGCGCGTGGGGTCTCTTCGAGCAGCACCCGATGAGCTGCGGGATAGCGACCGTGAACGCTGATCATGCCGTCGACGAGCGCCTCGATGCGACGCGAGCGCGGTAGTGCCTCGTCGGCAGCCGCACGGAGAATGGCGAGCACGTCATCGAAGTGGCGCCGCCGGACGGCTTCGACCAGCGCCAGCTTGTGTGGGAAATACTGGTAGAGCGAGCCGATGCTCACACCGGCCGTCTCGGCCACCATGTTGGTCGAGAGGCCTGCCCAGCCGCGCTCCCCCAGAATGTGAGCCGCGGCCTGCAGGATGGCCTCGATCGTCGCCCGGGAACGCGCCTGTCGCGGCTGTTTGCGCATCGCGGCCGAGCGCGCGGCAATGCGAGCAGAGGAAGAGGTCCGGCGTGCCACAATATGAGCATTGTGCTCGTATTCCTGCAACGCGTCGAGGCGGCCGCGGATCCCTATCGGCGCCGGGATGTGCCGCTCTATCTCGGCACGCGGTTCGCGAGTGAGATCGCGGCCCTGGCGCAATCGGTCGCGATCGGCTGGACCGTCTACCAGCGCTCGCATACGCCGCTCGCGCTCGGCCTGGTGGGCCTGACGCAGTTCGTCCCGATGGGCCTTCTCATGCTGCCCGCCGGGGAGCTGTGCGATCGGCTGCAACCCCGGCGCATCCTCGCGGCCGGCCTCGCTCTGCAGGCGCTCTGCGCCGCAGCCTTCATCCCGCTGTCGCTGCGCACGACGGCTCCGTTGTGGCCGATCTATCCCTTGCTGGCACTATCCGGAGCGGCGCGCGCTTTCGCCGAGCCGGCGGGCCAGGCCTTGCTGCCATTCCTCGTTCCGGCGGAGCGTCTGCCCCGGGCGATCGCGTGGAGCTCTTCGCTCTGGCAGCTCGCCGTGATCGCCGGCCCCGCCCTGGGAGGTCTCGCTTATGTGTGGGGTGCCGCGGGCGCCTACGGGTTTTGCTGCGCGGCGTTTTTCGCCGGCGCGTTCGGCAGCCTGCTCGTCTCGGGTCGACGCTCGGCGCCCGTCGCCTCCGCCACAGTCGCCAATCGCATGGCTCGCGTCGTGGAGGGCATCCGCTTCGTGCGACAGCAGCCCGTGCTCCTCGGCGCAATCTCCCTCGATCTCGTCGCTGTTCTGCTCGGCGGGGCGACGGCGCTGCTCCCCGTCTTCGCGCGCGACATCCTCCAAGCAGGACCTGTCGGTCTGGGTCTCCTGCGCAGCGCGCCGGCCGTCGGCGCGTGCGCGGTCGCACTGTGGCAGGCCCGTTATCCGGCCGAGCGGTCGGTCGGCCTGAAGCTGTTTGCGGCGACCGCGGTGTTCGGCCTCGCCACCGTCGCCTTCGCGCTCTCGACCTCGCTCATCGTCTCGCTCGCGGCGCTGATCCTCGCCGGCGGCGCGGACATGGTGAGCGTCAACATCCGCTCCGCGATCATGCAGCTCGCCACGCCGGATCCCCTGCGCGGCCGCGTGGCGGCCGTCAACATGCTGTTCATCGGCACCTCGAGCGAGCTCGGCGCCTTCGAGTCCGGCGCGCTCGCGGCGCTCATCGGGTCCGTGCCCGCCGTCGTGGCCGGCGGCTTGGGTGCGTTGCTCGCCGCGGGACTGTGGATACGACTGTTTCCGGCGCTGCGGAAAGCCGATGGACCGCCAACGGCTCCCTGAGGGGTGTCAGCCCTCTGGCGGGGCGGCCGAAAGCGCTTGCACCCGCTCACGCACGCGCCGCAGCGCCGGGTGAGCCGTGGAGTCGAGCGCAGCGAGAATGGCGCGGCGCATCGGCGCATCGCCGCCCGCCGCCGCTTTCCAGAACCACTCGGCAGCCCGCTCGGGAAGGCCACGCTCCGTGAGCAGCAGGGCGTGGTTGAACTGTGCGCGAAAGTAGCCGGATCGTGCCGACTGGTAGTACCAGTACGAGGCGTCTTCGGCGCTGCGACGGCAGCCCCAGCCCTCCTCCAGACAGCGGGCGACGATGTTCATCGCCCGCCCATGTCCCTGCGATGCGGCGAGCAGATACCAGCGAAGCGCCTGCGGCCGGTCAGCCGCGACGCCGCGGCCGTCGAACAGCATGTTGCCCAGATTGTACTGGCCCCAGTCATGCCCGCGCTCGGCCGAGGCACGATAGCTCGCCGCGGCGAGCGCCAGGTCGACGGGCACGCCCCAGCCGTTCTCGTGACAGCGGCCGACCATATTCATCGCCTCCGCGTCTTCCTGAGCCGCGGCCCGCGTGAACCACTCGAAAGCCGCTTTCGCATCCGGCCCCACTCCGCTGCCGCCGAGCAGCATTCGGCCCATGCGCAGCTGCGCCGCGGCAACGCCGCACTCGGCAGCGCAACGAACCCACGACGCCGCCTCGACGGGATCGCCGGCGAGCAGCGAGTGCAGCGCCCCGTAGCTCATGCGCGAGAGCTGGTGAAGCCTCTCCTGGCTTTCCTCCATCGCGGCCGCCCGCTCGAATTGGGAGCGCGTCAATGCCACGGCTCAGACGTCCGCCCAACGGCGCAGCAGGTTGTGATAGCAGGCCGTGAGGCGAAGGAGGGCGTTGCCGTCGGCTCCCGAGGCCGTGAGCTCGCGGATCGCGGTATCCATCTCGAACAGCGTCGTCCGCGCGGCGTCGTCGCGCACCATGCTCTGCACCCAGAAGAAGGCCGCGACCCGCGCCCCGCGCGTCACCGGCTCCACCTTGTGCAGGCTGCTCGCGGGATAGACCACCATGTCGCCCGCGGCCAGCTTGACCGAATGAGCGCCGAACGTGTCCTCGATGACCAGCTCGCCGCCGTCGTAGTCCTCGATGCGACTGAGGAAAAGCGTCGCGGACACGTCGATCCGCAGTCTGTGGTGCGTGCCCGGAATCTGTCGCACCGCGTTGTCGACGTGGGCGCCGAAGCCCATACCCGGCTCGTAACGGTTGAACAACGGCGGATAGACGTGCCGGGGCAGGGTGGCGCTCACGAAGTCGGGATGACGCTCCAGGGCGCGCAGCACGATCTCCCCTGCCTGGTTCGCCGCGGCCGAGCCCGGTGCCAGCTGCAGATTGTGCTTCACCGGCGCCGACTGGAAGCCGGCGGTGGCCCGGCCGTCCTCCCAGCTGCCCTCGCGCAGCAGCGACTCGATGGCGGCGAGCCGCGGCGCGTCGAGCAATCGCGGAATGCGCACGATCATCGCGCTTACAACTTCCAGTGAAGGGTGAGGGCGACGCTTCGTCCGGCGCCCGGGATCACGTGATTCTCGGCGGGACTGGTGTAGTAGACACCGTCGTAGTACAGCTTGTTGAACAGGTTGTAGGCGTTCAGCTGCAGTTTCAGGGTCGGGCTCGCCTCGTAGGAGACCATGGCGTTCCAGACCACATAGCTCGGTACATAGGCCGTCTCGCCGCTGTCGGCGAAGCGGTGGCTCAGCCAGTTGCCGCCGCCGCCGACTTCCCAGCCTTGCGGCAGCTCGTATTCGGTCCACAGATTGAGCTGATCGTGGGCGGTGTTCGGCATCAGCTTGCCGACGTAGGCCGCGGTGCCGGAGGCGAGAGTCCGGCCGTCGAGATAAGTGTATCCGGAGAAAATCTCCCAGTGGCTTGTCAGGCGTCCGATGGCCTGCAACTCCACGCCGTCGACCCGCTCGTTCCCGTTGAGCACGGTGATGGTGGGGTTGTCCGGGTCGTTGGTCTGGGCATTGTCGACCTCGGTTCGAAAGAGGGCTGTCGTGAACATCAGGCCGCCGTTCAGCCACTGCGACTTCGCTCCCACCTCGAAGTTCTTCGCCTTGACCGGCCCGAGGTCCGCGGTCTTCGTGGTGAGCGTCAACGCCTCCGCCGACGGATCGAATGACGTGCCATAAGAGATGTAGTAGGTCTGCCGGGGGGTCGGCGTGATGACCAGCGAGGCCCGCGGGCTGCCCAGCCGATTGAGCTCATGCAGACGCAGCAGCGCGCCGCTCTGCACCGTCAGGCTCTTGTACGTGGCGGAGAAGTCGTCGTAGCGAAATCCGCCGGTCAGGCTGACGTATCGATTGAAAGCAAGGGTGTCGATCACGTAGGCGCCGCCTGATGGCGCCACGATGTCCTGTCGGGAAGATACAGGCTCGAAGGGGCGGATTTCATAGGGGTCCGGATCGAGCAGGGGGGTTTCCGGGACCCAGGTGTTGTTGCTGTCGAAGGGATTCTGATACCGGTCGATGTCTGCGGTCTGGCGCGCGATCTCGATGCCGGCAACCAGGGTATGCGCAATGACCCCGGTGTTGAAGTGCGCCGTCAGGTCGAGCTGATCGTCCAGGTTGGTCTCGACCCCGGAGCTGTCCGGGGCATCGCGTCCGACCAGGATGTCGTTGAGCGGAGTTGCCGCTGTCGGAACGTCATGGCCGAAATTGGGCGCGTCGAACTGGTAGTCGAACTCGTAGTGGCCGTAGCGCACCGTGTCGTTGAGCGTCACGTTGTCATTGAAGTCATGACGGTAGCGGGCTGTGAAGACATCGACGTCCGTCGTGGCGCTGTCCGAGGCCAGCCCAAAGAAAGCATTGCGGCGAACCGGTGCCGGGCGGCCATCGAGGAAGGGCACACCGGTGTCGAGAACATCGTCTTCCTGCTGATGCAGGTAGGCCAGGACGAGAGAATCCTGCTCGCCGATGCCGAATGCCACCGATGGCGCCACCCCCCAGCGGCGGTTACGGACGTCATCCCGCTCCGCGACCGCAGCGGACTGCCCCATCAGGTTGAGGCGCACCGCGGCGGTCGGCGAGAGGGGGGTATCCAGGTCGGCGGTGGCACGGTAGAGGTCATTCGTGCCGAACTGCGTCGTGACGTCCTCGAACGGCGCCATCAGGGGCGCCTTGCTCACCTGATTGATCGCGCCGCCGGTGGAGCCGCGACCGAACAGTACCGCAGCCGGGCCCTTGAGCACTTCCACGGACTGCAGGTCGAAATCGTCGCGGGCGTACACCGCGGAGTCGCGGATGCCGTCGAGAAAGAAATCGTTGAAGGCTGAGAAGCCGCGCAAATTGACCGTGTCGCCCCGTGCCGCGCCTTCACCCGCATTGAGCGTGATACCCGGGACATTCCTCAGGGCGTCCTCGAGGTTGGCCGTTCCTTGCGAAGCCATCAGCTGCTTCGTCACGACGGTGATGGATTGCGGCGCGTTCTGCTCACTCTCGGCAAGCTTGTCATGCAACAGAGTGCGCACGCCGCTCACGGTGACTTGCGAGAGTGCGGTGCCATCGCCGGCGGCACTGTCGTCCGATTCGCTTGGCGCCGCGGAAGGTTGCGGCAGGGCGGCGGCCGAGGATGCGGCGGCTGCATGGGCGGCGCCGGCACTCAAGACCCAGGGAAGATACAGGCCCAGTCCTGCCACGCGGCCGAAGCTCGACGTGCTGCCGCAGGCGGGCGTTGGGCCTGAATCGTTCCCGGTCATCCAGTTCTCCGAATGCTTCGATGCGAGTCGAGGTCCAAATGATAATCATTCGCATCCGCATTTCAACTGCTTCGGTGGCGCCGGCTCGGCGTCGCTCAGCCGGCACGGGTGCTGATTGATATTATCCGGGTATTATCATTGACCAGGCTATTTGTATCCGGGTATAAATAGTCCGTGACCCTCGATACTACGTACACGGCCTTCAGCGGCGATCGCCGGATCGCATCCGGCCCGCTGCTGAGCGTCGCGCTGGCCGTCAAACGGCAGACCGAGCATGGCGGAGGCGGCCTCGTCCTCGTCTTCGATGACGCCAGCGGGCGCCAGATCGACATCGATACACGAGGCTCGGACGAGGAGGTCGCAGCCCGGATCGAGCGGCACACGGCGGCCGGCGAGCCCTGTGAGATCGGATCCCCAGCCTCTGCGGACGTCCCCCGTACGCGCGGACGACCGAAGTTAGGTGTCGTGGCCCGCGAGGTAACCCTCCTGCCGCGCCACTGGGATTGGCTGGCTGCTCAGCCGGGTGGCGCATCCGTGGCGCTGCGAAAGCTGCTCGACGAGGCGCGAAGAACACGTGCCGATGCAGACAGCCGCAGAAGAAGGCTGGAGCGGGCGTATCACTTCATGTCTGCCATGGCCGGAGACAGGCCCGGCTTCGAGGAGGCCGTGCGCGCGCTCTTCGCCGTCGACGAGCGGCGTTTTCGCGAATGGCTCGCACCATGGCCACGCGATGTGCGCGAGCATGCGCTCGCGCTCGGATTCGCGGAGCCAACGAGATGAAAGAGATCCGCTACCTGCAGGCGACGCAGGAGTCGGGGCGTTCCTTCGTCTCGCGGGGGATCGCGGGTGAATTCGTCATGCTGAATCTGCTGCGGTTTCGGCGCATCGCGGATTATTCGGCAACCCCCGATCTCGAGCCGGAGTCTGCCATCAGCGGCGCCGAGGCCTTCCAGCGCTACATCGACCATGCTCTGCCGCACCTGCGGGAGTCCGGCGGCGACCTGGTGTTCCTCGGCGAGGGCGGAAGGTTTCTGATCGGGCCGCAGGATGAGCGCTGGGACATGGCGATGCTGGTCCGCCAGCAAAGTGTAGCGGCCTTCCTCGCCTTCACATCACACCGCGCATATCTTGCGGGCATCGGGCATCGAACGGCAGCGCTGGCAGACTCCAGGCTGCTGCCCCTGGCTCCAGTGACGACCGTGCGGCGCGGACTTGCCTGAATCGTGGTGCTGCGGCAGGCTGATATCGAGGCGAGCATGTGATCCGGCATTACCGCGTTCCAGGGGGCAGACTCGGCCGATACGTCGGGCTGTTCTGGCTTTACGAGGGCTACTCCGTGGCGCATTCGCGGGAGCGCCTCCTGCCCGGCGCAACCACCGAGATGGTATTCGAGCTTCGGGCCCCGGCACGGGGGACCGCCTCGGCCGTCGTCGCCGGGCCGCACTCGGAATATTCGGTCCTCGACACCTCCGTGACAGTCTCGATGATCGGCGTGCATTTCAAGGCCGGCGGCTGCTTCCCATTCTTCGGCGTGCCCGCCGCCGAGCTGCACAATCTCGATGTGCCGCTCGAGTCGCTGTGGGGATCTCGAGCGGCGCAGGCGCACGAGCGGCTGCTGGCGGCGGCGACTGCGGATGAGAAGTTCGACATCATCGAACGGATGCTGTTGGACGCACAGTGCGAGACGGAGCGCCATCCGGCCATCGCGTTTGCTCTGCGCGAGCTGTCCGCCATCCCGCAGCGCGTCAATCTCGCCGCTCTGGCGGAGAGGATCGGGATGTCTCAGCGCCGGTTCATCGAGCGGTTCCGGTCCGAGGTCGGCATGACGCCGAAACTGTTCGCGCGGGTGCAGCGCTTCCAGGGCACCATCAGGGCGATCCAGCCGCTCGCGGACGTCGACTGGGCGCAGGTGGCGGCCGACTGCGGCTACTTCGACCAGGCGCACCTCATCCACGATTTTCGCGGCTTCGCCGGCCTGACGCCCACCGAATATCTGCGGGCGCGCAGCGAGCACCTGAACCACGTGCCGTTGCGGCAGTGAGTCAAATTTTTCCAATACGGCGGGCGTCGCCCCGGGATTGAATGGGCCCCCCATCAGAGTCATCGAGGATCATTCCATGAAGACGGCCGTGAAGCGGGTCCCGGACGGTTATCAGGCGCTGATCCCTTACTTTGCCGTGGCGGACGCGGCAGCATTGCTGCAGTTCGTCAAGGCTGCCTTTGGCGCCGAAGAAATTTCCCGGATGGCAGGCCCCGACGGAGTGATCCGCCATGCGGAGGCACGCATCCGCGACTCCGTCCTGATGCTCGGACAGACGCCTAACCCGCGTTCCAACATGATCTACATGTACGTGGAGGACGTAGATGCCACGTATCGGCGCGCCATGTCCGCTCCCGGAGTTGGCAAGTCGATTCGCGAGCCCACGGATGAGTGGTACGGCGACCGCAGCGCGGCAGTCCAGGACGCGCAAGGCAACCAATGGTGGTTCGCGACGCACATCGAGGACGTGACGCCTGAGGAAATGGCGCGTCGCGCGGCGGCCCACAAGGGGGGTTAGCCGTTCGCGCGCCGGATGGCCGCAACCCAGACCGTCGTCACTCGTCCCGGTCGAAGCCATCGACCGTCTTGGGCCAGTCGCTCTTGAGCAGGCGCGACAGTGCCCGATCAGCGAGCAGGCGGCCGCCGGTCTGGCAGACGGCGCAGTAGTTGGTTTCATTGTCCGCGTAGCGGATGCGCTGCACGGGCGTGCCGCAGACCGGGCAGGGAAGGCGGAAGCGGCCGTGCACCGCCATGTCCTCCCGAAACGCGGTGACCTTCTCGGGAAACCGGCCGGCCGCCCGATGCCGCAACCGGTCCGTCCAGAGCTGCAGCTGCGTGCGCGCGGCATCATGGAGGCGCAACAGCTCGGCATCGCTGGCGCGACGGGTCAGCATGACCGGGGAGAGCCTGGCGGCATGGAGAATCTCATCGGAGTAGGCGTTGCCGATGCCGCTGAAGAGTCGCGGATCGGTCAGCGCCCGCTTGAGCGTGTGATTCTCGCGCCGCAGCCGCTCGATGAAATCCGCTGCCGTTGCAGTGAGGACCTCGAGACCTCCAGGGTCCTGCCGCCGCAGTGCCTCTTCGCCGCGCACCAGGTGCAGCGATGCCCGCCGCTTCGTACCGGCTTCGGTGAGTGTCAGTAAACCGCTGCTCCAGTGCAGGCGCGCCAGGGCCGCGCGCCTGGGCGGCGATGTGTCGGCATCGAACCAGTGCAGGCGACCCGCGATCATCAGGTGGAACACCAGCCAGAGGTCATTCTCCAGACCGATGGCCAGCCGCTTGCCGATCCGGCGCACCTCGATCGCGCGCAGTCCCTGCACACTGTCGAGCGGCGGCTCGACGGTCCGCAGCAGAAACGGTGACAGAATCAGCGCCTTTTCGAGCCGCTGATGGACGATGCGCTGGGCCAGCGCCTCGCGATACACAGAGACGTCGGGGAGCTCGGGCATTTCGTTGACAGATTATCCCACCTCATGCAGCCTAGCGGTGGAGGGAAAGCGTATGCGCAGCAGGTGGTTACTGGTCTCGGCCGCGGTTCTGGCATCGGGCGGCGCGGTGGCCATGACATCGTTGCCGCAAGTCACGGTGCAGGCGCCTCACCCACCCACTGCGGCGGAGCTGGCCGGCGAGAGCGTGCCGCACTTCATATTGCACCACGCCACGGCTCCCACCGCTTTGGGACAGTTGACGCGCTGGCGCGAAGGCATCTGCCCGGCGACTGCCGGGCTCGATCCGGCATTCAACGCCTTCGTCACTGCGCGGATCCGGGCGGTCGCGACGAGCGTCGGCGCACCGGTGCAAGCCGACACGAAGTGCAGGGTGAACCTGGAGATCCTCTTTACCACGGACCCGCAGACGGCAATCAATGAGATCGCCAAGCGCTCCCCGCGCCTGCTCGGCAACTACTCCAGATCCGAGCTCGCGAGTGCGGCGGCGGTGACTCATCCGATCCAGGGCTGGTACGTCACGGCGACCAGGGGAACGTCCGGTACACGAATGGTCGACGACAGCGCTCGCATTACCGTTCTATGGGGTAATGGTATCGGGGACGTTGTCGGCTCCGTCCCCGCATGTCAACCGGGCAGCCGGCTGCACAACGAATGCAACAGCGACATCGTGAACGTGATCCTCATCGCCGACACGCGAAAAGTCGCGGGCTACACGATCGGCTCGATCTCGGACTATCTCGCGGTTCTCGCACTCAGCATGGAACAGACGCCCGACGAGTGCGACCCGCTGCCGAGCATCCTCGACCTGATGACACCGAACTGTCGCGACACCGGCAAGCCCACGGGAGTGACGGCCGGTGACCTGGCTTTCCTCAAGGGGCTTTATGACACGGACTTGAGCGCCGCTCCCGCACTGGAGCGGGAGGACATCTACGCCCAGATGATGGGCCAGTTCGGCAAACGCTAGCGCGAGGGCGCCCGCCCGTATTGCGCGGACGACTCCGCGAAAGTGAGCCGCGCGGGCTTGCCCAGGGCATCCACATCGAAGGTGATGTAGGTGTCGCCGTAGAAACGATATCGCCAGCGCACGCGGAAGGTATTGCCGTTCCAGGGCTGCAGGTCCCCGACGAACATCGGGTTACCCATGTGGAGAACGAGGTGGCCACTTTCCTGCTGCACCGACACGTCGCCGTAGAACGCATCCGAATAGCTCCCGGCGTACGCCGCCAGCGGTAGCGGCGCCTGCGCTCCGGGGCGCCCCGCTGCCGACAGCTTCTGGCTGGCCGCGTCAGACTGGGCCTTTTCCTGCTGGATATAGGCGTACATCGCGCCGCTCACGTCACGATGCGGGAGGCCCAGATAGTCCTGCAGCACGTGGAACATAATGCCTTCGGGCGCCCGGTTGCCGTTCATGTTGGACAGCACCACCACGCCGAGATGCTGGTCCGGAACCATTCCCAGCGCCGAGGCCATGCCGTCGATGTCGCCGGCATGCCATACCAGTTGCTGCCCGCCGTAGTCCTGGAGGAAAAGCCCGAGACCGTAGGCGTAGAAGCGGGCGTTGGGGGTCTGAGTGCGCAGCCATCCGCCGAGATCCGAGCCTGGGTCGACCACCATCTGCGGCGTTTCCATGGCTTGAATGACCGAGGGCGGGAGCACCTGCTCGTCTTCATAACGGCCGTCGGCGAGGAGCATGATGAGCCAGTGGCTCATGTCGCGCACGCTGGAGTTGATGCCGCCCACCGCCGCGAACACATCCATGTTGTTCGACCAGTACGGCTTGATGACCTGAACCGTATCGTTCACCTCACCATGGGGCACCGCGACATCGGACGAGGCGGCGACCGCCGAGGCGGTCGAGACGGTGCGCGTCATCCCCAGTGGGCCGAAGAACCGCGTGGAGACGTAGCTGTTCCAGCTCACTCCCGCAATCGCCGGAATGAAGCGGGAGGCCACCATGTACATCGCGTTGTTGTAGCAGAAGCGCGCCCGAAATCCGTAGGAGGGCTTCTGGTACTGCAGCCTGGCAATGATGTTTGCCACGGTATCGTCCGCGGCATACCACATGTCGAAGGGATCGCAGTAGCCGCTGCGGTGGGTCAGGAGATCCCGGAGCGTGATCTCCTGCGTCACGTAGGGACTGTCGAGGCGGAACCCGGCAATGTATTGGACCACCGGATCGTCCCACTGCAAACGGCCTTCAGCGACCAGCGTCCCGAGGGCCGCAGCGGTGAACGCCTTGGTATTGGATGCAATGTCGAACAATGTATCGGCGTCCACTGGGGCCGGCTTTCCCAGCTCCCGAACGCCGTATCCGCGCGCGAGCACGACCTTGCCATCCTTGACGACGGCTACCGCGAGTCCCGGCACCTTCCATTGGGCCATGGCCGCGTGTACGTAGGCGTCGAGATCTCCAAGCGCGGGCTGCGCCGCGCGGGCCGTACCCACGGTCAACGTGACGGCAAGCAGCGCAAGCGCGTTCGCCAACCTTGCTTTGAAGATCATCGGTTCCCCTTTGCAGCTCGCCGTGCGCCCACGCACGGCGATGAGTGATCCGGGCGCGCGTGGCGGGCCATGGCGTCTAGTGTCCGGCAGCCTGGCCGGAGCTGCAAGGATGGCGGGGCGCGGCTGGACCCAGGAGGAGACCGCTATCTCGGGCGCTGGCGTGCCCCGCTTTCCACCTGCGCGGCGAGCTTCGCGAGAAGGTCCGCCAGGGTCTTCTTCTCCCCTGCGGACAGCCCGCAGATGAGCTCCTTTTCCAGCTGCATGTCCTTTGCAAACGCAGCGTCGACCCGCTCCAGTCCCTTTCGGGTCAGCTCGACCAGGGTCGATCTCCCGTCTTCGGTCGAGGGCCGGCGGATGACCAGGCCCCGCGACTCCAGTCTCTGGATACGGTCCGTCAGACCGCCCGAGGAGATCATGAGCGATTCGTACAGCTCCGTCGGGCGCAGGCGGTAGGGGCGCCCGGCGCGCCGCAGGGTCGCGAGGACATCGAATTCGCCTGAATCACAACCGAAGCGGGCGAAGACCGCCTCGATGGACTCGCGGGTGAGCAGTGTGATGCGCCGCGCGCGCCCGAGAATGGCCATCCCCTCGGTATCGATGTCTGGCCGTTCGCGCAGCCAGGCGTCCCGCAGCCGGCTGACGTGATCTTCAGTGGGGCCGTTACCGGCTCTGCTTGCCATGGAGAGCAACCTTGAATATCTCGATCTCGAGATATATTCTAGCAAGATATCTCGACGTCGAGAGAAATGCAATGAGCAGCTTCAATATCACCGGCATCGACCACGTGGTCGTTCGGACGGCGGATCAGGCGCGGGCGCTCGCGTTCTACCGCAATGTGCTCGGGTTGGTCGTGGAGCGGGAGCAGCCGGAGCTGGGGTTGATTCAGCTTCGCGCCGGGCGTTCGCTGATCGACCTGGTGCCGGGCGCCGGAGCCGACCCGCAGCGCCCGAACATCGATCACTTCGCGCTCGGGGTGCAGCCGTTCGACGAGAGCGCGCTTCGCGCGCATCTCGCGCTCCATGGCGTTGCCGTCATCGAGTCGGGTCTCCGTTACGGGGCGGGGGGTGAGGGCCCCTCGCTCTACATCCGCGATCCCGACGGCAACAGGATCGAGCTCAAGGCGGAGCCAACATAGCGGCGGCCGCTGACGCCCCGATTGCGGGCGCTGGCGCCGGGATCACGGATAGGCGGTGCGGCCCATGCCGGAAGTGAGCGCGAGCCGCAGGTACCAGAGTGGGCCGAGAACGATGGGCCATCGGCCCACCGACTGCTGATCGTTGCGTGCCGCGGCGAGACGGGGAATCTCCGTGGAAGCTCCCGGGTCCGTGCGATCGTTCGCAGCCAGCCAGCGCACCGATCCGAGTGCCCATTTGCGCCGCCGCCGGATGCCTTCTATCGCGGTCTCGTAACTGAGCGCCAGGTCGCGGTGATGCTCCCGGAGTTGCCGTGCGAGCCAGTCCCAGAGCCGTCCGAGGTGCGGATGATCGCGGAAGAACGGCACCAGGAGAACCGGGCGCGACAGGGCTGCCAATGTCAGGTCCGCCGCGGTGAACCGTTCGCCAACCAGGTATTGCCGCGAGCGCAGGCGCGCGTCGGCAATCAACAGGCAGCGCTCGAGCTGCTCGAAGACCCCATCGGCGCGGTTGTGAGTAAATCGGAAGCGACGGCTGAGCACGCCGCCGATGATCATGCCGCTGATCTTCGCCCGCAGCGAGTCGGAACCGCGCGCGCCGGTGAGGTGCGGCACGAAGAGGCTGGCGAGGATGCCGGGATGTTCCAGCGCAATCTGCGTATAGGCCAGACGTCTGGCGAAGAGCCCGATCGTCGAATCGAGCCACAACATCCAGCGCTGCACGTCTTCATATTCGCCGCGATCGGTGGGATAGAGAGCAGGGGTCGGGTACGTTCGTTCCAGGTATTCCAGGATCTTCGATGAATCCGCGACCACGGTATCCGTATCGACGTCGTGAATCGTCGGAACGACATGGAGCGAGCGGCCGGAGTCGAGTGTCAGTTTGCATCGCAAGTGATGCATCTGTCGCTTGGTGAAAGGGTCGACGTCGATTGCCGACCACGCAACGCCCTTGTAGTCGAGAGCCCACCGCACCTTCTCGACGTAATGCGACCAGTGGAGCTGATACAGGGTGATCACTCCGTCCCCACTCGTTCCCATGATTCGACATCGCCCGCGGTCACGCGAAAGATCGGGTGGGGTTCCGGGGACCGTGCCCGGGCCCATCGGCGATGCAGATCGGGGCTTCTTCGCGCGAGCTTCGCGAGCAGGTGCCGCCACTCGTATTCGAGTTGCCCCGCGGTCGCGGTGAGTATCACGGGTGTGCGAACCGGCCCAACCTTGGTTCTGTCGAAGGAATAGCCGCGCCTCTCGGCCTCCAGCAGCACCGCCGCCAGATAGGCATTGATCGCGGAGCGGGGCGCAGGATGCGCCTGGAAGCGCTGCAGCTGCGGGTGGTGGCGATAGCCTCTGGTCTCTCTGCGTAACACGGCACGCGCGAGCAGCCCCTCGCGCCAGAGCGCCACCAAGCCCTTCGGGTCGAGATACTGGGGGTGGAGTGTCCAGAGACGCATGGAAATCGATGCCGTTGGATTCTACGCCCCGGACTTCCCCGGTGGGCACCCTGGCTGGAGCGATGCTGGCCCGGGCGCGAAAGTGGACCCGCTATTCCTTGGACTTCAGGCTTTCCTGGTTCGCCTCGATGAACGCCTTGATCTCCTCGCCCATGGAAAGCAGGCGCAGCCACTGCTCCTTGTACAGCGTGACCGGGAACCGCCCCATGCCATAGACGGACAGCGCGCCCTTCTCGCTGACTTTCATCGCCAGCTTGCCGCGCCCGGCCTGCTTCAGGCGTTGATTCTCGGCTCGCAGCCTCTCCAGCTCGGCTTGCAGGTCTTGGGTCATGCGGTGCGCTCCACGGGTCCGGGTCAGGGCGCCGATTATACCGCCCCCGGAGGCACCTTCACCACGTAGCCGGCCCGGCGCGAATTACTGCTCCAATATCGCGCCGTAGTGTCCGTCCACGGTCACATTGACGTATCCGACGCCGCCGTTGCTGTAGACCGTATATTTGTCGCCGGTCACCAGGTCAGTCACCGTCGAGTTGATGGCGTCACCCGCCAGCCAGACAGGGATCGCTACGTTGGTCTGGGTGCTGCTGGTATTGTTGAGCACCACCACCAGGCGGTGATTCTGGTCGACGCGGGCGAAGGCGTATATTCCATTCGTGCCGTACAGGGCGCCGGTGTCATCCGGGATCACGGGCAGGAGCGAGCCGGTGCGCAGCTCGGCGTACTGGTTGCGGATCGAGATGAGCTTCTGCGTCAGAGCCACCCCGGCATTGCCGGTCGTGGCATCCGCCCAGTCGAACGTGCGGCGATTGTCCGGATCGGCTCCGCCCAACATGCCGTATTCGTCTCCGTAGTAGATCATCGGGGTGCCGACGTAGGTGAGCTGCAGGATCAGTCCCTCGTAAGTCCCCCAGCCGCCGGTCCAGGAACAGCGCGTGGCGAACCGCTCCGTATCCTGAGTGCCGAGCTCGTTGGTCATGACCTGCTGTACGTTCCACGGCAGATCGGCGCGGGTGTCCCAGAGCCAGGAGGCGAAAGCGGCCGTGCCGATCGAGTTGCTGTTGCCGTTCTCGTCGACGCCGCAGATCCATTCCGATACCGGGTTGGTGAAGCCATTGTAGTTCATGGCGCTGTCCCACTCGGTGCCGTCGTCGAGCCATGCCGACGCATCGCCCCAGTACTCGCCGAGGATCTCCGCGTTGGGGTTGGTCGATGTAACGGCGGTGCGCAGCTCCTGCATGATCTGGTGATTGGTGGCGTCGCTGCCGCCGTTGCCGCCCGAATCCAGATACTGTGCCGCGTCCAGCCGCCAGCCGTCGATGCCGTAGGGCGATTTGAGGTAGGTCTTGATGACCGAGGTCGAGCTGCCGTATATCTGCTCGCGCGTTGCCGAGCCGCTCGCGCCGTAATCGAGCTTGGGCATGCTGGGAATGCCGTTGGGCGCCACGCCCAGGAAGTCGTAGTAGCCCGTCGGCCAGCTCTGGAACGTGTAGTAGCTGTAATACGGGCTGGATTGCGACTGGTAGGCGCCGGTCACCGAGCAGGTGAAGTTCCAGTACGTGTAGTGGCCGAACCAGCAGTTCGTGTCCCCGGTATGGTTGAACACCCCGTCCAGGATGATGTAGCCCTCGGGTCCGTTGCTCGTGCTGTGGACGGCGGCGATCAGATTCTCGAGATCCGTATTGGTCCCGAAGGCGGGATCGACCGTGTAGTAGGTCGCGGTGTCGTACTTGTGGTTGGTCGGCGATTCGAAGATGGGATTGATCCAGATGACATCGGCGCCGAGCGTCTGCTTGATGTAGGACAGCTTGTCCTGGATGCCGACCAGATCGCCGCCCAGGAATACCTCGCTGTTGCAGCCGCTGACCGTGGCCGCGACCGTCGTGTAGCCGCTCGCCCAGGAGGGCGACTCGGTGGCGCAGCCGCCATAGCTGAACTCGCCGGCGGTCACGTCGTCGTTGGTATTCCCGTCGTAGAAGCGATCGGGAAAGATCTGGTAGCCGACGCCGTTTTTCATCCAGGCCGGCGTCTTGAAGCCCGGGATGATGTAGAAGTTGTCGGCGCTGTTGTTCGCCGGCTCCGAGGAGCTCGGGCCCGCGGCATTGTACCAGGCAGTGGCCGAGCCGTCGTTGATCTGAAACCAGTATTGCAGCTTCGTGCTGCCGACGTTGCCGATGGTCGCTTGCCAGTAGTCGAACTGGCTGGTCGGATCGGTCGATACCCAGCTCATCGGTACCCAGGTCACCGAGCCGTTCGCGGCGTCGTAGTAGACGACGTTGGCGCTGGTGATGTCGTGGTAGCAGACCCGAAGAGTCAGGGTCACGGAGGCGCTGGCGGCAGGCTCCGGGTTGTTGTCGTACATCGGTCCCTGATCGTGAAACAGCTGAACCCACTCGACATTGTTGTCGTTCGCGCAGGCCATTGCGCGGTCGCTGACGCCGAGCAGCGCCCCCGCGAGGACGACGAGCATGATCAAGGGGGTGGGGCGCGGACGGGTGGTTTGACGGCCGTGTTGACTCTTCATTCGACCCTCTCTTCGGACGATTCCCGTCCCGTGTTACTACGCTCAGGGTGGCGCACTTACTCCGCGCGGTAGAATGCGCCGCGGCTTCGCGGCCTGGCAACATTTTGCATACGTATTCATGTTGCGCGAGACCACGGTCGGTCGCGACGAGTGCGGTGGCGCAGTCGGCCAACGCCGGGCCGCGAGGGAGATCGTTTATGACAGCCGCAAGCATCGCTGCAGCGCTGGCACGCGTCCAGACCTTTCTGTCGGTGCAGGGCCGATCGCCGCAGGTCTGACCGTACACACGACGGCCGCCGGGGGTAGACCCCACGGAGCTCAACCGTCTGGAGGGAAGTTATCTCCAGCCATCCATCGCGGCAGCGCGGCGCGAGGCCGTGCCCGCCAGTCTGCCGATCGAACTGGACGGCAGAACGGGACGGCAACTAACCGGACGCGCCGGTGCAGCACGTAAGGTCAAGCTGTCCTCCCGCTGGGCGTGCCCGGAAGCGCCCAAAGAACTGCTGACAGCCAACCGCATCTTGAGCGAGGCAGCGGCAGCCCTCGAGTCCCGAGCGGCCGCCTGGCGAATGTCCCGTGAATTCAATCGCTTGCAGAGCCGCCCTGGGCTTGGGGTTGCAGTGCGGTCTCAGACGCGGGCTATGTCAGGTGTGAAATCCGCCGGTGCCAAACAGACCCACCAGGCCGATGATGATGAGGTAGATCGCGACGATGTAGTTGAGCAGTCGCGGCACTATCAGGATCAGGATGCCGGCGATCAGCGCGACGACCGGCCCGAGCATGAGATGCAGGTGGAGATTCATGGATTCCCTCCGGTGATACGGTAACCGGGAGGTGAGCAATTTCCCGTCCCGAGCCGAATCGCAGGGGGAATCCCGCTCCTGTTGATTACGCAGCCAGGGGATGGGCCGCCAGATACTCGTCGAAGCTGCCGGTGAAATCCTCGACGGTTCCGTCCGCCTTCACCTCGATGATCCGCTTCGCCAGGCCGCCGACGAATTCGCGATCATGGGAAACGAAGATCAGCGTCCCGGGATACAGCTCCAGCGCCGTCTGCAGAGACTCGATGGTCTCCATATCCATGTGATTCGTGGGCTCGTCCATGACCAGTACGTTCGGCTTGGTCAGCATCAGCTTGCCGTAGATCATGCGGCCCTTCTCACCGCCGGAGAGCACCTTGACCGACTTCTTCACTTCGTCGCCGGAAAAGAGGAGTCTGCCGAGCGTGGCGCGCACGATCAGATCGTCGTCCGCCTTGCCCGTCCAGCGGGACATCCACGTGAACAGGTCGAGTTTCTCGTCGAAGTCCGCTTGGGTGTCCTGCGGCATGTAACCGGGCTCGGCGTTCTCCACCCAGGTGATCTGGCCGGCCGTGGGCTTCAGCTCGCCGATCAGGCAGCGCGCCAGGGTCGTTTTGCCGACGCCGTTGGCGCCAATGATGGCAATCCGCTCGCCGGCGCGGACGTTGAAGCTCACTCTCTTCAGGACATCGACATCCGCCCCCGGATAGCGGAACGAGAGGCCGTCGACGGTGACCGCCGAGTTGAACAGCTTCTTGCGCTGCTCGAAGCGGATGTAGGGGTTCTGCCGCGAGGAGGGTCGAATCTCCTCGAGCTTGATTTTCTCGAGCTCCCGGCGGCGCGAGGTCGCCTGCCGTGCCTTCGAAGCGTTGGCCGAGAAGCGGCGCACGAATTCCTGCAGGTCCGAGATGCGGTCCTGCGCCTTGGCATTCGCGGCCTCCACGCGCTGGCGCGCCTGCAGCGAAGCCAGCATGAAGTCGTCGTAATTGCCCGGGTAGACCTTCAGTTGCTGGAAGTCGAGGTCGGCGATGTGCGTGCAGACCTGGTTGAGGAAGCGCCGGTCGTGGCTGATGATGACCATGGTGGTGTCATAATCGTTGAGCACGTCCTCCAGCCACCGGATCGAGTGGATGTCGAGGTTGTTCGTGGGCTCATCGAGCAGCAGCACGTCCGGCTTGGAGAACAGCGCCTGCGCCAGCAGCACGCGCAGCTTCAGGCCCGGCGCCACCTCGCGCATCGGGCGCTCGTGCAACGATTGGTCGATCCCGATGTCGCTCAGGATGCTGCCGGCGCGCGCCTCGGCGTCGTAGCCGCCGTACTCGCCGAATTTCACTTCGAGCTCCGCCGCCTTCATGTAGTCCGCGTCGGTCGCGTTCGGATCGGCGTAGATGCGATCCCGCTCCTGCATGGCGCGCCACATCTCGAGGTGGCCTTGCATGACCACATCGAGCACCCGTTCGTCCTCGTAGGCGAACTGATTCTGCTTGAGGGTGCCGAGCCGTCTGCCGGGCTGCAGCACGACATCGCCCGAGCTCTGCTCGAGCTCGCCGCTCAGGATCTTCATGAAGGTCGATTTGCCGCAGCCATTGGCGCCGATCAGGCCGTAGCGATTGCCGTCGGAGAATTTGGCGGTGACCTGCTCGAACAGCGGTTTGGCGCCGAACTGCATCGTGACGTTGAATGTGGAGAGCATGCGTGTCCGTTCGAATGGCACAAGCCGGACCCGGCCGCGCCTCGAACGGCAAGCCATTCGTGCGGGGCCCTGGGACGGCCGACCTGCGCGGGGAGCGACGATCGTGATGACATACCCCGTCCCGCCGGATGACCGGCAGCCGTACGTTGCGAATGGCCGGGGTGCCGCGTGGGGGTGGCCCACTACGGGCGGCGCAGTTTAGCCGATGACGCCGATGCGCGCAACGCGCTCGCGGGAACGGCCATCCTCTTGGGACCGCCGCCCGGCTATGAATCGTGGTCTCTTCCCGCGCTCGGGGTTCCGGCGTCGCGGGCTCTGAGATCCTGTTCAATCTGCGATTCAGGAGGCGGGGGTGGCATGCGCCCCGAGCTCAGGAAGAGCAGGGCCCAGCCGAAGGCGCCGATGCCTTTCGAGCGCTTCTTGTTCGAGCGCGTGGCCTTGCGCAACGCGAAAGGCAACACGGCGGCAACCACGGTCAGACCGATAGCCAACGGCAGAATGGAGGCGTGACCTAGCGGTGTCATGATCTGGCGGTGACCGGGTTGCGGAGTGATGCCGTGCTGTCGCAACAGCCAACTTGCGGTGCTTGGAGGAAAGTTCCCAAGCGCGGCCGTCGGGTAGGTGAAGATTCCCGGAATCTATCACGCTGGTCCGTCTCACAAACGATGAGATCACGCGAGGTGATCGTGACGTTCTCTGCGAGGACCCGGGGCGCCATCGCCGCTGCTGCAACGAAGCTTTGAACGCCCTGGCTGCCGAGGAGGAGGCACCGTGTTTCGAGCAACGTGTACAACCTGTCAGAGTTGATCCCTGACGAGTCGCTTTCCGCTGTGGATCTGCGCTGCATAGGGCGGCCGCTGGAGGCTGAAGTCGGTCCCGTGGGTCGGATTCTGCTTGAACGCGGCTGGCATGCTTTTTGCCCTCCCTCCTGTGCAGCTTGTGCTGCCTTCGGGAGAGCGGATATTGAAAAGCTCGGATGATTCGCGGCAATCCTCGGACGATGTCGCAGGCGCTCCCTCTGGCCGGGGTAGCGAGGGGAGCGCGGAGGTCTCAGAGGCCGCCGCAGGTTCTACCGCGGCAGTGGAAATTTCTACAAGCCGAGACTCACGCGAGCCGCCCATCGTAGCGATCGGAGCCTCCGCAGGCGGCCTGGAATCGCTCGAGAAACTCTTCCGAGCGCTGCCGGCACGCACCGGTGCGGTGTTCGTCGTGATTCAGCATCTCTCGCCCGACTTCAAGAGCCTCATGGATGAGCTTCTGTCCCGATTCACCGATCTCACCATCCACCGGGCCGCCGCCGGCGTCAAGGCCGAGGCAGACCACGTCTATCTCCTGCAACCCGGCAAAGAGCTCGAGATCGGCGACGGCAAGTTCGAGATCTTCGATCGCGATCCACACGTCGGACTCACGCTACCCATCGATCGGTTTTTCTCCTCGCTGGCTCGTGATGCCGGCAGCCGTGCAGTGGCTGTCATTCTCTCCGGAAGCGGCTCCGACGGCTCCCGCGGCGTCAAGCGAATACATGCCGCCGGGGGCATCGTGCTCGTCGAAGATCCCGATACGGCGCGCTTCGATGGCATGCCCAGAGCGGCGATCGCCGCCGGGATTGCCGATCATGTGGCGCCCGCCGATGAGCTCGCGAGCGTCCTCCTGGAGTGCGTGAGCGAAGGGCCGCGGACCGGCCCCGAGAGCGCGCTCCTCGCAGATGCCTTCATACAACTGCGCGGCATCCTCGGAATCGACTTTGCGCAGTACAAACTGCCTACCGTCGTGCGCCGCATTCGCCGCCGTGCCGCACTGCGACAAGTCCCAAGCCTCGAGGCCTACACCGAGCTCCTGCGCTCCGATGAGCGGGAGCTTGCCGCGCTCGGGCACGACCTTCTGATCGGTGTGACGCGCTTCTTTCGCGATCCGGCCGTGTGGGAGTCCTTGGAATCGCGCGTCGTTCCGCGGCTTGCCGAGGAGTCCACCGCGGAGAGCGGCCTTCGGGCCTGGGTCGCGGGCTGCGCCACCGGCGAGGAAGCCTATTCGATCGCAATGCTGCTGCTCGATGCGACCGCCGGAAAGTCTCCTCCGATCCCGGTCAAGGTCTTCGCCACCGACGTGCACAATCACGCCCTCGAGCGCGCGGGACAGGGCATCTACGACGCCGAGAGCCTTGCCAACGTCGATGAGCGCCGACGCCGCCAATACTTCGTCGCCCGCTCGGACGGACGCTTTCAGGTAGCACCGCACTTACGTCACGCCGTTGTGTTTGCGCGTCACGATCTGCTGAAGGATGCCCCGTTCACGCAGCTCGATCTGGTGTCCTGCCGGAATCTCCTCATCTACTTCCGGCCCGCTGCGCAGAAGCACGCTCTCTCGATCCTTCCGTACGGACTGCGCATCGGTGGCGCGCTCCTTCTCGGGCCGAGTGAGGCACCCGGGGAGATCGCAGGCGAGTTCGAGGCCATCGATGAGCCCTGCCGGCTCTATGTGAAGCGCCGGCTGACACGCCGCCCTCCCGTCCTGTCGATGACGAAGCCCATCATGGGACTGCAGCGCGCCCGTCCGCAGCCTGCCGACACCCCGCTTCTGACCCTTTACGATGCGGTGCTCGATCACATCATGCCCGCATCTTTCCTGATCGACGGCGACCGCAACATCGTGGACAGCTTCGGGGGTGCCGAGCGGCTGCTGCGCGTGCGCCGCCGGCGAGCCTCCACGGATTTTCTCGACCTCGTGCCGGATACGGCACGCCTCGCTCTGGCAGCGGGCTTGACGCGAGCGGCGCGCGAGCGCGCGTCCATCCGGTTCGACAGCATCGAGTGGCCATCGCCCCAGGGTGCGCCGGGCAGGGTGGACCTGCGCGTCGACCCGTTGCAGACCGACGACAAGCCTGTTGCCTATCTCGTGTCGATCGTGTCGGAGGCGAATGCCAACGAGTCCAGCCCCGCGCCCGCCCGCGTGGATATGGGCGAGATGTCGGCGGAGCGGTTCGCAGCCCTCGAGCAGGAGCTCAAGCACTCGCGGGAAACCCTGCAGTCCACCCTGCAGGAGCTCGAGAGCAGCAGCGAGGAGATGCAGGCGACCAACGAGGAGCTGACCGCCTCGAATGAGGAACTGCAGAGCACGAACGAGGAGCTGCACTCGGTGAACGAAGAGCTGCACACGGTCAACGCCGAGTTGCAGACGAAGATCCAGGAGCTCTCGGACCTCAATCGCGACATGCGGCTGCTCTTTGAGAACATCGAGGCAGCGATCGTGTTTCTCGACAGCGACCTTCGCATCCGCCGCTTCACGCCCCGCGCCGCAGCCCTCTTCGGGCTGATGGAGCACGATCAGGGACGGCCGTTCACGAGCTTCCAGCACCCGTTCAAGCGGGCCTCGATCATGGAGGACATCGGCGCCTGCCGGAATACGGGCAAGGCAAGCGAGTATGAGGTTCTCGATAACCACGGTGGCACACACCTTGTTCGCATCGCCAACTACGCAGGATCTGACGGTGCCTATGGCGTCGTGCTGTCCGTGACGGACCTGACTGCTCTCGCCGCAGCGCGAAAGCGCGTCGAGCTCCTCTCCTCGATCGTCGATTCGACCGGCGATCCTGTGATTGGACTCGATCATACCCAGTGCGTCACGGCGTGGAACCCCGCGGCCGTGCGGCTATACGGCCTCTCGGAGGAGCAGGCCCTCAAGATGCCGCTCGAGAACCTGATCCCATTCGACAAGCGGGCGCAGTTCCGGGCGGCGTTCGAAGAGGCGTGGCGTGGCTCGGTGATGAATCTGGAGACCGTGCAGCTCCATCGGGACGGCACGCCCATCAACATCTCCACGACGCTTTCCGCCGTGCGCGAGCCCGACGGCACGATCATCGGTGTCTCGAAGATCGATCGAGACATCCGCGAGAGGAAGCGGCAGGAGGAGGCGATCGCCGAGCGCGAGCGCCGGCTCGCCGATCTCTATCATCACTCGCCGGACATGTTCGCCTTTGTCGAGGTCAGATCGGGCCGCATCCTCGAGTTCAACGAGACCTTCGCGCGCACGCTCGGCTACTCGGCCGCGGAATTGTCCGCGACGCAGTTCAGCAGCTTGTTCAGCCCCGAAAGCCAGGAAGCCCTGCGACTCTTTCACGAGACCCTCTGCAGGACGGGAGAGGTGAGAGATGTGGAGCTGACGCTCGTGCGCAGGAACGGAACACCCCTCGAGGTCTCCTTGAGCGCCACCGGGGAGCGCGATCACACCGGTGAGGTGGCTCGAAGTCGCAGCGTTGCGCACGACATCACGGTGCGGCGGCAGGCCTCGCAGGCGCTGCTCGAAGCCAGCAGAATCCGGGAGCGATTTCTCGCAATGGTGTCGCACGAGCTGCGCACACCGCTCTACGCAATCCGTACGGCCACGACGCTTCTCTCACTCCCGAACGCCGATGAAGCGAAACGCCAGCGTGCCATCGACGTATTGAATCGGCAAACCGCACAGATGACGCGGCTCCTCGGCGATCTGCTCGATGTCTCGCTGATCACCCACAACCGGTTCGAGCTCTCGCGCCTGCCGCTCGATCTGCGTGAGCCGGTCCGCACCGCCATCGACGCCGTAGTGACGAGTCGCATCAAGGAAGGGGTGCGCATCGTCGCCGCTCTGCCCGAGGAGCCGGTGCCGCTTCTCGGGGATCCGGCACGCCTCGAGCAGGTGTTCACGAACCTCCTCAACAACGCGGTCAGGCACAGCCCGGTGGGCACGAAGGTGCTGGTTTCCCTCGAGCGCAGCGGGATGCGGGCTCGCGCCAGTGTGACGGATGAGGGCGATGGCATCGCGCCAGAGCAATTGCAGAGCATTTTCGAGCTCTTCGGGCGCACCCGCGACCCGGCGGTGCGGCCGAACGGACTGGGCCTGGGGCTCGGTATCGCACGCCGCATCGTTGCGGCACACGAGGGCCGAATCCTCGCCGAGAGCGAGGGACCCGGCCGTGGCTCGCGGTTCATCATCGACCTGCCGCTCTACGAAGCGCCAACCGCGGCGGTGACATCTGCCGCTGGCACCAAGGCCCGGGTGGTGCTGATCGAGGATCAGGAGGATGCTTGCGAGATGGCGAGATCTCTCCTCGAGACGCGTGGCTATGAGGTGATCATCGCCATGAACGGAGCTTCGGGAATCAACGCCATCATCCAGAACCAGCCCGACATTGCGCTGGTGGACATCAGCCTGCCCGACATCGACGGGTACGCCGTCGTGCGTGAGGTCCACGAGCGCCTGGGTTGGTCCGTACCGATGATCGCGCTGACGGGGTTCGGCCAGCCCGATGACATCAAGCGCAGCCACGAAGCGGGCTTCGCCAGGCACTTGACCAAGCCATTCGATATCGAGAATCTCGATCAGGTGATTCAGGAGTTTCGGGCCTCGAAGCGCGGCTCGTCGCCGGCTACTGCGTGAAGCGGGCTGCCCGGCACTGACCGGTCAGTTTGCTTGTTTGATCGAGTGGCTGGAATCTCGTACGCCGACCCTCGAATTACCCCGCAAGGGGCGTCGCCACGTGCGCCACCAGTCCGGTTTGACCGATGGCGACATGTTCGCCGAGGATGTGGCCATCCGGATAGTCGCCCCCATTCTGCTTGCGAAAGGGGATCGGGGCCTCCTCGAAAAGACGCTCGACGCGTGCACGCCATGCTGTCTTGGCCGCGTGTACTCCAGCCGCATTGAGAAGCCCGCTTCCGTAGACCGCATGGGCGGGAAGCACATCCATGCCGGGGAAGAACAGGGTCCCGTGAGTGATGGGGAACAAGAGCTGCTCCAACGGCCCGTTGATGCCTCGCGGCGAATAGTCTTCCGCCGGCCCCCCGACTGTCACCGACAGTACGGCTCTCTTGCCATGCAAGCCGCCTTCTCCGTAGCGGTGGCGATTGCCCTCACCCTTGTACCCGTAGGCCAGCCCATAAGCGAACACGCGATCGATCCATCCCTTCATGATGGCGGGCATGCCGAACCACCACAACGGAAACTGCAATATCAAAGCGTCGGCGGCCAGCAGCTTCTCCTGTTCCTGCGCAACATCGGCGGTCTGTTGCCCGGTCGCATAGGCGTGTCCCGACTCGGTCACGAGGTCCAGTCGATCGGGATTGGACCGGCTCGGAAAATCACGCTCATCGAACGCTGCTTTCCAGCGCATGGCGTACAGGTCGGATAGCACGACCGTATACCCTTGCTCCTGAAGCGTCCGTACGGACACTTCGACGAGCTGCTGGGTCAGCGACCTGGGCTCAGGGTGCGCGGAGACGATCAGGACGTTCATCCGAGCACTATGGCCGGCCCCGCGCTATAGTGAAAATGAATTTCCTGAATGGCACCCATAGTCATGGACAATTTGCGCAGCATCGATCTGAATCTGCTGGTCACGCTCGAAGCGCTCCTGACCGAGCAAAGTGTCACCCGGGCCGCCCGGCGGCTTCATTTGAGCCAGCCGTCGGTCAGCGTTCAGTTGCGAAAACTGCGGGAGATGTTCCGGGATCCTCTGTTGTCGGCCGCCCCGGGAGGCATGCTGCCTACCAGCCGCGGCCGCACTTTGCTGCCTCTGTTGCGTTCGACGCTGGCCGACATGCGGCGGCTGTTGAGTCAAACGGGATCGTTCGATCCGCACGCCGCGCAGATCACCTGGCAGATTGCCGCGGCCGACTATGCCGAGCACGCGATCCTGCTGCCTTTCTTCGCTCGTTTGCGAGGTGTCGCGCCCCAGATTCGTATCGCGGTACGGGGAGCAGGCCATGTCAGCATGTCCCGGCAACTGGACAGCGGTGCCATCGATCTCGCACTGATGGCCATGGATGCGGTGCCCGATCACTTGCATCACTGCGTTCTCTACAGGGAAGACTATGCCTTCATCGGCCGCAAGGGCCATCCCGCGCTCAAGCGCCGGCTGACGATCGAAAGATTGTCGCAGCTCGAGTACATCATCATGTCGCCCGAGGGCGGAGGTTTCAGGGGCGTGACGGACATTGCGTTGGAGGGCCTCGGGCACCGCCGGCGAGTGACATTCTCCACCCAACACTTCCTCTTCATTCCCGAGCTCGTCGCCCAGACGGACGTCGTCGCGATGGTGCCCTCGCGGCTGGTTCGGAATCGCTCGGACAGGCTGGTGATCGTGCCGCCGCCCCTTCCGATTCCGTCGTTCGAGATGGCAATGGTCTGGCACGAACGGTCTCAGCTCGAGCCCGCGCATGAGTGGCTGCGTGGACAAGTACGGTTGTCGGTGTGACCCGATGGCCGCGGTCGCAGCGCAGAAGCGATTTCCGCGCGGCCGCGGGTTGCTTTTTACAAGGCCGCCTGATGAGATCGAACGACCATGAGTCGCGCCCTCTCCATCGCCCTCGCCGCTGCCGCCGTCGTGCTGATTGGCCCCGCTATGTACGTCTTCTCGCGTGCCTATGCCCTGAATACGACTTTGGCTCGAATCTCCGCCGGCGAGACGCCACAGCAGGTGATTACCGCGCTCGGCGAACCGCAGCAGAAACGGCAAATGGCGCCGCCGCAGCAGGGCAACCTGGAGTATCGCTACACCATCTGGCCGATGTCGAAAGGCTGGGTGGTGAGATTCCGGGATGGACGTGTCGTCGCGAAATTCAGGCAATGATCTCTCGCCGGTGAGGCGCCCGACCCGCTGCTCCTGACGGCCGCCCTATCAAAACTTCTCGCTGCAGCGCCAAAGCGATTGCGAGAGCTGGGCATTGGGTACATCAACGGACCGGCTGTCTCCGTGTCAATATAATCTTGCTGCTCGCGACTCGATACCCCGGCGAGCGCTGGAGGCACATCAGCTTGCGCGAATTCTACCGAGACTTCTTTTCCACGATCTGGGCGCTCTGGGTCATCACCTGGCTCGTGTTCTCACTCAACGTCAAGGCGACGATCCGCCGCCAGGATACGCTGCCTCGCATGCTGAACACGGGGCTGATGATATGTGCTGCCGCGCCGCTGTTCGCGCCACGCTTCCCGGTGGCGGGGCTTACAGAGCGCTTCCTGCCCGAATCCCAGTGGCCGTTCTGGGCGGCTCTCGGTGCGGTGTTGACGCTCGGGGGACTGCTGTTCATGGTGTGGGCGCGTATCTACCTCGGTCGCAACTGGAGCGGCGTGGCCGCGCTGAAGGCCAATCATGAGCTGGTCACCAGCGGTCCCTACGGTTGGGTCCGTCATCCCATCTACTCGGGTCTGGCACTGGCTTTCATTGGAACGGCTCTGGCGCTGGGGCAGTGGCGCGGAGTGCTGGCCGTCGTGCTGATGCTCATCGCGATCTGGCATCGGGTCGCAGTCGAGGAGCGCCTCATGCGCCAGCAATTCGGCGCTGCCTACGATGCCTATGCCCGGCGCGTTCGGGCGTTGGTGCCCTGCATCATTTGAGGAGGACTAAACCCGCACCGATATTTAACGACGCTGGCCACTCTTGCGATCATGAGTAGTTAGATTTGTACGCTTAATTTGCCTAGCCGCGCCCGCTAGTTAAACCTCTTGCCATACGCTGAGTGCTAGTTAGATTCAGGGCGCTGTACTTGTTCGGAACCTACATTGAGACCACGATCCTGGGCGAGACCGTCCGCCGACCTTATTCGTACCGAAGTGCGTGGATAGGATTGGCACGCGCGACACGCGCCGCATGAGCGAAGACAGTAAGCCATGCGATGAAGAGCGCTGCGAGCCCCGCCGCAACGAAGTAATCGGGATTCAGGCTGATGCGATAGGCGTAACTTTCAAGCCAGTGGCGTAAACAGTAATACGCGGCTGGCCAGGCGATCGCATCGGCCAGCAGGACCGGGATCGAGAACTGCCACAGGAGCAAACGGATGATGTCTCTCGTCCTGGCGCCCATGATCTTGCGGATGCCGATCTCCGCGGTACGTCGTTCGACGACGAACGCGGCCAGCCCGAACAGTCCCAGCGAGGCGATGAAGACCGCAAGGATGACAAAGATGCTGAGCAGTGCCCCCTGGCGTTCGGCATCGACATAAAGCTGATTCAGGCTTTCATCGACGAACCTGCTGTAGATGGGCATGGCGCGAACATGGCGCCGCCAGATGCGGTCAATCGCCGCCAGTGTTTCCGGTATGTGGCCCGCTTTCAACCGCACCGACATATAGCGATACAATTCCGGATCGGCATAGAACACGGTGGGCGAGACCTGTACGGCCTGGGCGCCGGCGAACAGGACGTTGTGCACGACACCGACTATGGTCACGCGTCCGCCGATCAGGTCAATAGTCTTGCCGATGGCGCCGTCGGGCGTGAAGCCGAAGGCGCGGGCCGCGTCATCGTCAATAACTACATTGCGGCCATCCTCGGGTTGTGTGCCGTGATGCAGGTCCGTGCCGCGGTCTCGCGACAGGAAACGGCCGGCTTCCAGCTTGACACCGTAGACGGCGGCGAAATCGGGCGACACAGAGTAGTTCATGACCTGTATGTCGGCACCTGTGGCCGCCATGCGGACGACATTGGCCGGCGAATTGCCGCTCCCGGGCACCTTATCCGACATGGCGACGCCGGCCACTCCAGGAAGAGCCGAGATCTCTCCCGTCATGCTCTCGAGCGCTTTCTGCGAAAGCTCGGCTGGGTTCACCGAAATCATCACGATGTTGTCGCGATCGAAGCCCAGATCAAGGCGGCTGGCGAAACGTATCTGAGTGAAGATGACCGCGGCCGCGATGGCGAGGCCGATCGAAACCGCGAACTGGAAGATCACCAGGATCGTACGCATCAAGCCGGTGCTTCCGAAGCCGGCAGCCGTGGAATGCAAAACCCGCGACGGACGGTAACTTGAAAGAATGAAGGCCGGGTAGATGCCGCCGGTCAACCCCGTCAACCCTGCCATCGCGATCATTGCGGCGACGAACGGCCAGTTGCCGAGGTAATCGAGGGTTATCGTGTGTCCCAGGAAGCCGCTATATACCGGCAACAGAACTTCCGTGGCCGCGAAAGCGATGATGAGCGCCAACAGTGCCGTCAGGACAGCTTCGAAAACGAATTGCGCGACCAGCTGCCGCTTGCTCGCGCCCACGACCTTGCGCATCGCGACTTCGCGCGCGCGCAAGGATGCGCGCGCGGTCGCCAGATTGGTGAAGTTGACGCCGGCTACCAGAAGCACGAGGGCGGCAATGGCGGCAAAGCCGAACACCAGGGTCCTGCTGTTGGGCGTTTTCATGCCACTACCCTGCGTGTATGGCGTCAGATGCACATCTTGAAGCGGTACAAGCTTGGCCGTGATCACGTCGCCCTTTGCTCCGTGAATTATGGCACCGAGTCGGGTCGTGAAAGCCGGCGACAAATGACGCAATAACACTGCGGAAAGCTGGCGGGCAACAGTGTGTGGGTCAATACCCGGCGCCAGGCGGACGTAACTGGAGACATCCATCGTAAGCCATTGGTCGGGATCCAAGTTTGTGCTGGTAGCGGCACTCCTCGGAAGCGGGCGCGGATAGAGCACGAATACGTCACCTTGAAATTGGGTGTTGTAAGGGAGGTCGCGCAGGATGCCGGTCACGACGCGCGGAGTCTTTCGATCGAAGAGCAGCGTCCTGCCCATCGCCTGGTCTGTGGCGAAATATCGGATCGCCGCGGCCTGAGTCAGCACGACGCCATCCGGGCGGGCGAGCGCCGTTGCCGGATTTCCTGCGATGAAGGGCAGCCGGATCATGGTGAAGAAGTTGGAGTCGACCGTGCTGATCGACTCCGCGTAATTTTTATTGGCGACCGCGATCGCCACGTTCTGATTGTGAATGCGAGTCTGCTCCTGAATGCCCGGCACTTCCTCGAGCGCCGTAGGCCCGAGCGGCGCAGAAGCTGCGCCGCAATCGCGCTCCGGCTCGCCTGGCACATGGACCAGAAGCGCAATGCGGTAGATCCGCTCGCTCCCCGGCAACCAGGTGTCGAAAGAGAGCTCCTGCTGTACGAAGAGACCGATCAGGATGGCGGCGGTCAGGCCCACGGCGAGGCCGGCAATATTGATGAAGCTGAAGAGCTTGTGATGAACGATGCTGCGAAGTGCGGTGGTCAAATAGTTATGAAACATTCCGCGTCTTCCGAACAATCGAATCTGTCGCTATGAACGCCGGTTCTGCGAGTGCGACCCCCGAGTGCTCACATCGCTCGCTCGGTGCCTATTTGCCATTGGGTGTGCGCCGGATCTGGACCCGCCCAGCGATGCAACCTGTATGCCAGAGGAAAAGCATTGTGTATCAATAGCTTGGATGTCAAGGCGGCTCCGGGGTGTCCGTCGGTGAACATGCTTGTTCGAATTCGGACACTTTCGGTCACAGTTCAATCCTTCTTCTCTCACCGCGAGTTTGCTCCGAAGGCAGAGGCGCCGATTGAATCGCGGTTGGCGGCTTGCTGCTTCCAAGCACTGACGGGCGGGAGCTCACGGTGCGGCGTTCGAGCGGCGAGGCGGAAGGGGTGAGAGGTAGCCGATGACGAGCATCAGGATACCCACTCCGAGGAATGACACGATGCGCAGAACGGTACCGGTACTCGAGAGATCGACGAGAAACAACTTGAGGATCACGAGGCCGAGCAGAGTGGCGCCGCAGAGCCAAACGATCCTTCGGCCGGATCGGGTCGCCCATGCCATGCCGATCAGCGCGAGTGTGGTCCAGAAGATCGTGAGCGAGGTCTGCGCCAGGGTCGAAGCCGCCACACCCTCGGCGGTATAGGGAACATCAGCGTACTGGTGCAGCGTTCGCAGCAGGAGTACGTTGAGCCAGGCGAATGCGATGAGCGCGATCAATCCCGGCAGCGCTCGGCGCCAGTCGCTACCGATGCGATCGCCCCACGTCCGATCGATGGTGCGCCAGTGACTGGCGAGTGCGAGGATCCCGAGACCCTGTGCAATGTCCATCGGGCTCGCGACTGGGATGTAGGGGAGTGGTGCGGCAAGTCCATCGGAGGCGAAGTCTGCGTGCAAATTCCAGCCCGCTAGGAAAAGCGCGAGGCCCCCGCCGGCGACAGCCACATAGGCGACAGGCCGGTCGACGAACGGCCAGCTGTGGCTGGAAGCCCGTGTCGTCAGCGCGAGCAATGCAGCTGCCGGGATCAATCCGAGAAGCGCTTGCGACCAGGTGGGACTCTCTTTGACGAGTTGTGCTACCTGCCAGACGAGCTCGCCCGTGACGGCCCATACGACGAGCCACACGCCGAGGGCATGTAGACCCGTCCCGAACCACGCCGGCGCAACCGCCTCATCGCGTCGCAACGCGAGATAGCCGAGTGCGATTGAAAGCGGCCAGGCCCACCACCCACCGCCCTGCAGCGGGTGCGACAGCATAGTGAGGCTCCCGAAGGCGAAGAGGGCGAGTACTGGCAGCAGCAAGAGCGACGCGATGCGCGCCATTGTCCAGGTCAGCCGGGCGCCGAGCAGTGTCAGGATCAGGGCGGTGACGCCCAAATACGCGACGTGGGCCGCCAGCTGCCCCGAAGCGGCCACATGGGTTTGGATTTCGCTGTAGCCGCCGCCGCACCACCACAGCAGTCCCCAGATGAAGAGCCCAACACTCAATACCCGCCGATACTCCTCGAGCCAGGCCGGTCCTCGGCGCCGAAGCATCGCGGCGATGGCGATGCCGCCGGTACTCACGAGGACGGCAGCGAGGTAGTGACCATCGATGAAGAGGGCCCCGTGCAGCGCACCCTGGTACCCGACCGACTCCCAGACATAGGCGGCGCCCGCCAGCAGCTGCAGTGCCGTTCCCGAGACGATCGCGAGCCGGCGATCCTGCCGCAAGCCGACCCACGCAATCGCGGCGCCCTCGAGCGCCCAGCTCGCGGCGGTCCAGCGACCTTCGAGCGCGAAAGGAATCGCGAGCGTGCCGAACGCGACTGCGAGCGCGAGGAAGGCCTCGACGAGCAGGCGCAGTGTCTCCTGTCGGCGGCGGTACAACATCCACGCGAGGGTGAGGTAAAACGCGCTCAGCGTGAGAGCGCTGTAGGCGAGAGCATACGGAATGCGCGATACGAGCCCGGCTTGGATCCCCATGGTCACGACGGGTACGCCAAAGACGAGCGTTCCGTCGACGTAGTGTTTGAGGTGCGCCCCCTGCCGAATCGCGTAGAGGACAGTGATCGTCACGAACATCAGGAAAAAGAGCACCACGAAGGGCTCGGTCGTCGCGAAGTTTTCCGGCTGATAGCGCAGCACCCCCCAGGCCACGCCGATCCCGTACGTGAAGACGAAAGCGAGCAGGTTCAGCGGGCGCCAGGAACGAAATCCAGCGACGATGAGCACGAAGCAGTTGAGGAGCGCGAAATAGGAAAAGAGCGCGACGTGATCGCCGTGCGGGTTTGCTGCGAGAACCGGCGCGAGGTAGCCACCCGTCGCGCCGAGAATGGCGAAGGCCATCGAGTCCTGCACAATCGCGAGCGCGGCCGAGAGGAGAGCCACAGCCGCGAGCAGGATGAAGGCAGCCCCGGGAGCCAGCACGCCATAGATGCGCTGGGCGGTGAAGGTCGTGAGATAGAGAATGCCGACGCCGGCGCCCTGGAGGGCCAGTGCGTAGCCACGCCGCGCTCTTCGCCAGTACCAGCCGAGCACGAGCAGCACCATTGCGCCGGCGGCCACGCCGCTCAAGCGCGCCTCGATGGAGAGGTGGGAGTGCTCGGCGGCATAGCGCAATAGGAATGCGACTCCAAAGAACAGCACAATGACGCCGACGCGGACGATGAGGTTGCCGCCAGTGAAGAATTCACGAATGTGTCGTAGCCCCGGGAACTCCGAGACCGGGGGGGACGTCCAGTCGCCGTAGCCCTGCCGAGAATGGCGCGCCGACTCCGGGGCTTCTCGCCATGCCGAATCAGTTCCGGCGGCGAGTTTTGCCGCAGAAGTCAACATCGCGGTTGCAGGTTGAGCAGCACGCGGCGCGGCAGCAGCCGGAGTGGCGGGAAGCCGCGCTTCGCGATCCATAGCACTCTCGCGCGTGAGCCGGTCGAGCGCGGATTCGATCGAGTCGATGCGACGCTGCAGCGTGGCCCGATCCACGAGCCACGCGACGACGAGCACGAGAATCAAGAATTCGGCCATTCGGCGTTCCCCCTGTATGGACGGGCGTTCCGCTCCAGTGGCAATGATAGAGAATCGACCGTAGGCGGCGGCATTGGCGCACGCGACGCGATTCCAAGATGAGCATCAGGGCTTACGCGAGCGCGCAGTCTCCCGTCGAAAGCGACCTGGAGCGCCGGGTCGAAGTAGAGGCTGGCCGGCGTAATCGTCCGCCGCATCCAGGGAATCTTTCCGAAGTACCAGAGCTTCCAGAATCGAAGGTCGGTATTGGGTTGCCGCGCGAGCAACGCGCCGAATGTGCTGATCTCGCCCAGTGACTTGCCGCAGGCTTCCTTCAGTACCTCATGGACGAATCTCGAACAGAACTGTCGATGGGAGTCGACGTTGAAGCCGGTGTCGTAGAGGCGGCCGAGGCGAGCGTAGGCTGCCGCACGCACGCGTTCTGGCTCGAGAAGACACGGCAATCGAAGCACCGCCACCCGCCCGTTCTCCGAGCGGCGCACGTAGGCATTCAGCGTGGTGCGACACGAGAGCGGAACTCGGCTTTCGGCGATGATGGGGCCACTACGATGGATGTCCGTTACGACCGCAACGTGGTTGGTCCACGTGCCCGTCGCGGACGCGATCGCCTTGAATGGCGGATAGCGAAGCCGTATGAACACCAGATCGCCGACGCGCATTATCGATGCGAGCTCGGACTGCGTCCGACTGGGTAAGTCGTCCAAGGGGCGGTCGGTCAGTTCTGGGATCACCATGGGTCGCTCGGCTGGTTGCGTTCAGGACCGCGCTAGCCTCCCATAAGGTAGTAAATATCGCGACATTCATCATATCGGTCGCGGCTTTCAAGCCGATAAGTATCGGATTACAATACTCCGATGCCTACGGAAGTCGTCCAGCTGGTTGCGACCCTCAAGCGGGAGCTCAAGGGCCAGGGCAAGACGTATCGAGATCTTGCCGGCGCGCTGGGCCTCTCCGAGGCGAGCGTCAAGCGGCTCTTCTCAAGTGAGCGCTTCACCGTCGAGCGGCTCGCGCAGATCAGTGCATTCCTAGGCTGTACGCTCGCCGAACTTTGTCAGCGGGCCGCGTGTTCGTTACCTGAGATCGCGACGTTGACCGAAGAGCAGGAGTCGCAGCTCGTTTCCGATCCGAAGCTCCTGCTCGTTGCCGTATGCGTGCTCAACCGCTGGGATGCGAGCGACATCGGGCGGGCATACGATCTCTCCGCCGCCGAGATTCTCAAGCGGCTCATCGTGCTCGATCGAATGGGGTTGATCGAACTGCTTCCAGGTGACCGTGTACGCAGGCGCGTGCGGCGTGACTTCGAGTGGCTGCCCGACGGTCCCATCAAGCGTTTCTTCCGCGAGCAAGGTTTGGCCGACTTCCTGAAGCATTCGTTCGACGAACCTGAGGAAACGTTGGAATTTGCCCATGGAATGCTGACGAGCGACGCGCGCGAGGAACTGATGACGGAGATGCGCCGGCTGAGGCGAACGCTTGCGCGCCTGCATGAGGATTCAGAAGCCAGGCCGCTTAACCAGAAGCAGGGTGTGGGCCTACTGCTCGGCACCCGCGGTTGGGAGCTCCCTGCCTTCCAAAAACTGCGTCGGCGCGGACCGCCCCGTAGCGGGGCATGACTTCCGGAGCGTGCTGCGGTCGTACTGCGGCCCCTGGATGCGTTAGCGCTCGCTGTGCCGCGGCTTGTGATGTGTCGGGGCGCGTCTCGAGACCCGAGAACCCGGGTGAGCCAACGGTCACTCGACCAGCTGACTCCGCGCTGGCGGTGACCCGGTACCTGTGGGGATACCGATGGATGGCGAACATCCTCCTGCGGACATGCTAGTGCCGGCCGCGGTGCCAGGCAGTCGTGGCTAATGCGTATGGGCGGCCCGCGACGCCATCATCAGAATCGAGGCAAGCGGTGCGACAGTGAGCGCTCGGAGGGCAGTGTGTCGACGATCGGGGTTTGCCGGGACGAGGCGCATGTACAGGGCGCACGGGCTGCGCTGAATCCTCAGCACGGGGTGGCATCGGAGACGGATTCCCCGTGGCGCGCGAGGCTGCGGTGGGAGCTCTTGTGGTTCCTTGCCGCGAAGCTCGCCGCACTCACGCTCATCTGGGCGCTGTTTTTTCGCAAGTGAGCCGCGCCTGAGCGGCGAACCCGGTCTGGATGACCGGGCGGGGTCGAATGCCAGGCAGGGCGGCTAGCGAGGCTATCATGTCGGATGTCGTAGTGAACCTTTCGCGCCTGCAGTTCGCGCTCACGGCGCTGTATCACTTCCTCTTCGTCCCGCTGACGCTGGGACTCTCCATGATCCTCGTGATCATGGAGGCGGTATACGTGATGACGGGGCACGAGATCTGGAAGCGCATGACGCGGTTCTGGGGGCTGCTCTTCGGCATCAATTTCGCCATGGGAGTGGCGACCGGCATCACCATGGAGTTCCAGTTCGGCACCAACTGGGCCTACTACGCGCACTACGTGGGGGATATCTTCGGCGCCCCGCTCGCCATCGAGGGGCTGATGGCGTTCTTCCTCGAGTCGACGTTCGTGGGCCTCTTCTTCTTCGGCTGGGACCGGCTCTCCAAGGTCGGCCATCTCGCGGTGACCGCGCTCGTGGCGCTCGGCTCGAGCCTCTCGGCGCTGTGGATCCTGATCGCCAACGCCTGGATGCAGAATCCGGTCGGCGCGCAGTTCAATCCGCAGACCATGCGCATGGAGCTGGTCTCGTTCGCCCAGGTGCTGCTCAATCCCGTCGCGCAGGCGAAATTCGTACACACGGTCGCCGCCGGCTATGTGGTCGGCTCCGTGTTCGTGCTCGCGGTGAGCGCCTGGTACCTGCTCAGGGGCCGCAACGTCGAGATCGCCAAGCGGTCGATGGCGGTGGCCGCGGCATTCGGGCTCGCCTGCTCGCTCTCGGTGGTGGTGCTCGGCGATGAGTCCGGATACACCGCCAGCATGAACCAGAAGATGAAGATCGCCGCGATCGAGGCGGAGTGGAAGACCGAGACGCCGCCGGCCTCCTTCACGCTGTTTGGCCTCCCCGACGTCGCATCGCGCACCACGCGTGCGAAGGTGTCCGTGCCCTGGATGCTCGGTCTCATCGCGACGCGCTCGGTCGATCAGCCCGTAACCGGCATTCTCGATCTGGTCGCGCGCGCACGGCAGCGTATTGCGAGCGGCGTGCAGGCTTACACGGCGCTCCAGGCCCTGCGGCGCAACCCGACCGACATGGCCGCGCGCAGTGACTTCGCGGCGCACCAGGCGGACCTCGGGTACGGAATGCTGTTGCTGCGCTACACGCGCGATCCTGGTACGGCAACGGCGCAACAGCTCGAGGCGGCGGCATGGTCGACGGTTCCCAACGTGCCGGTGCTCTTCTGGTGCTTTCGCTTGATGGTCGCGCTCGGCTTCTTCTTCATCCTCCTCTTCATCACCGCGTTCTATCTCTCGACGCGACATCGATCGGAGTATCACCGCGGCTTCCTGCGCGTGGCGGTCTGGAGTTTACCGCTGCCGTGGATTGCCGCGGAGCTCGGCTGGGTCGTCGCGGAGTACGGCCGGCAGCCGTGGGCGATCGACGGGGTACTGCCGACGTTCATGGGTGCTTCGCCCGTCCCGGCGTGGAACGTGGTGGGATCTCTCGCGGGTTTCGTGGTGTTCTATTCCGCGCTCGCGATCGTCGATGTGTACCTGATGGCGCGCATGATTCGCCGCGGACCGGACGGCCTGGGCTACTGGCCGGCATCGCGGGTCGAGCCACCCCCCACGACAGAGGCTCCGGGTCCGGTCATCGAGACTACCGCGGGCTGAAGGGGATCCACATGATCAACTACGAAGCACTGCGCGTCATCTGGTGGGCGATTCTCGGCACGCTTCTCGTCGGCTTTGCGCTCACGGACGGTTTCGACCTCGGTGTGGGCGCGATCTTCCGCTTCGTCGGCCGCACGGATGAGGAGCGGCGAGCGCTGCTCGCATCGGTGGAACCGGTCTGGGAGGGCAACCAGGTGTGGTTCATCCTGGGCGGCGGCGCGGCCTTCGCCGCGTGGCCGCTACTGTATGCCGCCTCGTTCTCCGGGCTGTATCTGGCGATGTTCCTGGTGCTGGTGGCGCTCATACTCCGTCCGGTCGGGTTCACCTTCCGCGACAAGATCGAGGATCCCCGCTGGCGCAGTTTGTGGGACGCAGCGCTCACGATCGGCGGCGCGCTGCCGGCGCTGCTCTTCGGTGTTGCCTTCGGCAACCTCTTCCTGGGACTGCCCTTTCACTTCGACGAGCTGCAGCGCCCCGTGTACACGGGCAGTTTCCTCACGCTCCTGCATCCGTTCGCGCTGCTCGCCGGTGTCGTTTCCCTGTCCATGCTCATCCTGCACGGCGCGACCTACGCATCGCTCAAGGTCGGGGAGCCGATGTCGGTTCGAGCGGCGGCAGTGGGGCGCGCAGGGGCTTTCGCATTCGTCGTCGCATTCATCGCGGCAGGCGCCTGGCTGGCATGGGGAATAGATGGGCAGCGCATCCTGTCCGGCGCGAACCCTCTCGGCCCCTCGAATCCGACCTCGAAGTCCGTCCAGGTGGTGGCGGGAGCGTGGCTCGATAACTTCCGCGCCCACGGCTCACTGTGGCTGGTGCCTGCCGCGGCGCTGCTCGCGGCGTTCGCGGCAGCCGCGCTGCTCGCCGCGCGGCGGCATGGTGCGGCATTCCTGGCGAGCTGCCTCGTTCAGGCGGGGACCATTCTCACCGCGGGGATCGCGCTCTTTCCGTTTCTCATGCCGTCCTCCACGCAGCCGGACCACGGTCTCACCGTTTGGGACGCCTCGAGCAGCGCACGAACACTCTTCATCATGCTGATCGCCGTGATCGTGTTTCTGCCCATCGTGCTTGCGTACACGGCGTGGGTGTACCGCGTGCTCAAGGACCGCGTCACGCTCGAGGAGCTGCGGCGAACCACCGACACCTATTGAGGAGGTTGCACCATGTGGTACTTCAGTTGGATCCTGGGGCTGGGGCTAGCGCTCACCTTTGGCGTGCTCAACGCGATGTGGTACGAGATGAGAGAGGCGGCGCGAGCCGATGAGCATCGACGCGCGGGATGATGGTGATGCGGATCGTCACCTTCCCACGTCCATTGGCATGTGCACCAGCTCCGCGAGGGATGCGGTTCTCCAAGTCGCGTTCTGGCCGAACTGGGACCGGTTCCACAGTTCGCTCCCGCCTTTGATATCCGGCGGCCTGGATCGGCCGATTGCGTCATTCATGGGCCCGGCTCAGGCGGGACGGGTTCAAGATCAGCGCCGCGCGGCCGATAAGCACTGATCGAAAGTTGTCCGCGCGGAGCTTCCCCAATGCGCTCGAAAGCATCGTCCGGCACCGGCTGCCGAGCCTGCCGCGGGCAGGATGTTGCCCCGGAATTCACCATGGCCTTCCAGCCCATCGTCGACCTCTCGGCCGGCGGTGTGTATGCCCACGAAGCGCTCGTGCGACCCATCGGCGGGGGCGGCGCTCGAGAAATCCTCGAGCAGATCACCGAACTCAATCGTTATGCATTCGACCAGGCGTGCCGGGTAAAGGCCATCACCCTCGCGGCGCGTCTGCGAATGCAGAGTCTCCTCAGCATCAATTTCCTGCCGAACGCGGTTTATCAACCGGCGGCCTGCATCCGCGCCACGCTCGATGCCGCCGAACGCTCGAAGTTCCGTCTTGATCACATCATCTTCGAGGTGACCGAGGCGGAGCCGAGCCGCGACCCTGGCCACCTTGCCGAGATATTCGCCGAGTACAAGCGTCACGGCATGTTGACGGCGATCGATGACTTCGGCGCCGGTCACTCCGGCCTCAATCTGCTGGCGCAGTTTCTGCCGGACATCATCAAGATCGACATGGCGCTCACGCGCAACATCCACTCCGACCGGACTCGCCGGGTCATCGTGCGCTCGATAGCGATGATGTGCATGGAGCTGGGCGTCAGTGTGATCGCGGAAGGAATCGAGTCGGCCGATGAAGTGCATTGTCTGCGCGATCTCGGCATCCAGCGCTTCCAAGGCTACTACTTTGCGCGGCCGGAGATCGAGTGCCTGCCGACCGTGCGCGCCTTGGATGACTTGATCAGCAGCGACCCGATCGAGTTACGTCTGCTCGGCGCCTGAGGCGAGGTCGGAGTAACTGATCGCAACCTGCCGCGCCAGAGGGGATCGCACACCTGCGTAGTGCGGAGATAGCATCTACTGCGCGACGTCGATCGAGCATGCGGGCGGGTAGGGGAATCGCCTCCTAGAAAGAGATCTTCGGCACGGGTGCGTTGCGTACATACTGAGTGAGCCCGGAAGCAGCGAGCGCGAGATCGCTCACGGTGATCCGACACGCTTCGTGCTCGATGAAAGAGCGCAATGCATTCGGTGGCAGGACCCAGGGAAGATCGGGCGATCGGCGCCAGGTCGGACTCATGGGCTCGATGAACCAGCCCGGAATGAGGACTACCGCACGCACCTGAAACCATTTGCCGGTGCATTCCCTGAGACGCTGGGCGAGCCACTTGGCCTCTGCTTGGGCTTGAGCAATGGGATCGCGATCGGGGCGGTGACCATCTACGACGATGCCTGTATCGGTGAGGTGAATGCGGGCGTCCCGGTGCCGAGGTTTGCTCCAGGTCTTTGTTTCGACCGCGTAGATGCCGCGGTCGCAGAGGACGACGTGATCGATGTTGAAGCCATCCGCAGGCACGTCGTGGAACACGTGGGCCCCGAGGGTCCGGAGCTTCTCGAGCTCCTCGGCGACGATCCGCTCGCCATCTCGACCGAGCTTCATGCGGTGAAGTCGAGCCCGAAGTTTCACCCCCTTCCTGGCAGCGTGCAGCGAAGCGGCGATCGCGATGCCTGTAAAAAGCCAGGGCTGCGGGGGAAGGTGCCTGAGCATCATCCACCACTCAAAAGCGGCAAAAATAACGAAAGTGAACGCAAAGAGGAGAGGGAGAAGCAGTTCGTCCCAGAGGAGCGCCTCAATGGCTTCATCCCCTGATTGGCCCGGCAGGCGAAGGGCTCGGAATCGGAGAGGCGAGCGCCGGGTTTCCATGGAGCGACCGCTAGGTTGAATGCCAACTGTGAGAATAGGGCAGCTGGAGGGGGATTTCTGTCGAGCGAATCACGCAAGGAAATGCCTGGGAGCGTTGGGGGTGATACTGATGACTGAATCGCACCCACCGCCGACCGGTTTTACGCACACCTGTTTCCATGCTTTCTCATACCCAGGAGTCTTCGCCGCGCGGTGACTCCGTTGATCAGGCGGAACCGCGCTGGGGCGATCTCAGGGAAAAGGACCGGTCGAGAGAGGTTGGCCGCCTGGACAGCGGCTTCATCGAGCCGGCGGTTGGCCGCGTAATGGACGACAGCGCAACAGCAGCCCGCGAAAAATCTATCTTCACCTGACTGGTTGCGGCCTCGAGGGCGGCAAGCCCATGCGTAGGGCCAGGTTCGGCGCTAGAATGCAGCGCGAACCGGACGCAGGCGATCGCGAGCAAATCGGAGGGTGGCTGTCGTTGATATGGTCGATCGGCGGCATGGTCTTCATGGCATCAGCTGCAGCGGAAGTCGCCTGCTGGGCTGTCGCGGCCGTTGAGGCGGTCGGCATATGGCGGTTTTGGCCGTGGGCATTTCGACTTGGGCTGAAAATCATCGACCGCCGACTTCCCCGACCCACGAATCCAAGTCCGGTCACCGGACGCCTGAATTCAAGGGACCTACGAGCAGCCGTCATAGACCAGAGACATATCCTGTTTCGCGCTCCGATGTCCGTATTCCGATTTCGGATCCGTACGCCGTTCCCAATCCACGGAGCAGCAACTCTGGAAGCGGATGGAGTCTATGTCACCGGTAGGATTCCCCTTGGTGCAGTCGGCTTCTTTTTGGCATGGATCAGCGGCTGGACAACGGGCGGCGTCATGGCCGGCTCTCAGGTGCCGATCGGCGGTTTCGGAATGGTGGCTCTCGGATGGTTATTTGTGGGCGGCATGATTATCTTTTCTGTGTTCGTGGAGCGACCTCGATTTGAGAGAGCGCTGGAAGCTCTGCTACGTGAGATCTCGTGTGATCCCGCGGGGTATTGGCGTCCATCTGCCGAACGCGCCGAACGAGGTCTTCCGCAATAGAGCTGCTTGCGAGCGGGTTTGCGACACCTACGTCCCGAACGCTCTCGGCGTAGGTACTAATCTGGCGATTCGCGAGGGCTTTTTGTCTCGACGCCCAAGACTGGCAGATCGCGCAGGGCCGAAAAGTCACGGTCGTGCGTGACCAGCGCATCGGCCCCGACTGCCAGTGCACTCGCCGCTTGCACCGCATCCGCCAGCTTCAACCTGCAAGCGGCCCGGAGTCGAGCCGCACTCTCTGCAATCTCCGCGTCCAAGTCCACCACGAACCATGATTTCAGCGTGGCGCGGTAGCGTTCGGCGAGAACTTCGTCGCGCGCGCTCAACGGTCCGGTGAGTACTTCGGCGAGGGTCACCGTGGTAACCGCAAGGCGGAGGAGTCCTTCGTCGTGTGCCTCGAATACCGGCGTGAATACCGCAGCGAGCTCGCGATGACCCTCGAGCACATAGATGATCGGCGCGGAGTCGACCAGAAGAAGAGCGTTCTCCGGCAGCCCATCGAGACTTATCGGCTCCATTCGTCTCTCAGCCGACGCAGCGTCGCTTGGCTATCCCGGCCGTACAACCCGCGACCGCTGCCGGCAAGAGGTAGCAACGAGCGCTGCGCGTGGGCTTCTCCCGATGCGGAGACCGGCGCCAATACCGCAACCGGCCGTCCATGGCGGGTAATGATCGTCTGCCGGCCCTGCTGCGCAGCGGTCAGCAGCTCCGGTAACTGGCTACGCGCCTCCTCGGCGCCTTTTCGAATCGGCTTTGGCACGGTATGTTCCTGGCCCCCTGAGCGTACGGACTGTACGGTCAGATGTCAACCCACGGTGGGCATGAATTCAGCCCGTCCGCTGGCCAATTCTCCCCCCTCGTTCGTTCCGGGGACATCGCGCGTACCATGCCCCGAAGCGCAAGGGGGATATCGACTTGGACGGTAGGGCTGTAGGGTCGTTCATTCAGTGAGCCTGGCGGCGGAGGACCGCCAACCTTGGCGTCGATCGCCTGCACCAGCGGGCCCTGCATGCCCGCACGCCGCCGGGGTAACAAGCCTGCTCCGGGCAAAGAAACATCTGATCGGCTCCTCGCCGGCATCGGATGCTCTCAGAAACTCACTCGTAGCCGAACTCCTACAATGCGCGGCATGACGTAGTACGTGTATCGGCCGGGAGTAAAGGGGCTGTCCCAGAGGACATTCGTGATGCCGCGCTTGTCCGTGAGATTGTTGACGTAGAGAGAGGCCGACCACCGGGCTGTCTCTAGCCCAACATGCGCGTTGATCATTGAGTAGCCGGGCATGTAGGCGAACCCAGGGTCGGGGGTTGTCGTCACGGCACCCGTGACAGGGTCGGCCAGATAGGGGCTCAGCAGGTTCTGGCTCCGTCCGACGTATTGGTACTCCCCGTAGAAATCCAAGGCGAGATCACCCGCCAGCGGGTACGTATAGTCGGTTGAGAAGTTCAGCGACTCGTCGGGCACGTCCGGCAGACGATCGCCGCCGTAGCCGCTCTCGGTCAGGCCGGGATTCACCGGTTCATTGGCCGTCAGCCGCGCATCCGTCCAACCGTACGTGAGCCCCAGATCGAGACCGGCCACGGGCCGCGCGCTTGCTTCAACCTCGACCCCGTTGACCTTCGCCTGCCCCGCGTTGGTCGTGAAACGGACGAGCCCATCGGGAGTCGAGGACTGCTCCTGGATGTCGTTCCACTTCATCTCATAGTAATCGACATTCAATCGCAGACGCCGGTCCAACCACTCGGTCTTGAAGCCTCCTTCGTAGTTGTCCACCGTATCCGGGACGTAGCCATAGGGTACCGTCGGCTCATTTTCGACGGCCTGGTTGACGCCTCCTGCGCGGAAGCCCTCGCTGTAGGCCACATACGCCATCAGGTTGTCGGTGAACTGGTAGGCGATGTTGCTGCGCTTGACGAATTTTGAGCTCGAGGCCTCGCGAGATGTCCCGGCATAGGAGCCCGTGCCAGGTGAACCACCGAGATTGATGGCATAAGCCGTAGAAGTGCTGGCGTCGAACGTTGCCCACCGACCGCCGACGGTGAGCGTCAATCGATCGAACAGCCTATAGGAGGTCTCGCCGTAAGCCGCCCGTTGACTCAGCGAGGAGAGTATCGAACGCGCCTGAAAGAGAGGGTAAGCCGGATCAGGTTCCCCGTTCGGCCCGACAAAAGGAAGATTGCTACCGGCGTAGGCGGTGCGATCCTGATAGAAGCCGCCGAGCGTCCATTGCCAATTCGCCTGGGAATCGGGGGCCGCCAAGCGGACCTCGTAGGATGGCGCCTCGGTGTTCTGCGGTTGCTGGACGTTCGAGTTCCCGATCGTCGGATCGTCGGGCGAATATGGGGCCAGTCCTTGTGCTTGAGCGTACTGCCACGGAATCGGCAGGCCCGGGAAAGTAAAGTTGAAGTCCAATTGTCGCTTGTAGTACGAGGCATCCGCGACCAGTGTGGCAAAGCCGAGGTGGTAGCGCACCGTCAGTCCGGCCATGGAGACCACGTCATCGAACGGGTCGTAGGCGGGAACATTGGACGTCAGGTTGCCCGCGCTGGCGATGGCTTCGCTTCCGGCATCATAGTGTGCATGCTGGTATAGACCGAGAACATCCACAGTGAGCTCATTCCCCAGCTGATAACGAATCGCCGCGCGCGCTCCGTCGGTGTAGCCTCGGTTGATGTCGTGAACGTCGAGGACGTCATTATCAATATAGCCACTTTGGTTTTCCTGATAAGCCACGAGACGTGCGCCCAGCGTGCCATTGATGATCGGGAGGTTCGCGACTCCCGCAGTTTCGTCATTTTCTGAGCCGTTTGAGACCTTACCCACATCGGCACTAACGTATCCCGAGGTTTCTGTCAGGTCGGGCCTGTTGAATAGCGTCTGGATTGTTCCACCTTCGGACCCGGCGCCAAAGAGGGTTCCTTGTGGACCTCGCAGTACCTGCACCTCCTGCACGTCAATGAGCTTGATGTCGGGGGTAAACCGGCCGGCATCGTTCGTCGCTCCGGGAGTGCTGGTAATCGGAAACTCGTCGTAATAGATCCCGACCTCCCCCTCCCCAAATCCCTCAATGCCGCGGATGATGGGACGGCGCTGTCCGGGGCCGTCATCCAGGATGCTGAGCCCTGGGATACTGGCCGCAAAATCAATGAAGTCGAGCGCGCCCTGCTGCGAGAGCTGCGCACCTGAAAGCGCGGCGATGCTCACGGGCGTCCTTTCGAGGTCGGTGTTGCGCCGAAGCGCCGTGACGACAACTTCTTGCAGTTGAGCCGAACCGTCTGTCGAGGCGGACCCCGCGTCAGGGCTGGCTATGGCCTGACTCCATGCCGGCACGTAGGACAGCGCGGACGCAGCACCGAGGACGGTGAATCCCAGGGTGCTAAGTCTGACTATACGAGCCATATGCCTGCCCTTTCTGTTGGGTGCTCTGTGAGTGATGGTTCGGGAACGCTGCATCGCTGAATTCATTTCGACCCCTATGATGTTTTGCGAGATGTCGAACAGCCCCCCTGAGCGACGACATTAAAGTAGGCGCGGGGCGCGCGAAGCGTCAATGCTCCCCCGTGGTTTGAAGAGCCCTGTTGTATTGCTGTGGAGATTCGCGCGCGGCGCGCGAGCGCAGGACCGCGTGTAGACAAAATGCCGTAATTTCCCGTGTTTTTCGGCGGCTCGGGGCGCCGCCGCCGCGGCCGGATCAAACCGAGACGCCCCAGGCGATGCGCAATTCTGCAACTCTGACATGCAAGAATTGCGTTTACCGCGCCGGCGCACTGCATTAGCGTCGCCGAAGTGCCACCATCGGCGGCGCATCCTGGGCCGTCACGCAGGAATTCCAGCGGCATGACCAATGCGAGTATCTCGATACTGCGGCAGTTGATTGCTTTCGATACGACTTCTCGGAACTCGAACCTGTCTTTGATTGAATGGGTGGCAAACCATCTGTCAGGCTGTGGCGCACAAGTGGAGCTCATCTATGACTCCGAACGGAGCAAGGCGAATCTGCTCGGCAGCCTGGGGCCGGCTCGCGAGGGCGGCATAGTGCTGTCCGGTCATACGGACGTCGTGCCGGTTGATGACCAGGAATGGACCGGCGATCCGTTTTCCCTTCAGGAGCGGGACGGACGCCTATACGGACGTGGAGCGGCCGACATGAAGGGCTTCATTGCCTGCGCGTTGGCGGCCGCCAGCAGATGGCAGTCGCGGGCGATGCAACGACCGATTCATTTCGCCCTGTCCTATGATGAAGAGGTTGGCTGTCTAGGTGCGCATTCGCTGGTGGACAGGATCTCCGGCAGTATTCCCCGCCCGGCGTTCGCGATCGTGGGAGAGCCCACCGATATGAGGATCGGCATCGCCCACAACGGGGTGACTGGCGAGCACACGCGGTTTCGCGGTTGCGCCGCACATGCGAGCGACCCGTCACTCGGCGTGAACGCCATAGAAGCCGCCGCCGCATTCGTATGCTTCCTCAGCGGCGTGGCCAAGCTGCCCGAAATCGCGGGGAGTGGCTGCACCCTGAACATCGGTCGAATCAGCGGCGGCAGTGCGACGAACATCGTTGCGGAGCGCTGCAGCATGCATTGGGAGTACCGGACCTGTGGCCAACGTCAGCTCACCGTGATTCGTAACCTGGTCGGCGAATATCTTGGTGGCAACGGGCTTGCCGCTCTGCAGGTCGCCAGGGAAATCGAGCTCGAAGTGCCGTACTTCTGCAGCAACCTCGATGAGCAGACTCTGCGGGAGTTGACCAAGCTCGGCGCCAAGCTACCACTGGCGACACTGCCTTTCGGAAGCGAGGCGGGAATATTCGAGCTGCGGCAGATTCCGACCGTGATCTGTGGGCCAGGCTCGATCAATCAGGCACACCGACCCGACGAATGGATCGCCCGAGCCGCGCTCGAGGAGGCGGACCGATTCCTCGAAGGAGTAATTACCTGGGCTTCATCCACGACGCCGGCTTGAGATCGCCTGAGCCGAGGCGAGGGGGCGACGTTACGCAAGCACGCCGCGCCCTCCTGTCGATCACTATCGCAAACACGCTGGAATGGTATGACTTTGCGATCTACGCCTTCCTCGCGCAAGTGATCGCCGGAGTCATGTTTCCCGCCAGCGATGCCATGGCCTCCTTACTTCTATCGGTAGGAAGCTTCGGTGTTGGGTTTCTCACCCGGCCGGCGGGCTCGGTGATCTTTGGCGCGCTGGCGGATAGCAAAGGACGAAAGCTCACTCTGATGCTGACGTTCCTTCTGATGGGTATCGCAACCCTCGCGATCGGCGTCATCCCTTCGTTTGCGGCAATCGGACTGACCGCGCCTCTGCTCGTGGTGCTCGCGCGCCTGCTGCAGGGGCTGGCGGCAGGCGGCGCCATGGGCGGCGCGACGTCGCTGTTGATCGAGCATGCTCCACCGGACAGAGCGGGCTACTTCGGCAGCTGGCAGGTGGCGGGCCAAGCTGGCGCACTGCTGATGGGTGCTCTTGCCGCCGCCACGGTTTCCGCCGTCGTGAAAGAAGATCAGTTGGTGAGGTGGGGCTGGCGCTTACCTTTCCTCGCGAGTGCGCTGCTCTTGCCGTTCGCGCTTTACACCCGTCGACGCGTGGAGGACTCGCAGGCCTTCGTTTGCGAGCGGCGCGCAGCTACCTCGCCGTTGCGCATCCTTTGGCGCACGCGGCGTGGTGCGGTCGCGCGCGGGTTTGGGATTACCGTCATCTGGACCGTCGCGACCTATTTCTTTTTCATATACGTGCCGCTGTACGCACACACGGTCCTGAAAATGCCGATGAGCACGACATTGTTCAGCAATAGTATTGCACTTCTCGTCTTGCTGGTCGTGTCACCCATGGCGGGGCATCTTTCGGATCGCCTGAGCCGGCTCGGCATCATGGTTGCCGCCGCCGTCGCCATGGTCGTGCTTACCGTGCCAGGGTTCCAACTCCTGCTGAGCCACTCGAGCGGGGTGGCACTCGTGACCTTCCAGATCACCTTCGCCGCGCTGGCGGCCCTCTTTGTCGGCCCCGCGCCTGCGGCGATCGCCGAGCTCTTTCCGGTGGGGGTCCGCTCTTCGGGAGTAGGAGTTGCGTACAACTGCGCGGTCACTGTTTTCGGCGGCTTTGCCCCGCTCATTGCGACTGGATTGGTCGCGCTCACGACTGACCCCCTATCCCCCACCTGGTACGTGGTCTTTTCCTGCAGCTTGAGCCTCTTGGCGCTGATGCTCACGCCTCGAACCAGGTCGCAAGATCCTTGTTGAACTGATTCCGCAGGTACTGGACCATGATCCGCGTCCGATGATACCTATTGGCAATCGGACGGGTGACCAGCCACAGGTTCAACGAGCAATTGGTAGACAGGGGCAAAGGGATCAAATCGGGCGCTGCTCGCTTGTAGAAGTTGGGAAGCAGGCCGATTCCCATCCCGCTACGCACGGCCGCAAGATAGACCGCGGCCGAATCTGCGACGATCTGGACGCGCTGAGCCGATATGACGCCTTTGGTCCACCAAGCAAGGTCGGCGCACACATGATACGGCAGATAGTCGACGAACTGATGCTGACCCAAGCGTGCCAGGTCGCCCGGCCGTCCGAACTGCTGCTCATAGGACTTGGAAATGAACAGCGAATGGTCGAGTTTTGCGAGCTTCGAGGCAACGAGGCCCGGATTTTTCGGTCTTTCGATGAATACCGCTATGTCGGTGTCCAAGGAAAAGAGGTCGAGCCATTTGCGATGAGTAACCAAGTCCACCTTGACCGCTGGGTGGACACGGCAGAATTCCGCGAGCACCCGCGTCAACCAGAGGTGCGCCACTCCTTCGGGAGCGAACACCCGGACGGTGCCCGATAGCCGTGAATCCAGCGCAAGTAGGGTCGACTCGATCTCGTTGACTGCCTCCTCCATGCGCATCGCCCGTTCGTAAAGCATCTTTCCCGGCGCGGTCAGCCGCATGCCCGTGGCGTGGCGTTCGAAAATCTTTGTACCCAGATAGGCTTCGAACCGCGCTACGCGGCGCCCGACCGTCGACTGATTTGTCTCGAGAGCCATCGCCGCAGCGTGGAAGCTCCCGAGCTTGGCCGTCGCTATGACGTACTGAACATCGCTCCAGTCAATGCGACGGGCTCTTGCGGGCAAGCGGGTCTCGATGGCCGGTGGAGGTCAATAGGACCTTGCACCATATTAATATGGGCTGGAGCAAGAGCGCGAGGAGAATTCGCACTGGCTGCGGTGCGTAGCAGCCACCAGGAAACGATACACATCCGTGACCTTGCCGACGGGCCAATTTCACGACCCAGAGCTGGCACGTCCACTCGCCTGAATTGGGGCACGAGGATATAGAGTATTTCCCGCCTCCGCTTGGCCCGAAGAAGGCATAAATGGGGCTGAATCCCCAACCTGCGAGAGCTGTTGGAGGCGGACTGCCTTCGAGTTGGCGTGTGCGATCCCATCGCATCTGTATGCGCAGACAACGGCTTACATTCTTCGAAATGCAACCTGATAGCCGGCCGAAGTTGAATCTTTGCGGATTCCAATTTGTCAACCCACATGCGCCGCTTCTCTAGTTATCTGAAACGCTGTCTGATGTGCGGTGGGAGTTCTGGGCGCGGGCGTCTGTAGCGACGAATTCTCAGTACAAGTACCAACTGGGCATCGAGGCCGATGAGCCAATGAAGGCATTCACCTGGCCTGAGAAATGTTCCATCACATAGACTGTTGCCCGTGAATGGCCCTCGATCAGGACCGGCGCGTCGTCGTGAGCTTGTACCAGTACAAGGGGCGCAAACTTCCTGCCCCTGAGGAATGCGGCGCGAACGCCAGGGAGATGTGCCATCTCCGGATACTAGGCGAGAAAAGTTGAATGAGATCAATGGTCGGGGTGACAGGATTTGAACCTGCGACACCTACGTCCCGAACGCTTTCGGCGTAAGTACAGCTCCTTTATGAGTAGAGGAGCGTCGCCGGCCCCTTGATTAGCCCTCTAAGAGGCTAACTTGCATTTAG
>Ga0335075_10000378_pt1 | contig 80281 bp, 63 predicted proteins | sample Lox_Sample_24_FD_206723 | JGI IMG/M metagenome (GOLD analysis project Ga0335075, IMG submission 206723) | Soil microbial communities from Loxahatchee National Wildlife Refuge, Florida, United States - Lox_Sample_2.4 | ecosystem: Environmental > Terrestrial > Soil > Wetlands | place: USA... | reverse complement strand
AGACTGCTCCGTCCTGCAACAAATGCTGCGACCGCACCTCCATGAGACGCTCCGGATGCGCGTAAGGCAAAGGACGCAGGAGGACCGCGTCCACAATGCTGAATACGGTAGTGTTCGCGCCGATGCCCAGGGCCAGGGCGATCACCATTGCCGCATGCAGTCCCGGCTTTTTGGCGAGCATGCGCATGCCGAAGCGCACATCGCGACCCCACTCAGCAGGGGAAAGCATGCCCCTCTGCCATCGCTGCCGTTCTTTCAACTGAGTCACGTTGCCGAATTGACGGCGGGCCGCATGGGTCGCGTCTTCGGCGCTCATCCCCTGCGCTCGATAGTGCTGTGTCAGGAGCGTAATGTGCTCGCGGATTTCGTCGGTGAACGCAACGTCCTCGCGGCTTTGCAGCGCTTGCCCCTTCAGCTTCGCCCAAATGATTCGCAGTCTGCCCATCGTGTCACCCCTGTCTCCCGAGCTTCAGCATGCGGTCCATGACACCCGCTACGCGCTGCCAGTTCTCGGCTTCCCTATCCAGCTGCTTCATTCCCTGCTTTGTGATGGAGTAGAAGCGCGCCCGGCGGTTGTTCTCACTTGTTCCCCATTTCGAAGCGATCCACCCCTGTTGCTGCAGCCGAAGGAGCGCGGTATATACGGTTCCCTCGTTTAGATCCAGAACGCCGTCACTTACCTGTTCGATTCGCCGCGCGATTCCGAATCCGTGCTGTGGGCCCATGGCATAGAGCGTCTTTAATACCATGAGGTCGAGCGTTCCCTGCAACACTTCCGATTTACCTTCGCCCATAGCCACTCCTTTGGATATTCCATAGAAGTTAGCACATCTCCCTATGCAGTGTCCATAGGAGAGACAGGCTCATCGGATTCCGGGCTTAAGCCAAATAGTCGAGTCACTCACTGTCAATTCCCGTACCCTGCGCTGGATTCGACAAGCGTCCTGCAGTCGGTGATCACTTCTTGGATATTTTATGTGGTCATGACAGCCATATTTTCCCCCGATTAGGACCTCTTCATGAATCACGACAACATAACGGACATCGCAACATATTTGCGCGCGAATGCCACCGAGCTCGGCGATCGGATTCTCGAAACATTCCCGCCTCTTCAGAACACCAAAGATCCTGTGGCGCCGCAGATCGCGGCGCTCTTGCGCAAGGCGCTCCCGGCGCAGGCGCTAGCGATTACGGGAACGGCGAAGTACCTGCGCCAAGCGAGGGCCGCACGAATTGTCGCCGAATGCGGAGCGGGCAAAACTTTTATGGCATTGGGCGCGATCCATGTGCTCTCAGACGGCGGGCCCAGCACGACACTCGTGATGTGCCCCTCGCATATCACGCACAAGTGGGCGCGGGAAGCGTTGGTGACCATACCGCGCGCCCGCGCCTTTCTGGTCGAAGACCTCCGCAATGGTGGCGATCCGAGAAAGGCGCACGGCGTCTCGGAGGTCAAGCTGCGCAAGGGCCGGATTGTTTATGAAGGAATGCGGCTGTCGCTCTCCGACCTGCGGCGAATGAGCCGCACGGAATGGCGCAGCAGGTGCCCCGCGCCGGCCTTCTTCATTACTGGAAAAGACAAGGGCAAGCTCGGCTACTTCTGGGAGCACGTCATCGTCAAAGCGAAGTCCGGGCCGAACCTGGGCGGCATCGTCAATCCGGACTCAGGAGCGGCCATCCTCGATTCAGAGCGCCAGAAGCTGACGCATCTCGACTTCGACAAGGTCAAGCTCTCGGAAACTTTAACACTGCCAGGAGGCGGCACGGCGCGGTACTCCGCCCTGTGGCAGGCGGATCGCGAGCGCATCCAACGCATGGCGCCGATCGAGTTCGTCGGCCGCTACATGAAGGGCTGGTTCGATTTCGCCATCGCGGATGAGCTGCACCAGTTGGCCGGAGACACGGCGCAGGGCAACGGACTCGGCGTTCTCGGCCGCGCCGCCAAGAGGCTGATCGCGCTTACCGGAACGCTGATGGGCGGCTACGCCGACGATCTCTTCAACATCTTCTGGCGCATGGAGCCGCAGGCGATGGCCGCAGACGGCTTCGCCTACGGCGGCCAGGGCCGGAGAGATTTTCAAGAGCAGTACGGAGTGCTTGAAACCATCGAGAAGGTGCGCAAGGAGGACAACGCCTGCTCGCGAACAGCAAAGAAGACCATTCAGGTGCTACGGAAGCCGGGCGCATCGCCTCTATTGTTCGGCAAGTTCCTGATGAATACGACCGCCTTCCTCTCGCTCGAAGACATCGCGGACAACCTGCCGCACTACGACGAGAGCGTGGTCTCGGTCGAGATGGACTCGGACCTCGCCAAGGCCTACGAGGAACTCGAAGAAGAGATCCGGTCGGCGATGCGCCAGCACCGGGGCAACAAGAGCCTGATGAGCATCCTGCTCAACACGCTCCTCCTGTACCCGGACCATCCCTATGGGTTCGACGCGATCTGGGCGCGGGCCTTCGATCCCCAAACTCGGGAATACGTGCGGTTTCTCGCCGCTACCCCCGTCAATCTTCCGGAAAACTGCATCTTTGCCAAGGAACACGCGCTCATCGCGGACGTGAAGGAGGAGTTGCGGCAGGGCCGGCGGTGCCAGGTCTACGCGACCTACACCGGAGAGAAGGACGTGACCTTGCGGCTCGAAGCGATTCTGCGCCAGGCCGGCTTACAGGTTGCCGTGCTGCGTTCTTCGGTGCCAACCGACAAGCGCGAGGACTGGTACGAACGGCAGTTAGAGGCCGGGGTCGAGGTCGTTGTCTGCCATCCCAAGCTGGTCGAGACGGGGCTGGATTTATTGGCATTTCCGACGCTCTACTTCTACGAGACTGGCTACTCGCTTCACACATTGCGGCAGGCCAGCCGCCGTTCCTGGCGAATCGGACAGCGCCATCCCGTACGGGTCAAGTTCGTTACCTACACGGGAACGATGCAGGAGACCTGTCTCCGGCTCATGGGCAAAAAGATGCTTGTGGCCCTGATGATGGAGGGCAAGTTTTCGGGCGAAGGGCTGATGGCACTCGATGGCGACGATGATTTGATGAGTGCGATGGCGCGCGAACTGGTCGAAAAGGCGGGTGTCGGGGAATCGGCGGATATGGTCTGGCGACAACTTGAGAAGGAGCGAGGGCAACTTGTGCCTCAGCCTGCTGATTTGCCGGCCCGCATGGATGGCAGTTCGCTTCTCGACCTGCCGGATTTCGTTCAAGCCAATTCGTCATCGGATCAGGACGGCCTTCATCTGGTCGGACCCGTCAGAGCGCAGATTAAGGATGCGCCCTCGCCGGCTGCGAAGCCTCCCGTACAGCTCAGCCTCTTCGGCTGAAACAGCAATCAACAATCCTTTAAGAGGTGAATCCTATGTGCGAAGAACGGCGAAAGATTCGCTGTGGCGCGTGTGAACTGGTGCAGTGGGCGGACCATGAGAATTGCCGCCGCTGCGGACGAGCTCTGCCCGCGCCCATCGTGAACGTCGTTGAACGAGTAGTGGAGAAGGTGATTATCGAGCGGGATTCCCAATGTCTCAAAAACCTTGAGGAAGCCTCAAAACTCATCTCCGCAACTGCGGCGAGGCTCGAAGAGTCCAGTGCGATCCAGAAGATGCCGGCCGACTTCAGTTCGCTTTCGGCTGTCCACGAGTTCCCGACACTCGACGATATGGAGCGAGCGATGATTGTGGCCGCTTACAAGAGGTCCAACCGAAAGCCTCTCGAAGCCGCGCGCCTTCTGGGCATCGGCAAAACGACCTTCTACCGGAAGTTGAAAGAGATGCGTCAGGCTGCTGCCTGATCGCCCGTCATCGCGACTGTGCCGGAACTCCGTCGCGCGTCAGGGCATCGCTAGCATTCATGCGGTCATTGCGGAATTCAAGCCGAAGCATATGCGTCAGAGCGAACGGCCGTCAGACCGTATTCCGATCCTGGGGTAAAAAGGGTTCTGTAAAATCGCTTACGGCCAAATCAGCGTTGCTGGGTCAGTGGTAGATAGAGTAACCGAGTTTACAGTTCCTGCAACTTTGAGAAAGGCATTCGTGGCTTCAGAATCGGCGTATTCGGAGTGGTGACCGTCGAACGAGTCGAAAGATACTAGCCAGGTCCCAGCCGTGGCGGGCAAAACATGCGAGTCTCCCCAGATGAGAGAAACGTCTTGAGAATTTGTATCTGTGACATCGTGAGGACAGACCTCGGTGAATGAGATCGTAAAGTTCACGGCGCCCGATTCGTTGTGTCCGAATGGAGAGACTCCGTGATGAACAGTAGAGACCGAAAATGAGACGACATTCCCATCGTCGCCAGTGAAACTCTGACTCCAGTCGCCTTCGGTGTGGCTCGTATTGAAATGAGAGGTGCCTCTTACCACATTGCATCCAGCATCCGGGGTCACTCTATATGGGTGATTAAGATCGTCGTTGTTACCGCAATCACGAGTAGAACACTGGCGATACGATGAACTCGTAAAGACGTGCGGTACACCGGGGTCGGTATGTTTGGTCGTCACTGTGAACTTGATTCTTCCGATCACGGAAGGAAGTGCGCCGAGATACAAACGATACGAGTCCTTTTCAGAGTGTTTGATTAGTCCCAAGAAAGACGTGCTCTCCCAAGGCACGTTCAGGGTGGCTGTTACGAATTGAAAAGTAGGCGACTGCGGATCGGCGGGGAACAGCGTCGATGCTGGAATCGAGAAGATGAGTTCCTGGGTCGTACTCGAAACAGGTTGGAATTCCTTACCTGCGACATTCAGAGACGGCGTGAACTTTTGTTGTGCCGCGTATTCGAAGTTGCCGGAAACACGGACTGCTACCGGATAGGGAGTTTTCGATGGAACAACAAAGCGAGGTGCGAATTTCGTGAGCTGCGGCTCGTGTTGACGGAAAGGAAGCGAATTAACGACTTGCTGCGCTTTGGCCGTGGCGTCCTGCAGAGTCGTATTGGTTCCTGCAGTGAGGTCATTTGCAGCTGTCTGGAGCTGATCGATTGTTCCGCGAATTGTCGGGTTTATATGATCATCGAAAGTTTTATTGAGACTATCAAGATAGGCGTTCTTTGCGTTGCTGATTGCGATCGCAACTTCACGTCCCGCCTCGATGGCCACGCTGTTCCCGGCATTGCGCGCTGAGATTATGGCGGTGTTCACCTGATCCATCAGCTTGTCGAGCGCAGCACCAACGAGCAAACCGTTAAGTTGGGCGTGCGCGGGTTGAGGCACAAGGCATAGAAAGCTGCACACAAATACGACAACACGCCTGAAGTCGGTTCTCATGGCAATTCCTCGTCGGGACAGAATCGCAGATGTGGGATGGAAGGTAATTGGGGGATTGTTAACTACGTTGAACACAATGCTGCCTACGCGTCCGTAATTTGTCAAGATGAAAATCCGATGGAATCCGATGAAACGTCGATTCCATGCTCGAAGTCCATCTCTCACCAATTCTCGACAGTCAAGGAGAAGAAGGCATCTATGAACAGTTTGAAAGTTGAAGCTCTCGAGCGTGAGTTCTTCCTGAACGGAACGCGCATTCCCGATCCCGCGCCTCAAATGACAGTAGAAGAGGTCCGAGATCTCCTCACGCCGTCCTACCCGGAGATCGCGACAGCCACGTTGACCGGCCCCGAGGATACAGGAACCAAGCTCCGCTACACCTTCAGCCGCGCCATCGGCTCGAAGGGATAAGCCGTGGCCAGGCGCCGAAGGACAAGAGAGGAACTCGCGGCATGGTTCCTGGCGAAAGCCGCCGAACCGCCGCCCGCAGCCAACCTGCTCCTGGCGAGGCATCTCCAATGCAAGGAATCGTGCGATCTCTCAAAGGCCGCCCACGAGGCCATACGACAGTACGCCGGCAGAGAAAAGTCCGTGTTGCCGGCGCCGGGGGAGTTGCTTCCGCCCCTGATGTAAGGACGCTGGCGCCTGCTTTCAGTCAGGCTTTGCCGGAGATTCGAGACGTTCCTCTCAATTACACACACGAGACTAACCGCGAGTTGCTCTTCGAGTTGTGCGCTGCGCTGGTGCGCGAGGGGTTGGGCAGCGAGAAGATCTGGAAGGAATCTCGCGGCAGCGCAGTCCGATTTGCCCAGACTGCCATTGCGAGCGGAATCGGCGCCGAACAAGCCAAGCGGCTGAGCCAGAATGTCGAGTATCACCTCGGGGTTACAGATGCGCTGGAGCAGTATGGGAACGACATTCCGATTGGTTCCGGGAGACTCGCCGCGGTCATCGAGTGCACTGGGGCCGGATATTTCAAGATCGGCCCTGCAATCGAGGCAATGGAGGCTGAAGCCGACGGCCTGGGAGCCGCCTTCTACTGGACGTTGACTCACGCTCTCTACCGCGTCATGAGGCTCTACGACCACGACGACGCACTGATGTACGAAGAGCAGCTCCGCGAATATGCGGCGCAGGACAACGAGGAAAACCAGGACCAGTACGAGTTCCCGGAAGTCGACAAAGCTCTGCCTGAGTCCATCCGGAAGACATTGAAGCGTGACCACCACGAAGGTAAGGCGCATGACCGCGCATTGCTGCGGCGGCATCGCGAGGGGCACTTTGGTTCCTGGATCGAACGGTTGCGTTCGATTGAGCGGCTGGCGCGGTTGTCCCTTAAGCAATCGAGGGAGCATCTCGAAGACGGCTGCTACGACCAGCCTCCGTTGCCGTGCCTGCTCATCTGCTTCAAGGAGCACGACGCCGTCGAAGCCTGCTTCGACGAGGAGCGTCAGTCAATGCTCGAAGCCTCCGCCGAACCTGCCGTCTGCGCGATCTTCTCCCCTGCCAATCGAACGGAAGTGCGCAACGCGATTGGAATCGTTGAGCGTTTCATCCGGCTCAACGCCGAGCTCTTTGCGCTTGTCGAATCAATTCATGCCTTGGAGGCCCGCCATGGAGGTTCATCTCTCGATCGGGCAGAACCATCGCTTCGAGCTCAATGAGGCACTGCTTGTCTATCGCGACCGTCATGAGAGCTTCGTCACCCGGCACGACATCTTGGCCCGGAAAGACGGTCCTCCGACGCTCGGGCCTGCGCAGCCGCTCACTCTCGCGTTCGTCGAGTCACTGATACGCTCGCTCAGCGGCGGCGTCCAAGCCGAGGTGCTGCCTGAGAATGTTCTCGCTAAGGGCGATCGCCTGATCGTCTGGTGGACTCGCCGGCAGCGCCGTCAGATGTTCTATGAAAGCGCCGAAGGCAAGGCTGGCGACCTCAATGGCGAAGTCTTTCCTCAGCCGCCTCTGGTCTGGAAGGTCGCAAACGGCGAATTGAGCATTCGGGCGCTCAGAGAAAACAAGCGGCCCAAAGCCGCGACGGCGCTTGCCATCGCTCCCTTCTGGAATCTCTCCGACGACGGCCAGGTCTGCACCGGCACCATGCGACGGCCCGACAGCGCGACCGCCGCCGCGATTCCGGCCTGGGAGCGCGGCTTCTACGAGAGCGCCTTTACGCACGCGAATGTCGGCCGCCTCACGCGTCATGAGAGAGGGTTCGAGGGTCTATGGAGCGGCCTCAAAGGCAAGCGCAGGCGCTTTCCATCGGAGACATTGATTCAGTTGCCGCAGACGCTCGCCGAGTTTGTGCGCGGAGAGCGAGGCCACCATGAGCATTGAACATACACTCACTCTACGCGCAGATGGGCATAGGCCTGTACGTATTCTCGTTGTAGGCGCCGGGGGCACCGGAAGCGCGATCACGATGGGTCTTCCGTATCTCGACCAGGCGCTGCGTGTGTGGGGAAGGTTTGCCGGACTTGAGGTTTTGCTGATGGACGCGGACGTGGTCTCCGAAACCAACTGCGTCCGCCAGCCGTTTTCGGTCTCCGACATTGGCCTGAACAAGGCGACGGTGCTCATCAATCGCATCAATCTCTTCTGGGGAACGCGCTGGCGGGCCGAGCCCGGAAACTTCGACGAGCGGACATTCGACTGTATTCAGAATGCCTCGGTCGATTTATTGATTGGCTGTGTAGACAGCCGCGCTGCGCGCAGCGTCATCGCGCGAGCTCTTGCCAAAACGAACAATCGTACTGCCTATTGGCTCGATCTCGGCAACAACGCGACAAGCGGACAGTTTGTGCTGGGCCAGCCATTGAACTATCGCAACCGGCGCTCGGCCCAACGGCTACGCACTGTGAGCGAATTGTATCCGGAGATCATCGACTCCGATGCCGGAGAAGACCTCCTCCCAAGTTGTTCGGCAGTCGAGGCTCTCGAACGCCAGGAGCCGTTTATCAACCAAACGCTCGCCATGAGCGCCCTCGCAATGCTTGCGCGCCTTCTGCGCTATGGAAAAATCGCGCATCATGGCGGCTTCCTCAATGCCGCCGCGGGCAAAATGACGGCACTGCCGGTCGATCCTGAGCTCTGGAAAAAGACAATCCGGCGATCGAAGAACACGATTTCACGGAAACATCGTTTCTGACGACTCCATACGTGGAATGATGGTGGGACGGTTGCTTTTTGACACCTGGAGTCCGCCATGGATTTCACCTTCGATCCGAAACTTGCCGTTGAAGCAAAGGCGCTGGTGGCGCTGGCCTTTCGCAATGGGCCTATTGAAGACCTGCATGCGGGAAGACCTTGTCCCGCGTGCAGCGGTAAGCCGGAGATTTCCCACATCTCCGACGACGAGATGAAAGATCTGATGAAGTCTGCGGTCAACACCCTCTACCAGCTTCTTTGGCTGCGCGAGCATGAGCCCTCGTCGTACCAGGAAAAGCTGGCGCTGGGACGACGCTATACCATGCGCTGGGACGATCCGGAGCTCAAGAGGCCTGCGAGGAGAGGAATACCACCCACGTAGGGCATACAAAGAGGAGAAAACCAGATGTTTAAAGAGCTTGTTCCCATCCTGCGCAATCGCGCCGTAGTCATGACGGCGACTGCGCTCGACGACGATCAGATCCGCGTCAATGTCGTTCCCAAGAAGATCAAGGACGGCGACCATGACGCCCTCACCACGCCGCTGAGCGTTACCGGCACAGCGGAAGAGCTTGACGCACAACTGGCGTCGACTTTGGTCGGTTTTGTAGCGTCGCATCTCCAGATGAAGAGCGCGCTTGAGAAGGCGAAGGGCGAGATGGACGCAGCCACAAAAGCCGCACAGGCCGAAGCGCGATCGAAGGCAAAAACGCCCATCAGCAAGACGCCGACGAAAGTTGAACTCGCGCCGACCGCTGCCGTCGCTCAGGCGCCAGAGCCTACGAAACCAGTTTCCGCTAGACCCGGCTCGCTCTTCGAGGCTTCCGCGACGGACGCGCGGGAAGACGATTCCAACGCCGATGCAGACTACACCAGCGAGCCCGAGGAAAGCGACGAACTGGACGAGGCCGCCTAATTGTCGTCGGCAGGACAAATCTCTGTGTTCGACCTATCCAAACATTGCCCAGGAGTCGAAATCGTTGACCAAGGCTTTCAGATAATCCTGGTGGGCCGCATAAAATGCGCCGAACTCCTTCAATCCCAGTTCGTTAACCTGAAGTCGCCGCAGCACGCCTTTGTCTATCACAAGTTGCTCCAATGCCATGCCGTCGGGTGTATGGGTACATTCGACGAGGACATATGAAAGACCGTGCTGCGCGATCAAATGTTCCTCAGCAGCCCAAAGTCCACCTTCGAGCGCGCCTGCAAAAAAGAGGTCGGATAGAGTGGAAACATCTTCAGGTAACACCTCGGCCACATCCGTCACGCGTTTTCCGTTCCAGACCATAGCACCAAAAACGATCCGCAAAGGGCTTTCGTCTCCGCTGCTGACGATAATTTCGGCGGTCGGGAGCGAATCGCCTGTGTTGAGCTTCGCTAGTCGGTAAAGGCCTATCATCAGATTGCAGGGATTGTAGATCCTGGCCGTAACCGTCGCATCGGGGTGGTTTCGTTCGATGTCATCAAAATACGCCTGTACCAAAGTCCGCCAAGCTTCATTCCCCTTGAGGCAGTATTCAGCACTTTCTTTGGCCTCAATCCAGGAAAGCCGTCGCGATGGAGTTGCAATCATTTCAAAATGAATTGCATTGCGCCCCTCCAGCCCCTTTGCCCACCGCAAGAGATACTCATCAGAAAAAATGGCTTTGGATCCCAGACGGGGACCGCCGCGAATTAGATCGGTGACGTCCCAAGTGATGCACAGGGTTGTTAGCTTTTCGGGATTTCCGATCTCGAACTCATCCCGCAAATGACTAAAGGAGTCAGTCGCATCCAGTATGACGAGTTGTTCCTCCAAGTACCGAGCTTCATCGTCGAGATCGTCTGCCCAGCGCGTCTGTCCGAGCCAGTCTCGAACTCTTTTGCGCTCGTCCTGAGTGAATTCTGGAACAATAAGATAGAGGGCAAAGTCACATGTACCTTCGAATCGCCGCTGCTTGATGTCGAGCTTCAACAGAAGATACTCAGAAATGTTGTGATCGCCAAGCAGCTTAAGCAGGATCGGCAGGGCCTCGTCGCGGCAGCGTTGTTCGCGGAAAAGATATATGCTGTGTTCGGGACAAAGGTGCAGTTCGGATGGGGCGGCAACCGGGACAACCTTTTCGGCACGATCCGGGACGCCAGCATCCGTTAGAAACAATCGATACCCGTCGATTGCCCAAGGTGCCGTGCGCGAGAATTCGGAAAAGGGCACTAGGAGTTCATGCCACTCAGTTGACACAAGTATGCAACGGATCTGGCTGTCGCGCAGTCCATGGTCGACCTTTATGAGCGCAACATACTTATGAAGTTCATGTAGCGCTTGACGCGCGGTTTGATTACTCTTTTTGAGTTCAATGATCACGTTCGCCGCATATTGATCGGTGGCGAGAATATCGACACTTCCAGATGCACCGTGTTGATTCGGCAGCCGGTATTCCACAGATCGGAGCAATAGACCAGGCTCCAATAGTTCGAGATGCTTTGACAACTCGCTCCGCAGCCGCGCTTCTGTCGAGATCGCTTCGTCCATCGAACGCACCTGTTCACTCAGACCATCGGGTCACGATTCCCAAAGAGCAGTATTGTGACCATTCTATTCAGCGGCATGCATTCTCTGAACTGCTTATCGTCTGCGGCCGCCGGATCTCAAAATCAAGTCTCTTCCAAAACATCTGAAAGGCTCAATCCATGAAACCATCCAAGCTCTACGAAGCGCTTCATGCGCTGATCGGCGAACGTGTGCCTCTGCACATCTGGGGAGCGTGCGGTGTGGGCAAGTCGCAGATCGTCGCCCAGGTGGCGCGCGATCTTAAAATTGAGTTCCTCGACGTGCGAGCCGTACAACTCGATCCGGTCGATCTGCGCGGCCTGCCGCGCATCGCGTCGGACCAAACCGAGTGGGTTCCGCCCAAGTTCCTGCCCACGGACGGCAAGGGCATCCTCTTTCTGGACGAGCTGACCTCGGCGCCGCAGATGACGCAGGCCGGTTGCTACCAACTCGTTCTTGATCGCAAGCTCGGCGAATACCGGCTTCCGGATGGTTGGGTAGTCATCGCGGCCGGCAATCTGGCCTCGGAGCGCGGCGTGCACTTTGCCATGCCGCGGCCGTTGCGAAACAGGTTCGTGCACCTCGAACTCGAAGCCGACCTGAACGACTGGTGCCGGTGGGCCGTAGGCGCGGGCGTGCGGCCGGAGATCATCGCCTTCCTGCGCTTCAAGCCGGACCTGCTGCACGCGGCCGACACGACCTCCGACGCCAACGCCTGGCCCACTCCGCGCTCCTGGGAGATGGCCTCGCACGTCCTCTGTGGCGTGGCGCGCAGCCAGAACACGGCGCTTTTGACCGGCGCCGGTGAATTCGAGGCGCAGCTGCTCGACGGCACCGTGGGGCAGGCGGCGTCGGGCGAGTTGCTGGCCTTTCTGCGTCTCTTCCGTCAGTTGCCGTCGATCGACGAGATCCTGCTCAATCCCGAAACCGCGCCGCTCCCGGCGGAGACATCGGCGCAGATCGCCATCTCGACGGCTCTGGGCCGCGTGATGACCGACAGTTCACTCGCACGCGGCCTCAAGTACCTTGACCGGATGCCCACCGAGATGCGAGTGATGGCCATGCGCGACGCGGCGGCGCGGGATCGCGCCATCACACACACGCCGGAGTTCATCCGCTTCGGCGTCGAACATCAGGAGTTAACCGCGTAATCGGAGGTTATCCAATGATTCAAGAACGCGCCATGCTCGCTGCCGTCCACATCAGCATCTGGACGGCCGTCAAACACGACCGCGGCGTCAGTCGCGACGTGGCCGAACGGAACGGTGCCCCACAGAACGCCGGACGCTACAACAAGCAACTGCTTCGCGGGGCCGACAAGCTCGACCAGTTGCGCACGCTCGCCGGCCAGGTCCGCCAGTACTTCTACAAGATCACGCTGCCCTGGACCGATGAGGGCTATCGCCTCTTGCCCGGCAACCTCTACTTCGATCTCACGGCACGGATGCGCGAGTTCGAGGCTCAGTTCGAGCAGGGCGTCGACGAGTTCCTCCAAGTCTATCCGCAGTACATCGAGCATGTGCGGCCGGAGTTGAACGGGCTCTTCCGTGAGGAGGATTACCCGGCGGCCGATAAGCTGCGGCGCAAATTCGGCGTCAAGCTTGAAGTCCTGCCCATCCCCACCGGCAACGACTTTCGCGTGCAGATGTCGGCCGAGGAGCAGGCGCGCGTCGCCCGTGAGATCGACACGAATGTGCGCCAGTCGCTCGCGCGCGGCGCCGAGGACCTGTGGAAGCGGCTGCGCGACGTTGTCTCGCACATGGTCGATCGGCTGAACGAGCCTGAGTCGCGCTTTCACGCGACGCTGGTGACGAACATCTTCGATCTGGTGGAACTGCTGCCGAAGCTGAATGTCACCGGAGACCCGGACCTGAACCGGTTCGCCGAGGAGGCCCGTCAGAAGCTCTGCACCAACACGGCGCAGGATCTCAAGAAGCATGAGTTGCTGCGCGTGGCGACAGCGGCAGATGCCGCAGGGATCGTCTCCCGCATGAATGAGGCGATCCGCAGCCGCGAAGCCGAACAGACAGAGGATAAGATTCCTTCTGTTGAGAGAATCTTCGACCATATGTCGGCGTACATGGAGGCGCCCGCGGCGGCATGAAATACCACGAAACTCCAGCGGCCGAGCGCATTCGCAAGGCGCGCACGGCGCTCCTGCTCGATCATCCCTTCTTCGGTTCGCTGCTGTTCCGCCTGAAGAGCGAGGAGTGCCGCTCGACTCCGACTATGGCGACCAACGGCATCGTGCTCCGCTACAACCCGGCCTTCGTCGATACGCTGAACGCTGCCACGCTGGCCGGGGTGCTGGCGCACGAGGTCATGCATCCCGCACTCCAGCATCACACCCGGCGAGCCAAACGCGATCCGAGGCGTTGGAACGAAGCCTGCGACTACGCGATTAACCCTTTGCTTCTCGATACCGGCCTGAGCCTGCCGGACAATGTGCTCGTCGATCCACGCTTTCGCGGCATGAGCGCCGAACAGATCTACAACTTGCGGGAGGCCGAAGCGCAACCCGAGCCTGGCAGCGAAAGCGGATCGGGAGAGAACCGGAAGCGAGACCAGGACTTCGATCCGAACGATTCGTCAGGTAGCGAGAATGGTTCTGGATCGCCACCAGTTCCCGAGACCCAGGGCGGCATCGGTCAGGTGATCGACGCGCCCGATGCCGGTGAGTGTGAAGCAGGCAACGACGAGCAAGCGCGCGAATGGGAGATCGCCGTCAACCAGGCCGCGACCCTCGCGCAGCAGGCCGGAAAAGTCCCTGCCGGCCTAGAGCGCACCCTTGAAGGCACTGCGGAGTCGCGAGTCGACTGGCGCGAGTTCTTGCGTCGTCTCTGGTCCGACACCATTCCGGCCGATTCCAGTTGGACGCGACCCAATCGCCGCCACATCTGGTCGGGCCTGTATCTACCCGGCGTCGTGCGCGAGGGCACAGGTGAAATTGCGATTGCTGTCGATTGCTCGGGATCGATCAATCCGAGGCAATTGCGGCTCTTCGAGGCCGAGATCCGGTCAATCCTCGAAGGCCAGCGGCCCGAGCGAGTGCACGTTCTCTACTTTGACGCCGAGGTACACAAGGTCGATACCTACTTCGCCGGCGAGATGCTCCATCTCGACCCGGTAGGCGGAGGCGGCACCGACTTTGGTCCCTGCTTCGACTGGCTCAACGAACACGGAATTCATCCGCAGACGATGGTCTTTCTGACCGATCTCTATGGGACTTTTCCGGAATCCGCGCCGGACTATCCAGTGCTGTGGGCCTCGACCGGCAGTCGCCATGCACCATTCGGCAGCGTTATCCTCATGCACGCGGCGTAGCCAAGGCACGGAAAAATCCGCGCTTCGAATCGCGGAGATTCTCGAAGAAAGAAGCAGTCGAGGCACCGTAATGTTCCGATTGGCGCTTCGGGTCGAAAGTCGCTGGACCTGGCCCAACTCGTTGGACCTTTTCCGAATTGGATGAATCGAGCGATTCAATACTTGAAGAGAAGAAACTCCGGTATGTGGCCCTCTGGGCCTGAGTTCGCCCATTTCCTGACTTTCGCGCCTCTTTTCCGGCATAATGGTTGACACCGTTGTAATGTCAGATAGGTTGCGAGAGAAAGTTGACGTCCGCACGAACTAAGCAAGAAGTTCGCACTGGCAGAACACTCTCCCGGGGCACTCAATCTCAGCCCGAACGCAGGACATACGTGACATCCTGGAGCCAGAGGCATGAATTTCGTACATAGGGCTATCCAAGCGCTTGGGGGAATGGGTCCAAACATTCAGAACCTCTCCATGCTCGATTCTTGCCGTGACAAGCTCGTTCCCTTTGTAGGCGCAGGCTTGTCAATTCACTATGGCTATCCCTCGTGGAATAGCCTCTTGGAAATGATCGCGGTTCCAGTCGGCCTAGGCGATGCTGTCAGGGGACACATCTCTCGCCTACAATTTGAGGAAGCGGCAGAGCTGCTGGTCAAGGACGCATCGTTCACCTACCTCGACGACTCCTTAAGACGTACATTCGATCGAAGCAAACTACCACGGCCACTTCTTGACGGGCCAATTTCTCTCCTTCCCCGTATTGCCCGTGGGCCGGTAATCACAACCAACTTCGATCATGTCCTAGAGATGGCTTTTGAAGATGCGCACCGGCCATTCGTCGAGGTGTTCAAAGGCAGTCAGATTCGAGAGGCGTCGCGTGCTCTGCAACTCGACCAGCCGTTTCTTCTGAAACTCCACGGCGACTACAACGATTCAGAGAACAGAATACTTACCCTTGAAGAGTACGCTCGAGAGTATGGCCACTCTGATCCAAGCCAAGTTGACCTGAACATGAAATTGCCAACTGTTCTCGGGCAAGCACTAGGGGCAAGGCCTCTATTGTTTCTCGGATGCAGCCTGAAGAATGATAGAACATTAGCAGTAATTTCCCGCATCGCAGCCAGATATAAAGGCACGGTTCATTTTGCGCTGTTGTCCGAAACCGAGTTACATATCGATAGGATTCAACAGCTCTATTCTTGGAACATCAGACCGATTTTCTTTCCTTCAGGGCGCTACGAGAAAGTCGCCCAATTCCTTGAGATTCTGGCGGATTCGCTCGTAAGTCCAGCGAATACATCCACGGCGAGAAGCAGGTCATTTTCCCAACCGCGGAAGGATAGAGTATTCATTAACGGATATAAGCTGTTCTACTTCAGGAAAACGCGCAAGCTTTCGTTATCGGGCCTTAGTCGTCTCTCCGGCGTGAACCTCGATCAGCTAAAGCGTATCGAAAGAGTTGAGAATCGAGCCGACGGGAAAGGAGTATATCGATTCCAACAATGCCCCAAGACTGTACTTGCAAGATTGGAGAAGGCCATGGAATGTCAGGGACAATTAGCAGCGAACCGTGGTGATGATTTTCTATCTATGTACGTACAATTCTACATGACTTACAGAGGCACAAGTCCAACAAAAGGCCGAAACCAATCACAAATGAAATTGAAGTTCGAAACTAAAGTGGTTGCATTCGACTTCGACGGTACCCTGACCAAGAATCTCGATTATCGAACAACGTGGGAGCGGATTTGGGTTGCCCTCGGTTACAAAATCGAAGATTGCAGCGATCTCCATCGCCGATTCAGTCGGAAGGAGTTTTCTCACCAGACATGGTGTGATTTGACGTTTGAAAAATTCAAGAAGGCAGGCATGACAGAGACTCTGTTGAGGCGCGTCGCGCGGAATATCAAGATGGTTGACGGCGTTCGAGAAACATTGCGAATTCTGAAAAACAAGGGAATCCGCCTCTATTTGGTGTCTGGTTCAATCCGACAAATAATTCGGCTCGTGATGGGAGACCTCTACGATCTGTTTGACGGGGTTACGGCAAATGACATCAGATTTGACGCAGATGGCAACATCATGAAGATCGAAGGAACCAAGTTTGACTTCGAAGGCAAAGCCAACTTTCTGCGAAGGATCATGTCTGAAAACTCACTTTCGGAACTCGATGTTTTGTTCGTTGGCAATTCGCTAAACGACATTTACGCAAGCCGGTCAGGCGCTAGGACCCTATGCGTCAATCCTCACCTGACAAATCCTGACGTAGAGGAACACTGGACCTATTTGATCACTGAAATGAGAAATCTCAAGCAGATTTTCCAGTACGTCAAGATTTGACGGTTCCCAAGAAGGGGCATTCTGGGAGTAGGTATTGCGCCGCCAAGCTTACGCCCGGAGGATTGCCTCGCTCGAGTACTGTGGCGATAATCGTCTCCTCAGGTGCTCTGCGGTCAAGAAACCAAGTGAAAACGGCTGCGGCGAGTGAGTGCGCGATCGAAGTCGAAACCCGGGAGGGCGTTCGGCGCGCTTACTGTTCCCACCTCGGAGTATTCCGGTTGTAGTCTGCGGCCTGCGGAGCGCGAGCCTTTTCGCTTCCCGTTTTCATCATGACGAGATGCGGGAGTGGCTCATTTCCTAATTGCTGGGCAACCATCGCTAGCGCCGCGTCATAGCTACAGTGAATGCTACGACCAGTGATTATTGGACCTTTCCCTTCTAAGACTTTAGAGGCATCTATAACAGCGCACGAATCCGGCGTGTAGGGAGATATGACGTGCGGCCCCGGGCCACAAATTGCCTCAGCTTCAATCTCGGCCTTACGCGTCGGAGAGCGCCACTCAGTTGTCCAGACCGTTCCGTCGCTGATGAAACCCATACGGTCGTCTTTCTCGAGATATCCTCGCAGAGTGGCCACTCCATTATCGGTCAGAGCACCAGTACCTGTTACAAAGTCGTCCGCTCGATTGTGGATAGTAAGCGAAATGCCTTTCATCATCGCTCCATCTTGCGCGGACAAGAGAGCCAGCACCCCGTAGCACACCCCAATCACGGGATTGCCGGCATCGTGGGTCATCTCCAGAATTGCTTCGAGTTGGCTATTATCGGCGAGGTCGATAATCGCTCCAGTTCCGCCGGGAACCAATACGGCGCGCAAATTGCTCAGTGTGGCGAGTCCGTCTCCGAGGTCTGTCTCATACTTCTCTTTTGCTGCGAGTCCGTCCTTCGCTTGAGGCCTGTGCGGAATCAGACTGTCGAGTTTCAGAATCCTGCCCTGCTGCTCCATGTCGAAAAGCTGCTTTTGAACTTGCCAAGCTAATTCGGCCTCACCCGGTGCAACCCAGCCAGCACCCCAAGTCGGATCTTCGAACTTTTCATTCAGGCTCACCGGAAGGAACATGGGCGCCTTACCACTGAGAGTGGCGACGCGAACTGCATAGCCGACAGTTTCGAGAACCTTCATCGCAAGCGTCATCTCCGATCCCCAGACGCCGTGGTCAGCTGCAACGACTAGGACTTCGCTTCCCTGAGCGGGTCGTTGGATTCCGGAAATGCCGAACTTTGCCTGGAGTTCGGTGGTCAACTTGGCGAAGTCATACTTGCCCTCCGACATCAACAGAGCAACCTCGGCGGTGGGGATTGCACTTCTGGGCAATTGCTCTGGTACAAAAGTCATTTGAGCCATCTTGGCTGCGGTTTCCAGGGCAGCCAGCCTCATAGCATTCTTCCTGATCGGGCGAGTGCCGGGCGGTGCGGTACGGGGGCTTTTTGGGGGATTGAGCATCAACTCGGCGATCCGGTCCACGAGTTCGGCCGTAGCGTGCCAGCTGTTGTTGGTTACCAAGTCTCCATCAACCACCACCTGTTTATCTTCAGGGGTTCCTGGAGGACAGGGAGTATAGATAGCACCTGCGTTGAGCACGTCCGCCAGCACAACTTTGTTACAGATGACCTTCCGACCGCAGAGAGCTGCAGGTGAAGGTGTGAGCAGCCAAAGCGCGTGGCATGGGGCGCCCTTGATGATTTTGGAGTTTTGCATGGCTTCGCGGAAAAAACGAACCGCAGGAACACTAGAGACTACCTCTGCCGCGTTCAGTGCGTTTACATCGTCCCGGTCGCTCCAACGGAGTCGAACACTTGTGTAATTTGCCGATACAATCACGGCAGCGTAATCATCAAGCCTGACGTGATCGAAATCATTTGTGACCTCCAGCCACTCGAGAGCTTCAGTAACACCCGGTTCAACGGTGCTGTAAAAACGCTGCGATGGCTGATCCCAAAGCCGCGATACCAGGTCGACCTTCGCACCGTACAGAGCAAACCGGTCAAGATAAGTGTTGATCTCACTAGGAATGTACTGGCTCTCAACAACCACGGCAACTTTCTTCCCTGCCAGTTGATTGTTCATCATAGTGTAGCTACCTCCGGATTTTTTCTGCATAGGACACAACCGGGAACGCTAGCGTCACAGGTTTGTGGCGTTGGATCGGAAAGTAAGATCCGAAGGCCTCTTCTGTTCAATTTCTTGCCTAGTCTGAGCGGTCTTGCGGAGTGGTCGAAATTCCACGGCAAACGTGCTGTCCGGAGAATAGGCCCCCAGAGCGATCTGAAAGAGGTCTTGGCGCAGCCCTGCGATCTCCATTCCGTTAACCTTGACACGGACAACTTCTACTTCGTCCGCGCGCATAAAATCAGGCAAGACATTGATCGTCGAGATGCTGTCAGTCATGCTTGGCCTGAAGTAAATCACAAAATTATCGTCGCCTCCTGCGCCTTTTTCCACATAACAACGGGTGTAAATGTGCGCAAGATAACTGAGTTCAAAGGCGTGATAGCCTGCGATAGCGTGGCCTGCCTCGTTGCCATAAGTGCCTTCAACAACTGGGTCGCCGGATTCACTGGTCCGAAAGCGAATACGGTGATTGTCTCTGTCCAGAAAGAAGAGATTCCAGAAGGCGCTGCAGTAGCGGGCATACTGGAGATACTGTGGATCACTATTTACGCCATGCAGAATTAGATACGCCAGGATGGCTTGTTCCTGTTGCCAGAAATCCTTAGTGGATCCCCAGACAAATTCGACCGGCATGCCATTGGTTGGTTTCCGCTCGACCGCATCGAAAATACCGCCACGAGCGAGATCGACGCCTGCTTCCATCATTTTGGTTCCAAGCAATCCAGCATAGGCGTAACAGTCGCGGGCTCGGTCCGCATACTTTTTAGCTTCAGCATGGTAGGTTTGCTTGTCGAGAACGGAGCTACGGTAGGAATAGTAGTGCCCACATCGCGTGAGATTCCAGGCAATTTTTAGATTATGCCCGCAGATTGCGCGATTCTGCTGCCAGCGCCAAGTTTCGTCCGGGGTCCAGTCGGCGTTAAACCGCTCGCAAACGTAATCGTTGACAATGTTGCTCAAGTCTAACGTACCGTTCGATTGTCGAGCAGGACCTGAGCGCTCTGGAAAATGCTCGAGGATGTTGTCGACGCAGTCGTCCAGAATCTCCCAGCAAGTGGTCCGTAGCTTTTCCCAATTCTGGTTTTGCTCGGGCAAAGGGTCAATAGCGAGCAGCAGGTTAATCAGGTAGGCCGGAATGTGATCACCAATTGAATTCCAGTTCTTTTTCATTCGGTTGGGACCGAGGGACGCAGTATCCGGCCGCATTGTAATAGGGTCAATATGAGAAAAATAGCCTCCTTTACCGGTGAAACAAGGATCATCGGGGCGTAAGGTATCGCGATAGAAGTCTTGAAAACCGGCGATCGTACGTTGGATAAAATCTCGAATCCGTCTGTCCTGAGTGATACGGTAAAACTGCGCAAGTCCAGCGAGAGCATAAATCTGCTCGTAGAGCGCGTATGACCCGAAGTCGTCGGGGTTCTGCGATGGAGTTATATCATCATTGAAAGGCTTTGAGCGCCGACCGAACTTCCAGAAGCAATAGGTCTGATCGTGGCTGGGGCTGCGAAACGTGTCGCAAAGGTAGTCGGCTGTGGCTTTGGCGGCGCTGTAGAAGCGATTGATGCCAGTCAGCAGGAAGGCGGATGAGAGCCCGTAAAGGAACCGTGATAGAGTAGCACACTCCTGTATGGGATCGTTGGTTTCCTCTCCCAATACATTGAGATTCGTGCGGTAGTATTCCATGAGATCATCAGTGGTGAATGTCCTTTTGTTACCAAATCTGGAATCGAGCCATTGATTACACATCGTGGTGACCTGAGAAATCCACCAGTGAGTATCCTCCCACGCTACTTTTCCCGGAGTAGAGTGCATGAGCATTACGCAACGAGCATCGAAGCGCTCGGTTCCGCCATTGACACCGTGAATGCCCCGTACACAAGCCGTCAATCCGGGCAAGATATACTTACGCATCTGATAAGTCAGCTGTGATTCGGATGCAGCGCGGTCGGGGGATAGTACTCGATCACGATCAAGGTTATCCAGATTGGCCAGCACATGATAGGAAGTTTCAGTGCCTGGCCAGGCTTCGACGATGTCACCACTCAGCAGTTTGATTGAGAAGTATCCCTTGGATAAATCTACGCCTACGATTTCTCCTACGAATGTGAATTGCTGAAAGTATCTGTTCATGGCTAAGCGACGCCTCCTTAATCTGCAACTCTTTGGAAAACGATCAGCCCATTGGCCGGAACAACGGGGGCAAATGCACCGCCGGAAATGCGAAGAGCGGCGCCCATATTGCCGATACTGGCACCTCCGTAGTGTTCCGAATCGCTGTTAAACACTTCAGACCACTGACCATCCCAGAGGCGAGGTGAATGCAAATAATAGCCTTCGCGATATGGCGTGTCCGATAGGCTTGCAACGACCAAATAATGTTCCGTTCCTTCCCAACGGCGAAAGGCGATCACCCGATTCTCATTATGAACATAGACCACATCGATGTTTCGGCTGCGCAAACCCGGCCATTTCAGGCGCAGTCGATTGACTGCTGCGTAGAAGTTGAAGAGGTTGGCGCCAATCCCAGTGCGCATAGCTAAATAATTCTCTTTATTTTCCAATACCGCGTTGTATTTGAAGCGTCGGACCGCGCCCACCTCTTCCCCAAATAAGAACATCGGTGTGCCGGCCGAGAGGACAGTTATTCCGTAGGCCCATCGGCATCTTGCCTCGGCATAATCTCGGGTTGCGCCGACGAGAGGAGCTCCATTGGCCGCGACAACCAGGGTCCGCTCGGACGTAAACTGTTTGTCCCGGTCATTTGGGTTCCAGTCTGGATCCCGAAAAGGGCCCCGGCTATTGCCAGCCTCGTCGTGTGATTCGTTGTATACAACTTTTGCTTGACCGGAAAGAGAAAGTTGGTTTGCGAAATAGTCAATTGCCAGCGGAGGATGAGAATAGGCCATTGCCGCCGCCACCCAAATCAGCTTTGCCGTATCGGGACCGCGATCCGTATCGCCAACAAGATGATGATAGAAATCTGAAAACCACCTCGCATCGAAGCCCATACCGCCAATTTCGATCGGCGCCGTGACCTGATCCCATGTCGAATGGTCCTCCGCTATCAGCAGGATACCCGGCTTAATCAAACGCAGGGTACGCCCAAGCTCCCGCAGTAGCTTTGCTCCAAAGATGTTGGCCGCAGGTATTTCTGTGCCGTCGGCTATGCGCCGATTGTAGGAATGGATAGAGGTGGTCTGGTCGACGCGAAAGCCGTCAACATGAAACTCGCGCATGAGCGCCACGGCACTACTGATAAAGAGTTTTCGGACCATTTCCTCGTGGTAGGCGGGAGCATCACCCGTCGATTGGTTATCGAGATAACCGCCGCGCGGGTACAAATACTGCTCTGGAACTCCCTCGTACCAGTAGTAGATATCCCGTTGTGGCGCAGGCGAGTCGAAATACCTTTCGGCGCGGTCAGCTTCCTGATCATAGTGGTTGAATACTATGTCCATGAGGACCGCGATTCCGAGACGATGGCAAGCTTTGATGAAGTGTTTGAATTTGTCTCGGCCACCGCCCGCATACTCGATTGCAAAGTAATGCGAAGTGCTATAACCCCAGTTCTGCGCGCCTCCGCCAAATTCCGAAAGCGGGAGAAGCTCCACGGCGTTTATTCCCAAATCGTTCAGATGACCAAGAAGACCTATGGCGTCTGCCAAAGTTCCGGGATCAGGACTACCAAAACCCAGTGCTCCTAGGTGAAGCTCATAAATAATGAGATCCTCAATTCGAGTTGGAATCTCGTGATCGGTCCATTCGTCTGCCCAAAAATCGGCAGCGGGAACAAAGTTAACCTCCGGAAAGAGCGCGGGCTCTTCCTTGAAATCCCGCACTACCGTTTCTGGATTGATGACCGCAGAACAGCTGACACGACCTTCCAGGTCTTTCAGCGGACCTAGATAGGGGACGTTGGGATCAGGGGCGTGAGCACCACCCCCAACCTGACAGCGCGAATAGAGGTCCGTGCGGAGGACGGTAGACCCGTCATCGCGCACAACCCGGTACATATACGGCTGATGATCCCAGACGGAGAAATCAGCGAAAGCAGGGGCGTCAGGATCGGTCATCCAGATGCCATCTGCCTTTCGGCTCAGAAGAATAGGAGCAGTGCTGGGCTCGATGCCATCGCCGCGGTCTGATATAAACCCGCCGCTCAATCGGTTCACATCGATATGCTGCTGAGGGACAGTTTGATGCTGGTCGGCCGAATCATAGATGCAACCAAGCACTAATTCCACGGACCGAGCATTTGGTGCCCAAACAGCGAACTGGATACCGGGCTTCGACCGATTGGCCGAATAGCGCAAATTCGACCCGAGCCGGCGGCAATGAGTCAAATAATAGGTTTCCTGTTGAGGATTCCCTGAAAACGTAAAGACTCGAGTTTGTCTGGTTGAAGCGGTATCTTTGACCTCGGTGGGGATCGCCCAGACCACTCTTCCTTCAATAGTGAGGTTCACTCCCCATTCCAATGCACGGTGCGCTGAAGCCCCGCTCAATCCGATTGTTGCGCGAAATAACGGGCATCCATCATCGCCAACCTCACGCGCCATCGCGTGTGAACTCCACGCGCCAATACTGAGATTGCCTTCGCTATCCCAACTGCCACAGAGTTCGACCTTGGCGTCGAGAGGCGGCCAATCGGTGATTCCAGATCGATATACAAACTCAACTGGAACAGTGCTCAAAGTTCCTCACATCTGGCGAGCGACTTCGATAGCCATTCGTATCAATGTTTTCTGAGATACCTAGAAGCGCTGTTTTGGAGCCGCCGGGCCAGTGATAACCATGAAACCACCCAATAGTCACTGTCCGCAATGCCAGCAACATAAATTCTCCATTACAGGGCCCACGCACCGCACTTCCAACGCCAAGCGGCTGTTCGCAGCGCGAATCGTCGAGGGTCAACAATCAGATCACTCGTCCGGAGCGACTTGCTCGAAGGAAGCCGGATAGGGATGGGACATGAGCTTTGTACTACCCATCGGATCGCCGCGCAAGCACGTTCGATTGAGTACGGGAAAACGATACGCTAGCTGAGGTATTTTCTCCGTAATCTGAGCCGGACGCCCGCTCCGCGATTCCCGCCTCACCTAACAACGCAACCATGCCAAGACATCTGCATGCCCGCATGATTGCCTGGTGAAGACGACTGGCTGTCGGTCGATGCGGACCTATCGCCAATGCGCAACGGAGCTTCCCCATGAACAAATGTTTCTTCATCTTTACCGATGGCTCAGCCATCGGCAACCCCGGTCCTGCCGGCTGGGCCGCTATCGTAATCCACGGGACAAGACAGAGGGAGATCGCTGGATCGGTTTCGTCGTCAACCGTCTCCGAAATGGAGATCCGCGCTGCGGTTGAAGCCCTTCGCTTGACGCCAGTCGGCGCCCGAATCGAGCTACGGTCGGACTCAGAACTCCTGATTCATGGAATGCGCTTTCGTGTCTTCCGCTGGCGACGGCTTGGCTGGCGCAATAGCCGTGGCTTCGAATTGCGGCACCAGGAACTGTGGCGCGAATTACTCCTGCTGAATTCGGCCCGTACCATTCGTTGGCTGTGGGTCAAAGGGCACAGCGGCCATCCGATCCAGTCCCGTGCCGATGCGCTCGCCAACCAAGCTGCCAGAGCAATTGCGGCTCAGGCACGTATTGCTGCCTGATGCAGTCGGTGGACACAAAACCAATGAAGGAAAAGATCATGGCAACGATTGCCGAAGCGAATTCACTTTTCGAGATCGACGCTGAACTGGACTGCCTTCTTGACGAGATCGAAGAGCAGGCAGGGCAGGGAGGGGAGCCCTCGGAGGAGCTTATCCGCCGTTTCCAGCAATTTTGCTCGGCGCACGACGAGAAGGTAGACCGGATCGGCCGCTTCTTGCGCCTCATGGAGGCTCGCGAGCAGTTCTGCCGGAGCGAGGCTGCCCGCCTCAGCGACCGGGCCCGCGCCGCGGCCGGCAGGGTGGAACGAACCAAGAACATGGTTCTCTACTACCTGATGAGCCGAGATCTCAGGAAGATCGAGGGGCGCGAATTCACTCTCCGCGCTCAGAAGAACAGCCAGGAGTCGGTTCGGATCACTGACGAGTCTCGAGTGCCGGTATCATTCCGCAAGATCGAAGCTCGCATCGGTGGCGTCCTCTGGGAAACGGTTCTGGCAAATCTCCCCGAGGAACTCGGCAAAATGCTGGAAAGCAGTGTCGAAGACTCAAGCCCTGACACCGACGCGATCAAGGCGGCTATCCAGCGAGAAGAAGAGGTTCCCGGTGCAGAACTTCGCCGCGGATGGCACGTGCGAATTAAGTAGCCGCTTCGAGGCTCTGCCTTTCAACTGCGGTTAGCGCGCTGTTCACACCTCGTCTTCAGGAGCGTCCAGCATCAAACTCCATTCATGGAGCTTCTGTTGAAGGACAGCTTTCGGAACCAGCCGCGTTTCGTACTGAGCGACCAGCGCGGGCGAAACGTGGCGGCTCATTGCGTATTCGACTACCTCGTCGTCTTTGGTGCGGCAGAGCAAAACTCCGATGCTGGGGTTTTCGTGCTGGCGTTTGCGATCCCGGTCAAGCGCCTCCAGGTAGAAGGACATCTTGCCAAGGTGCTCGGGTTCAAAGCGTCCAGTTTTGAGCTCGAATGCGACCAAGCACTGCAAATCGCGGTGATAGAAAAGCAGATCGAGTTCAAAATCCTGATTTCCCACTTGAACGCGCACTTTTTCGCCGACAAAAGCGAAGCCGTCGCCCAGTTCCAAGAGAAACTGGCGCAGATTGTGCACCAGGCCGGCTTGCAAATCGGCTTCGCTGTGGCGTTCCGGCAGGTCGAGAAAGTCGAGCAGGTAGCTGTCCTTGAAAACCCCCGTTGAATCCTGCGGCAAATCTCGCACCGCTGGTACGAGTTTCTTGCCCGCCAAGGCAGTGCGCTCGAAGGCCGCAGATTCGATTTGGCGGGCCAGCTCACGTTTGCTCCATCGTGCCTTGACGGCCGACTTCAGATAGAACTCGCGCTCTTCCGGATGTTTGCTCTGTCCAAGAATCAGCAGGTTGTGAGCCCACGGTAAAACTCGCACCAGCGGTGCGAGTTTTGGGCTACCCGTGTAGGCCTCGTAGAACTGCTTCATCCTCCAAAGGTTAGAGGCCGAAAACCCTTTCAGGTCGGGAGCCTTGGCGAGCAGCCAGTCGGACAATTCCCTGACGACACCCTTGCCCCAGCCGGCTTCGACCACCTTGCGAGAAAGATGCTCGCCAACGGCCCAATACGTATCAATGAGTGCGACATTGACTGCTTTGTACGCCTTGGCGCGGCCAGCGCGGATGATGCCGAGCACTTCGGAAAACTCGGAGTCCGTTTTGCTTAGTTTCGTGCTCATTCGGCCAGTCCTTCCCATATTGGCATGATGCGGCCGGCAGCGGCCTTCAGCTCGGCATCAATTTCGTCGAGCGGTCGCGGCAGCTTGAAAAAACATCGAAGTGGCAGTTGACTTATACGTCGGCATCGCGTGTTTCGCTCGCCGATTGAAACAGGCCGGGCCGAAGCCGATCTCGGACCGATTTCTGACTATAAACCATTGGCACATGGGGCAGGCGAAAGACCGGTCCATTCAGCGCAGCCTTAGAGGCGGTTCCATAACAGGGAACCCAAGAACTGTTAATAAATGAGGCAGATTTGTTGCTTGTCAGAAACGCACCGAGCGATTCACTCGACGGCTCGACCGTACCTTCAATGATTTACGTCTGCAACCACTACGACAACTAAAGACACATGAGGGGGCTTCGCCGTTGCGTATAAGCGACGAAAGCGAAGAATAGATCGGATTTACTCGACGCAATCCCTAGTCTCCGCGCAGCGCACATTTGCGCTCGAAAAGGAGACTCCCCCATGCACAAACCCATCACTCGAAAACTGGCATTGCTTGTCTTGCTCGCGCTCGTGGCCGGTCCCGTCAATCGGGCTTTCGCCGACGGCACGACACAAACCACCACTCCAACCACTTCGTCTTCCACGACCGCTACCACGGACGGGATTACAGGGACGGATCCAGAGCCCATCGATCCCGGCGTCGTGAGTGTCATTCTCTCTCTCCTCGGACTGGCGTAGAATCCAATTCAAGTCATCCTTAAGCGGCCGTCCGGCGGAGGAGAGTAGATGCATTTAACTGGTCTCGATCTTCTGTTCTGGGCGGCCGGCTTCGGGGCCCATCTCATTCTTCTTTCTGTCCTCCTGGTTCGCCATCGCTATAGACAATTTCCGATCTTTACCGCATTCATCTTCATGAATGTTCTGAGGACGATCGCGCTCTACTTCACAGAGAGTCTGGGAACCAAGGCCACTTACTTTTACACGTTCTGGTCGTTTGGATTATTGGACACGCTCATGCAGATCTCTGTCGTCTACGAGATGTACGCGCTCACCTTCCGCCCGCTGGGCACATGGGCGCGAGACACACGAGCCCAATTGAAGTGGCTGACCATGTTGGCAGTCCTCGTGGCCGCCGGACTCACCTGGCTGGCGGCGCCGCACGCTCGGCTCTGGATGCAGGTCGCGGTGATCAAAGGCACATTCTTCTCATCTGTATTGATGACGGAACTCTTTGTCGGGATGATGGCACTGTCCGTCAAGGCAGGCTTGCCCTCAAAGACTCACGTTGCCCGCATTTCGCAGGGTCTCGGCCTCTATTCCGCCGTCGACGTCGTTGTTGAGGCCGCCCACAGTTACTTCGGAGTGGGTCATGGCGTGCACATCTATACCACCCTTTCCCAGGTACGCATGACCGCTTATCTCGTCTGCGTCGGCTACTGGATCGTCATGCTCTGGCAGGATACGCCGGCCGCGAGAGAGATGCCGGAGCGCGTTCTTGGCCAGCTCATCGAGTTAAAGAGCGCCGTCGACTCGGATCTTGAGGAAATTCGTGTGAGGAAATGATGGTGGATAGCCGCACGATCGTCTTCTTCGTCGCAGTGGCGGCCTTTCTCGTGGTCATGGCGACGATCGCAGTTCGTTCCTATCGCCGGGCCGCGAAATCCTCCACGAAAGATTGGGAACATCTCTTGAAACGTCTGCAAGTCGTCGACCGCAGCTCAATCGCGGAGGTTGCACTGGACATCATCGATGAATCCGGACAACAAAGGAAGGATGAGGGAAGTGCGACGCTGGAGCCCGAGCGGATTTGGAAACTGGTTGGTGGCCTGAAAGGACTGGAGGTGTTGAAGGCCAATTGCGAGGTCCTCATCGATCTCGCGTTTTACGTTCAGCAATCGTATCCAGAGGCTCTCGTCGTTGCCGAACAACTGCGATTGAGCGCACGCGAGATCGAATTCCACGTGGACAGGCTCAAAGGGGCCGAGAGGACGGGGAAGCTCAAAAGCGCGTTCGCGATGTATGCCCAACCCGCAGTGGGCAAGTACTATGTGATGACGCGGCAGCTCCTAGCTCTCTACGAGGAAGGAAACCTTCCCATGCTGGCCGACTTGCAAAAGGCACTTTGACGGGAAACGAGCCCAACTCGGCAACAAAGAAGCATCTGCTGATTGCCTTCGCCCGAATACATTCCATCCTGACAGAGAAGGCAGTTCCCTGCTACCATTCAATGCACTAAAACCGTGTTTCTTGGAGCTCGAAGGACTGTCCGGCATCGTCTGCGACCGTGGCGAGTCCTAAGTAATTAACTGGTTAATTCAGTAAGGCCAGTCAACCGTCCGGAACAGAACGGTGAGGTCGCGGTAGGGACGACCATTGCTGGTCGCCCCCCGCACAGATCCGCACAAGCGCTCATTAGCGCATGCGGTTTTATCTCGGATGTGTAGCGGCGAAGCGATCAAAGGGGCAGGGATGAAGCGCGCGAGGAATTGGAAGCCACTGTGCAGCTAATTTCAAGCGGAGCACCCAGGCGTACCGCCGCGTTTGACTACGACGCTTCAACGCGCGGCCCCGGTAACGGAGCACACGTTCCAGGAACAACCCGAGGCTTTCGATGTTGCCCGGTACAGCGTAGTAGTTGACCCAACTGCCCCTATCGTGTGAAGTGAATACCTCGGACACTGTGAGAAATGGTTCCGACCAATGGAAATCGTGAGTCCGCAGAACTACAATGCTCACGAATGCTTGAATATCGCCTGGACGATCTGAATTGGGCAGAATTCGAGAAACTGTGCCAAGCCTTGCTGAAGGCGAGGCTTGGCGTTGGTGTTGAGTCGTGGGGCGGAAGCGGAGACTGGGGGAACGACGCTTACTGCCAGGCCCCGCTTCGCTACCCAGGAACTGAAGTTCAGGCCGGCCCTTTCCAGTTCCAAGCCAAGTTTGTTCAAGGGGCCAACGCCGCTGGATCGAAGCCAAACGCACTCCTGGTTGCGGCGGTAAAGCGGGAGTGCGAACGCATCACGAAGCGGAAGCAACCTGTTCCAAATGTGTATTCACTGCTAACGAACGTCGTGCTATCGCCCGAACTACGCCGAACGATCGAGGACATGATAAGAGCTACCCTGCCGCGCTGCGGGCTGGTCGTCGTGCATAGCGGCGAAGACATCTGTTCTTGGCTGCACCTGCATGAAGACATTGTTCGAGTGTTCCCGCAACTCCTCTCGCATCGGAATCTTGCTGAGGTGATACGACAGTCCCTTCACGCGGATACCAAAGACGGAAAGACTACCACGCCGAGGCCGGAACTGAGCGCCGCATTGAAGGAGGCGAAGAAAGCAGCCCGAATCGCGTCGCGGAGGCACGATGTCGATTCCGCAACGGTTCTGTGGGAGCATGTTCAGGAGCAGGCGGAGAGAGAGGGCAATGACGCAGAAAGGCTTTGCGCACGGCTGGAAACTGTTTTGGTTCTGCTTCGGGATGGACCAAATACTGACCAAGCATTGGAACTCGCCGATTCGTGTCTCCAAGACGCCAAAGTCGTCGACCTTGGGCCCGACCAATATCTCTCGCTCCAGATCATCGGTGAAGTCCATAGGATTAAGGGAAACAAAGATCTGGCCCGAGGGTTTATTACGAGAGCCCTGGAACACGCTCGAATGACGGGCTCGCATGGAGACGAAGGTTATGCCCTTCTATCGCTATCCGCCCTGGAGGAACCCTCTGCTGGCATCGGAGAAAACAAGCGGGCGTTCGAGTTGATCGAGCTTGCCTACAACGCGTTCTCATCACTCTACGCTGCCGGTGATGTCGAGATGCAGACGATAGCCAAAGACGGCTTCGCTCAATGCCATAGTTGGAGGGCAAAGCTGCTTGATCACGCACGGCCCGATGAAGCCCTTTCGGAATGGACGCGCGCTATCGACATCTTTCGGAGCCTTGGAGAGGGCCGGGAATGGGACGTCGCGGAGGCCCTGCTCAGTCGAGCTGACCTGCAAGCACGAGTAGGCGAACGGCAGCTGGCTGCTGGTGACCTGGACCAGTCAGCAAAAGGATTTCAGCTGATTGGCAACACGGTCGGAGTGGCGAGGTGCTATGTCAAAGCGGGAGAATTGCTCGATTCACTGGGCAAGAGGGATGCGGCAGCCGAGCCATACCAACAGGCGGCGGCGATTGCGGCGACCTGGAAGAATTACCGCAAGTCCTCTTACTTCTATTTTCGACATGGTTGCAAGCTGATTGAGCTGAAGAAGTACCAGGACGCGGAGCGGATTCTCTCTGGACTCGCCGATTCTGGTTGCCTGGAGGCGGAAACCGAACTCACCGTGGTTGCGCAACTCTGCCTGGTCGCACATGCCCTGAAGAATCAAGAGGAGCTTAAGGCACGATGCTCACGTGCTCTCGCCCTGATTGACGGGCTGATCGAATCGGCTGTCTCTGCCGACCGACGACGAAGCCTTTTGATCCACAAGGGTACGCTTTTCGAACAACTCGGTCAGCACGAGAAGGCTCTTGCCTGTTTCCACGATGCCATAAAACGCTTCGAGGCCGTGCGCGATCAGATCGGAGTCGCCGAGTGCTGGTTTCAGATACGCGGTGTGATGCACGCGCTCGGTGATCGGAAGCAGGAACGTGAAGCATCCGAGAGAGCGCTCGCCATCGGCGGAGACCGGCTGAGTACGGTCTTAGTCGGCCTGACACTCGTCGGACTTGCTCAGTTGAACATATGGGAACAGCGATTCCTTGAGGCGAGGCAGCAACTGGATCGTGCCGAGAAACTTGAGCCAGGCAATCCCGCCGTTGCGATGGTTGCGGCTGATCTGCGCCGTCAACTCCCGCAATTCTCCTCACATAACCTGAATGATGAGGCGTTCCCTTACCCACCATCCGAAGACCTGTCCGCCCTCGTTCAGCAGTTACGCAACTGGTGCGCATGCTATCCAACAAAGCGAAACGCAATACTTCCCGTCTGGTATTACATTCACCGCACTGACTTGTCTGGGACAATTCGATCGATGCTTGGCGTCAAGTTCCTTATCCATTCATTTGACGCCGCTACATTCGAGACAGTGAGGAAGGCTTTGCAAGCGCATGGCGATCTGTTTATCTGGGGCACGAACTTCGCTTCTAAGACCAAGCGCACGCCCGAGCTTATTCCTGTTCCGAAGGATTTTCTCTTCCCGGCCGGCGTGCAAATTGTAAGCCGGCCAGGAGTACCGGTGAATAGCACCCGTGAGACAAAGGCCGACAACCACGAGCCACTTGGTGAGCCGCGGCTGCTCCAGCCGGTAACAGGTCCACTTCAGGAGCCGTACTATCTGGCGCATCTGATAGGTGTGGATGGTTTTCCCGATGGTAGCCCGTTCTTTGCAGGTCGAAAATGCCGACTTGATCCTAAGGTCGCCAAGTTCATGCTGCGCTCCCCCGCCACGGATCTGATAGCCGAGCGTACTATTTGCATCCCGCTAACAGAACGCTCTGCATTTCCAAACCTCACGCGTACGATGCGCGTGGCTTGGGAAATGGGCGCAATTCCCGTCTTTCCGGCAAAACTACCGGACGGTGAGGGAATCAATAGTGCTTGCGATACGATGCTTGAACTCCCGTCGGCTGATGAAGCTCCCCTCTCCGTCGTTAGAGAATTCTGGGTTGAACTACTTTCCAATACTGAGGCTCCCAAGTCTTCATTGGCTAGCTTCAGCAAAAGGATGGCTGCATTGCACGACACAGAACACCGAGTCCGAGCATCGGTTAGAGCGTATATGCTGCAGTTCGAGGCTGGAAGCGAGAGGGTGGTGCACCCCGCGGTAATCGTCCAAGCTCGATGAGTGCCCGTTTGTCATTGCCCCCGGTTCACCCAGCCGCGACACCTACTGCCGCCGCAGAATCACGAGTCCGGGTTTTGGCAAGCTGGTGGAATGGTTCCGTCAGTATGACGGGCAATCCGGAAGTTGAGTCTCGACTGCCGGTTAACAGGGCAAATCACGATTCCAGAATTGCAGAGAGTTGAAATATGGCTTGGAGATTTGGCGACATTTGCGACGCTCGCGTTTCAAAGGTGAAGGCGCATCTCAAAGTAAATATCCTCCGGCAGAGCCGGAGGCTTTGCGGTTGCTGGCCCCTCAAAGGGGCCTTTCCGCAACCGTCCGAAGCAAAAGCAAGAACAAAAGCAAAAGCCTCGTACTGCTGTCTTCATTGCCGCAGCACAGGCAATTCGAGAGAAAACATACTCCCGGAATTCTCAAAGTTCTACTGCCACCCCGGCAGAGCCGGGGGATCTCCCTTTTGGATTAGGTCATTCCTGACGTAATGCGGTTGTCGGGTCCACGCCGCTGGCTCGTAATGCAGGGATGAAACCGGCCATTCCGGCGGCGGAGGCCAGAACGACTGCGGCTCCAATAAATGTGAGCGGGTCGTGCGCGTTCAGTCCGTAGAGCTGGCTGCGAATCAGGTTGGCGAGGGCCAGCGCCAGCGCGACTCCTGCCACCAGGCCGGATCCGATGAGAAGGAACACTTCGCGCATGACCATCGCGATCACGTTGCTCCGCAATGCCCCCAGCGCAATGCGGATGCCGATTTCGCGCGTCCGGCGCATGACCGCATAGGCCATGACTCCGTAAAGCCCAAGTACGGCGAGCAGCGTTGCGACGGCGCCAAAGATGGCGGAGAGGCTGGCCACCAGCCGTTCGGTTCGCAGAGAGAATCCAATCTGTTCGTTTACTGTTTCCAGAGTCACCACCGCAACGTGCGGGTCGAACTGGCGCAGCCGTTCACGCAGCGCATCCTCGAATTCGCGGGGATCGCTTCGCGTGCGCACGTAAGCAGTCATTCCGCGAATGTTCGAGATCGCCAGGTAAGGAAAATAGGCCTGAGCATGGGGCGTCTCCCGCAAGTCTCTGTACTTTTTGTCCGCGATCACCCCGATAACCTCGGTGTTCGGCGTGACCGTCCGCATGTCGTCCACTAATCCGAAGAGCTGCCCGATAGGATTGCGCCCAGGGAAATACTCCCTGGCAAAGCTCTCATTGACGACAGCGTAATCGGTTGGCGCCACATCCTGGGGAGTAAAGCCGCGACCGGCAATCACGGGAATGCCGAGCGTGGCGAAGTAGTCGGGGCTCACTTGGCTGAGGTAGGGTTGCTGGTCGATCGGGGTTCCTTCGAAGTCCTTGCCCACAATCGCGTTTTGCCATGCGAATCCACGCAGGATCGGCATGGTGGAGAAGGCAACCGACTCCACCCCGGGCATGGCCTGAAGGTTTTCATTCATCCTTGCATACCAGGATTTGGTTTCGTCGTAGGAATAGCCGCTCAGCGTAGGACTGGTTGTGAAAGTAAGAAGGTGATCGGTCGGAAAACCCGGTCCCACGTTTTCAAGATTGCGCAACGTACGGATAAAGAGGCCCGCGCCTATGAGTAAGAGCAACGACAGCGACATCTGAACGCCCACCAGGATGCGACGAAGTGAAATCCCGCCAGCGGAAAGAGCGCCCGACCTGTCCCCGAGCGAGGATGTGATTTCTGTGCGCGAACCGCGAAGTGCAGGCAGGAGCCCGAACACCAGTGAGGTCACAAGCATGACTGCCGCGGCGAAAGCTAGAACCCGTACATCGGGAATGGCGGAGACCTGGAATTCGCTCATCGCGCCCGCAGGCAGGTAGATGCGCAAGAGAGCGCGATCGGCCCAGAAAGCCAGGGCCAGTCCCGCAATGGTTCCGCAAGCCGAGACAAGCAGGCTTTCGACCAGCAACTGACGAATGATGCGGGCGCGAGCGGCTCCGATGGCCAGGCGAACAGCGAATTCCTTCTCTCGCGCTGTGGCCCGCGCCAGGAACAGATTCGCCAGATTGGCGCATGCAAGAAGCAGCACCGCTCCGGTGAGAGCGAGCAATAGCCAGAGCGGGGTGCGCATATACTCGCGCAGCCCGCTATCGGAGCCTGGAAGGAGCTGGATACGATTGCGCAGAAAGATCTGCCTGTCCGCGGCGGTTGCTGATCGCGTGAATTCAGGCTGCTGCGACTCCATTTCGAGAATGCCATGGAGCAGTGGCTGCAACGACACTTGAGCTTGCTTCATACCGATGCCTGGTTTTAAGCGGCCGTATGCGGTCACCCAACTCAGTCGGCGGCGTCGATCTTTCAGTCCGTCCGAGTGCGGCGTCATCTCGGTCTTCATCATGATGGGGACGAAGACTTTCGCTGGGTTGCCCATCTCGACGCCGTCAAAGCCAGGTTGCGCAACTCCGATTACGGTCATCGGATGACTATTGAGCACGATAGTCCGCCCAACAATGTGCTGGTCCGCGCCAAAGTAGCTTTGCCAGAAGCTGTAGCTGAGCACGACAACCGGCTTGCTGTCCGGAACCGAGTCGTCGTCTTGGCCGATGGTGCGCCCCAATACCGTGCCAACGCCCAGTGTCGGAAAATAGGCGCTCGAGACCAGCTCTGCGGAGATTACTTGCCCCATTTGATTCCCGTTGCCGATCGTTACGCCCGCCGGGAACCGGCAGAACATTCCGGAGAAGACCTGGTTCGAGTCGCGCAAGTCTTCAAACATGGGCCAGGAGATGGTGTTGGGGCCGTAACTGTTGCCGTAATGATTGCCGGCCTCGCGGACGATCACAAGCTGCTCGGGACGGCTGACCGGCAAAAGCTTGAGAACCACCTGATCGAGCAGGCTGAACATCGCGGTGTTTGCGCCAATTCCAAGCGCCAGAGTTCCCACGGCGACCAGGGAAAAAGTCGGGTTCTTCGCGAGTGTCCGAATGCCGAAGCGTAAATCCTGCATGAGCCTCTCGAACCACACACCCACGCGAACATCGCGGACGTTCTGTACGACCTGACCCATTCCCCCTGTCTGGCGACGAGCGTAGCCGCGCGCCTCTTCAGGGTCCATGCCTGCCCGCACCTTCTCGGCTGCTACCAGTTCCACGTAGGCCTCAAGCTCCTCATCGAGGTCGCGATCGAGTCGCCTCCTGCGGAATACATTGTTCCAAAGCGCGCGCAACCGGATGATCATAGGGCCTCCTGGCCGATCCCGAGCGCTGCTGCCATGGCGAGAGAGATGCGAGCCCATCGTTCGGTTTCGGTTTGAAGCTGCTTCCTTCCAGTCTTAGTTAACGAATAGAACTTCGCACGGCGGTTCGTTTCCGCCTGGCCCCAGCTGGACTTGAGCCAGCCCGCCTGCTCCATTCGGTGAAGTGCCGGAAACAATGAGCCTGCCTTCACGTCAAAAGCTGCGTTGGTCATTTGCGCGATTCTGCGGGAGATGCCCATGCCATGGAGTTCCTGAAGAGCCAGCGCCTTGAGGATCAGGACATCAAGGGTGCCTTGTAACAAATCGGATTCGTTACCCGCCATGGAGTCTCCTATTGATCGTCTATAAGACAATACTCCGGCCTCTTATAGACAGTCAATAGGAGACCTAAAACTCTCCTTTGTCGACCGGGCAACGCGCTCACCGACAGGCCGAGGGGTGATTCGGCGAGCGGCATAGTATCGCTGTGCTCGATGATCGCTAAAGGCTGTACGAACCCGTATCAATGTCCTAATGGACCTAGCGCTTCTTCAAGATCTCTTAAACAGTGCTGTAGGCAGCACGTCCTACGCGGGAGTGCGCGATTCATCGAGGCGCAAAAGGACAGCTGCGACCCGCCCGATCACCTCGACCTCTTTCCTGTATCTCCACCGTTGCGGAGTGACGTACGAGAGCGGATGTGGCGCCAGCGTGAGCCACTTGGAATCTTCGTCAAGATCGCACCAACCGCAGATGTAGCCAAAACGGGTAAGGAGAAAGTATATCGGGCGGTCGAACTCGTTGTTCCATTCTCTCCGGTGCGCGATGGCACGGCGCTGCGTGTTGATCAGCACGATCGACCCCGGCCGAATCATCGGGTCGAGTGTTTTGTCCGACCGCCCGATAATTCCCCGGCGATAGTGGCTGGGCAGGTGGCTCTCAGGAGAAAGAAGTGTAGTGTCATCGGGAATAGGGTCAACGGCAACGCTTTCGGGAAGCCACCGCCGGGCGTGATCTTCAAGCGGGCCATCCGTCAGAAGCAGCGTGGCATTCGGGCTTGAAGGATATTCGGAGGATTGTGACTCACTGGCTGCAGAAGGACAGAAGGTCAGCAACTCGTCGGGCGAAATGCTGTAGATGACTGCGAGCACGATAAACTTCGGGAACGAAAGGCCGCGCCCTTCTCTCTCGACCCTGTCCAGCCAGCTTGCGGAGATTCGAAAAGACTCCTTTCCCCACTTCTCGGCGAGTCTCGCGCTCCGCTCTTCCACTTCGCGCAGAGTAAGTCCCCATTTCTTCCTGACCGCGCGGAGCCTGGCGCCAACGTCTTTCATCCGCACCCCCAATCTCAACCGCTGGTGACTTCATGATTCATTGAAAGCGCATCCGATGCAACAAACTGACGCACCATAGCTGCGAAATCAGCGATTCTCCGGATTCCACACGGTGCCTGCCATCAAAGAAACCCATGTGTTGTGCGAAGACATCTGGGGAAACGGTCAAAGACTCCAACTGTCCAATGGTTCATGCCAGACCGGGTCACCAAAGAGACTATGCGAATCGCATTCGATGACCCAAAAAGCGGCGTAGCCCAAAAACGCGAGCACTGTTGCCAATAGAATGCAAGACACCGCAGCGGTGGCGATTTCGCCGAAGGCAGGCCGTCGCGGAGGCGGACCGATAGCCCTATCGTAGCAGCGGTCATTCCCAGCCGACTGGCTGGCACCGGTGAGTGACTTCATCATTGCCGGGGCCGATCGAATCTTCTTCCATATCGTCATCATCGTCTTCTCCTTCCTCAACGGGGCCCAGATGTCTGGTCTCTTCGGCTGCCGCGAAGGCGGCTCGCTCCCGCTTATCCCGTCGGACTTCAAGAAGCTGCTCGCCGACCGTGTGTTTTGGGGAGTGAACGTACTGGACATACGCCTCAAAGAGAGACTGATTCCCGTGCTTACGGAGATCTACCTTGGAAGCTGGAGTGAATTGCTGAACCGCAATCAGATGGAATGCGCTCTGAATCTCGTTCCTCCCATTGCCGCCATAACGTATCTCTTTGACCATTGGCAGCGGTTCGGCGCAGAACACGGTTCCGAGCCTAATTTTGAGAGCTCGATCCGGGCGATTGCACGCCAGATCGACCGTGCCGCTCACGATATTCAATTGAGGCGGGTCCGATGCGCGTGATTCAGGTAGCGCCACGGTATCAGCGAAAAACACTCTTCAGATTCTCGATAGCGCGAACCACCATCAGATGCGCCTTGAAAGCGAACGCTACGATGCGTTGCCTCCATTTACGCGCTGCTTTTATTTGGGCGTTGGAGAGGGGAGGTGAGGTCACAACCTCTCGCTGAATCCGCGCTTTACGTGCGCTGCGTAACTCACGGAGTTCCCGCGTACACTCTGCGCACTTGAATACATGGAGATACTTTGGATCACTGAGGTCAAGCTGTTCCGGCGTCTCAACAAGACAACTGAGCACATCCCGGTCCAGGCATCCGACGCGCTCGGGATTCGGGTAATGCAAGAGGATGTAGGCCTCTAACGCTTCGAAAAGGCGCGTGTCATTGTCGTCTTCGCGCCCGTTATTTTGAAATCTGCTCACTTGGCGCCTTCTGGTCCCGTTCGGCCCCCAAATGGCCGATCTTCACACGGCATTTTGCTTAAAGCCCCAGTTTCCTGCGGATTTTTTTGAGCTCGCGTTCACAGAGTTTCCGGGTGGCTTCTTCCGATTTCGACAGGATCTGGGCGATTTCTCTCCACTGCCTCCGCGATCCATATCTGAGAATCATGGCGCGGCGGAGCTCCTCTGGGGCATCGCGAAGAAGCGATTCGAGGTCAAGTTCGGCCTCGACCGAGGCGAAGGAATGATCAACGGACGCCGACAGGCTATCGATATCCGTCGAGGAGCCCCGATAAATGAGCCTGCGGCCGACCCGTTGCCGGCGCCGGACCTCATTGCGATAAAAGCGGGCGAGGATCAGGCGCGTTTCTTCGGCGTTAATGGGAGAAAGTCCGGCCAGATACTCGGCCGTCTGACGGATCGCGGATTCCATCAACTCCGCGGCCTGTTCGGCATCGCCCAGATGGGTTCTGGCAACCTCTCGCGCTCTCTCGAGTTCCATTGCGACCGCAGCTCGCACCGCCGGCGCAATCCAGCGCCCCTTCGGTGTGAATCCTATGACCCAGCAAAGGTCCGAGGGGGAAGGTGATGTCATCTGCTCGCTCACTTCGAAAGTCGTCAGGCGACCGGCGCCGACCGCGGCCGCCTGCGTGTACCGGCACATTACTTCAAGGCGTCGTCGATTTCCACAAATTCTGCCCGGTTTTGCTCATTGACATGTCCGCTTTCGTCGTGCACGGCGGCTCAATAAGTAGAGAGCGATCTCTTCGCCCGTTCCTAACTCCCCGCCCGAGGCATCGATGGCTAATCCTTCCCCGAGTTATGCCGAGTCCCGGCGCTGGAGCGCCGCAGCCATGGCGCTCGCCGCCCAGGCCAGAGTTCTCTCCGGCAACAAGCTCGAACAGCTGGTGGTGCGTCTTCAGCGCCACAGCGGAGAGTCCCGAGAAACCTGCTGGCGGTTCGTCATCCAATACGGGCTCAAGGGCAAAACCGACCACCGGCGCTGGAGCGAGGAGGAGATCGAAACAGTCCGCGAAGAGCTCGTCAGGCACTCGGTCGAAGAGATCGCCCGCAGAATGGGCAGGACCACGAAATCCGTCCGCAGCATGCTTGAGAGAAATGGCCTTCTTGTGCGCGAGATCCGCTGCGACCTCTTCTCTTTGGAAAGCCTGGCGCGGGCACTGCGCGTACGGAAAGACGAGATACTCTCGTGGATCGAGAAAGGATGGTTGCAGGCCACCATCCACAATCGAGGCAAAAGGCGCTCCTACTCGATCACGCCCGAGGCCCTGGCCCAGATGTACAAGCATCACCTGGGCGACCTCATCAGAAAAGGCATTCCCAAGCCAGGCGTGCGCGTCCTTCTCCTGCTCGATCTGCGCGCGCAACTGCTCGAAGGTTACAAAGGGATTTCCAACGGCGGCGCTGGCCCAGTCGGTGAACACCAAACCGCGTGGCCCAACCAGAATGTTCTCGAAGCTCAAGTCGCCATGGAGCAACGCGTCGGGGATTTGAAGGCCCTCGAGCTCCAGGCAGGCATCGGCAAGAATCGCTTCCAACGCGCGTATGCGAGCCGATGTGAGCCGTTGAATGACGCCGTCGTCCTGGCGGGCCATCGCATCGCGAATCAGGTCCATCAATGGTCGGATGTTGGCGCGAAGAACCGGCAGACGCTGATCACTGCAGCCTGCCGAGAGTATGGAAGAAGTCGAACTCATGCTTGCTTTCTGGAGTTCGGCCAGACGAGAGACAGCCTTGCCGAACGCGCCCGGCGAGCAAACAGAACTTATGGGAGCGCCGGCGTCCTCCATCGCCCATGCTTTCCAGTCTTCCCTGGTTGCGATCACTGCCGGGAGAAAGTTGGGGAAGTGCTGGGCCAACGTTCGAGTCATTCTGTACTCGGAAGCCGATAGATCCTCGACAGCCTTGAACCAGATCGGAGTAGCGAATCTTCGTCCGAATCGCACGAGCGCAGAACCAGCAGCGGCATTGAACTGCTTAATGTCGCGAGTAAACTGCGCCCTGTCAATATCCGCCTCCACGCTGATCCAATCGAGTGCTTCTTCGATCCACCCGAACCGCGAGAAGGCGCCCAAGCCAGTAGCCCCGTCGTTCAACAATCTCTCAACGATGGAGCGGCCTGCGCCATCGATCTCGCTCTTCGAAAGTTCGCGAATGTTGACCCACGAGCTTACGTCAGGCAAAGGGTCGCTTTCGCTCACACGGCGCAACTCGGCGATTGCAATCGCCTCCCGCGCCGTTTCATCCTCCAGAACGTCAACAACAACGGCCTTGAATCCCCACCGTTGTTCGATCACTATCTGGACCTGTTCGGCCGCTCTCGACCAACGGGGATCGAGACGCAGCTCGCATCCGTCAACGCGTCGAGGCCTTGAGCAGGGCCCTGGACCTTACAGAATCACGTTTCGTGATCACGGTCATCCTGGCGGGTGCCCCGTTGTTGGGAAGTATCGAAGCTCTCACGGAAACCTGCCGTGTTCTTTATGTCGAAGCTCTTGCGGTTGATGTTGCAGGCAAACCCATTGATGAGCAGACGAAGAATCTTTTGGAAGATCGTATTCGCCTTCTGCTGCCCCTTGATCTTCCCCGCCCGGTGGCTCTGGAGGGCGGCAGCGGTCCGGCGGTGGAGCAATTGATCCGAAGTCTTACGTCAGATGCTGTCGATCAGGATTTGTTAGGGACGCTCATTGAGGCCTCGAAAAACGGCGACTTGGCCGTGACCTCTGCAATCGCAAGGGTGATTGGTAAGGCTCTCTCGCTGGAGGAACGCCCATGAACAGTGTCGTCCTCAAAGAACTCGATGTCACGAACTTTCGCAGCATTCGCGGTCATGTCTATGCCCCGCTTGATGCAAAAGTTGTGCTGATTCATGGCGAGAATGGCGCGGGCAAAACCAGTTTGCTCTCTGCGATCGAGTATGGTCTGACAGGTAGCGTTCAGGCGTTGGACCGAGCCGATCCCGAATATGCGAGACATCTTCTCCATCGGTCCGCTTCCGAAGGAAAGATCACGATCAAGACGGACGGAGATGGCATAGAGAAGAGGTTTGAAGCCGTTCTTGATGAGAGGGGAGCGCATTCCAGGTCCAGGCTCGATCCAAAGGAGGCATCGTTCTTTTCCGAAAGAGCTTACCTCCCTCAATCCCTCCTGAGTCAGCTTCTTCAGATTTACCAGGAGTCCAGGTCCGACGCAGACTCACCGCTCGCTCAATTTGTTGGCGATCTGCTGGGCCTCGACCGGCTAGACGCACTGGAAGCCGGGCTGAAGCCGCTGGGAGATGTACGCAACCTCCGCAAAGTGGTTGAGCAATGGTCTGCGACGGAGGTCGAGAAAGATCGGCGCGATCAGTTTGTCAGCGACAGGAAGACGACGCTCGTTTCCATCGAGCAGAGCATGCAGAAATCGCTGTCGGAGCTGAAGACAATTTGCGACGGAATCGATTTGAAAGACCAAGTAACGCCGGAGACACTCGACGTGATCCTGTCGGAACTGCGGAGCGAAGGCGACGAAAAAGCATACGGCGAGGTGCTCGACCGTCAAAGGACCCTCGGTTCGATTAAGCGTCAGATCGCTTCTGCCGAACAGGAATCAGGTCAGCCTATATCGGTTGCGGAAGCCGATGCTGCTGCGTCACAGAGTGCGTTCGCTGAATGGGAGTCGATCAATGGCGATCAAATCGATAAGCTCCGCTCCACGATTAATGAACTTCTGCCCTCGCTGAAATTATCGAGTGATCTTTTCGGTCTGGAGACGGAAGCCATGGATCTGCTTAAGCGCGAACATCAACAGCTCACCGAACAAGCGGAACAAGCTCGCCGGGATCTGAGGCGCTTAGTCGAAGCGCAGCGTGAATTGGAAGCGGCACGACAGCAAATCACCATCATCGAAACAGAGATAAGTCAGATTTCCGCCGATGCTGGCGGGCTTGCTTCTGCCCTCGGCGAACTCAGTTCCTATATCAAGAGCGATATATGTCCCGTGTGCGACAGAGACTTCAGCGAACTCCACAGCGGAGCTTTGAGTGAGCATGTTCATCGAAGGATCAGTCATTTATCGGCGTCTGCCTCTCGGTTGCTCACCCTTGGCAAGTCACGTGGCGAAAGCCAGCAGACGGTCGGCAAGCTTGAGATTGAGCTTGAAACTCTTAGCGGACGGAAGATCGCCCCCGAGACTCTCGTAGCACTGGATCGGCGGTCAGCGTTGTTTGCGACAACGATCGCCGAGTTGCAGCGGATGGGGCCCATGATCGCGGATGGTGCGGCCCTACGCGCGAAGGATGTGGCCTTTCGGCGAGCCGCGATTGATCTGCAGGCTCGCAGCAGTGCGCTCCTCGAAGCTCGGGCAACGGTCAGTGACTTTGCCAATTCGGTGGGCGCCAAAGGGATCGGGCCCGAAGAGGGCTTTGAGGTTGCAGTAACGCGCTTGGAACTGATGCTGAGGCAAGAAGGCGAGCGATTGAGCAACCGCTTGTCCTTGCGTCGAAAGGGTTTGGAACTAGTCGAATCGTTGCGAACCGTAATCGACCGTAAGGCGGAAGCCGAGCGCATGCTCGAAACCGACACCGAGGAGTCAAAGCGTTTGACAAAGGCGTTGCAGAACGCGCAAGCGCTGCGGAGCCAAGGCCAGGCGGTCCGGGACGCCGTTGACGGAGTTCGCTCTGCGATCATCCGTCGGGTATTCAACAATCAGCTGAACAGAGTCTGGCGGGATTTGTTCGTTCGGCTGGCCCCGTCTGAGCCGTTCGTGCCCGCATTCCGAATCCCGGAAGCTGAGACCAGGCAGCTTCAGCCCAAGCTGATTACGGTTGATCGCGATACAGGAGAACTAGGCGGTACACCGGGTGCCATGCTAAGCGCAGGGAATCTCAACACGGCAGCGCTCACACTTTTCATTGCGCTCCATTTGTCGGTATCCGAAGTATTGCCCTGGCTCATCTTGGATGATCCTGTTCAATCCATGGACGACGTCCACATTGCACACTTCGCCGCACTCCTGCGCACCCTTGCTAAGGAACACGGCAGGCAAGTCATCCTTGCTGTGCACGACCGTCAACTTTTTGAGTATTTGAGGCTCGAACTCAGTCCAGCGTTTCCGGATGACAGCCTCGTCACCCTTGAACTGATTCGCGGACCACGACGCGACACCCATTGTGTGCCTGACCGCCTCGGGTTCCGCGAGGAAACCGCACTCTTGGCGACTGCGTGAGGGACATCGGTACTGGGAAGTGCTTGAAGATCGACCATCTATTTGATACAAGTCGAAATCCTCGCCTCCCGTCGCTGCTTGCTCCGAGTCTGCAGCTTGCCGGAAAACAGAAGACGACACATTGTTCGCTTGACGCCAGGGGGTACCGCACCAGATGTCAGCCGAGGCAACAAGACCCCATCAGTCATACCGGCCCGATTGCGTACATACCTAGCTTCAAGACTCGCAACGTTCGGTCCAAATTCGTTCCGTCATTTCATGTGAGGTTTCCGCGCAGTCTCTGCCTTGGCAGCGGATTGACAAACCTCAAACAGAAATCTTGGAAGGTCCGGGTCGTATTTTTCCAGCACCTGAAGGAATATGCCTCGCTCGGCCCAAACCTTTGCAACGCTCGGATCCTTGGAAGTCCCGAAAGCGACACCCCAATAACCAATGCCTCCAGAGGTGTACGCATGTTTGCTATCATCTTTTGTCGTGACGATCAGACTATCCAACCTCGGATCATCACCCGAGAGACCCACGAACATGCAGATATGAGACTGCAAAATGGTCTCCATCACTTGATTCATCCTCTGGTCAGCACGACCTGTTCGTTCTGAGTAGGACTTACGATCCAATACAACGTATTTGCTACTTTCCAAAAATGGAGAATTCGGAGAAGGTAAGAATCCATGGGGATGGTAAATGACGACGTCGCCCTTGCCCGCCCAGAATTTCTCCTCAAATACTGGTGCAACGATGACCCCGTGGTAAGCCAAATATCGTTCCAGAACATCATCGAAGTTCAACGTTACCAATTGCGAGATCCGACCTCGCGCAGATGCCATCGCAAATGCGCCGATAGCTCCTAAGGTGTCGTTCTTCCTTATCAATTCGAAGTCGAGAGCGACTCCATCGTAAAGCGCATTTCGGACCGCGCTTATCCATCCCGGAACGTTATCGGCGTAGAATTTGACGCGAATCTGCTCTGCGGCCGTTATCAAATTTGCGTCGGGAGCTAGCGTTTCTGAGTGCTGCCGAAAAAGATTGCACAACAAACCCTTCCAATCGGGCAAATTGCTGTAGGAAACAAGCTCCTCCTTACGCAAGCCCTGCGAAATCCCAGCACCGATAAACAATGCTAAGCGTCCCTTGCGAAGTGCACTTCCCAAAAAGTCAATCAGCTTCGCTCGATTGTTGAAGTGAGCAGCGATCACACTATGCCCTCCGTCAGAGAATATAGCCTCGATCTGTGAGTAATCGAAGCACGTGATTCACCTCTGCAAGACGGCCCTTAAACTGTAAGCTCGTCTGCGGAACGTCAAATGAAACAAACCCATCGCGTCCAAGCTTAACGACGTCTGTTCCACTGTGCCGTAAAGTGCAACTGTAGAATCTCATTAACGGAACACAATCTCCAAAGAGCGTGGCTTTCGAAACACGATCGCCATAGAATTGCATTTTTCTAAGGTCTTCGCCGAATGCGTCCGTTCTGCCAGCCGCGAAGCTTAACGTGTAATACGTTCTGAATAAATCTTCTTCGGATTGCTCAGATTGTGCTGAATCACTAGACGCGTCGTGGGGCGGAGAATTAGCCTCGCCCATCATGTGTAGGATCAATTCATGGATACGAATTTCGTTCGGTCTGACCCCTCCACTAAGGAGTGGGCGAAGTTCGGTCTTCAATAGATCTTGAACAACCCTATAGCTATGCGCGAGTGCAAGCAAAGACGATCTGCCCCATCGTAGCAGCATTGTGTGGGCAAACGGAGGATCACCGATATTGTCGACTTCGGGAATTGGATGTTGAGTCACATATTGATATAAATGCCAGCCCGGCACAATCTCACCCCCCGCCCGGACCGAGGGAATTCGAGCAATGTCTCTCCTTTCGACCGCTCCACGGCCAGTGGTAAGCAGAAATCCAGCCGCATGAGAACTAGACCAAGAAAGCATCCTTATTACTCCACATCAAATGCAAGCCGTTGCAGGATCCAAAGTGACCGCGCCTCATCTGCTTGAGCAGAAGTTTCATCTTCGATGAATGCTAGGGGGTTTTCAATTCGCGTTCCTCGGAACTCTAGATCACTACTCGCCTTGATAAGTTCCTGAGTTGCACGTCTACTAACACCAGATTGTCCTCTGACACGTTGAAGTAATTTAGGCGAATGAAGAAATGCCTTAACGAGCGCAACAACCCCAAGTCGCACTTGGATTTGCATTTCTACCTCAGCTGAATCTGTCTCGTACTCCTCCAGCCGATCTAGGGCCAGCTTCACATATGAGGTGGGCCCAAAACTGTTTACAACCGTTGACAGAGCGTCCTTCGAGTCTTTGAGAGCCGCTCGAAACATAGTAGGCGAGCCCAAGTGGCGCGATGCCGCCACACAGAGTGTCCTCAACGTGTAGTCGTGAATCCGTGAATTCAGGTGGGGAATCGTATCCCAAGAGCGCCATATTGCAGCCAAGTAATAATCGATTTGTTGGCCATAGAAATACAGGAAGTCAAATGTGTGGACCATGATTTCCTCAACTTCGTCTCGCCAGCGTCGCACGACCTCGGTTACGAACGCAGTAGTAAGGTGGTCGGGGACGGGATGTTGGTCCGACTGTTCCGCCATTTCCACCATCACTCTAAGCAGAAAGTTTTGAATGTCTTCGAGCAGATTCGCGGGCGTTGCACCATTCAGATTCTTCACCGCAGTTTCTAATTCATCGGGGTCATTGAATTTTGGCAGGATTATGCTGAGCACTCCCGATATGATCGTGTGGCTTGCTTCGTGTGTTATGGTCAGCAGAGTCCACCTGGTTGAACTGCAGGATGTGATCGCGCTTAAAGGAGCGCTTAACGTGGTTTCCGTGGTCTTGAAACCGTCACGCCCACTGAAGTAAGTAATCTGTGGAAAGAGTGGCTTACGCCTCTCTCCAATATCTGTTTTGTCTATCCAGTTCTCGGTCCATGGCTTTTCGCCAAATGACGACGCCGAGATTAAGTCCGGAAGATTACGCTGAACCGTGCGGTATTCCGCGACTCTTTCAGGGATCCTCGCTTCTCCAAGGGTTCTCGTGAGGAACCTGCGACTATTTGCGAGCGCGATGTTCGCGACGCCAATTCCCAGCAACGAGTGGGTCCAAAAATGGCATTCCGTCTCTCTTATCGGAGATGCCCCCGAGAATGCTTGAGATGCAAATCTAGACAGACCAGCATTGACATCTACTAGCATTGCAATTGTGTCTGCTGACGCCGCGGATTTAGCCGCGGCGATGCGAGAAAGGATGATCTCGTTGGCGGTGAGCAAGTCGGCGGTGAACGGAGGATAGACTTCTTCGGAGCGCGCGATACCTGACACCATTAAAGCGCGATATTCTTCGATCGCATCGCGGAGTTCGGGGGGATCGTCTGGACCTTGCAACGCGGAAAGAGAATCCTTCCAAGTCTGCGTTTCGGAGCCTGGAATACGCGAGTACTGCACGTTAGTAATGAGCGAGTCCCGTATCTCCCAACACTCCCATCTGCAGCGCGCATTGTCCAACCACTGTTTGGCGTTCTTGCTGTCGAGAGTCGAATGGATCTGTATAACAAAGTTATATGCACCAGTTGAAATCCACACGTTGCTTCGCTTAGGCAACTTTGCAATCAGTTGAGAAACTTCGAATGGTGCAATCGGACCGATGAAGTAGAGATTACTAGTACTGTTGAACCGCGATCGCTTTGAACTCTGGATAGCGACATCTGAGATGCCGAACAAGGGGGATATTCGGGTGCGGCCATCCCAAGAGCGAATTGCATCGGATAGGCTGGGTACGAGCACGACTCGAGATTGGCTCTTCCCAGTGGAAGAGCCGAGCAAGACAAGGTAACTATGCCATTCCGCGATTCTCACAGGCAGTCCGGGCCAATGTCGCTTTGCTGAATCTGCACAGAATGATACGCGATCACCGACCGGCGCATAAAGGCTTTATTAACTTGCGGAATGCTTAGATCAGGGATTGCGGCACGTCAAGCTCTGCTATGCTTTGTGCCTTACGAGCCGCAGTTCACCTGATTTGGGATCCTTCTTAAAGGAGACTGCGAAGCGGGACTTCCCCGATGTTCCAACCTTCCCACGTGAATTTCCCCGCAAACAGGCTTTCGCGCCAGCACCTGTCTGGCCAGAGGGGGGCAACCCGTGAGGTCCGTCCGCACGTCTGCCTGTAACTTCGCGGAGCGCGAGCGAACGCTCCATGATTTCTTCAGTCAACATCGGGTGACTTCACATCCCAGGTGGAAGTATGGTTACAGGCTACTCTCTGCACTGTGACACTCACAGGCAGAGGTGGGAGCAGAAAGAACGAGTCGAAGCGTATCACACGGAACCACGCTGGTCAATAGCGGAAAAATGGCACAATCCATCTTCTTTGTATATTATACGGCATCTCGTTGCGTTTTGCACAGCTTTTGCACCGTTGAAAATGACGCCCCAGCCCTCTTAACCTCTTGTCGTCTGCTACTGGTCTTGAGTCCAGACTGCTGGAGTGATCCGGCAGCCAGGGTGCGAAACTCGTCGCAGCATTTACGTGTCCAGGTCTCTATTCACTCGCCCAACTTGACACTCTCCCTAACGCCAGTCAGGAGGCTCTGATGAGTCTCCTCAGGACTTAACTCTGCCCGATCCACCGCTCGCTTTTCTGCCTTCGAAGTGAAGCAATTCCACGAGAAAGGCGTTAACGCCAGATGGGCGTTCGGCGCACTGAAGATCCGCAACACCCCAGCGGGTACCGGAACTCCGTTCCAACGGCGAGATGCGGAAACTTCTCGATCGGAAGATCGTCGCCCAAAACAGTGTGTGCGCCCTTTGCAAGAAACCGTTCACCGACTACAGCGACATCGTGCCCGATCACAAGAATCCATCGTGGGATGGGAGGAGCGTGGCGGGACGATCACCCCGATAACATTCAGGCGGCTCACTGGTGGTGCAACGGGGAAAAGGGATCGATGAGGGTCTGAATGGGTTGCAGACTTGAGTTCTATGCTTGCTAACAACGGGACCTCGATGTCGGGAGACCTATGTCCCGGTCTTTTGTTTATCCGGTCTTCTTGCTTTGATGCTCGTAGGCGTTCTTCGTGATCTTCGACTCGAGATAAGCAATTCTTCCGCCTCTACAATGAGTGCTCCAAGGCTTTGATCCAAAAGCGTCGCGAGGTCGTTCATGGTTCGCATGGTGGCACTCTTGTTGCCGCGCTCGACATCGCCGACGTAGCGAAGGCTGTAGCCGGCCGAGACCGCAAGATCCATTTGTGACAGGCCCTTTTTCTCCCGATGGGCGAGCAACACCTGACCGAACGCCTGCTCTAGCGTTGTGGGGCGACGTTGCCGAGCCTTTGTCACAGGCCAATCTTTTCGGAGCCGTCGACGAAGTGAAGGCACTATAGTGCCTATTTCGGTGTTGTTTGATTTCGATTGGAAGTAATGCGAGATCAGTCACTAACTTCCGCTGGAGCGGAGTTGCTTAGCCTGGATGATGAGCTCTTCAAGTGGGACGCGGTAGAACATCGCAAGAGCATCCAAGGAGCGTATTGTCATACTCTGCTTGCCTTGCTCCATCGTTCGAATTGAACGGAGAGCAAAACCCGTCGCAGCAGAAACCTCAACCTGCTTAAGACCAAGAGCTGTCCTGCGGATCCGCAGAATCTGGCCGATCGCCTGCTCCAAGGTGATGTCGGCCGGCTGTTTGACATCCGGCATTACTCCATCTTTGAAATTGACGCACCCCTTTAGGAGGCACTATAGTGCCTACATAAATGGGCACAATAGTGCTTATTCGCAGCGTTGACCAGCCAATCACATTTCAAAGACGCTTCAAAGCGCCGCTTTCATTGATCCGGAGATCCAATGGGTTCCGAAGCCGCCTATTTCCCGGACGCACTGGCCAGGACAGGGGAGGTGTGCGAACAGGCGGCCAGCCCGTCAGAGAGCTTGCCCGAGCCCTTGTCCGGTGCGCTGGAACAGCAGGCCGCCGACCGGCTGGCCGACCTTTCAGACGAGCAATTGCTCGAACAGGTACGGGAGGGGGGAAAGGTAGCCCTGACCGCTCTCTTCCACCGCCATGCCCGGGCGGTGCGCAATGTCGCCTGCCGGATCCTGCGGGACGAGGCAGAAGCCGACGACCTCGTCCAAGAGGTTTTTCTCTTCATCTTCCGCAAGGCCGCGCTCTACAATTCAGCCTACGGAAGAGCCGCCACCTGGATCATTCACGTGGCCTACACCCGTGCCTTCGACCGGCGGCGATACCTCAACTCCCGGCGGTTTTACTCGAACGAGGAGTTGAAGGATACCGGTCTCGGGCTGGCTGACCCCCGGCAAGAGACTGCCTTCTACGAGAAAACGCTCGAAGGCATTCTCGGGAAGCCTCTGATGGCCAAATTCAATTCCCGCCTCACGTCGGAGCAACGGGAGACCATCGAGCTTTTCTTTTTCGACGGTTACGCCCTGAAGGAGATCGCCGAACTTACCGGGCGCTCTCTGGTCAACGTCAGGAGTCATTATTATCGGGGGCTCGAACGGCTGCGCAAATACGTTCTGCCCAAGAAATTGCGGTCAAAGTGAGCGAATTCGTACACAATGGCTCTAGCCACGGAGCCTGGACGTTGCCAACAGATCCTCACCAAGAGTTTCGGGAGCTTTGTGCCCTTTCGACGACCGGCGAGTTGACGGCGGAGGAATTGAATAGGTTGTCGGAACACCTTGCCAGCTGCAATGCGTGCCGGAAGGCCAAGGAGCAATACGAACGAGTAGCGGGGCTGATGATACCCGCCCTTGCAGCGGAAGCCCGCAACGATTCAATCGAGGACTCCGAAGAAGAGCCGACGCAAGGACCCTGGTCGATCGACCGAGCGGAAGCGAGACTTATGGAATCGCTTCGGAATGAGCCGGCACCCCTCCGCGTTCATTCAGCTGCCCGGCCGGAGTTCCCGAAATGGAGACGCGCGCGCCGTTACGCGGTTGCTGCGTTGATTCTCGTGGCATGTTGCGTAGGCAGTTACCTGGTCGGAGTCCTTAGGGGCCGTGGACCAACTGTCGCCAATGCGCCGAATCATCCATCGGCGTCGCCTACCGCGCCCCGGCCCGCGCAGCTGGCCGCTCTGCCCGTTCGCAACGGGTCAGGAGAAGTTCCGCCGAAAGAAGACCAGGATGCCGGTCTCCGCGGCGAGCTCCGCGAGAGCCAGATGGAGTCTGAGAGGGTCCGAGACCAACTCCGCCAACTCCAAGACGACCTTGCCCAGCGGAGCGCGGATCTCGACCGCAGCCTCGCGGACCGGGCGGATCTGAATCGCCAATTAACCCAGGCTCAGGCGAACGCGCAAGCCCTGGAATCGAGACTGACGGCGATGAGCAATCAGTCTGCCCAGGACACGGCGCAATCGCTTGCTCTCAAGGCGCAAATCGAGGATTTGAATGCCGCCATCGCAACCAAGGATGGCGAGATCGCCCGGCAACAGGAGCTGCTCGGGCGTGACCGCGACATCCGGAATCTGATCGGCGCCCGCAACTTATATATCGCCGAGATTTACGACGTCGGTAAAAACGGCGACACCCAGAAGCCCTTCGGGCGCATTTTCTACACCAAAGACAAATCGCTCATTTTTTATGGATATGACCTTGACCAGCAAAAAGGCATCCGGAAGGACGCCTCTTTTCAGGCATGGGGACGCCGAGGGCCTGACGGCCGGCACGACATCAGCTTGGGACTGCTTTACCAGGATGATGCCAACCAAAAGCGCTGGGTACTGAAGTTCAATGACGGGAAGACGATCTCCGAGCTCGACGCGGTGTTCATCACGGTGGAGCCGGAGGGCGGGAGCCCAAAGCCGAGCACGAAGCCGCTCTTGTTCACCTACCTCCATCTCGATCCCAACCACCCCTGAGACCGTCAGCAAGCCAGACTCCGAGGTTTCGCAGAGCATGAAATCGATACTTTTGGTTGATGACGAGCCTCAAGTCTGCGCTGAGACCCAACGGACACTCCGGCGCTTTGGGCTCCGTGTGAAAACTGTTGGCACCCTGGAGAGGGCCCTGCGCGCGGCGCAAGAATCTCGGTTTGACGCGATTCTTTTGGAGTTTAATTTGAGATCAGACCGCAAGGCCTGTCCCCGAACAGGGGCCGGGCTGGAGGTTGTCCGGCGGCTCCGTGCTTCCGGGGGCACGACTCCCATTCTGATGTTCACTGCGATGGACGGGGAGGATTATGAAAAGGCTTCTTTCGAAGTGGGCGTTGATGAATTCATTCTGAAAACGGGCGGGATCCTTCACCTCATGACGCGCCTCCGCGCGCATCTCGGGCAGAGCAAGAGCCTATGGCGTGACAGTGAGTCCGAAACCCGTAACTTATAGAAACGCTGGGCATTGAATGGCCCCAATAGGCCCTAAAAGGCAAACAAGGAACCGTTATTGTGGCCGTATTATGTCCTCATATTTTCACCCGAAATCGGGCTGAGACCTCCGCCGTCCTGTGGCTTTGGTTGCGCCTCTCCGTTCCTTACGCCTGCCCGGTGAGCGACAGGGTTCGGTGCGCTGTTCCCGTCCCTTAGGTCCTCGCCCCCCTGTGGCTGCCGGTGCTCTGACGCGCCGCCCCAAGCTCCTTTGCGCCCTCGCCTCGCACGCATAAGCTCGCACGCGTTGCGCGTTCGCATTCCCGACCGGCATTGATGGCCGGATCGGCTGACGATCGCTGCCTCTGCCAATTCCATTGGGTTAATTCCTAAGTTAATAACCCGACTTCGTGATCAACGTTCAACGGATCATTGCTGTAGAATTGCTTTCTTCCAATGTCCACTGTCGAACAAGTCCTATCTCAGGCGGACCCCGGCGATGATATGCAGCGGCGTCTGCGCTATCAGGCATCCTATGGGGCATCCCTCTGTCTGGACCTTCTTATCGATGATCACGATGCCAATGAAGTCTTCTGCGAACACCACGAAGATTTTTTGGTCAAGATGAAGGACGGCAGATATGTGGGCGTGCAGGTCAAGACAAGACTGCCGGGAGAAGGCCCCTTCAAGACGGGCGATGAACCGGTCAAAAGCGCGTTGAGCCGGTTCGTCGCACTGGACCTCGAGTTTCCCAATCAGTTCTTTCGTTTCGTCCTGGTCGCCAATTGTGACTTTTACGACGGGGGCAAGCTCGAAACCAATCTCGCCTACGTTCTGGAGATCATTCGCGCCAAGCCGAGCAAGAGTTTCGCCGGAACCATGAAGGCGCTCATCGACGAGATCCGGAAAACGCACAAATGCAAGAAGCAGGCAGTGCTGGACGCGCTCAGAAAGGTAGAACTCCAGGGAACGGTGCCGAAGTTCGAAGATATAACGGCCTCGTTGATCATGAAAGCGGCGAAGCTGCGCCCGGACATCACGGAGGTGTGGGCTTTAGAGGCGTGCGTCAAAGCTCTGATCGAGAAGGTGCTGGAAGCATCGGCGCTCTCGTGCGATAAGCCCATCAGCTCTCACTTCGTCTCGGCGTCTTCGCCCACCGATACTGAGCTCTTGGCCGTGATCTCGCACAAGAGGATCGTGGTCAATGACGTAATGGACGTGATCACGCAGACCGCCGCGGTGCTCCTGATGCCGCCCTCGAAGGGAAATGTCATGCCAACCGAGATCCCCACCGGCAGTCATCTCCTGGAGAAGAAGATGGCGGCAGGCCGGATCTCGGCTCCGAGCATCAGTGCCGCGAAGGATCAGCAAACTTCAGCGGAGTATCAGCTCCAGCAGTGGATTGCGCGCTATGGGCCGGACGTAGCTTCGCAAAGACGCAATCAGGTCGATCTGCTTGTCGACACTCGTTGTTCAGAAGCATTTGATCACAACCGGGTCGCGGATGCGCCGTTCGGAACGGCCATGCTCAACGACGTGCGCACGGCGATGAAATTGTTGGCTGATCAGAAAGACCAGACCTTCGGCTTGAAATATGAGCAGCTTCTGGGTTTCGTCAGCTTGTCTACTCAGGCCTGCCGAACCTGGTGGAGCGATCCGTTCCCTTTGGAGGACTCCGATGCCGCTCTTTGAAGCCACCATCGCCCTCGAAACCAGCGACGCGTTCCACATGAGCAGGCTGCTTCTGTTGATCGACGCCTTTTCCGGACAGGACCAGGCCGGTTCCGTCCAGGGAATCACAAAGCTGGCGAAGTTGGATTTCCTGCTGCGTTATCCGGCGAATCTGGAGCGCGCTCTCGTCGCGCGTGGCGTCAAGACGGAATCGGCCGCGGTCAAGGAATACGAGCGGCACGATGTCGAGTCCTCGATGATTCGCTTTCGCTACGGCCCGTGGGATTTTCGCTACCGCAGATTTCTCAATCTGCTTGTTGCCAAGGGCTTAATTCACCTTCACGTCTCTGGGCGGACGGTACATGTGAGCTCGACAGTCCAGGGTCATCGCGTTGCCAGCGAGTTTTCCCATGCAGCGGAGTTCGACGAGATGATCGCGCGCGTGCGGCTGCTCAAGACCCACTTCGACCTGGGTGGCACCACGCTGATGAGGTTCATCTATCAGACCTTTCCGGAATTGACCAACCTTCGTTACGGGACACCGATCGATGAGATTCAGGCTCAATAGGCTCACCCTTCAATTTCGCAGTTCGACCGAAGTGATCGATCTGACCTCCTCGATTACCTTTTTTCACGGCAAGATCTCTTCGGGCAAAAGCACAATTCTGCACTTGGTCGACGCCTGCCTCGGAGGCAGGTTCCCGCGCAATACGGCGATCCTGCAGGAGTTCGTCTCCGCGAGGCTGGACACGGAAATCGGCGAATATCTCGTCATCTTTGAGCGGTTAGGTGGCAGCAATCAGGTCCAGGTGTCATGGCTGGATCGAAACGAGAACGGCGCGTCCGTATTGGCCCCAATCGACAATGGGGAAAATCCAATTTGGAAGGACAAGGTGTTCGGGCTCAGCGATCTGATCTTTGAGCTGGCCGGCGTGGGCCCGATGAAGGTCAGGCGAAACAAGATCGATCCCGATGCGCCGCTGATTCCTCTCAGCTTTCGGGATGTCATGTGGTACTGCTATCTGGATCAGGACGAACTCGATTCCACCTTTTTCCATCTTGAGTCCGACGATCCCCGGATGCCGAAGAGCCGAGATGTGGTCCGCTTCGTGCTGGGCTACTACACCGAACGATTGAATCAGTTGGAACAGGAACTGGCATATGAAGTCGAAGAGGCAAAAACCAAGCGGGAATCGGCTGAGCGGCTGCGGCGCTTTCTCGGAGAACTCGGATACGAATCGGCCCTGGAGATTGCGGCCGCGATAGAAGCGACGCAAATCAAGATCACGACCAGCGAAGAGGAGCTCCAACAGCTACGAGAGACCCACGCAACCGCAACTCATTTCACAGATGATCTGAAACGTCATCTGCGAGAGTTGTCGCGAGACATCGACCAGCTTGGAGCCGCGTTGTCCAGCTTGGATGAGTTTATTGCTCAGGAGAGAAGTCTGAAGGCCGAACTGCTTTCGACAAAGTTTCGGCTCAAGCGGCTCGGCACTGCCACGTCTCTGATGAGCGATGTCGAGTTTACCAGTTGCCCTCGTTGCGGGACGCCGGTCGCCGACCTGCAGCATGCACCGGGAGAATGTGTTCTTTGCGGGGCACCCGATTCGGCCGACAAACAAATTCCAGCCTCGGCGGCTTCAGCGGACCAGACGGATCTCGATTCGCGGCTCGTGGAAATTGAACAATCCCTCGCGATCCGAATCAAGGAGCGCTCCCGGCAGATCCGGCTGCTCGATCAGGATACGGCGCAGAAAGCAATTCTCGACGACCGCCTCAACAGCGAACTCCGCACCTATGATTCTGCGTTCCTGTCGCAGGCGCGCGCTCTGGAACGCCAGATCGCCACCCTGCAGCAGGAATTGGTCGGCCTGAAGCGCGATGCGCGCATTCCCGAAGCTCTGGCCCAGATGGAACGGGAAGCCGACCAACATGGTCTGAACGCGTCGAGAATTAGGCGGAGCCTGGCGGAGGAAAAGGAGAAGCTCTCCGCCCAAAGCGTTCTCGTCGAGAAACTGGAAGCGTATTTCTATGAGGCTCTGCGCGAGGCCGGCTTTCCATCCCTAGTGGGTAGTGATACCGTCTTCATCAATCGCCGCAGCTGGCTCGCCTACATTCAGCCGGGCGGAGACGAGGCGCTGCAATACGACTTCTTCGGCGCCGGCTCCGGGGGCAAGAAGACTCTCTTCAACGTCTGTTACGCCGTGGCGTTTCATCGCTTGGCGGAGGAATACAATCTGCCGCTGCCGACATTCCTGATGATCGATTCGCCGATGAAGAACATCGGCAACGATGTGAACAAGGACATCTTCCTCGCTCTCTACCGGTATATCTATGGTCTGTCCGCCACGGTTTTAAACGAGACTCAGCTGATCATCGCCGACACCGATATCGCGACCCCGCCGGCGGGAATGGATTTCAAGGAAAGACTGATGATCGCCGGAGATCCGGAACATCCGCCGCTGATCCCATACTATTCCGGCCACTGATTGACTCAGTCCCCTCGAGCGATCACCGGCCGCGTACGGAACGTAGTGCCGATGTTGAAGAACCAAGTCGCCAAAAAGTGCAGCCAACTTAAGGTTTAACCACGGTCGCTATCCTCAGTCTGCGAAAGCGCTGGCGCACGGGAGCCGGATGGAGAGAGCGGGATGGCGAAAAAGCCGAGGCTGGTAAAGATCCCAACTCGGGAGGATTTTGAGAGCTATCGGGGTGGGCACACCTTCAAGAAGTGGCGGACTCTCCCTGCGGCTTGGCATTGTCCGGCATGCGGGCGCACCCCGTTCGAGCTGCTTACCTGGACCCGATCGAAAACTGGGTACGGTGTTCCGGTCGGCGAGTATCAGTGGCTGGCCCCGCTCCACGAGCATCATGATCACCGGATCGACGGCTATGCCATCGCCCCTCGTTTTGTCGCGACCCTGATCTGCAGCGATTGCAACCACGCCGAGGGCCGCGCCAAGCGACACCTCCACCTGCCCAAATGGTTCTCCTTCAGCCCAGGGGAACTCCGCTCTTTTGTCATCGGGTCATGGGTCGTGAATGAAGATTGCAGAGTTGTCCTGGTCACCGGATTGAGCGGCGTTGGGAAGACGGATTTGGCCACGTGTTTGGGGCGAGGAGGAAATCAGGCTGGTGAGCCGCTATCGACGCTGGCTACCGGAATCCACGGCTGCTTTGACCGCGTGATTTGGCGTTCGCTTATCAATGCGACACCACCCGGCGAACTGTTCGATGATTTACTGGACTTCTTATCTATCGGCCACAATCAATCACCGACACCTGTCGCACAACAAATTGAATCATTGCTGCAATGCCTGCAGGAGAAGCGCAGCCTGCTGATCCTGGATAACGTGGAGGCGATATTAAGGTCAGACGACCCGTTGGTGAACTACCGAGAGGGCTATGAACCGTACGGGCGGTTCTTCGAACTGGCCGGGAAGACTGCACATCAGAGTTGTCTACTGCTGACCAGCCGCGAAAAGCCACGAGCAATCTCGGAACTCCAACGGTCGCCAGTCAAAAACGAGACGCAATCATTCAGTACTGCAGTCGCCTGCTGCCAAGATTTCAGAGAGGAGACGGGGACAGTGACGTTGAACTCTCGCGTCCAGTTATCCTCGGCCTGGCTTCTGTCGATGAGTTTATCGATCGTGTAGACGACGCTTGCGATCAGAAAAAAATCTACGGCGACTTCTCCTGGTAGAGTTGGAAAGGCAAATCTTGTAGCCTGAACATCAAGCGTGGCAAGTGAGTCACTATCCTGCAGAATCCTGCAGATGGGAAAACCCTCGCTTGTAGAGTTCTTCTTGTCGATCTGAACGCGCAATTTCATCTCAGGCTCCGAACACCTCAAGCGTCTGGTCCAGGATTTGGCTGACTATTGTTGCCCCTTCAGCACCTGCCCAGTCCACTTTCGAGAGCGACTTGTCCGCAGCTCGATTAGCCAGTGCTGATTGGATGAACTCTCTGATTTGATTCAGGAAGCTCGTGGCCTTGAGGTCGCCGACCCGTTGCACCAGCCGTTCAAAACAGATACGGCTGAATTGCTCGAAGATGTAATAACCGAAGAATTTTTCGAGGATGATTTCGAGATTTTGTGCAGCACTGAGGAGGATCGTCTCAAGATCTTCGGCGTCCGTCGCTTCTGCGAATAGGTCCTGCTGCAGGTCCGATAGCGCCTGCCTAGCATCAGCATCATCTATCGTGCTCGAATTGCCACCGAGTCGGTCCAAAAGTGCGAGCAGAATTTCGGAAACTGGTTTCCCTGATAAATCGCCTAAACCCAGTTTTGCAGCTGCTTCCGCAAAGCCAATAGAGCCGACGTCGGCGATGAACGCTCCCAAGCGTGCGGCAACGTCGCGCGCTGGCGCGGCCGAACCAGCAGAACCGCTCGCGCTTCGATGGCCGCCGCGAGCCATCTCGTTACGGCCGCCATTATGTGCTACGAGGCTGCGGACCAATGACCTGGCGCGATGAGGTTTTACGACCTCTTCGCGCGCCGCTCGCGTAGTGTTACTTTTGAAGTCGCTCCACGACGATGGAGCGTCATAGGACTTCGACGTGCCCATTATTTCTTGCCTCCGCCATTGCCACCTGATACGGCTTTCCCAATTTTCTCTGCGGACTGAGAAATTCGATCAAGCGCTGGCTTGAAAACTCCCTGGAGATCAACTCGCCCTTTCGTGAGCGTCTTTATGTCGAGTCCGACACCAGGGCTCACCTGCGCTAATGGCACGTTGAGCAGCACAGCATTGAGCCGTTCAGCCGCCCCCGGAACCTTTTCTTCCACCAGAGCACGATAGGCGTCGAAATTCTTTTTCTCTTCCGGGTGACGCATCACGGCCTGGTCAAGAAGCTCGAAGAGAGAAGTGGTCTCCGTCGTCGAAAGACTTCGCGCGCTTTTGGCGCCAGCGAGCCGTTTCGGTGAGCTTCCCGCTAACAGATCATTCAAGACCGCGCGGGTTGCCGGAGAGATCATCGAAAGGCCGGAGAAAGTCGACTCCAGGCGGTCTCTCGCGATCCAGAAGTAATCGCGCAAGTCTAGCGTGGACAGTTGGGGTTTCATCGCAATCCACTGGCGAGCGGGACTGCTTGTCCAACTTTGGCCTACGGTTCGAACGATCTCGTCAAAACTCTCTGGTTTCCTCTCCAAGGCAGCTTCCATCGCGGTGAGCTCTTTGGGGAATCCCGCTTGCTCCGCTTGCCAGTTGAACAACTGCTTAAACAGGTCTTCCTTCGTGTATTCCAAGATCATCAGCTTGACCAGAACATCATCCTGAATGCCCTGCAGGCGCGCGACGGCTGATAACTGTTTTCGAAGGAGAAATGCGTTCAGGAACCGCTTCACTTGGCGGGGGTTGCCTTTGAGACCCTCCGAAATAAGCGGGGCTGCCGCCGAACAGAAGGTCAGTGCGTCCGAGAAAGATGAGGTAAGTTCACCGCCACCGAGGGCTTCCCGTACGTCGGCAAATCCGAATGCGCCATAGCGATTCTTTTCGCGTGCAATCCGGCTGGCTGTGATGCACGCCTGAGCCTCATCGGCACTGAGGTGATACAAGGCGAACAGAAGGACCATATAGGTTTCGATCTCCGAAGAGGAGAGCCGCGGAAGCCTGTATGGAATCTGAATGACCTTTTCGAGATAGTCCTTTACCAGTCGCTCGGACTCATCCTTCTGATCTTCGGCAATCGCCCGTTCGGCGTACCGGAGGCGAATAGCATGTTCCACAACCCTTGGATCGGCGCCGATGATGAATGCTGTGCCTGAAACACTAAGAAACAGCTTGATGGCTTCAAGATTCTCGATGACCCGTTCGGGGCTACACCGATCCAAATCGTCGATCAAGATGATCAACTTCTGGATGTCCGTGTCCTTGAGCATGGCTTCGAATCGCTCGCGGAACGTCCTTACGTCGATCGCGTGCTCGTTCTCCTTGGACTTGAACCAACCGCCTTCCTCCGATTTTTCGTCTTTTGGCTTATCACTGGATTTGGCTTGACTGAGCCCCGTCGCGAGACCGATGGCCGCTGGAACTGCAGTCAGACCACCGGTTGCGAAAGCAGCCGCTGCCGGAAGCGCAATGTGCTTGAAACCAAACCGCGCAACCCTCATCCACTCAACTGATTTCAGTAGGTCCAGAGCTTTATCGCGCACCTTGGGGCCGAATCGTTTATGGTCTCCGAGGGAAAGGAGCACGGAAGAGAGAATGGCGGCCTTTGCATCGTCGTAGCCTTCGAACTGCCAGCCGTTGAAATAGATCACGGCGGCAGTCTCACATGTCTTTCGCTCGGCACTTCCTTCCGTCCAGTGATCGGGGTCCAAATCACGCTCCAGCATCTTCATGATGCTGGTCTTACCTCCGCCCCAATCGCCGAAGATGCCAATGGTTACCGGAAGCATCTTGGTATTGGTGACCACGGAGCGGATGAGATCCGCGTGGACCTGGAAACCTAATAGATCGTCGACAGTCTCGTTGTCTGACCACATGGAGCCCGCCTAGCTCGTTGGAGTGCGATAAATACACCGCATCCCAACACAGGAAAATGCAATCTCAAACGATGAAGTCAATTGTCACTCACCGAAGGATCTAATGCAAAGAACTGATTGAATAATAGGGCAGTGCTTAGACGGCGTTACTGCCACGGCATAGCTTCTCTGCAAGATTGAGAGATCTGCAATGGCAGACCGGACTAACCGCAGAATTTGCTCCAGGCAGGTGTCGGAGTTCGGCGAGCGCAGAATTGCCAACACTCACCGACCAGAGAGTTCTGAATTGTCTACGGTAGCCGAACCTCGATTAGAGGATGCAAGCCACCGATTCATTGATCGAGTGGTCTGGCACGAGCCGCTTGACAGTTGGAATCTGTGATCAATTCATTCACGGCGTTGCGGTCGGCCGCCTTATTCTGCCTTATTCGATCGCCTTATTCGAGTTCCCGTCCTCGGGCTTTGGCGCTGCGGCAACTAACCACACCCCCCGACCGTGCTCGCGAGAGTCGATCAAGCCAAGCCGTTTCAAATGAAGCAGACCGTCGCGTAACGTGTGGTCACCCACATATGAATTGATTTGTGTGCGGATATTCGCAAGCCAGGACTCTTTTCCGGCGGCGATTGCCTGAAGAATCCGGCGCCGCCGGTGCGAGAGATCGTGAGCGACGCGGGGAGGCGCTCCGTGCCGCCATCGAGGGAGCTATCGTGCGTGAGCCAGAACGCTAAGCAATAGAATGAGTCGAGCAGCAGCACAGCTTCTTTTGACAGAAGCCAGGAATGGATTCATGATCCGATGGTCAGCTGGCCTTGAGTTCGGATCCAGCGACGGTAGCCGCAGAAGGAGAGATGCAGCACACGGCGCTAGCGAAAAGGGCCGAGCGGGAGGCCGGAATTCTAGCTGCCGTTAAGCTGCCAATAAGCGAAAAATGGGTGCTAAAAGAGCCGTTTTTGGGAACTTCGCCCAGCGGAAGTGCCCTGTTTTCACAACGACTTAGGCGTGGTCCGGAAAACTGCAAAACCTTCACGTCTGCGTGATTGGCGCGCAACAACGTGGAATACGTGTGGCGAAATGAGTGCCAGCCGAACCGCGACACGATGCCGGCCTCTCGCGCACGAGTCTGGATTACGTTGCGTATGATCGCCTGGCCTCAGTAGGGCCTGCGCCCCTTATGGACGGGACTTGCAAAGACCCAATGCTCAGGTTTGTTGTACTCAGTCATGCTTTTCCACACCAGCAGCGCATCCGCAAGGCGCCGATCAAGGGGAACCGGTTTCTGCGATGCCTCGGTTTTGCAGGAACCAACGATTTGCTTCACGACTGAACGTCGAACGTCCAGTTCGTTTGTTTCGAAGTTCACGTCAGACCATTTCAGAGCGAACAACTCGCTCATACGCAGACCGGTGCACACATCGAGCAACACAAGCGTTCGCTCGCGCACATCCAGGGCTGAGAGAAGAGATTGGATTTCAGAAACGGAGAGTACGCGCGGAGCCTTCATACGTTTCGCGCTCTGGCGTACCCAGCGGATGGGATTGCGATCATAGAGGTCATGACGAATGGCGTGATTGAAGAGCACGCTCATGATGTTGCGGATCTTGGCGCAGCTTCCGGGCGCCAAAGGGAGTGACCGTAGCCACTGTTCAACCTCTCCGGCTCGAACTCGTGCGAGAGGAAATGCTTCCCATCGAGGGCAGATCCATTTGGTGATATAGCCCTCGTATGCGTGCTTGGTTGACGAGGTCTTCGACGGGCTATCGACTCGAAGTTCACGCTGACGGTAGTGATCAAACAACTCTCTGATCGTGATCGCCGTGCTTACTTGCCGTTTGCCAGCGTGATTAATGTCATGCTGCAGGGCCGAGATTGCGCGAAGCGCATCCTCTCGTTTTTCAAACTGCGAAACGGGGCCAACGACAATGCGCCGGTGCCTCCGCGCTCCGTCAGGACCAGGCTCTCGCCACCGGTACTCCCAGACGGGGCCTCCATTCCGTCGTTCGGCCCAAATCAGGCTTCCATATTGCATATCGTCCTCCTAAACGGCCAATCGGCCGATGGAGGTCGAGCATAGCGCAGTCCGTTGCCGGCACAATTCGGGCACAATCTGCAAGCGGGAGGAATCCGGACAGCGTGTTCTAGCTGCAAATTTGGAACAGGTTGATGCCTTCCTGCGGAGGCGCTAATAGCGGAGAGGTATGGAAATGATCTGATTGATCAGGCGCTGCTCGGAGTGCGGACGAAACCAAAGCCCCCAAGGGGCGTAGTGGGTTGCGTCGGAAATCTCAATGAACCGAGGGGTTCAGCAATCTTAGGGCTGCGAAATCTCAGGTATTGCGCACTCATCAAGCATCAAGCGTGCTTTGCGCTCTGAGATCCTGTGGGGCGCAGAGACCGCACTGTCGCCAATGAACTCTCCAAACCCCGAATTGAATTGACGGAAACGAAATCAGTCTGAACGGCGCACGTGCTCAGCCCGTGAGTTGGCTTGCTGAATCCAACGATTCGATTGCATCTTTCCGGGGTGTCTTCGGCACCCAACGCTTGAATCGTGGTTTCATGTCTCGTGGCAACACAGCGCTATGTCCATGGCATTATGCGATTTGCCGGTCGATGATGCCCGCGACGCGAAGCGCATTCGCCGCGATGGTCAGGCTGGGGTTGGTTCCTCCGCTGGATGGAAAAAAAGAAGAATCGACGACGTACAGGTTGTCCAGATCGTGCGCCCGGTTGTTCCTGTCCAGCACACTGGTCCTTGCATCGTCGCCGAAGCGGCATGTTCCGCAGACATGGCCATAATTGATGTTGTTCTTGCCCCAGGTCACGATTCGAAGCTTGTGCCGCGGCGAGATTGTGCGGACCAATTGCCGCCGAAAGTGACGGCTGCGGCGATGGAGGTCCGGGGTGTAGGTGTACCGGAATCGTCTGCCGTTGGGGGCACTCGGATCCGCCACTACCCGATTCTCCGAATAAGGCAAATCCTCGACGATGGTGCTGAAAAGCGTCGCCCGCTGGAACTGCTGAGCCGCGATCTCCGCCAGTTTCGGCAGATGGTCGCTGACCCGCCGCCTCCAACAGTTCGGGTCCTTATGTTCCATGTATCGCAGGTATGCCAGGATGAGCGGCGCAACCGGCGGAACACCCGACGATTGGAGGGATCCCAGCTTCTTGCCTCCCTCGTAGTAGAAATCATTAAGCGTAAGCGACTTCCTGGGGCCCGCCGCACTGCGCTCCTCGCTCTGGTCGATCACTAGAAAGTCGGTGGCGTGGAGCATGAGGTTTCGCCCCACGGCGCCCGAAGAATTGGCCAGCCCATCCGGCCATTCGGAAGAGCGGGAATTGAGGAGAAGGATCGGAGTCATGAATGCGCCCAGTCCGGCTAAGATGATCTTGCCGCTCACTCGAATCTGGCGTCCTTGCCAAACGGCGCGAACGCCCGTCACGCGCCTGCGTTCCGCGATCAATTCCAGCACTTCGCACTCGGGAAGGACTTTGGCGCCGTGTTCAGTGATTGCCGGCCGCAGCGATGTTCTCGCCGCATCGCTCTTACAGTCGTTCGGGCAAAGGTCCAAACACTCTTGGCAGGAATCGACTCGGTGGTACCCGACATGCGAGCGATACGGATGCAGCCCCAATTCAACGAAGCTCTCGAAGAGGCGCTGGTCGCGCTCACTGAGGGGTGGTGGACAGCGAAGTTTCGTCTCGGGATCGGGGTTCAGCGGATCCGGCGTGCCGCACACATCGTAGTGGGCTTCCGCTCGTCGATAGAATGGCGCCATTTCGTCATACGTGATCGGCCACTCCTCAGGCAGGTTCGCGTCATGGACATCCGGAAAGTTGCTCCGGGGCCGGAAATCGCCGTGCGAAAAACGCTCGAACTGGGCGCCGAACTGGACCGTCGTGCCGCCGGAGCCGCACCCCATCGGGCCGAAAAACTCGACGTCGCCGAAGCTCGTCCAGCCCTTGAGAGGCAAGGGCCAGAGTCCCATGAGCATGCGCTCTTGTTCTTTGCTGAAGTCTTGGACTGACGCCCAGCGTTGTGCCGGCACGTCGTGCAGGAACTTGCCCTTCTCGAGGAACAGTACTCTGCGCCCGAGCCGAGCAAGTTCGAAGCCCGCCGTGCTTCCACCCATTCCAGTGCCGATGACGATGATGTCCCACTCGTCTCGCTCGGGATCCCGAGGAATGTGCTCGGCTACGCGCACCCTCGCACCTCTTGGTTCGTGCCGTCTCCTAGCGCGCCGTCGCCGCGGTCCGCGAGGCTCCGGAGCACTATCGACGCGGCTTGCTTCGGGCCGTTTTCGCGCCGAAGGAGCATCGAGTACTTTCGAAGGTTGACCCTCATGCGTGCATCGGTTCGGATCTTCTCGATGATCTCCCCCAATTCCTCCCCGCTGAGCTCGTGGTAGGGCCGTTTGACGAGGATCCCCAGCCGCATTTTCTCAATACGTCTGCCGATCTCCAATTGCTCGATGTTGTGCGGGAAGACGACCATCGGCGTTTGATGGAGAATGCACTCCATGACTGTGCCATGCCCGCCGTGGCAAAACGCCACTTCGGTCCGGTCGAGAAAGCGCCCCAGGTCGCCGTTCTTCGAGATATAGACGCCGCCGCGGCCACCGCCATCGGCCAGTCCGGGAGCGATGCTTGAAACACGATAGCGCGCCGGTATATTCTGCAAGAACCAAGGGACGATTTGCTGCCCATTCCCGGTGCTTCCGAAGAAGAGGAAAACCTGCGAGCGAGGTGGTGCGGGCGTATCGCCGTGAAGGCGTTGCCATCCGCGCCAGTGGAACATGCCGCACAGGCTTTCGCGACCCTGCGGGCTCACGTGCGCGGCGCCGCGCCTCCAATATTCAATACTCCTTATGCCCGGCACCAAGATGTGACCTGAGTCCAGGGGGAAGAAATAGGAGCCCATCACCCGCCGGAAGAACGACGGGTATCCGAGGGCGTGGGAGATGTGGAATACCAGTGTCCGCGGTGGAAGCTGGAACAGTTTTGCGGTGAAATGGTAGTCCGTAATGATGGCGTCGGGACGCACTTCCTCGACGATGGCGGTATCCCGCTCGATCATTTCCGTCAAGCGCCGGCCCCTTCGCCGCAGCTCGGACTTGCTCATCCGACTGGAACTCTCCAGATTTACGCGATCCTTGGCGATTCCTTCCCGATACTGCTGGATTGGACCGAACGACCGCGTTGCTTGTGCGTACATCTCGCGCGCGGACAGGACCCGAATCGTCGCGGGCAGCACTTTCGCGAGGCTGGAGTAGGTTCGATCGACGGCGATGCAGACCTCGTGACCCTGTGCGTCGAACTCCTCTGCCAACGCCAGCGTCCGTGTCAGGTGGCCCAGAACATTGCTCAACGGAAAGAACAGGATTCTTTTCGCGCCGCCGCGCGGCGCTCGCGATTCGTTTCGCGCCTGTGTTTGCTCACGTCCAGTCGTTAGCGGCCGGCCTTCAGGGCAACCACGCGGCCGTTCTTCGCAGAACGACCGCGACGTGGCCATTTTCACTACCGTCACTTCCAGACCGGTGCAGTGTCCCCCGGTGCCGGCGGGCATTTCAGGCTGAACCTGGGGATCGCCAGATTGAACTGGTCGAAGGGGTTCGTGATCGAGAGCTGCAGTGACGGGAAGTCCGGGATGCTGGGGATGTCGATATGGAGATTGATCAGATCGCTGAGCCCCGGAATCGAAGGCAGCGTGATGTGAAGCAAGCTCAGGAGTTGGTTCACAAGATCCTGGATCGGCTTCATCGCGAGGTCGATAAAGGATCCGAAAGTCGTGAAAATATCGTAGAGGCTGACAGTGACCGGGTAGGGCACCGGGAGGGGGATGGTGATCTTGATGTTGTGCAGGGCGTTCACTATGCTATTCAACGGGTCAAGCAACGGCTGCAGCAAGCCCAGGACTTGATCCACAGCGTTCGCAATGACGCTGAGCGGGTTGATTGCGGCTTTGATTTTCTCCAACGCCGAGTAGAAGGTGTTAATTGCCGAGTTCGTTGTGCCGAGCGCCGTGTTCAGCGTTGCCACAGAGGGCTCGACACTACTCGAAAATTGATCGAGGTATGCCAGTCCTTTCTGCTTGTAGTCTCCGTTGGGCAGACTGTTGATGCAATTGACCACCGTTGTGAAGCCGTCCAGGAAAGTCTGGGAAACCGACTCGACCTTCGCAACCGCGGTCATAGCATCGCCCAGAGCTTTGTCCAGTTTTCCGAGTGCGTCGCGCAACGGTTTCACCTTTGCCTCCAACTGGTCGGCGGCATTGCGCGCCGGAGTAACTTCCTTGGAGAGCAAGGCGATAGAGTTCTTGAGCGCGCTGGCGGCCTCGCCGACCTCCGGAATGACCGAAGCGACCGTGAGCAGGTTAGACACCGTTTTCAAAGTGTTGTCGAGCGTGTCGAGTTTGTCGGCGATTGTCTTGGTGTAACCGAGAACCTTGATGATGTCTTGGAGGTCGCCCCTCAACCGCTGCAGGCTGCCTTGCAGCGTCGACGCCAGCGGTGGAGTCTGTTTGAGTGTATTGATGAAGGTTTCAGTTGGACTAGGCATCGTTGTCTCCCCGACAGACCTAAAGTTCGCACGAGGTGGATCCCATCACAGCTCTTTTCTCAATAGACTTTCAGAATTTCGCCGGTTTGGCTGAAGCGGCCTGCAAAGTCGCGTCGATACTCTGCATATCGGTGCACACAATAGTCTCCCAGGTCTGGTTGTTTGGACCGGTTGAACTCAGTGCCTTCTTGGTACCCGCGACATCGGGTTGAAAAAACGCCAGCGCACGCGCCATTTCCGCCAGTGAAGCTCTCTCGGAGGGATCCTTGCTCAGCGCGCTCAGAAGTGTCGCACACGCCAGGATCTGGGGCTTGGGGTGCGACAGTGCAGTCGCGTCGATCACGGTCTTCCCGTCGATGCCCGTTTTGGTGAGAAGTTCGGCGTACTCGCGGATGACCTCGACGGCCTGATGCGGCGTCACATCGCCTGGATGCATCGCTACCTCCCGGGGAATCTCTAAAACTACGAGACACACAGAGTATCACGAGTCTTCTTCTCCAGAAAATGCTTTCCTCAATAAACCTCGATGAACTTTCAGAATTGCGTCGGTCCGGCCGAAGCGGGCCGGAGGATCCCGTCGATGCTCTGCATTTCGGCGCACACAATGCTCTCCCAGGTCTGGCCATTTGGACCCATTGAGCTCAAATCCGGCCTGGTTCCTTCGAGATTGGGTTGAAAAAACGCCAGCGCGCGCGCCATTGTTGCCAGCGCAGCTCTCTCGGAGGGATCCGTGCTGAGCGTGTTCAGCAGCGCCGCGGACGCCAGGATCCGCGGCTTGGGGTGCGACAGCGTAACCGTGTCGACCACAGTCTTCCCGTCCAAGCCTGTTTTGGCGATCAGTTCGGTGTACAGGCGGACGATCTCGACGGCCTGGTGCGGCGTCACCGCGGACATGGAAGCGCTAACCGTGTGCGCGGTGTCGCGACAGGGCATGGTGCGTGCGGGCATCGCCTCCCGTGTGGCAGAATCCAAGGTCGCATTCTGGAAGGTTCCGCGACTCAGACAACTGTAATCCAGAACCACGCGATCGATCCACCTCGCCCATCGGGCCTCGCCATGCAGGTCAAACCAGTCCAGCGGGAACACGTTGATACCGTCGGAGCAGTCGTTGTCGGCAACGCGCACCTGGCCGCCGCTCCCGGGAAACGGTTCTGGCACCGGCTGTTCTCCAGGAACGGCGAGAAAGTAGCCGGCCCAATCGAGATCGGTGATGAAAGTCTTCCCGATACGGTTGTCATACTCCGGGAGTATCAGAATGTTCTTCTGGTACCGCAATAAGCTCGCGAGATTGGTTACGCGCGGATACTTTTCCAGCAGGTAACGACTCAGTGCCTCGAAGAAAGCATTTAGCGAGAGACAAGCCTGGACGAACACCCACTGAAACGCCGCGACCGGATGAGGATAGGACGGCAGTTCCTCTATCGCCAAGAACTCTATCGCGTCGGCATCGTCGAGAAACGCGCGGAAATGAACGGTGACGCGCTGATACCACCACGTCTGAGCGGCCCACTCATCGACCAGGGTGCTGTAGAAAAGCTCGTACGAGACTCCATGCGTTCGTCTCAAGTAATGGGCGACCAGTTGGGTAAGCCCGGAAGTGTGCAGGGCTTTGATCACAGCCGCGTACGCGTTCATGCGCACCCAGTCTTCGCGCCCATAGGTGGCTGAGCTAACCACAATGTCGTTCTTCTCTACAATGCGGGATTCTGACGCAATCAGTCCCATGTGCGGCGATAGGTAGACGCTTCGCTCGACCGCGCCGATCCGCCAACGCCGGCGAAACTCCACGGAAGCCGCTGGGGCGTTCGGGAGCAGATGGTAAAGATACGTCTGATATTGACCGTGAATCCCCCATTCCATCAGATCCCCGAAGCAGCCTTGCAATAATGCGTACGTATCGCCGGGAATCCCGAGGATGAGCTGCACTTCTATGGGAATGCCATGCTTCATCATTTCCCTGACAACCCAAATTTGCTTTTCCGTCGAGATGTTCTTTCGATCCGTCGCAGCGAGGACTTCCGCCCTCGTATGTTGGATGGAGAGGATGTGCTTGTAGGGCATTCCGGAATCGAACAGGGCTTTGGAGATGGCTACGGATGGCTCCGGCTTGTTCTTCGCCGTGTTGTAGCTGAAGCTCCCTGGAGAACCGTATTTGCGGTACGCGTCGGCCACCTTCCGGCCGAGCTCCACATCCTCGCGAAACGTGCCGAAGTTCGCATCCGACAGGAACAGCACCGGCACACCGTTTCGTGCCAGCCAATCCAGCTCCACGTCGACCCGCCGCGGATCGAAGCGTCGCACCTTGGACATCGTGTTCGATCCCCAGTCGCAGAAGCTGCAAGCAAAGGGACAGCCGCGACTGGTCTCCCACGTGGCACAGAACCTCCCTCTGCATTCGCGTATGATCTGCTCGTAATAATCCGCTTGCGCCAGGTAGTGGCTCACCTCGAAGCCGGTCGGAAGCTCCGTGGGTCCCGTAAAACGATGCGCCTTCCCCTCCGGTGCCGGGAGGCAGAGACCTCGGATGCCGCTTAAGTCTTTTGCGCCCGAACCCAGGGCATCCAGGATTCGCGAAAAGGTGATCTCTCCATCCTTCAGGGCAATCGCGTCGATGAAAGGATGCTCACGAAAAAAATCGGGGTTGGCGAAATCCGGTTGAGGCCCGCCCGCCACAACCAGACACTCCGGATAGCGTGTTTTGACGACCTCGCCAATCGCGCACTGTAGCCGCCAGTTCCAAGTATAGCAACTCAGCCCCAATACGTCGATCGGCGCATCGAGCCGTGCCTGCAAAAGACTGTTCACCTGCCCGCGAGGTCCATCCGCGGAGCCTGGATCTCCATAACGGTACACCGGCGCGATCCACTCCCAATCTCCGGGATTGCGGCCGTGTTGCTCGTGATACGTCTTCAGCGCACCCCACATATATGGAAGATAGGGATAACCCAGCTTGTCCATATCCCAGGAACAGGGTTCGCTGATCAGGACCCTTGAACGACCGGAACGGTTCATTGCCGCACATCCGGGCATCGCGCTGGCGAGCTGAATCGAGGCATACTGAATGGCATGGATCATATCACTGCCTCCCCGGCTGCGCCGAGCGCTGCTGAACCGCAAGCTGATTCGGCTCGTTCCCTCGATGGCGCCGCCGCTCATAAGCTCAAGGAGGCACGGGACCTGGCCGCGCGCGGCCGGTGGGATGAGGCCCTTCGGGCGTGCCAATCCGCGGCTCTCAGCGCGCCGGATCTGCCGGAGGTTTTCGAAACCCTCGCCGATATCCACGTCAGGTTGGAGATGTGGGAACCCGCGACACGCGGCTACCTGGAGGCCATCAGCCGAGACGGCAAAAACCCCATGTTGTTTTGGAAGCTCGGAGACCTACAGAAGCGGTGCGGAGATTGGGATGGCGCGGCGGAAACGCGCCGCTATGCGGCAATGCTCGAACGCGGCGCTTTCCATGACGAACCCCGGCCCTGCGCCTTTCATCGCTCGGACTTGGCCTCGGCTTACCTCGAGCTGATGAAGGAATGCCTGACTTTTCTGTTGTGGGGAGCAAGCGATGGCCCACTTCTCGAGATGGACATTCGGCAGCCGATCCCGAGCCTGGCCTGGCTTTTTCAGAGGGTTTCTTTCTGGCTCCGGCCCGCGTCTGGCAGCGCCCGCAAGTATGGCAAGGACTGGCCTGCACAAGCATTGACGATGGTGGGACGAAAACGGCTAGACAACATACAGGAATGTGTGGAACGCGCCCTGGAGGACGATATTCCCGGCGACCTGATCGAGACCGGCGTCTGGAGGGGCGGAGCGACCATATTCATGCGGGCCATTCTGCGGGCGTACAACGACACCCAGCGAAAAGTCTGGGTCGCCGATTCCTTCCGCGGGCTTCCCCGTCCCAATATCGTGAAATATCCGGAGGACCGCGGCTACGATCTGTCGAGGTGGCGCTCCCTTGCGGTTTTCGCCGACGAGGTTCGGGCCAATTTTCAACGCTTCGGACTCCTTGACAACCAGGTCGAGTTCCTTGAGGGTTGGTTCGCCGATACCCTGCCTCTCGCGCCCATAACCCGCCTCGCGGTTCTGCGGTTGGACGGGGATCTTTACGAATCGACAATGGACAGCCTCGCGAATCTCTATCACCGGCTCTCTCCGGGCGGATTCGTCATCGTCGACGACTACTACAACTCGCCCCCATGCCAGAAGGCGATCAACGATTTTCGGCGCACCCATGCAATCGAGGCGGAGATGATCAAGGTGGATTGGTCGGGCGCGTTTTGGCGCAAACCTTAACAGCACCGATTGACTTGGCTCGACCCGTTTAGTTACGATCCCTGAGTGTCCACTGCTCCACACCTGGACGATGCGCTGCTGGAGGATGAACCGGGATCGCTGAGCTTTCCCTGGACCCGCCCGGTCGAGGCCTGGCTGGAGGGGTTGAATCGCAACGAGACTCCCGAGCCTGAAGACTGCCGGATATTGTTTGTAGTCGACAACGATTTCGGCGAATTCACCTTGGTGATGTATTTCATCCTGGGACAGAAGTGCTTCCGCAACGCGCGAATTCTTTTAAGCCCTCGTCTCTACAAGCGGAATTCGGGAACGCCAGACCGCCGTTTGGCTATGTGGACCTCCGAGCAGGATCTGGCGGAGAATATCGCGACCTGGCGGCCGAGGGTGGTTGTCTTTGCCTCGGCTTATCTGTTCCCGATACACGATCTCCTCAGCTCGGAAGCCGTTGGCCGGCTGTGCGATTTGTGCCGTCGCGTGAATGCCGTGGTTGTCACGGCCGATCCGCTCCTGGGCCTGCTCTCGCAGTGGTCAACGAGAGGACTGGAAAGACTGATCTCGATCGATATTCCGCCGAACGCGGACCAGATGCTGCTCGACGCCAAACGGATTGCGGACGCCAAGCTCCATCGAGTGTTTTCGGAAACGGAGAAAATCCTGCGCGCCGCGCCGCACTTGTATCCGTCCTACACCGAAGTGGAAGGCCTCGATCCAGCAACCTCGGATATCCGGAACATTTGTTTCTTCAACGAAGCGCTGCTCTTGCCTCCCCACATCCAAAATGGACCCACGGTGAGCGCCGGCCCACCCGCCGGGGATGGCTCTTCCCATTGGATGTTCACTATTTCCGAAGCCGACGTCTTTACCCAGAGCGTGTTCATGGGCCGGGACGCCTTCATCCGAAATGTTGCGGATCTGCTCACACAGACTGCGCAGTTGGGGCGGCACGCTCTCCTGCTTGCTCCTACGGAAATTTTGCAACTTGTGGCGCGCGTTCTCGTATCCCGCGAACGGATTCATCTTCTCCCGTTCTGTTCTTTCATCCGCGCGATGTCGTTGCTGCTATCCGCCGAATACAGCTTCTACTGGAACGTGGTTTCCCATTCGATTCTCATGCAGCTTTGGAACGGCAAGCCAGTAGTTCTATTCAATCGCGGGCATCTGGCACGCGCTGCGCCGGCGCTCTACGAGAGAGTCATAGCCTGGTACTACCAAGGGTGGGAGCCTTCTTACCTCAATCACACTGCGCCATTATCCCTCTCCGCGCTCGAGAACGCGACGGCCCCTTACGTGAAGAATCGGGACAACATCATGGCGCGATTCCGTCGGGCCCCATCGCCCGCGGGCGTCTTTCATTCCTTGCTCGACCACGCCGGCCGGCCGGAGCGCGAAAGGTCAGGGCTGCAGTAGAGCCGGATAGCTCCGCCACTTTGACTGCAGTGCAGACAGCCCCGGCACCGTCCGGTTTAGCTCGACCGGCGCACGGCAGATCATGCCCTCCACGGGGGTCTGCGTGCACGAGAACCCGCGGCGGCGTGCCTGGATGCAGAGATCCGCATTCTGCAGAGACGCCGGCACGGAGCGATCGTCAAAGCCTCCCGTTGCCACAATGACCTCACGGCGAACCAAGAGACACTCGCCATATACCGGAGCCGCGCTGTGTTCCGCTTGCAAACCCGGCGTCAACACGTCGGCCTGGAGACGGCTGAGTGTTTCAACCAGAACGCACAAGGAGGACCGCTCCCCGATGTCTACGTTCTTGCCGAGGAAGCAGACCAGGCGCCGTCTTGTTGCCTGAAACCCGGCCATTCTCCAAGCCGAGGGATCGCTTGCAATTTCGTGAATGGAGTCCTCCGTTACTCCGCACCGGCGCAGGGATTCCGTGGCCCGGCCGCCGCCCTCCACCACAAAGTCGATATCGTTTACCGAGACCGCTGGACCCGGGATGCCTTCGTAGGCGAATGGCGGCATTTGGCCGACCCGTCTGAGCGGAAGCCCGATACGCGCGATGGTCGCGTCGGCCAGCCGCCGCCACATTTCAAATGCAGCCTCGTTCGTCAACGTGTGACTCGCCCGATCCTTGTGCATCCGGTAGCGGTACAGGACTTCATCGACGAATTCGAAATGCGCCACTTCCTCCAGTTGAAGAAATATATCGCAGTCTTCGCCCGCCCCCATAAAATCCGTGAACCCCGTCCACCCGCACGTGCGGTTGTAGGCCGACCTTCGAATCAAATAAGGCTGCGCCTGATTGAATAGATCGGTCACCATTCCGCGGTAATAAGCGCGGGGACCGAACGGGAACCATTCCGGCTGATTCAGGACCGATCCTTCACCGTCGACGAAATCGCGGCGCGCGCGGACCAGGCTCGCCCACGGATACTCTTCGGCAGCCTGCAGAAAACGTGCAACGGCGTGATCCGGCAACAGGTCGTCGTCGTCCAGCGGAAGAATGTACTCCCCTTCGCTGTTGTCCGTAAGGAACTTTCGAGCGCCTGCGATCCCCTTGTTCTCCGCAAAGAAGACCCGAACGCGGGGGTGGCCCTCTGCCCTTGTCTGTTCCAGGATTTCCCGCGATTGCCGGTCGCCCCCGTCCCAAAGGAGGGACAGCGTCCAGGCGTCCGAGCTCTGGGCGAGAACCGAATCGATGCACGGGTGAAGAAAGCCGCCCTTGAAAACCGGGACCTCGATCGAAATCTGCACTATTCTGGCAGCTCCTCAAGCCACCGGCGCATTCCGGACGCGGACGCCGCGAAGCCGACACCCTCGTAGACTTTTCCCAACGGCATTCGCACGACGCGATCCCAGAGTCCGTCTCCTCCCGGCGAGCCCTGCTCCTCGATGCCCGCGTTCAGCTCGTCAATCAGCCCAAAGACTGCACGGTCGTGAGTGTGCGACACACCCCATACGCCGGAGTAGGTGCGGATCAGCTCCTTGAGGTACGTCGTCAGAAAGCGGGAGGATCCGGTCTCGTCGCGCATACCGTTGAGAATGTGTTCGGCGCTCTTCAGGTCGCCCGCAAATTCGGCAGGAATCTCCGCGTCCTTGCCGTAGGCCGACTCCACGTTCAGCCGGGTGATCAAGTAGTTCTTCACGGCCTGGGTCAACCTGTCTTCCAGCGATCCGCTCTCTCGTTGCCGCAATTCATCCTCTCTCCCGCGCGAATAGCGACTGACGACGGCGTTCGCCTGGTCCAGGCGGCAGCGAAGGCTGACAGCCCGGTTACTGGCCTCCAGAAACCCCCTCAATCGGGCGACCAAGTCTCGATAGTTTTGGAGATTTTGAAAACCGATGTATGTCGGCGGCAGCTTCGGCTCCCGCGCCGCCAGAGCATCCACAACTTGCGAGAGCTCGTCCGTAGGCAGCGTGGTCAACGACAAGCCAAGAGGGGAATCGAGCTGGTTGAAGGAAATGCCGATCCCGCGCTCGGCGCAGTATTCCACCGTGTCGGGAATCTCATGCCAGTTCAGGCGCATCGGGCAATACCGCCAATAAAATGGAAGCCCGCGCCGCGCCATGAGGTCCTGAAAGTAACTGCAATTGGCCATTACCCGGTCGTACGAAGCGCCGCGGCGAATGCTCTCGTAGGTACCCTTTCTGTGCGAGTCGATCGAAACGTGAATCCAGCAATTGATGCTTTCGAGTAGCTCCCGGATCCCATCCTCCAGAGTCGTGGCATTGGTCAGGATGGAGATCCGCGTCTTCGGGTTCACACCGCTCATGCGTTTCCAGATTTTCAGGTAGAGAGGAATGAGAAAGGGCTCTCCCCCAATGAACTCCGTTTCCACAACATAAGGGAGAAAGGGCTCCAACTGATCGACGAACGAGTCATCGTACGGATTGGGCAAAGGATTCAGATCTTCCCGTTGGCTGCGGATCGCAGAAGAAGCCAGGCCGTGACACATGACGCACTGAAGATTGCAGGAGTTGTGGACGTTGAATTCCAGCCTCAGGGGCGTCGGAGCAATGGACGAATCGGCGCGCGGGATCATGCCGAGCTCCTCCCGGCGCGCCGCCAGCACTCTCGAGTAATTGCTGAAAAAGACCACATGAGAGCCGCCGAAATCACGAGCCAGGATTTGTTGCAGGCACTTGTCGCAGCCTTTCGAAAGATCTGCCTTCGCCAACGCCTGGCGCAGTTCTGCCGCCGCGGACCCTTCCCAAATCTCTCTAATCGAATTCTTGGGATAGACGCCCAATACCTGCGTTCGGTTGAAGCAACAGGCGGTCACAACCCCGAGCTGCGAGAAATGGAGATTCACCAACGGGGCTGGACACAAAGTGTCGCCTGGCGCCGCCCCCGAATGATGCTGCAGTTCGCTCAAAAGGCCGGGATCCAACATGGCTGCCGCGATTATAAATGAACCGGTGATCAGGCACCCAGGTTGCCGCGCATGAATTCCACGAAAGCCGCTGTTCCCACCGGATCTTCCTTCCCGGCGAATACATAATCGCTGGGAAAGTGCGAGCTTTGGCAGAACTCGTCGGTCGTTACTCCGAAGCGGACCTGGCAAAACAGATCGAACGCTCGGGCCATTGCCGGGTCGGCCCCCTTCGCCGCTTCGTGAAATGCTCCAATCACCTTCGAGTCGTTCATGGAGTATAACTGGAGCACCCACCGGGGCCAGGGACACCGCGTGCATAAGGGGGAAGCGGAATTCGATTCAGTATCAGGCCTGCCGGCAGCAAAGTGCGCGCGTGCTTCTCTGTAGGAATCGTTGTTCCAAACGTCGCCGAAGCTGACTTTCCCGGGGTCGATCCTTCCCATGTCAAACGACTCCCATGGGACCGCGCAGCACGGAGCCAATTCCCCCCCAGGCTGCACAACCGAATAGCCATAATGCCAACCGCACGAAGACGGCCATCCTTCCTTGGAAACTCCCGGCATCGCAGGCATCCATGTTAGTCCCATGTCCGGCCCGAGCTGAACTTCCTTTGGCACCTCCCACGGCCGGTCCTCCGTTCGATGACTGGGCAGCCAACCCGGATCGTTGACAAAGGCCTCGCGGGGAATGAAGCCAACGCCAATCGACTCGGAGTATCGCGCGGCGTCGGGAATCTCGTGTTCGTTGAAGCTGAACCTGAGAAAGTTGAACACGATCTCGGTGGAAAGGCCCAACCGGTCTCTCGTTGCAGCGAATCTTTCCAGGTTGCGCAACACGAGGGCTAAGTTCCCGCCCCTGCGGTGCTTCTCGTAAGTCTCCTGGCTGAACCCGTCAATCGACGCGTACAGGTAGCTCAACCCGGATCGCAGCAGGTTTTCGATGTACTCGTCCGTCAGCGGAAGCGACAGGTTGGAATGGACCTCGGTTGCGATGCCGCGCGCGGTAGCTTTTTCCACGAAGCTCGGCAGTTGTTTGTTGCTCGTGGGCTCGCCGAAATTGTAGAAGAGAATGATAAACAGGAAATCGCCGAGCTCATCGAGAACGCAATCGAACAGTTCGGGAGCCATGACGGATCTCTTGCGGCGGAAGGGGAGGATCGGAAGCTCCCCCCGGCGGCTCTCGTTCTCAATCCCCGTTGGGCAGGTAGGGCAGCGCAAATTACAAGCATCGCAAGGATCGACAGCAAGGTAGTATGGACGGGACGTCACCGTGACTTGTCCGGTGTAAGCTTCGTACTTCGCTCGCAGGAAATTCCGGTACGCGATTGGATTGCGCTGCGGAAACGGCTTCGGACGGTTGACCGGAAAACGCTCGAGTGGAGTCAACGGCGTGCCCTCCTCAAGACGGCATTAGACGTCTGGCGACGAAATTGAGTCTAGCATAGGGACGAATGCATTCTTCTTTGACTTCCAGCCTTCCGCCGCTTACCGGGTATTCGCTCCACCCGTCTTATGATTACTATCGCGATGCTTCGACGGTTCCCGCCGCAGCACGAGCAGATGCACGGCCTTTGCGCCCTTTGGGCGCGCGGTCGAGCCACTGGTACTTGGCCCAGATTGCGTCGACCCCGCGTGCATACGTCGAATAGGTGTGGTAGATGACGCCGTCTTCGATGACGAAAGCGCTCATCCCCTCCCGCTCGCGCGTGTAGGTGGCCACGTCGGTGCCGGTCATAGCAGCCATCCTGGCAGGCCCGGAACCTGGTGATCCAGTCCTTCCGGCGTTCATAACGGGATCATCGCGGCGGAAGTTGTACTCCGCCCCCTCACTCTGCTGTTGTTCGGTAAACGAGGCGTGGAAATCGAAATTGAAATCGCCGCTGAACGAAGTTGCCCAGGGAAACGTCCAGCTTTTCTGGTGTTTATACGCCTGCAACTTCTTTAAGGGCGCTCTTGAAACCGCCCAGAGCGTCACGTCATGGGCGGCCAAATCGGCGATGATCCTGTTAAAGCCGTTTGCGATCGACGTACATGATGGGCAGCCGGCAGTAAATTCAGGCCCAAACGTGAAGTGGTAGATGAGCAGCTGCGAGCCGAACATCTCAGGATTGGAATCGGATGGCAGCGGTCGGTTCTTCTGCGGAGGGCAAAAGAGCGGAAAGGTAAGAGTCGTCCGCCGGCCTCGACCTGGTGAGACAGCAGGCGGGGCAACGGAATCGCCCGTGTTTTCACGAAAGAGCGCTGATCCAGAGTGATGAGAGCGGCGGTCATTGCACACTCAAGCAAAGGCACTTGTACGAGTTCATCTCTTTCGAATAGCGATATCAGATGGGATGAGAAGGCCGGTCTCCGGCGGGATGCGTTAAGCTCCCAAGTTATCGACGCGCTCGAGGCGCACGAGATAAGGAGACCGGCTATGAGGAAGCCTAGCACTCCGGCGTTACGCCGGAGAGGAAAACTGCAGGGTGAACAGCTAACCATAGGGCTCGATCTGGGCGATCGGTCGAGCTTCTACTGTGTACTCAACGGAGCGGGCGAGGTGGTTCTGGAAGCGAAGGTCGCAACCAATCCGGCAGCCATGCGTCAGACGTTTGAAAAGATGCCATTGAGTCGAATTGCTCTGGAGACGGGCACGCATTCACCGTGGCTGAGCCGACTGCTCACGGAATTAGGACACGAAACGATCGTGGCGCATGCGCGTAACGTTCGGTTGATCAGTGAAAGCCGGCGTAAGGACGATCGCCTGGACGCACAGGCGCTTGCCAGACTAGCCAGAATCGATCCGAAGTTGCTCTCGCCGATCCAGCATCGTAGCGCACAATCACAGGCTGACCTGTCAGTTATCCGAGCTCGATATGCACTGGTGCGTGCGCGGACGGCGCTGGTCTGTGCAGCGCGAGGGCTAACCAAGTCCTTTGGAGAACGCATCCGTGGTCGGAATCCGAAGGGTTTCAGCCCAGCTACGAGTAAAGCGCTGAGCCCACCATTGCAAGTTGCACTTGCACCCTTATTGAGTGCGCTTGAAGCGATCACCGCGCGGATACGAGAGTACGATGCCCAGATCGAGAAGCTAGCTGAAGAGAGCTATCCGGAAACGGCGTTGCTCAAACAGGTGAAGGGCGTGGGAACACTGATCGCGTTGACATATGTGCTGACACTGGAAGATCCGAGGCGATTTCGAAAGAGCCGGGATGCTGGCTGTTTCGTTGGGCTGCAGCCAGGTAGAAGGAACTCCGGGCAGAGTGAACCACAGATGCATATCACCAGAGAGGGAGACTCTTATCTACGTATGGTTCTGGTACAAGGGGCACAACACATCATCGGTCCCTTTGGTGAAGACTCCGATCTGCGCCGATGGGGACTGAAGCTGGCCGAGCGCGGTGGTAAGCGAGGAAAGAGGCGAGCCATCATCGCTGTTGCACGCAAGCTAGCGGTCCTGCTTCATCATCTCTGGATCAGTTGCGAAGCATACGAGCCGCTCCACAACACGCGAAAACGGAGACTCGCGGCGGCATAGTTTCGAACAGGCTTGAATGCACCACACGAAATGTCGAGTTCCGGCGACTGCGCCCTTGGCCTTGCCCCCGCCCATCAACGATGGCACGAGAGGTCGCCTTCAGAAGGCAGCGCCGACTGTATCGAGGACCCCAATATGCACCGAGCGCATGAGCTGCTCACCAAGAGTGCGGATGGAAGGGTGACAACAGGCTAAGCTCGACTGGGGTGGTGAAAACAAGAACGGAAAAGGAGAATGTCATGTTTTCCTTCGCCCGGAGTGCGCCTTGTAACGGCTGGCTGCGGCGGCCGTCAAGGCTCAAGATGAACTCGCTGCGCTCGGCCTTGACGGCCGCCGCAGCCAGCCAAACGATTACCCACTATCCGGGCAAAGGAAAACATCAGATATGAACTTACCCGATCACAATAACTGTTGACATCGACCGGCCTTCTCATGGAAGGCCAAATCATTCTTTGACAACGGTTCGGGCAAAAAGGGCAGGGTATCGGCTGACGTGCATCAGGCTCGCAGCGCGTGCAGCGCCTGCCGTCCAACAGCCGTCCAATAACCCGAGCCGAGGAGGATTTTAAGGTACTGAGGGAGCCACCCGTTCCCTTAAGTTTCAGAGCGTTACCTCAGTCTGGCGGGCTTTCACGGCGATAACAAAGGCGTTTTATCCCCCGACCGGTGGCCAACAGGCCATCCAGCTGAACGCTACTTCTCAGAGGTGGATCGCTGGTGCTTGGCGGTTTTCCAAGCCGTGGTGTCCATGCGATGTGCGACAATTTCTCGGCGTGGTGTCCGCATCTATGCGGATTCTGCACTACACAGTTGAACAGGTTGAATAGGTTGAGTGGATTGAAAAAAAGGGAAGACTCGTGTATTCATTACGTAGTGGTATCTCATTGAAATGGAAGGTGCTGCCCGAATAGAGAGGTTCGAGTCCCTTCTTCGGCACCAAGTCTGTGTAAATATATTAGAATTATTAGCTTAAAGCGAGTCTAGCACTCCGGCTTACTTCCTTTTCCGCTACTTCTTACTATTCCTTTTCCGCTACTTCTTACTATTTGTCCGCTGCTGTTGTCTCGTTGGCGTCTGTTGTCTGCGGCTGCCACGCGCCGGCATGCCTTCATTCCAGCCCATCTTCGCTTCTCGATATACTTTGCGAAAAGTCATCAGCGCGCGCGGCGCTGTTGCCACTCTCCCCGCACAGCAGCAGGCAAGCCCGGGTCGGTTCCAGCTCCCGCCTAGTAAGCGATTACGAACGGCCAAAAGGAAAGGTTTGGACCCATGCCGAATGCTTCTCCCGTTGCCAATGCTCGGGGTACAGCAACCCTGGAACCGCTACAGACGCGCGCTCATTTCAGGCGACAGCAGGATCAGTCGCGGCGAGAGGACGCGCGAGCCAATAGAGTGCGACCGCGTGCGTGATCATCAGCATGGGGACGTAGACGATGGGAATGACATAGGTAGCGCCCAGCTGGCCTGCCACAAAGGGAAGGCCCAACCGGCTGGCGTGATAGTAGTCGACGAGGATGTCGGCCGCGCCCACAACGTTGAAGGCCACGACGAGCGACCAGAACAGCGGACGGATCCTCGCCGTGAGCAGCGCCAGGAGGGCGAGCAGGCCGGTCGCGAAGTCTCCATAAGCGGCGAATGTGGCGAAACCGCCGGGCAAATGGGGGCCAATAATCCCGGGAAGGATGAAGACCAGGCCGAAGAAGCGGAAACTGTGAATGGTAGCGATGACCCGTTGCGCGCCGAAGCGGCTCATCAACCTGAGTCGGGGCATGATGTAGGTGCCGAAGACAAGCAGGCACGCGACGTAGCCCAAGACGAGTTGTGTCAGGAAAATCGCTTGCGGGGACATAGAACCTCCTTGACGGAATGGGTTGAAAACCATCGTCGGTTGAACTTAGATTGACCGGGAAGTGGCCGAACCGGCGCCGAACGATGCGGCATTTGCCTGGAAGAACTCCTCGAGCGATTGCGGATTGCGGCCAGTCACAGCGCGAATCGCATCGGTCGCCCGATAGCGTTGCTCGCCCTTACGGAAGTATTGCCACAGATGGCCGAGATGATCGAGCGCGTGCGGGTTGAGCCGCTCCTTCACGGCCTCGGCCCACTGCTGGTCCGTAATGGGTACGTACCGAATCGGCCGGCCCAGCACTCGGCCAAGAGTCTCGATCATTTCGCGCACGGTTGGAGTTTC